>Ga0308161_1000150_pt1 | contig 177208 bp, 167 predicted proteins | sample PhyFR2_FD_201034 | JGI IMG/M metagenome (GOLD analysis project Ga0308161, IMG submission 201034) | Phyllosphere microbial communities from UC Gill Tract Community Farm, Albany, California, United States - DLSLF.R2 | ecosystem: Host-associated > Plants > Phyllosphere > Unclassified | place...
ATGAAGAAAAAATGAAGTTTTTACAGAGAAAACTGGCTAAGCTTGATATAAACAGAAAAAAACTGGGTTTATCTGTAAAAGTGGAGAACAAAAACAGAAATAAATTAAAAACAAGAATCGCTAAGCTACATGAAAAAATCAGTAATATACGAAAAGATAATCTGCATAAAATAACGAAAAACATAGTTAACGAAAACTAGGTAATATGTGTTGAAAGTTTGCAGATTAAACAAATGGTAAGAAATCGTCGTCTGGCAAGAGTAATATCCGATGCAAGCTGGGGAGAATTTCTCAGGCAACTGGAATATAAATGTGAGTGGTATGGCAGGACATTAGTCAAAGTGGGTAAGTTTTATCCCAGTTCTAAAACCTGCTCGTCCTGCAATTACATAATACCAAAGTTGCCCTTAAATATAAGAGAATGGTCTTGCCCCCAATGCAACACAAGCCATGACAGAGACATCAATGCCGCGATTAATATCAGAACCAGCGGGCTGCTGGGGTTAGCTTCTGGAGTAAATCCGTAAGAAATTTTGACTTTTTTCAAAAGTCAAAACTATTACTTTACGTCGAAGGAAGAAGAATCCTCGTCCTTTAGGGCGGGGAGTATGTCAAATAAACATTATTTGAGTAATATACAAGCTTACTTTTTATTTTTTTGATTTTATCTAAAATAAAGTGTATAAATTTGGTTTGAAAGGAGAACTTATGGCCAAAAAAATCACACCTAAAAGTTATATTCTATATATGCTATCTCGACGAGAATATTCTAAAAAAGAACTATATGATAAAATGATTGTTAAAGAATATTTTGATAAAAAAGATATTGAGGAAGCTTTAAAATGGGCTGAAGAATATAATTATATTTCTGATGAACGTTTCGCTGAATCTAATATAAATTACAAATTACATCATAAAGGAAACTCTCAAATAAGATACCTGCTTAAAGATAAAGGAATTTCGGAAGATATTATTGAAGAAACCTTATCAAAAGCTATAAAAGAAGAAGATAGGGCAATTAAAACCTTATTAAAATATAAAGATTCAAAAATAAGAGATAAAGAAATTGATCTAAAAATAAAAGACAAAGCTTTTAGATTTATGGCATCCCGAGGTTTTTCATACAATAATATTAAAGATGCATGGGATACCATATTTTCAGAAGAATTCGATGTTGATGATTTTTTATATAATTATGAAGTTAGTAATTACAACTAACAAAATAGGTAGATTCAGTTCTACCTTGTTAATTTTTTAATTGCAAAAGAATTATTAGACTTTTCAAGCTTTTCCCTTAACAATCCTTTATCTAAAAACACCGAGCTTCCAAAATCAAGCACTCGCTGACCATTAGCTAATTGGTAAATTTTCTCTATGGATACTGTAGCCCCTGAAGAATTATCATGCCCACCACCACCAATATGCTCGGCTAACTCTCGCACATTCGTACCATTATTTGAGCGTAAACTGCATTTTATCTCGCCTGATTCACTTCTGAACCATGAAAAACCAAAGTTAGAACGAGCTGCAAGCTTCTCTGCAACCTCTGAAGCAAAGTCCCACTTAATGGAGTTTGCAAGAAGTCCTTGAATACCTTTTATTTCTATAGCAATAGAATGTTGTGCTAAATTTTCAATAAGAATCTCTTTCTTTTTTATAATTTTAACACCTTTTTGAACCACATCTTTAAAAGAGTTTTCAAGACGAAATGAAAAAGCATCCCAATCTTCAACGGTCATTTTATAATCATTATCTAAAACAGCAAGCACTTCATTAACATAAGGTAAAGAAAAATTTCTAAGATCTCTGTCTTCTACATATTTTAATAATAAAGGAACATCATATTCTGGAAATAATGTTTCCCAAGTTAATACTGCGGCACTTTTTTCAAGATTGAAATAAGCATAATTTTTTTCCGAATACAAATTATAAGCCGATTGATGGTGATCTATAATGAATAATTTATTTGCTTCTTTTTCAAGAGAATTGATAACTTTTTCTTCATCATAAACAAAATCTAAAAAAAGAATATTTTTGTTTTTATAATCATATTTTAAATTTTCAAGTGTGAAAGCTTCTTTTTTAAAATTTTGAGGAACATACAATATTGATTCATCACTCCATTTTTTATTGCATACATATTTACAACCAAACCCATCAGAACAGCAATCGTGATAAATAATAATATCGGGTTTTACAAAATTCATTATTACCTCAAAAAAATTTTTATTTTCTATTTTTATATATTATATGATATAGGTTAAATTGACAATTATATATAAAAATAAAAAACAAAGGAGTTAGATTTATGGGTTTATTATTAACCTCCATTTTCGGGAGCAGAAACACAAGATTTTTGAAAAAATGCAACAAAGTTGTTTCTAAAATAAACATGCTCGAAGATAAAATTTCAGCTTTTTCAGATAACGAATTACAAAATAAAACAGAAGAATTTAAAAAGAGATATAACCAGGGTGAAACATTAGAACAGCTCCTGCCAGAAGCTTTTGCAGTTATTAGAGAAGCAGCAAAGCGAGTCTGGAATAAAAGACCTTATGATGTTCAACTTATTGGTGGAATGACATTACATCAGGGGAAAATCGCAGAGATGAGAACAGGAGAAGGTAAAACAATAACAGCAACTCTTTCCGCTTATCTGAATGCTCTAAGTGGTAATAAGGTTCATATTATAACTGTTAATGAATACCTTGCTCAACGCGATTCCGAAAAAATGGGTGAACTTTTTTCATTCTTGGGGTTAAAAACATCTTGTCTTTTACAAAGCCTTTCTGCAACAGAAAAAAAAGAAGCATATAACTGCAATATTATTTATGGTACAAACAGTGAGTTTGGCTTTGATTATCTGAGAGATAATATGGCTTTTGATATAAACGATAAAGTTCAGACAGGGTTAGATTATGTCATTATTGATGAAGTTGATTCTATTCTTATTGATGAAGCAAGAACACCCTTAATCATATCTGGGCAGTCTGATGATTTAACTACACTTTATCAAACTATCAATGTCATTCCTCCTCAATTAACCAAAGGCAATCATAATCTTGAAAGTAAAGATATGAATGAAGAAGGAGATTATGGTGTAGATATAAAAAGCAACCGTGTTTTATTAACTGAAAAAGGAGTAGAGCGAGTTGAAGAAATCTTAAAAGAGATGAATCTTATACAACCTGAATCTTCCTTATATGACACAACAAATATTACCGTTTTACATCATCTCAATGCCGCACTGAAAGCATATGCATTATTCCATAAAGATCAGCATTATGTAGTAAGAGATGATACTATTTTTATAGTTGATGAACACACTGGGCGTATTATGGAAGGCAGAAGATGGAATGATGGCATTCATCAAGCTATAGAAGCCAAAGAAAATGTTACCGTCAAAAGAGAGAATGTTACCCTTGCTACAATAACATTGCAAAATTATTTTAAATTGTATAAAAAACTTTCTGGAATGACAGGGACTGCCGATACAGAGGCTTTTGAATTTAGTGATATTTATAATTTGGAAACAATTGTTATACCTACTCATAGACCTCTTATAAGAAAAGACTTTTTAGATGAGATTTACCTTAACAACAATGCTAAAAACAAAGCTATTTTAAGTGATTTACAGGAATGTATGAAAACGGGTCAACCCGTTTTGATTGGGACAAATTCTATTGAAAAAAATGAATACTATTCAGATCTTTTAAACTCACTGGGAATAGAACATCAGGTGCTTAATGCCAAGCAGCATGAAAAAGAAGCAAGCATTATTGCTCAGGCTGGAAAAATAGGCATGATAACTATAGCTACAAATATGGCTGGAAGAGGAACAGATATTATTCTTGGTGGCAACATTGAAAGTGATATTCATGCTATTCAGGAATCTGACATGTCTGATGAGGAAAAACAGACAACAATTGAAGCATTGGAAAAATCATGGAAAGAAGAGCATAAAAAAGTTGTAGAATTAGGGGGATTACATATTATTGGAACTGAACGAAATGAAAATCGCAGAATAGATAATCAATTTAGAGGGAGAGCTGGCAGGCAAGGAGACCCAGGTTCTTCAAGATTTTTCTTATCAATGGAAGATCCATTGCTTAAAATATTCTCTGGGGACAGAGCAGCAGCAGTTCTTAAAAGAATGAACATGAAAGAAGAAGATACTATTACTCATCCCCTTATGTCAAAAGCTTTACAGAACTCACAAAAGAAACTTGAGAATCATCATTACAATATCAGAAAAGATCTACTCGAATATGATAATGTAGCCAATGCTCAAAGAAAAGTAGTCTATGGTAAGAGAAATGAAATTTTGAATGAATCTGATGTTCATGATGAAGTTGATTCCTTGATAGACGAGGTGTTCAAAAATGTTATTGATATTTATATTCCACCTAATAGCTTTGCCGAGTTTTGGGATCTTCAGGGTTTAGACAAAACATTACAGGAAGATTTTAGAATCTATCTGCCTTTCAGTGAATATGATAAAGATAATATCGATGCCACCTTTATTTTCAATAAAATTGTTGAAAAAGCAAGAGAAGAAATTGAACTGAAAAAAGAATGGTTAGGTGAAACTTTTTATCAAATTGAAAAAAGAATACTGCTTGATAGTCTTGATTTATGCTGGAGGGAACACCTTTACTCTTTGGATTATTTGAGACAAGGTATTAACCTTAGAAGTTATGCTCAGAAAGATCCTAAACAAGAATACAGAAAAGAATCTTATAATTATTTCCAGAATTTTGTAGCAGGTTATAAGTATGACACTGTAAAAACTCTGTTAGCTTTAACAACTGTTAATATTTTACAAAGTCAATCTTCTGAGATTCCTGAAGAAGTAGAGATTAATAAAGATGAAATTGAAAACAGCAAATTAGGATTTAACGAATAATAAAATGCTAAAGTAAAAAAGAGAACTTATGTTCTCTTTTTTTATTTCTCGCAAGATTTCTCTGTAAAGCCCGTTATTGTATAAAAGGAAATGCAGTTAAATTCAATTATTCTTAAAATAATAATTAGCTTTATTTATCTTTATCTTCTATTCTCACCAAATTTTCATCAGGGGTATCTATATCATATTCAGAAGGTAATATTTTTTCAAACTTTACAGGATCTTTCATAGCTTCGAGCATCATTCCTAAAAATTTTTGAAAATAAGGATCTTGCCACGGAGAAGTTGCTTTTTCCATCTGCAAAAGTGGAAGCAAGTCTGACCCCATCCATTCGTTTTTAAATTGAATTTCAAATCTTCTCATAAATTTATAACGACGAATAGCCAGTTTTTTTGCAACAGGGGTATTCATCGTATCTTTTATTGCATAGAACTCTTCATAGAAATGATTTAAACTGTCTGATTTTGAAGCATTATAAGCTTCTTTAGTAATATGTCTTTGAGGAATGTAATCAGGATTATACTCAGGTCTATTTTTCTTTTGACCTTGTGTAAAACAACGAGCTATACCTATTGCACCTAAACAATCTAAACGCTGAGCATCCTGAACTATTTTACCTTCTATACTTTTCATCGGAGTATCAACAGCCGCACCTTTAAAAAACATATGCGTGATAATATCCATAATATGACCTATAACAGGAGCCTTCAAACCTTCATTTCTTAACATCTTGGCAATATACTGCCGACCTTCATCTTCTTTATCATAATAATCTGGATTTGCCACATCGAAAACCAAACATGCTAAAGTGATAATTTCAAGATTACAATCTTTTATTGTTAAAGCTATGCTTTCTGCTAATGCTTTCACCCTGCACATGTGAAACCAGTCATACATACCTTTATTATTTTCATAAAATTCTTCTATAGCCTTTTCGACTTTGCTTATATTGTCCATTTAAAATCCTTTACTTTAAATATAAAACAATAGTATATTTTTTAAAAAATAAAGCAATACATCTAAAAGGAATTGATTTAAAATTTTTATTCGTTTAGACTGAATAAGTCTTTACTTATAGGAGTTTTCTATGTTTTTTTTAAATCAAATAAAAGATAATTACATATTCATTTATGATAATCTTTCTTTTCCTCTAATAATAAGTGCCACTATATTGTTTTATCTTTATCTCAGGCAACTTGAAATCATTTTAAAGACTGAAAATCAGCCTAAACCTGCAAGAGTATATATTTCTTTCATTCCGATTTTTGGTCAATTTTATTTAGGATTCAAACAAAGAAAAACATTCTTCCAAAGCAAAAGAAGTCAAAAAATTAATTTTCGAGAACTTGTCACTTTAAACAACCTTAATAATATCTTATTAGTCTCATTTTTTCTTTTTTTAATCGGTTTTTATATTGCAGGAATAATTTTCATCTTGTCATTATTTATGCTTTATTATAAAATCAATAAAACTTATGCTGATGTTTTCACTGTGACCGAGGAATAACAAATGTTTATTTGCCTGAATGCAATATGTATCTTTTCTTTTTTAATTAGTTTATGTTTTTTATTCACCAAAAGAGCCTTTAAATATAATATTGCATTCAGCTTATGCACTGCACTTTTCAGCCTGACACTTTACTCTATTGAAGAAAAATATGATTTATTCCACTCATGCCTTATCTTTTTATTATCTCCTTTTCTTGCATTCCTTCTTATATTTAACATTTTTGCATCTTATGCTATTATTAAATCTTTGTTAAAGAAAAAAGATAATACTGTTATGCCGTCCTTATAAAAGAAAATGAAAGTATTACAATCTTTTTTTATTACTTACCTCTGATGGGTTTTCTTTTATAATCTCTGATAGTAAATTTTTCTCAATTTTAATGTCTCTAAGCTTTAAAAGATATTCTTTCAAATCTTTATGCTTTATTTTATCAACTTCCTTTATTATTTCATCAGTAATATCTACAATCTGATTAATTGCATTAAAATCTTCTAAATCTATTTTATTGGTTACACTATCGTATACGATTTCTTCCTTGCAAACATCATAAGGTTTTGAATTAATATAAAGAATAAATTGACTTTTCTCATCATTATTTAATAAAAAACAATTTTCAATAAAGAAATCAACAAAAATCTTTTTTATTATTTTATTCTTTTCATCATTTGAAAGAAAATAAAACTGATTGCTTTTTTCGCTCATAACGGGCATAAGTAAACAGTATGTATCCATATCTTTTAAAAAGTTGGAAATTGAAGAATTTTTCCTGAAATTTTTTTTCAACAGTGTTTCTTTTATCATACTTTTAAATACTTTATTAGTTATACCAGTTTCTTCAATATGATTTTTATCATTGTCTTTTTGTATCTTTTTGATTATTTCAATCTGTTCAGACTTATAAAAAAGAGATTCACAAATTGAAGAAGAAAGACTTCTATCTGAAGAAGATTTTATATCCCATCTTATATTTTTATCTGTCTTTAACTGATGTTCAAACAATACATTTAACATTTCAAATCTATGACGAACAATAAACCCAAATAATATATAGGAATCATTTATTTTTTCATATATATTTAATTTATTCTTAAGTAGTTTTTCTAATAGCTTCTCATGACCGCCAGCCATTGAAAGAGAATATAAATGGTTCATTTGTTTTAAATTCACAGGACAATTAAAAATTATATCTATTAAATCTTTAGAATAACTTTTATTTGCATTTCTTGATGTTTTTCTCAAAATATTTGCAGCAAAGGTAGGAGAATGTTTTAATTTATTAATCCATTTTTTATCTGACTTTATTTTTTCTATAATTTCTTCCGAAGTGAATTTAGATAACAGTTCTTCTTCTTTTAAACTTTCCATGTGCAGTCCTTTTATTGCAAAAATATCAGGAATCACAGTAAAATATGACTCCTGCTATTTGTTTTTACATTATTTTTTTATTTATATTTTCTAAAGCTTCAGCAAGTGGCTTCTTATGATTTTTAGAACTAACAACTTTTGACATAAGTTCTTCTCTTGTTTTCATCTGAAACACTGCAACCCCAGCTTCAGGATGAGTGCATTCTTCAAAACCTATTTTAAATAAAGAAGGATTTTTGAAAAGTGCTTTTAATTTAACTCTTATATCATTAGAACTTTTAGCATGAGTCAGATTTTCATGCTCTATTTTATGCTCCTGCGAAGTTTCTTTATATAAGGCTACGAATTCAGGAACTTTTGCTAATAATCTGAATGCAAAATCTATAAACTCTTTTTTGGTTGTTTCAGGAACCATATGATGTGCTTTTTCAAATACTTCAAATGCTTCAAAACCAACAGGAACTGCTAAGCAAACAAAGTCAGCACCAAAACCTTTTAATGTATCTTTATGTCCTGAATTTAGTATTTTTGAGTTCTCTGCATCTTTTTTATAATCCTGGTAAACTTCTTTTGAAATCTCTTTTTCAGATTTTTTAATTCCTGCCTGAAGATAAGTCATTTGTTTTTCAAAAACATCATCAGCAAAACTTCTTAGCTTCTCAAGAGACATATTCCTTAATGCAAACTTCGTTCTTAAATCCATCTTTTTTATAAGCTCAGCCACTTCCTCGAAAGAAGCTTTTCTTAATGCCAGATTTTCTTTCAAAGACTGAGTTTTTATGAGATGATGAGAACGAGATAAAACCATTTGATCTTCTTCATCATAACGCTCTAGTCTTTCCATCTCTTTAGGCAATGTTAATGCCGTTTTAACAGCTATAACACCTAAACCCATAGCAAGAAGAGTCACAGGAAACATGAGATGAGAGGTTGCAATACCAAGAGCACCTATTCCCCAAACAGCACCATGAGCTAATAATATCTGGCTACCTTTACTTATAACGTTCTTAGCAAATAACTTGCCAAATATTTTAAAATTACTAGACCATCCGTGAGAACGAATATACCTGTGTCTTTGTTTTTCACCTTCACATGATAAGAACCCTACAATATTATCTATTTTTGGTTCTCTGCCATTCGTTTTAGCCCATAGCCTCTCAGCTTCTTTTAGATTATGTATATCATGAACACAGGATTCTTTAAATAATTTATCCAGGTTTTGCAGAATCATATGAGGGGTATCCGAACCATAAAGTTTAGAAACCTGTTGTCTCCAGTCTTTTCCTATTAATACTCTCATATACATTTCTTCTTTAAAATACAGAGAGTCTTCAGAAGGTAAATTTATCTTTTTATTTTCTTTTGTAAATTCATCAAAATTATAAGCAACAGGAGATACTTTAGGTTCTTCACTTATTTCCTTTAAGATCTTTGATATTTTTATTTTCATTGTTTTCCCAATATTTTTTAGTCAATGATGCCGATTCTAAAATTTCCTTTTTTTCATCTTCTGACATTTGAGAATACAATTTATCGAATTCTTTTCCTAAATCTTCCCATGAAGAAACGAAGACTTCATTTTCTTTGTTTCTTCCATATTTTAATTCAGTTAATTGCTCTACAACTTCAGTTAAAGCTAAAAAAGGCATAATGTATGAAACTTCTTTTGTGTTATTCTTCAATGACCATTCTTTTATTAAATTTGTATCTTTTCCAGCTATTACAAAGTCTATTGCAGAATCATCAAAATAACGAATCATATACTCTATTTTATCTTCTTTATTATCTTTTGACAATGCTATAACTTTTTGTTTTCTTTTTAAAATCATATTTTTTAATTCAGCAAGAGAATAAAAAGTATAAGTTTTCCAATAAGTCGGTTGAACAGTCTTTATATAAGCTTCGGCTTCTTTTTTATTCGTAGCAACAATAAAAAAAGCTTGTAGTTTGTTTAAAATATCACTGCTATTTTTAGACAATAAAGCATCAATATCTTGAGGATACTCAAAATCACAAGCCTCTAAATAATGTTCATTTACTCCACCGAACAAGAAAAATATATTGTTATCTGGATACGGATACTTATTTTTTTCTAACATATAAGCCTCTTATTTTTATTTATTTATTTTTAAACTTACTAATTTATCACGAGTTAAAGCTTTATTAACAAAATCAGAAACATCAATATCTAATAAAGGATTTTCTACCAAAGGGTTTATTTCAGGATCTTCAATAGGAACAATAACTTTCTCTTTAATATCTTCTTCTTTATGATTTACCTGACTAATCTCCTCATCAAATACAGAGAATATATTATCAATTTGCTTTATTTTATCATTAACTTCTTCAGCTTCATTAACTTCGTTAGCTTCATTAACTTCTTCAGCTTCATTAACTTCATTAACTTCTTCAGCTTCATTAACTTCATTAACTTCTTCAGCTTCATTAACTTCATTAACTTCTTCAGCTTCATTAACTTCGTTAGCTTCATTAACTTCGTTAGCTTCGTTAGCTTCGTTAGCTTCGTTAGCTTCGTTAGCTTCGTTAGCTTCGTTAGCTTCGTTAGCTTCGTTAGCTTCGTTAGCTTCGTTAGCTTCGTTGGTATATTCTATTTTATTCTCATTATCTACTACTTCAGATTCACTTTTTATAATAATTTCTTCTTTGTTTTCTTCCAGCATGTTCTCATTATAAATTTCTTCTTTAAAAATACTATTTTCGGTTTCTATTTTCTCTTGTTTTTCTGGAATTAATTCACTTTCCTTAAAAAGTGTGTCTTCAATTGTTTCAACTACAGGTATTTCTTTGGTGGCCTCTATAGATATTGCAGAATCTTCTTTAACTTGTTCATTTTTGAAATTTTCTTGTGCCAAAAATTCTTCAGTAGTCCTATTTTCAGATTCTACTTTTACTATTGAATCTTTAGCTATAGTCTCTGTAGAGAAGATTTGTTTTTCAGCTAATTTGAAAGAAGCTTGTTCTATTGATGCCAACCTATTTTCCAAAAATCCTAATATTTTATTATCTCCACTCTCTATATTACTCTTCATTCTTTCTTCTAATAAAGCTATCTCTTTTCTCATGGAATATTTAATTTTTTTATCCATTGGGATTTCTTTTTCTTTATTATCATTTTCTGGCGAAATGAAGTTATTCATATTTATCTTTGACTGAACTTCTTTATTAGGCCAAACCAACCACCAGAAAAGGGATGCAAGTGCTTCAAGTAAAGCTGCACTTGCTATAGAAATTGCTAATGTCATAGCATCAACATTAAAACCTTTGAAAATTAGAGAGAATTTTTCAGCGACAGGATCAAGCTTTTCACCACCTTTTACTTTTAAAGCTTGTTCAGTTAAAGAAAGCACTCTATTTCTTGAAGCTTCTGCTTTTTTTGCCTCATCAAGTTCAACTACCAATGCTTGTAATTCAGCTTGACGCTGCTGTAATCTGGATTGGGTTGTTTTACATTTTTCGCAATTGCGACGATTAAGATCTATTATTGCTTTTTCTACTTCCAGCTTATCATTCGTAATATCAACTATTGAACGTGACTTTGAAGATTGAGCTATCTGTTGATTTTGTAGAGCTATTTTTTCTATATCTTTTACTTCTACAGATTTTTCAGCACGAGCTTCCCCTGCATTTGAAGTTGTAGAAACAAAGAAAACGGTATGACTATACAAAGTCACAAGAACCGAAAATAACCATATAATAGCCACCAGAAATCCCGCCTTTTTTCCTACTCTTTTTCTTGTTAATGCAGGAAGTAAATGAGCACTTAAAGCTATGCTACCAGAAAGTAAAGCTATTAAGATCGTTTCAGTTAAATTAGAACTTCTTTCTGATGCTGCTTCGGCTATCATAGCCATAGAAACAGTGGTTAAAATTATAGCAATCCCAACTATTACAATAGTAACCAATTTATCACTAAAACTATTTTGTTTCATCTATTCTTACCCTATTATTTTATTAATAAAATTTATTATGTTAATATTTTATATGAATTTTCAAATTTAAAAACTTCTTCACTTCTGTATGATTAAAAATCAATCAAAAAATATCTATCACTAAAATAAATGCTTGTATCTATTCTATCACTATGATAACATTCTTTTCCTGTTTTTTTATATATAAGGAAATAAGCATGTCTAAAACTTGTTCTTTCTGCAATAGCACATCTACACCTAAACAAGAAATCAAAATGATTATCAGCAATGTATCTGATAAGGTTTTAATTTGTGAGGTTTGTGTTGCTGAAGGTTATGAACTGTTAAATCAGGTAGTCCCTCAATTTGATATTTGCCAGACACCTAAAGAGATGTTGGCACATCTAAACAACTATATCATTGGTCAAAATGATGCTAAAAAAAGTCTGGCTATTGCAGTCTACAACCATTATAAACGATTAGAGATCAATGCTCAATCCCCAGAGAAAAATATTAAGAAAGCAAATATTCTTCTTATTGGTCCAACAGGAACAGGAAAAACTCTTTTAGCTCAAACTCTGGCCAAAAGCCTTGATGTTCCATTTGCGATGGCTGATGCTACAACATTAACTGAAGCAGGTTATGTTGGTGAAGATGTTGAACAAATCATCAGTAAGCTTCTTTTAGCCGCAGAAGGAGATGTTCAAAAGGCAGAGAAAGGTATTATTTATATTGATGAAATCGATAAAATTGCTCGTAAGAGTGAAAGTCGCTCTATCACACGAGATGTTTCTGGTGAAGGTGTTCAGCAAGCATTACTCAAACTTATTGAAGGTACAGTATGTTCAGTGCCAGGATTAGGAAAAAGGAAACAATCAGGTACAGAAACTGTTCAGGTTAACACAAAAGACATTCTTTTCATTTGTGGCGGAGCATTTGAAGGTCTGGAAAAAATCATTGAAGAACGTGGCGAAAAATCAGGCATCGGCTTTGGAGCATCTATTAAAGAAAAAACTTCTAAAGACAGTTCTGAAGTTATTCAGAATGTAGAGCCACATGATTTGGTAAAATACGGCATGGTTCCTGAATTTATTGGACGACTTCCTGTTATTGCTACCTTAAAAGGTCTCGATATTGACGATTTAAAACATATTATTTCAGAACCCAAAGATTCTATTCTTAAAGAATATCAAGCACTCTTTGCACATCATAATTATGAGTTAATCATTGAAAGTGAAGCTCTTTCTAAAATTGCAGAAACAGCTATGGAAAGAAAAACAGGAGCACGTGGACTTCGTTCTATCTTTGAAAAAGCACTTAAAGAAGCAATGTTTGATTTGCCAGATCTTGATAATAATAAATCTAAAGTTATTATTAATGTTCAGGATTTTCTGAAAGGAACTTATAGTCTTTCTTAATTTTTAAATTAAAGACAAATTCTCAACAACAAAAAAGCCTTATTAAAATAAGGCTTTTTTATTATTCATTATATTATTAAATTACTGATTATCCAGTGCTGATAAGTTTGCTGGTTGAATACCACTCTGTTCTTGTTCCTGAGGGGGAGCTTGATATAAAGTAGAAGGCTGTTGTTGAATTGGAGGGAAAGCCTGAAGACTTTGTTTATTTGAACCTAAGGAAGGCTGATTCAAACTTCCAGAATCAACATTATTATCCTGAGGTATAACATTAGCATCATATGCTGAAGGCTGTGCACCAACAGAAGACTGATCATAAGCAGATAAATTAGCACTTTCATCTTCTTTTTCTGGAGCTTTTGAAATTAGATTACATCCCTTTTTATCTGAATCAACAACTCCACCTGTATTTTGGAGGGTTGTTACAACAACATAATGAGATTGAGGACAAACCATAGCTTTCACAGTATTACCGTTATCATCTGAAAATAGCCCTTGTTTATTTACAGAATCAAGCATAGCTAAAAGACTTTCCTGCCATGTCTTATAGGTTTTGTTTGTTACTGGAACTGGGAAATCTTGGGAAAGATTCCATGATAATCTATATCCTTCTTTTCTTAAATCATGAGATAATTGCTGGTAAACAGAACCTTTGGTTATTACAAATTTAGGTTCTTCTTTTTTAACAGGCTTCACATCAGATTTTTTTGTATCTTTAGTTTCATCACCTTTAACAACAACACTATCTTTTGAAGATTTTACTTCAACATTAGAATCCGCCGCATTTGCAACACCTGTAGCCATAAGTGCAGAAATTGCAAGGGCTACGAGTCCTATTTGGATTTTTTTCATTTATTGCTCTCCATTTATTCTATTCTTATGATTTTTTTAAATCATTTTTACAATTTTTCGTAATATACTAATAATAGCAATAAAACTAACTGTCAATAAAGCAGTATAGATTTTATTGTTTTAAAGAAACTATTATTGATTTTTTCGTATCACTATTTACACCATTTAGCTCTGGATGCTCTTTGTCGTTTATAGAAACTTTAACTTCAAGATAAGTTTTAACATCTGGACATAAAATATAGGCTTTATTTTCTTTTGCTGTAAAAATTTTAGTTTCACCATTAAAATTAAGCGGGATGGCAAATTCACAATGTGAAAGTTCTGGTATTTTATCTATCATACCTTCTAATATAACTGAATTTTCGTTATCGCCTCTTAATCTGAATTTTTCAACCTCAATATCTTTTCCTTCATAAGGCTTAATATGCTCTTGTATATACCCAACACTTTTCATAGGTAAAGCATCAGCCACTTCAGCATGAAGTGAGAAAGCTGTAAAAAAAGCCAATATTCCTGATATTATTTTCATTTTTCCTCCTAATAATAAAGGGATCTGCACGATCCCTTTTAAATCATCTTATCTATTCACTGTGTTTATTTGCATTTCTGGGGCTTTGTCCAGAGGATAAAATTTGAAATCAGCAGGTAAAAGGCTCAGCATTTTATCTTTTACAGGCTGCAATCTCTTTTTCACTTCTTTTGTTGATGCATACTTTCTTACTCTTGTTTTAGATGAAATATCTAAAAAAACAACCAATATTTTCAAAATTTCAGGGTCTGAAGCTTCAAACAACTTATAAAAAACATCGTTATATTTCAAAAAGGCTTCGAAATCCTTATGGCTTTCTGACTGACGAGCTATATTAATTAATACCCATAAATGAGCAAATACATGGGCGAATTTTTGACGATTTTCATTTTGAGTAAAATAATAAATAGATTGCTGGACATCTTCATGTTCTAATCCCGCCCTCATATTGTTCAAAAAACCTTCTGCTTCAAAATCACTTTCAAATTCAAGATGGGAACGATAAGCAAGCTGACCGTCATCAAGTTTTACTGTTTCTACTATCTCTTTCATATTTTACTCCATTATTGTTTTATCTTTATTTTTTTTCTTGATACCAATGAATAAACCAATGCAGAAACAAATGATAAGCCCAGTAACTGTAAAATTACCATTAGATAAGATACAGGTCTATTTTGTGTATTCTCAATAATAACAGGCGCATTTTTTATTGTTTCAATATTATTTCCATTTTTTGCTATTGGGGGTTCTTCTATTACGACAGGAGTTTGTTTACTTTTAACAAAATCAGCTTTGTTTTTGGAAACTGTAGCTTTTTCCAAAGGCAAGGTGGATTCTATACTAACATCTTTATCCGAAGTAATAGTATCTGATTTTTCAGATTCAGATTTTACCTTTTCAACTACTTTAGGAGTTTCTGATTTCTCATCCTTCACTACTGGAGTGTCTTTTTTTACTTCTTCTGCTTTTTTATCCTGTGTAACAATAGGCTGAGAAGCCGATTCTTTTGTTTCCTTAATTTCTTTAGCAGCTTGAGAATTATCTACTGAAGCAATTGGAGGAATTAGAGTATCTTCTTTTTTAGGTTCTTCTTTATTCTCGGATACAGACTTTGTAGCCTCTACAGCATTTTTGTCAGCACTTTCAGAGGATTCTTTTTCATCAACAGCTTTGACATCATCAGAAGGTTTTTCTTCAGCGGGCTTTTCTTCAACTTTAACTATAGGGGGAGTTTGTGACTCTGCTATGGTCAAACCATTCGGGTACCAAAAGCTACTTTTATTATCTTCGGTTTCTTTAATCTTCTGGCTTATCCACTTTTGATCTATTTCTGATAGTTGATAGTTTTTTGGATCTTGATTAACTTTTTTCAACCAAATAACATTGAAAGGAGAAAGACCTTCATTTTTATTTCTTACATTTATTTTGGATGTTAAAAGCTTTATAAAAGCTGGAGTATCTCCCCATTCTTTTGCGGATTGATCTTTAAATAAAGTACTTTCATTTTTATCAATAACTTCTTTTATTTGTTCTTCTGTTGCTGCATTTGCAAAAGAAGACATAAGTACGGAAGATATGATTATTGGTAATAATAGTTTTCTCATGAAACCCCCATTAAACATAAATAGATATAACGGGGGTTAGTTTATACTAAATAAATTAAAAAAGCACCTTTTTTTTATTATATTATAATCTTTTTCTCATTTTAGGACCTGAAGGAGCATTTGATGGTCTTTGAATGAAATCAACTTCGGGTTCATTTTCTTCAGCCATTTCAGGATGTTTATTAAGCTTAGCTTTTTGAGTCTGATTAAGTGAAACAGCTTTTTCTATTTTATACTTTTCTAACAATGATAATTGTGCATCTTCATCTGCATACACATGTGCAGCTATATTATCATTATCTTCTATTTCTAAATCACCACCAGTATTAAGAATAATTCTTGCTATTTCTATATCTTTTTCCGTATAAGGCATTTTAAGAAAATTATAATGTAAAGCTGTCCTTCCATCACTATCATAAGCATTTACATTTGTAGCTTTTTTAGAACATAAGAATCTCACGGCTTCAACATTTGAAAGTATTGTTGCTTGGATTAAACGAGTTTGATGCTTATGAGTTGATCTAAATTTCAAAGAAGCACCTTCTCCTATTAAATATTCAAACATATTTAAATGCTCATAATCTAGTGCATACCATGCAGCATCTATCCCTTTTTCACCAAACTTATGTGTTAAAATAGCACCTTTTTTAATTAAAAATTGAACCATATGAAGATCGTTACACTCCACAGCAGCAGCAAGAGGGGAAATGCCTTCTATAGATAAGTTAAGTGGGGCACCTTCTTTAATAAGCTGCTCGACTTTTTCAATATTTGATTTAAACACAGCATTTATTAAATTAATCAAAGATTGATTGCGAGTCATAGTTGCTTTTTCATGCTCTATGAAGGATGATTCAGCTATACTCCATTCTTTCGCACTTAATATTTTAGACATGAATATATCCTTTCAAAAAAATTTTACATAATATTTAATTCTATAAATCTTAATAAATTTGTCAATTAACAAAATAAAATCAGACATGAAAATATCCTTATCTTCATACCTGATTTTATATTTCAGTTAATTTATTACATTTTCAGATTATTTGAAGGTGTTTCATCAAATGGATTTATATAATCTGGAATAGCAGGACGAATAACTGATTTAACATTAAACTCTGACCACAAATATTTTTGCAACTTTATAGACCACTCAGTATCTTCTACTGAAGGTTTATTCCCTCTTACTATTTGCACATTATTAACATCAGATTCACCCATTGATTTTAATTGCTTTTGATAGTAATGCATATGTGATTCTTGAGCAGCCCACATAACATGGGGTTTTTTTGCTGGATTATCTACCACACGACTTTCATTGAAAGCAAGAGTCAATAAATATTCTTTAGAACCTCTAACAATAGAAATTGGAGTGGTTTTATCTGCATTCGGATTCCTTGTTAACGGAGGAAGTGCAAGATTTCCTGTAACACAACGCCCATCTAATGTAAATCTTGATGCAACACCACCCTTATGCCATGATAAAATTCTTGGTTCAAAAAATTTACCTTCAGCCCAAAGTACATCTTTTGTCTTCACCGAAAATTCTTCGGTTAATAAATTATGAGAATCTTTAAACTCAAGCAAGCCTTTCTTATTCAAAAATGCTTTCTGTTCCACATCTTTCAGGAATGGAACTTTAATTTCTTTTTTCTCTCCAAACTCATTACTTGCATATGCCAAAACATCCTGAGATTCAGGTTCTGGTATTTTTTCTCCAAAGCTCACTCCAAAGCTATTAAAATCATCTTCATCATCGTTATCTTCTACTACTTTTTCTGGTAAAGATGAATCGTAAATATTTCCTCTGTAGACTGGCTTAGTTTTTTTCTTTTCAGGTGCAATTGTTGGATTTTTATCATTTTTATTTCTTTTATCAATAATATCATCAGAGACAAATAATGTTTCATTAGGTTGATCAGGAAGATCATACAACCTCTTCATATCAATAACAGGATACTTTACATTTAATCTCTCTCTTAAGAAAATAATCTCTCCTTCTTGAAAAGAATAATTTTCTGGTAAAAAACTATTCCAGTTTCTCACTGATAATTTCCATTTTTCAAAAGCACCTACATCTTGTAAATCTACACCTGCTTTTTGGGCTAATGTTTCCCATGTATCTTCTTTAGAAGCTGTAATTCTGCTTGAATCAAAATCTATAGGATTAGAGTCTGGATTGACTCTTAGAATATTCCTCTCTTTTTCTTGATTGAATAATTCTTTTTGATTTATATATTGAGTTTTATTTTCAAGGTCATAAATGTAAGCAGTTTTGTTAAATTCTTCGGCACCCCATGCTGCTAAAACACTGTTAAGCATTTCCTGACGAGAGTATCTACCTAATTGAACATTATATTCTTCTTTAGCCCGTTCATTTCTTTGTTCTTCGTTTGATTTATTCTTATCTTTAGGCATAACTTTTCCATTAGCTTTATCAAGACGAGTGTGTATTTCGGTTTCATTAAGATATACTTCAACACTATCCGTATGACGACTCATGCCCACATAAGATAAACGAAAATTCATACTGCTTGAATCCAGCATAAATACTTTTTGAACAGTTTGACCCTGACTTGCATAAATTGTTGTTGCAAAGTTATGATGGATTGGAAAGGCACCGTTTTGTTGGTCTTTATAAGAACGAGTATTGATAACAACCCTACCCGCCAAGTCTCCTGATAGATCAATTACAAGATCATAAGAACCAGGTTGCTTTCCTTTTTTTATCCCTACAACTCGACCTGAGTTTCTGTTAAATACACCTACACGAGTTGGTGTCCATGAATTTTCATCCATGTTTGTTTTATCTTCAGGAATTTCATAAATATTCAAATCTTTACTATTTTTCCTCATTACAACTTCGTCTCCAACTCCAAAAGATGCTCTCCATTTATCTCTTGTATTAGTGACTGTTAATTCTACTTCTGGCCCTTTAACAAGACCTAATTTTTTATAAGCAGCTCTTACTCTTTTATTTAATTCTGTAACAGCCAAATTTGACATTGCTAAAATTAATGGTGTTTTATTCGGGAAAGCCATTTTATAAGAAAGAAAATCTCTTACAATCATATTGAAAGTAGACTCTTCATCTTTACACCAATGAACTGCTTCTTGATGAATAAAAGGAGCAAAGGCAAGACCCGGTTGTCTTTCTGAAAACTTTTTAACAGCAATTCTATGCGATTCCTGCACCTGACGGCGAATGGTATCAATACGGGTTGTTCCCCAGACTCTCACTATAGCTTCAAGAGCAGAACCTGCATTTACTGGATTTAACTGTAATGTATCACCCGTAAGAACCACTTTGACAGGATATTTAGACAGCGCAGTTGCTCTTAACAATTTATACATGAAACGCAGATCGACCATTCCTGCCTCGTCAACAATCAGCAGAGTAGGTTTTTTAAAGTAATCTGTTCCATTTTTTTCTGCTTCTTCCATTTTTTTAACCATACCATTTATGGCTTCACAGTTAGAAATCTTAGTTGAAGCTGCAAGCACACCCGCAGCATTCCATGCTAAAGCGGTACCTCTGACTTCATAGCCAGAATCCATGAATGCTTTTTTTATAGCGGCCATTGTGAAGGATTTACCAGCACCGGCTGTTCCTTCGATAACAGTCACATCATTTAAGCTGAAAGTGGCTTCCCATACTGCTTTTTCCTGCTCATCACTTATTCCTATACGAGCTGCTATAGCAGCTTTTATAATATTGATGTCAAGCTTATGCTTACCTGATTTCCTTCCAGCATATTGCAGTGTTTCCTTTTCCATTTCAGCAATAGTTTCAGTTGTATACTGACCCGTTTTCCCGATCTGAATAAGATCCAGGCGCGGAATAAGGATCTCATTAATATAATCAATTAATCTCGGATTATTAAATATCCTTTGACTATTTACTAATTTCTCTTCAATTTTCTTTTGTAACTGTGAAGGAGAAAAAAAACATTTTTTATCAGTCAGATCATCCAGAGCTTTTCTTCCTGTAGTAACAATCTCCTGTTGTTCTGTCGGAGTAAAAGATTCTATGATTTCTTTTGCAGATAATCCACTTGGTGTAGAACCATCTATTGACTTTGTACCAATAATATTGTTTACATTACTCATTATTTACTCACTTTTCCCTTTTTCTATTGGCTTTTTTTAAAAATAAATTAAAATATACATATATTATGTTATAAAAAAAGACATTAGACAAATAAATTTCTGAAAAATATAAGGAGTGCTTTATGACAAAGCCTATCAATATAGAATCTTACGACATCCTTTACAACAAAGAAAATGATGTATTTATTTTTTCATTTGAAATTAATGATACTCATATTTTACCGGAAAATTTTCCTAAAAAACCAGTATCTTTTATTTTTGATACAGAAAAAAGAACATTTGATGTATTGTTCCAAGATAACATCAATGAAAATGTGCTTTTATCGTTTGATGCATTAGCAGCAGATAGTATTGATGCCAATGCTTATCGTAATTTTGAATCATTTATCAATAATAAAGATAAAAAAGTATATATATTAGGATTACACCCTTCAGTTCCTGTAGAAAGACATCATGTTTATTTTGGAGAAACGGTTAATGTAACATCGCCAACTCTAAAAAAATCGTATATTATATAATGGAGTTTAAATATTTAAATAAGGATGATTAAATATGAATAATTTACATGATATTTTGAATAGCTCGGAACATGTAGCCTCCGTGGGTAAAAAGCCTCATAAAAATAGATTACTGCATAGCCTTTTACTGGCAATTGGCAGTGTCAGTCTTCTTGCAGCATCTTTGATGAATGTTAATGAATCTAAAGCTGAAACAAAAGATTCTCCATCTATAGTTCAAAATACAAGTGTTGATCATGCTAAACTGAATCCTTTTTTAACACCGAAAAAGGATTTCGTAAAAGAGCTTGAAAAACTTAAAAAAACGGAACCACAACAAAATTCCAGTACTGTTGTTGCTAATGTTTCAGAGGATGAACAGAACATCATAAACTCCAGAGTATCTATAGAAAAATTGGGGCTTACCATGTCTGACAACAGAGATAGTATAGTTGAAAAAGCTTTAGATAACAATGAAAATTTTATGGCATTCGCAGTCAGGCTAGAAGATATAAAAACTACTGTTTATTACGATCCGGGCGGTGCTAATATAGGAGCAGGTTTTTGTATCACAAAACAACTCGAACTTCACCCACGAGCAGAAGTTATCAAAATGCTTGAAGATGCAAAAATAGATCATGAAACAGCGGTAGCTTTAACAAACCCTAAAATGACAGATTTAAAAAATCCTAAGAGGAAACTTGCAAAAGGATTAAGCATATCTCCTGAATCTGCTCTTATTTTAACTAAATCCCTGCAAAAATCATATGAAGCAACTTTAATTGCAGCTTTTGATACAGCAGGTGCAACCGTAAATCCTAAAAAGGGTCTTAATCAGGGGTCTGAATTATTCAATAAATTATCAGCTAATGAAAGAGCTTCTTATACATGGTTAAATTATAATGCAGATATAAGTCGTTTTAAAAGACTTAATAAAGCCATTTATACATCTCATGATGATAATGCAACTCCAAGACAAAAAGCAGCGGCAAAAGCTCTGATCATGAACAATCTGGCACCTATGTATAGAGATAATGGAACTCTTGTTAAAAACACAAGAGCCGAAGCTTATTTAACATCTGGAATGTATGACGAAATGGCTTTGAGTTATGCTTTAAGGAATCCAAACGAAATTGAAGCAAGACAAGGGGATGTTGCAAGCTTAGGTAAATATCTGAAAAATCAGACTAAAAAAATGGCACAAGACACTTCTATTGCTATAAAATCTTTAGCGGAAAAAGGAATCGCAACAAAAGATTCTATCAAGAAAAAAATACTCAAAGAAGATCAACCACAAACTATCGCTAAAACACTTAAAAAATAATGAAAAAAATTAACAATATAAAAAAAGAACCCAGCGGGTTCTTTTTTATTTCGGAATATTACATTTTCATCTTTCTCACAGTATCTACTGGAGTATCAGAAACTGATACCGTTGTTTCATTTACCAGTAGATAGTCATGAGGTTTGACTTTCAAGAATACTTTCTCACCAAACATATCTACCCTATCTATTTCAATAGCCAAACCTTGCTTAAGCAAAGCTTCTCTTTCTTCTTCATTATCAGGTTTTGGAATATAGCCAGAAATTTTACTTTCATTACCATACACCACCCATCCTCTTGGCATATCTTTCATGATTGTAGCCGCTTCAACTAAACCTTTATTACGAGAAGCATACTCCATGATAAGCCATTGACGGGCTTTATTACTTGCACCTTTAGAAAGACGCTGAACTTCTGTACAATCTTTACCCATTTTAACAACATCTTCAAGTTTAGGTACAACTTCTTCTGAATATCCTAAAACTTGTTTAATTGCTCTATGCGCCAAGAGATCAGGATAACGACGAATAGGTGAAGTGAAGTGAAGATAATGTTCTTGTCCTAAACCATAATGCCCATAGCTTTCTGTTTCGTATTTTGCAGATTTTAATAATGTTTGACCTTCTTCAGGACTTTTCTGGTTTCTATAAAGGACAGCTTTATTATCGCTTTGAGCCAGAAAACATGCAGCTTTATAGTTTGTCAACAACATAAACTCTTCCACAAGCTTATTCGCAGGTGTCATTTCATCAATAATTTTTAGTGCAGTCGCCTTTCCATTCTCGCCCAATACAGGAATAATTTCTGGAATTCTTTCAAACTCAGGTTGATTCCTTTGAGTTCTTAATAATGAAGCACATTCTGCAAGACTTGAAATGACATTCGAAATAACATTATCAAATTTATCAAGATTTATATTTTCATCAACAATTTCTTTTACAGGTAATAGTCCTTCAACAGCAATACCTTCAGTATGAATGAACTTATCTACTTCATCATACAGAAGTCGAGCATGAGATTGCATGATTGCCGGATAGAAATTAGCATTCTTAATCTCACCTTTATGAGTAATATCGATCTCACATACCATTGCGGCTCTTTCTACATGAGGGTTTAGTGAACATACTCCATTTGATAAAATTTCAGGCAACATAGGGACTGCTTTATGCGGCATATACAAAGTAGTCGTTCTCTTCTTAGCAACTTCATCCAAAAGTGAACCTTGCGAAACATAACGACTTACATCAGCAATAGCCACAAACACTTTCCAGCCACCCTCTGTCTTTTCAGCGGAAATAGCATCATCGAAGTCTTTGGTAGTGGCTCCATCAATGGTTACAAAAGGCACTTTTCTTAGATCCTTTCTACCATGATCTTTCATCAAATCATGAATAGAAATCGTTGAAACTCTATGAGCTTCTGCAAGAACATTAGAATAAAAACGATCTTCAGCTTGCATCCACTCCAGACCAATTTTAGTTTCAATACCATAATCATTCCATGTGCCTAAAACATTCTTAACATCAAAAAATGCATACAATTCACTAAAACGATCAAAACTTCCTGAACGACGAAGTTGACCACTAAGAATCGCTCCTTTATCTTTAACCTTAGCCTGCAACTCATCAGACAAACGAGTTTCATGACGCTCAGAAATACGAAAAACTGAATTAAACATTGTTTCAAGAGGACGAACAGCCCCCACCCACCCATCACGAGTTGTTCCTACATTTTCAGCAACAATATGGCAAGGTTTAGACTCAATAACTTCAATAACAATACCTTCATCTTCACCAACACTTTCAGAATTTCTCCAGAGAGCAGGAATTCTTTTCACCCGAACTTTCTCACCATTCAGAACACGACCAGCTTCTTTTCTTGATAAAAAGATATTTTTATCAGATTTATTACCAGCTTCATCTTCTATTAATAAAAGTGCATGACCTTTTGGTTGCCATTGCACAATACCCACTACAGTCTCAAGATTTTGTGTATTTCTGAAACGAGGACCGTCTTCAGTAACCACTTTTACGATATCTCCTAACTTTTCAAGAGTTTTCAGATAACTTTCTACAGCAGTGCCTGGCAAATCAGGGAAGCTTTCTTTCATAAATCCCCTGATTTCTTTAAAAGAATACATGCGATCAAGTTCCAATTTTTCTTTTAATGCAATTTGCTGAGGTGGTTGATAATCCCAGCTTTTTTTATCTTTTCTCATCTCATTTTCCTATTTTACGATAATTGATTACATAATCATTCTATCAAAGAAAATGGATATTTGCACATTTTATTTTCTCATTTCTTCAAAGATTTCTGCTTTAGCATAATCTTTAACCAATAGTGTTGCGGCTGACTCGCCAAAATTATCTTCTGCATTCGGATCTGCTCCATTTTCAAGCAATGTTTTTATAGCAGGTTTCAAAATATCACTCCATGAATCATCATAAAGCCAACTTTCCACAGCATACCATAATGCAGTGCGACCATCACAATCAGGTTCGTCGATATTCAAACCCCAAGATAGCCATTCTTTAATCGCTTTATGTTTTTCAAAATTTTCATCAGACAAAATCCATGTATGGAGTGCGGATTTTTTAGTTATACCCCAATTTTTAAGTCCGCCTAAACCTTCTTTTTCTTTTCTAATGATTATCATATTCCATAGATTAGCTCTTACCCATGCCTCACCACCATGAACAGCATTGGGATTTATGTCAGTGGTTTTACCTCCACGCATCATCAATAAAATACCTAATTCTTCTGTTTGAGCTTTTATTCTTAGCAGACCTTCTAATTCTAAAGGCGAACCTCTCAATTTAGTAATAGGACTCTCATCTTTTTCCACAACAGTATACCACAATCTATTAGCAAGCCAGTCAAGTGGAGTTAATCCTGCATCATCTTTTACATTAGGTGAAATACCGCCACTTAGACATTCCAGAACAAATCCATATTCAGATTGAACGGCCCAGTGAAGAATACTTTCACCTTTTGATCCTTTTAATAGTGCCGCTTTATGCCCATTTTTAGAAACCCATGCTCTTGCCTCCATTGCACGGGCGGGATTTATTACAGCTTGCCATATATAATCCTGAAAGTTTTTTTCTACAGTAGGCTGAAGAATTGTTTTTGTGATGGGATTGATATCAAAATTTTGCTTTTCCATGTTTATTCCTAAAATATATTTGAATTATTTCTAATATTTAATATAGTATATTTAAATATATTTCAACTTATTTTTGGGGCATTTATGGAAAATAATAAAAGTAAGCAGATGATTTTTGAATATATTCTGACTGATAATGATCATAAAAATTTAAATAATAGTCAATATGCTTTTGCTTTATTCAATAAATCGTTAGAACATATCAATATGAGATTTGCAGAACTAAACCAGCATAACACAATGGTTAAGATTAATTTTCAGGACAACGAAAAACCCCATTTTTTTATTATTTCTGACGATGACAAAAACGCACTCTTAGGACTTCGCTGTATTCAATTACTTGCAAATTCTGTTAGTTCTTTTTTTGTGGATAAAGAAAGGCAAATAGAGTTTTATGGGCGGATTCAGGGATATAAACCTAGAAAAACCATCGATGATAACAACATCGATGAAGTTTATGAAAAAGAAAATTTATTCCCAGTTCAAACAAGGGAATTTCAAATTAAGAAAAATAATATAACAAATATGAAAGGTTACAATATTTTCACAGAAAAAGTAGAATAATTATATTAAAAAAGGTAGAGAATTCTCTACCTTTTAAGATATATAATCACATCGATAAACCAGATTTCTTTTTAAATAAATCTTCCCATTCTACACCATTTAAAATATCTATCAGAGTTTGTTCATCTCCAACCATAACCCCTAAATCATTTGCTTTAGTTAACTTACTACCAGCATTAGGACCTGCTATAACTAAATCTGTTTTTTTAGATACAGAACCTGACACATTTGCACCCAGAGCTTCCAGCTTTTCTTTAGCATCATCACGGCTCATTTGTTCCAGACTACCTGTTAAGACAATGACTTTCCCTTGCAGACCATTTTCTGAAATATTATCATTATTAGATAATACATCTTGCTCCTGAGGATGAACACCATAAAATTCAAAATCTTTTATAAGCTGAATACTTTTGGGATTAGTGATAAATTTATAAAGTTCTTTTGCTGTTACCTTTCCAATATCTTTAACATTCAAAAATTCTTCTTCGTTTTGCACAGCAAGTAGATTAGAAAGATTACCAAAATGCTTAGCAAGTTCTTTTGCTGTTGATTCACCAACTTGCCTGATACCCAATGCATAAATAAATCTTTGAAGCGTAGGATTTTTACTTTTTTCAATATTTCTTAGCAATTTGTTGGCTGACTTATCTGCCATTCTGGGTAATCTTAATACATCTTTAAGCTCAAGCTTATAAATATCTACGGGTGTTTTCACAAAGTTTAAATCAACCAAATTTTCAACAATTGATTCACCCAAACCATCAATGTCCATCATTTTTCTTGAAACAAAATGTTCTATTGAACCTTTTAGTTGAGCTTCGCAAATCATACCGCCAGTACAACGAGTTACAGCTTCACCTTCAATTTTTTCTACAGCAGAACTACAGCAAGGGCATGTTTTTGGCATCTGAATAGGTTTACTGTCTACAGGTCTCAGTTCTGGTAAAGAGGCTACCACTTCAGGAATAACATCCCCAGCACGTCTGACAATAACGGTATCCCCAATACGAATATCTTTTTTAATAATTTCATCTTCATTATGTAATGTAGCATTTGTAACATTTACGCCACCCACATAAACAGAATCGAGTTTAGCAACGGGTGTAATAGCACCTGTTCTTCCTACCTGGAAGACGACATCATTGACCTTTGTTAATTGCTCTTGAGCAGGAAACTTATGAGCTTTTGCCCAGCGTGGGCTTTTAGATGTAAAGTCAAGTATTTTTTGATGTTCATAGGAGTTAACTTTATAAACTACCCCATCGATATCAAAAGCAAGGTTATCTCTTATTTTGCCTATTTCTTCAAAATATTCAAGCAAACCTTCAGTTCCATAAACTTTACGACCTAAATTCGAAACCATAAATCCGAGTTCTTTTAGAATATCCATATCTCCTCTGTGTTCACCCACCGAACCAAAACCTTGAGTGGCTCCTAAGGCATAAGTGAAAAAAGATAAAGAACGTTTCGCCGTAATTTTAGGATCTAGTTGTCTTAATGCACCTGCGGCAGCATTGCGGGGGTTTGCTAATGGCTTTAAGTTATTTTCACGGTTATATTCATTAAGTCTTTCAAAGACTTTTTTAAACATAACAACTTCACCTCTGACTTCCAGTAGATCAGGGATAGGAATGTTTAAATTGTTACATTTTGTTCTTATGTCTAAAGGAATAGACTTAATGGTTTTTACATTAGCCGTCACATCCTCACCTGTTTTACCATCGCCACGAGTTACACCTCTGATTAAAACACCATTTTCATAGACAAGACTCAGTGCTAAACCGTCAAATTTTGGCTCACAAGAATATTCTATTTTTTCATTAGATGATTTCATCTTTTCTTTTATTTTTCTTTCGAAGTCCAAAACCTCCTCATCCAAAAAAGCATTATCTAAAGAAAGCATTGGTCCCAAATGATCTACTGAAGGTAAATCTTTAGAGACCTGACCTCCTACACGCTGAGTCGGAGAATGAGGAGAAAAAAATTCAGGGTTATCTTTTTCAAGAGATTGAAGCTCTCTCATCATTTTATCATATTCGACATCAGGAATAAGGAGTTCATCTTCAACATAATATGCATGGTTATAAAAATCTAAATCTTCTCTTAACTTTACTATTCTTTGTTCAATTTCTATTTTATTCATTTTTTCTCTATCCCTATACTGTTATTTTTCTTTGTGTAAGCCATTCTCCACCATCTTTTGTTGCAACCCAGTCTAATAAATTGCGGGCAAGATTTTCACCTATAAGTTCTTTTAACTCACTTTCTTTTTTGTCAATTAATAAATATCTTATTTGTGTTGAACGTGAGGTTTTTTCTTTTATCTTCATTTCTGGTATAACAATTATATCATGCTCTTTTAATTGTATCCATTTTTTGAAATGCATTAATGTTTCGTCATTTGCATTATCAGGACCAAAGGCTAAAACGACTTTATCCTTACTATACAAAGAGGTAAAATGGTTTACCAAATCAAAAGAGTGAACTTTACCTTCAGGTTTTTCTTTAAGTATTTTTTCTTCAATGTCTGAAATTTCTATACGAGCACATTCTTTTTCTGTAAATGACTCTTTAAACAAAATATCTAACCATTCTTTTCTTTTTCTAAAAGGAGAGAGTTTTTTATTAAAGGCATGAGCAGCAGATAAAACTACTTTAACTTTTGATTCAGGAAAAGAAAGAAGGTATTTTATGGCCTGTATATGCCCAGCATGAGGAGGATCTCCTGCCAGCCCAAAAATCATTATCAAATTGTCCCGCTTTACATCTTTTTCTTCAACATAATTGAATAATATTTTCATTCGATATCCTCTTAAAATAGTGTCTTATTCTACACCTTACTTAAAAAAATTTCAATCGATTGAATATTAATTTCTGACATGCTATCATTAAAAAAACATCAAAAAAGGTTGCTTATGACATTTCAGGATTTTTTAGAAAATCAATATATTAATGTGGAACTTTTTATTCATGAATTAAAAAAATTTAAGAGAATGAGTATTAATAACAATCAGCTTGTTGGAACCGAAAGTATAAAAATATCTGATGCTCATTTTGAACTTTTGTCTTGCAACACAGCTCAAGAAATTCATGATAAAAAAATAACAGGGCTTTTGAATGCCAAAATACACCTCCCATTTTTTAACAATGAAACCAAATCTATTATAAAAGTGACTTTTAATTATTTTCATATTTTGTTTGCAGCTAAAGAGCACCTAAAAATTTCATTGCTTAATTTTATGAATCAAACATTATGTGAAGCATTTCCAGGAATAAAAAAAATTAATTTTGACTCTGGTTCTTCTGAATCAGCTATTTCACGATTAATGATGAATACTAACTGTAAGTTTATATCTGATTATCTTACGGTTAAAATTCAAAGAGATTATTTAAAAATTATTATGACTGACGACATTCTGTTATCTAACCCTTATCTACTTTTACTTTTTACAGCGCCATTTGACTATAATAAAGTATCCAAAACGATAAGTTTGTTTAATAAGAACAACATGCTTAATCATGAAGTTTCACTTTACACCCTTTCTGATTACAATATTTTTCGATTAAATGATTCAGTTTTTGATGATAAATTTATTTGTTTTTTAGATAAGCATAATTTATTACATTCTGTTCGCACATATTGTTTTAATCCCTATACTTTAAAATTTCAAAACGAAAAGAGTAATTTTATAACATTTAATTTAAATCTTGCTGACATGTTTTATCTTAAAGAAAATCCAGATATGGCGGAATATTTAGCAACCAAAGGAGTTACTGTTTCGTTCAGCCCTTCATATATGATGCAGTTGCACAAAAATGCTTTAAAATCAGAAACTCCTTTACGAGGAGATTTCAAGGAAAAGACACTTTTAAAGATTGCTTATTTCGAAAAATTGATTATAAAAGAATCAATAAATGATTTTCCTGAACACGAACACATTAAAAAGAGATTATAAATATGAAAAATACACAACTATCTTTATTTTTTTTAGTAACAATAATAAGCATAACACCTTCTGCTTTTGCTTCTAATATAAAAACTTTTATTGATGCTAAAGGTCAACATGTTTCATGCATAGTCGATAAAGAAAATGTACATTGTGAAAATGAAAAAGGAGAAGCTCTTATTTGCAGCAATTCTGATTCGGGGTATCTTTGTTCTTCTGATCAAGAATAAAGGACTTTTCAGTCCTTTATTTTTATAATTTAAAATGTCAATATAATTTGTATTTTTAACTCGTCCAGTACTCTTTAAATAAAGGCATGTTTTCTTTCCACCACTTATTTTCTAAATCTTTATCCATACCCTGAGGATAAGATAAGTTATCATTTGTCTTTTTCATAAAGAAAATTTCATCATTTTGATTACAATTACTTTCAATATAAGAACTAAATGATTTAGGCAGTAATGCTTCAATAGAACTTTTCTTTGCTTCAAAAGGAACAGAATTTATAAATATTCCTGCATCTTTTTTAGCTTCGAACATATTTAACTCCATCTCACTCAATAAAACGATCCAGCTTTTATTCCATTTGATTTTTTCATCAATAATATTATCAATTAGCTTAAGAATAGATTCAAGATATAACTTAATAGATAAGTTCTCTTCCATTATTTCAGCGATGTCTGAATGAATGAAATTAGCTGTATTTATTTTCCACATTTCCCAGCTTTCTTTTATTTTTTTAGTTGGGGTATAGAATTTCATATTTTTATTGAAGAACTTTATATATTCATTTTTTCTATTTTCAATAAATGCTTTAAATATCTCTTGAGAAGTTTTAGGTGTTATCATTGTATCAAGCAATTTTGGAATCATCTTCAATAGTTTTATCTTGATGTTTTGCTTATGATATTCTTTTAATTTAGGTGTGTTGTAAGAGTATATAACTTCTTTAAAATCCTCAGCATCGGTGTAATGTGAATTTAATATCATTTTAGAAGCATAAGCATCAATATTGTCATAATCACTCTCATTGTCAAAAATCACAGTGGCTATTTCATTATCTATAGCTTTAAAATATTCTTCATAAAAATTGTTAAAACCAGAGATATTTAAATTAATTAATTTATTGAGCGAATTATATTCACTATGAGGAGAAACAGATAAACCAAAAGAAATATTTAATTTAGAAGCACCCAGTTCTGACTCTTCCCAATCCAGTGTAGATGTCACATTTTCGAAATCTTCCTCCATTCTCAACAAGATATTAAACATATCACTGTAAGAAAAGAATCCTGCAAAAGAAAATGAACTTATACCAAATCTATCTTTAATATACTCTCCTCTTTCTACGATCATTTCTTCATTTATTTCAGGATTAAATGGAAATTTTTCTTCCATAAATGTTTTATTTGCAGCAGCCTGAAGTTCAAGTGTAAAATAATCATAAGATTTTACTTCGTTCCAGATGTTTATCCAATATGAATTATCCAGAATAATATTAGCAACTATTGGTCCTAATAAATCTACCATTTTTTTAGTTATTTCAATTTTATCCTCTGCGATTAAATCTGGAGCTATCTTATCCCATTCATCTTCACTTCCCCATACTATTTTTCTTAATTCTTTTGTCCATAACATTAAATCCTGACCAGATTTAACATCTATCAGTTTTTCCCAATGAGCATCTATATAGCTTTCTTCTCTTGATAAATCTTCTGTGACTTTAAAAATTCTAAAATTTAATAAATGATTAATCATGAAAGCGATTGGGGCATCTATTTTCCTTTTTTTCATTTCTTTCAAAGATAATAGATTATTTCTTGGATAACGTTTTTGAGTATTCACAAATTACACCTTGCTTTTTATTATATATAGTAAATATATAAATAAAAAAATCTTTTTTGCAATAAAAAAAGCACTAAATAGTGCTTTTTATTCTTTTATTATTTGTTTTATCAATAAGTCATTTTCTTTTTATTTTTGAAATCTTCTTCTTCACCCCTATCTTTTGTGAATACAGTGACCAATTTTGGATGATTCTCCTGTAGATACTCATGAGCTTTAATCGCATATCTGTCTGTCATTCCACTAATATGATCTGCTACTGCCCTATACAATTCAGCTTCATTTTTATATTTTAAGGGTCTTCCTGAAACCAAATCTGGATAATCTACATATGCTTTAAAAAGATCAATAATCATTTTTTCATGATAAAGGCGCTCATTATCAACACTTGGATGGTGATAAATTTCACGACGTGAATATTTTTTTAGCTCTTTGTGTAATTCCAGATGTTCAGGAGAAAATGTAATCAATTCTGATTTGAAGTTTCTCACATCATCAAGAGACTGAATATTATTTTCTTGTAAGTTCTTAAGAGAATAATATTTTAAATCATTCAATGCTTTCTTTATCATTTCTCTTATCACAGTTCTGACATTTTGTTCCATTTGTTCTATTTTATCAAAATCTTGAGAATTATAGACTTCATCGCAAGGTAATTCTATTAATGGATGAGCTTTTTTAGCGCGCTCAAAGGCTTCCATAAAACCAGGTGCTTGAAGCAGTTTGCTGGGTGGAAGGATACCCATCATGTAAGCATCTTCTAAGTCAGCATGAACATACGCTAGTGCATCACACATATCAACAAGTTGCACTTCCAATGGCGGCTGCTGACCTAATAAATGCCTCTGTGCAACTTCACCCAGTTTTTCAGCACTTGCCTTTGTACAATGTTTAAGAAGACCTTCACGAGTTTCAAACATGAGATTAAGTCCAGTATGCTCTCTGTAAGGTTTTTCCAGGATATCTACAAGACGAAGAGCCTGCTCGTTATGTTCAAATCCACCATAATCTTTCATTAACTCGTCAAGTTTATCTTGCCCTCTGTGACCAAATGGAGGATGACCCAAATCATGACCCACAGCTAAGGTTTCAGAAAGATCTTGGTTTAGACCTAAAAATTCAGCTATTGTTTTAGCAAACTGAGCGACTTCCAAGGAATGACTCATACGAGTTCTGAAAATATCACCTTTATAGTTAGCAAAAACCTGAGTTTTATTCTGTAAGCGTCTAAATGCCTCAGAATGGATAATTCGGGTATAATCTACACGGAAAGAACTTCTGTCATTTGTATTTTCGATGTCATATTGACGACCTTTAGAATTGTCATCACTTACTGCATAAGGAGCTAAACCCATACCATATTCCTTTTTCACTATTTAGATGACTAAATTATAACATAGTAAAAATATAAAAAAAAGCATTTAATTTTATCTATGTGTAGTTTTATTTGATTTTATTCATATTAAATGTCTTTAACATCATAATAAAATCAGAAGGATCTGCTATTTCACTCAGCCACCTTATAAAAAACAACCAACTCTCACCATACATACCGTTGTCTTTTTGAATTGCTTTGTTTACTAAAACATTCATAACATCTTCTCTTTTCAGTTTATAAGCAAACCAAGCTCTGAACCATAAAAGAGAGTGGGTCAGATAATTTTCATCTGGTTGATTTTTTTCTGACGAAGTAAAACATATTTCTGTGTTTTTTATAATTTTCAACATTTGAGGGTCAAAAGAACTTATTTTATTTTCTTGTAAAGAAACAAATGAATGCAGATAAACGAGACCATGTAAAAAACTAAAAAGCGGGGAATCTTTAAAGTGGGTTAGGGCTGTTTTTACTTCTATATTGAAGGCTATCTTATTAGAAGTAAACCAGAAATAAGAACAACGGATAAAATAAAGAAAGTTCATGGAAATATTAAAATACTCTTTTTCTTTATTTTTGGCGATAAAATCGTGAGCTTTTGATGACTTTTTCAACCACATCCTACCTAATTTTTTATCGATGCAGGCATCACCAAGACTATCATGTAGCTCCTGCAATAACATCCCTGTTATTAATTTATGAGTATAATCCTTTAACACTTTAAATCCTTACTCAGGGAGAATTTGTATATATAATGTCAGATCGTGCTCTTTAATGAACTCCTGACTCATCTTATACTTAATTTGTGCTAAACTTTGAGAATAAATACCGACAACAGTTTGACCCTCATTATGAACTTTAGCGGCTATGTCATAAGCTTCTTCTTGTGTTTTATTATAAATAAACATTAAGATGTTTTCTACAACAGGGAAAGGCGTAAAGTCATCATTATGGAAAATAATCTTATATTTCTTTGGTGGAGTGTTCTCTTTTTCCTTTTGCTCTTGACTTGTAACATTTTCACTACCAGTTTCATTATTTATCATAAAAACCCCTCTATATACTATTAATATAGAGGAATTATATATAATAATATTTTTAAAATCAACCATTTTTTGTGAGCTTAAAAGTTAAACTCACTTTGACAAAAATTTCATTAAAAATGACTGGAAAATTTTACACCATACCACTTGTTCTTTTCTTTTTAACAATAATAGTTGTATCTGATTTAGATTTTAATTGTGTATTCAAATAATTCCTTTCCTTCATCTCTTTCGGTTTAGCATCAGACATAATAAAGTTGACTTTGTTAATATTTCGTTTTACTTGATGCTTGTTTCCTTTGAAATGTTTTTTTATCTCTGATTCATTGTTTATTTTTGATGTTTCAATAGCAAAGTCTTTTTTAGCAAAGATAAACATATCATATATATCTTTTTCTATATTCTCTTTATCATCGTTAATGATATCAATACAGCTTTTATTATCAAGATTTTTTAAAGATACATTAGCACCATAGTTTATAATTTCTTCTGCCAAATCCCAATCTTTTAATGCAACGACTTCATGTAAAAAGGTGTTGCCAGATTTATTTAGTGCATTTATATTAAACTTATCATTAAGCAGAATAATATTTAACTCTTTGTGATTATTTTCTTTTAGTAAAATAGTCATTTTTTCAATCGTTTCATCATAAACATATTCTTTAGGTTTAACAGAAGAGACAGAAACAGAGAGGTTTTCTATAGGTTTTTTTGGCACTGAAGATGGAGGATTATGAGTTAGACTATCTGAAAGAAGACCTTCTTTTTTTGCTTGATTGAAAGCTTCTAAAAACAAGGGTCCAAATATTTTTTCTGATTTTTTTCGAGATAACCAAACTGCTGTATGCCCATGTTTATTTTGGTTGGTTAAAGCCTCACCTTGGCTTATCAAATTTTCAAGCATTTCCCATTTATTATATCTCACCAATAAATGACAAACCGTATCACCGTGTGAATTCTTAAAATTTGGTTTCCATTTAATTTTTTCAAGTTCTTCTTCTATTTTTCTGCAATCTGCACTTTTATCGTTTTCCAAAAGATTTTTAAGATTTGAAAAAATATCACTTTTTTTCTCTCTAAACATATATATTCCTTTTATATTTATAATTTTATGAATTTGTTTTCTAAGAAGGGTTAGATGTATTATAGTTGATTTAAAAAAATGATCAACAAAAAGCTTTTTTTATTGCTATATTTGAACCTTAGTGTTATATTTACAATAAGATTGAATAGTAAGGAGTTAATCATGAATGATTTTGTCAAACCCATTAATACCGTCGATCCTGTTATTTTTACATTGCATGATAACAAACTTAAAATTTTGTTGATTTTAAGAGATAAAGAACCTTTCATAGGAAAATATACACTTCCAGGGGGTTGGGTTCATGCAAATGAAGGACAAGATCTGACTATTGAAGACACTGTTAAACGTGTATTGAAAGAAAAAACAGGTGTAGATGCTCCTTATTTTGAACAATTAAATACTTTTGGTTCTCATAATCGAGATCCACGAGGTTGGTCTATTAGTATTGTTTATATCTCTTTAATTCCCTGGCACAGTCTTGATGAAAACTTATTTAAGGATAATGCTAAATGGGTTGATATTGAAAGTTTAAACCAATATGAACTTGGGTTTGATCATAACAGTATAATTGATTTTGCATTACAACGAATTCGTAATAAGGTTAATTATTCAATCCTTCCAGTGTATTTTTTACCAGAAAAATTTACACAAACCGACCTACAAAAAGTTTACGAACTAGTTTTAGGAACCAAACTTGATAAAAGTGCATTCCGAAAAAAAATTGCCACATTAAATTTTTTGGAAGATACTGGAGAGCGGGATTTTAATGTATCTTTCAGACCTCCTTTACTTTTCAAAGTAAAGGAAACAGCTTTACAATGCTTTAGAAGTAATTTTATTTAGCAAAAAATAAGAGCCTCAAGGCTCTTATTTTAGATATTAATCTTCAAATCTCTCAATAAAACTTAAGGCTTTAGAATCATTATTTTTTATTAACCAATAAAATATTTTTTCCTGTAATCGGTTATGTAGCATTTCTCTATGACTTACATGAAAATAATCTTTTCTATAACCATGCACATCCAGAATAGTTTTTACGAGACCGGAATGAGTAAAATGTCTACTTCTTGAATATGAATAATAAATTTTATCTTCTTTTTTACTTTTGGGGAAAGAGTTCATTAATGTTTTAGTGATGTCTTTTTTTGTAAAAATGATATACAAAAAATAATATAATGAATTTTTCTTTGATTTAGTAGAATTTATACTTTTTGCTATTGTTTTGAAATAGCTTATTCTTTTAGCGGAAAACTTGCTAATAGAATTTAGTTCACCTAAGAGAGTAAATACAATATCTGTAAATACACCTTGTATATATTGAACAATCTCTCTCTTTTTGCTGGACAAAGTATAAGGTAAAAGTTGATCGAGAACGCTTAATACAGAAGTTTCTCTGAAGTTTAAAATTATGTGTAATAGATAATTATAGTGATAAATTTTGTCGTTTTTTTCTGGGCTAAATGAAGAAAAAATTGCGGACTTAGGATCTTTTTTAGTGAGAATTTGATAAATTATTATATTATCGCGGTCTTTTTTGAGCTGTTTCCAATTGTTTTTAATAATGGTAAATTCATTTTTGTTTAATTCAATATTTTTCATGGCATATTCCTCTTTTAAATTATTTATGTTTTCTAATTGTTCAGACAACAAAATAATATTAAGGAGGTTTTATAATAAGGCTCTACAGCATAATCAATTCCTCTTGTGGATAAAAAAATAAAAAAACATAGCCAAGCATCAGCTATGTTTAGAAGGTAACAGAACGAAATTTAAAAGTCAACTAATTTAATAATATTCCTTCTGGAGCCTTTTCATCTGTCAAAAAATAATGGCTTTGATTTCCAATTGACTTTTCAATGCTTAAAAAGTCTTTCATTATTTTATATTGTCTCAATTTAACTTCATTCTCTGATATTCTTTTATTTTTAATAATAATCTCCGTTTTTTCTTCCATGTTTTGCAATACCATAGAAAACTGAATATCTTCAAATGACACAGCATCTTTTTCATATTGATGTTCTATACATTTATCATTAGCATAGTAATCTTTAACTACAGTTTTTAATGAAACAGGAGAATCACTGAAATATTGGCAAGTAAAAAATATTTCTTTTCTTATAATTTCAGAAGTAGTATCTTTATCCAGATATTCAAACTTCCATAAGTCCCATTTCATATTTTCAAGAGTCAAAATACTCTCTTCCAGATAACATGGGAAACCTGAGATCAATCGATTATTATTATAAATAGTATTAAGATTATCAACAAATACATTATTGAATGTAAAATCAGTATCTGCAATGTTTGAATATTTGTCAGAGCGAATAAGAATAGGTAGTAAACCACTTGTAAGCCATTGCTCACCTCTAAAATCACTTAGAGCATTAATAGTTTCATTATTTAACAATGAAATTGGATCTATTGTTTCGCTTTCTTTTGCCGTAGCAAGATAATAGTTCTTCATTTTTTTTCCTGATAAAACCGGAAATGTTGATAATGTATAATCCTTATCAGAAAGGGAAGAATACAAAAAATCTTTAAGATATACTTTAATAATCTCTTCAAGCCTTTTTCTTTGTCTTGGAAGCAGGCTATGTGTGGTTAGCATAGCAGGTAATTTTTTAGACTCAGGATCGTCATTCCACATAGAAAGAGGAAGAAAAAATAGCATAGCATAAGGATGCTGGTGATCTTTGTCAAAATAAACATGATTGGATTTTTCAAGAAGTTGATTAAATAAATTGAGTTCTTCTTCTGAAAGCTGATGGTTTTCAAAATCTTCAAATTCTTGTTTTTTAACCCACTGTTTAATTTTAGATATAGTTTGCCATTCTTTATTATAAACTTTTTCTATTTCATCAGTGAATTCATCTCCGTATTCTTTTTTATAATTTTCCAAAGCAAGATACCAGTCTTTAAGAGACTCTTCGATTTGTTGCCACGGAGAAACCAGCTTTTTATCTTTTATCATTTTATCACCTCAACTTCAACTAGACTTTATAATTATAATCATATATTATTTTTATTACCATTTGCAATCTTTAAAGGTAATAAAATGAATTATATATATTATGTGTGGATAGATCTTATTATTAATGACATTTTAGCAGTTAAACAACAAGATGCGACTTCAACTTTACTGGAACAATTAAATAAAGAAAACATTAAACCTATAAAAATCAAATCATCATCTACTCTTGGAGCTATTCAAAAATATAAAAATACAAATAATATTCACTCTTCAATTTTTAACAACGACGCTACAGGAATGAAATTACATTAATTATATTCTTTTCCTGTTTTTTGTATTATCAAAATCAGTTTGGTTGTTCTGGATTAATATTTTTTTACGTTCAGCCAAACTATCAATATTAAACAGTATTTCCTTATCCCATTCGTCCCAATTGATATCACTATTTTTCCTTTTATCCATCCATATTTCCCACCAAGCCTTTTCCCCCCATGAACCTTCTATTGAAGCATTGTGGTTTAATAAAATTTTTAATGCTTTCAAGGGATGTTGCTCTCTTCTTAACCATAAATATTTTGAACTAATATTCACATCTTCATCATCCACGAATTCAGAATTATTAGAAAATGCCATAATGGAAATCTTTAATACTCTTAATGTAATGGTTTCTATATCCTTTTCATTATAGAGACCAGTTAAAATCATATCAGTTGGGGCATTTTTATCTAAAAGACTTTGCAACCAATCTATATGTAAAGTTCCACATTCTATAGGCCAAAAAGAGAAAGGATCTAATAACAATTCATCATTAAGAACAACCATTTCAATTGCATTGTTTTTGAAGCTCCATTTTTTATTCCAGATGTCTTTTCCCCAATCATTTGAAAAAGTATTTAAACCCTTAATTGAAAAATTATTGAAAATAATTCTTCTTATATCCGACTCTTCAAGTCTTGCATGTGGTTTTGGATATAGCTTACTATATTTTATCCAGTCGTAAGTCTCTTTTTTAAGACCACTGTTGATTAGCTTGTAGAAAATAAGCTCTTGTTCTTTATTATAAAAATTATAAAGCAAACTACTATTCTTATCTTCTGAAAATTTTATTTGAAATACAGATTCATTTAACCAACGGGAAAATGTTTTTAAATTACGAAGAACAAAGGACTCATCTATTTCTATAAGCAAAAACAAAGGTGAATAAAGTTCAGTATTTTCTTCTTTTTTATAATAATACGGTTTTAGCAAGCCATGACCAAACTCCCATATCTTATTCTCAATATGTATGTTGTCCTGAGAAAGCAATGAGAACCAGGCTTCTCTGTCAAATTCAACAGGGTCATCATCAATGTATTGTTTTAATAATCTCTGGTATGGATATTTTACTTTCATGATGTTCTCTATTACAATAATAATTATTATATTAATTAAAAATTTTAGTTGATATGTCAATATTTTAGATACAATTAAAGAGGTTTTTATGCAAACAAGGCTATTTAACTTATTCATTAAATATTTGAAAAATTTAAATTTTGATTATATACAAAACAAAATACTTTCAAGAGATGATGAGTTAAAAACACATGAGCGCTTCTTAGACCTTAAAAACCAACATCCTATTTTTGAAATTACACAAACTATTTTCAATATTATCGATAAGCATCCTGAACATGAAAATAAAATTAAGGATATTTATCTGTCTTACTTACAAAAAAGTCAATTTTCACTTTCTACACCTTATTACTATAATAGGCACATTACAAATTCAATTGATATATTCGGATATATCAATTACATTCTTTTGAATCAAACAACCGAAAATAATAGGCATATACTCGATACTTTCAATAATTGGTTAGTTGAATCAGGTCTTAATTACAATTATGAATTTGATTTACCAAAACCTTTCATCATCTCCATGATGGACAGGCAAAGTTATGTGGAAAGAAGAGATGTTTCTTTTGACAACTTTAATTCTCTTAAGGATTTTTATTTTTCAAATTTTGATTTTTCTGATATAAATAAAAACTCTATATTAATTGCAAGAATAATAAATAACTTTATGTCTTCGTATTTTGATAATAATCAGTTTTCATATTCAATTTTAAAAAAATTCTTAACAAGTGATCAAATCAGTTATGATAAAGAAGTTATTCGGGAAAGAATAAAAAAAGAACTTCATAAAAAAAGACAAATTTCAGCTATAAAACCAAAGATGGCTGATATACTTTTAGAATTTGATTTGGATTATATCATTGAGAATAGTGAAAAAATTTATCTTTACCCTTATTTTTACAATAAAAAAGCCCCTTCTCAGGAAAATTACATTAAATATAAAGATAAAAAAGGTGGTTTTTTTGCTAACAAATCAGTTTATTTTGAGAATATTAATCAATTTATTCTAAAATCTCTTAACATTCATTCTACTAAGGATTACCCAGAAAAATATAAAAATGGTATACAAATACAAGCTTACGAAAACTTTTATGATTTGGAAGACTCTTGTGAAATAAAGCTTATTACAATAGATAAAAAAACCCTAAATAAAAAAATTGATTTTATAGATAAACATAATCTTCTGGTAAATCATACAAGTCTTATAGATTCTTTAAATTCTAAGATAGAAGAAATTAAAAATATCAACAACTTATACAGTGAAGATTTATTCCATGATAATTTTAAAGTTTTCATAGATTACCACATAAAAAATATTGATTACAGCAAAAAAGAACAACCTCTATTAGAAACAATTCATATTATAAATAGTTTACAAAAACATAAACCTCTTATTGATTTTATTAATGAAAAAGCAAAAGAACTTTCTTTCACTAATGAACATTTTTATAAAAATATTAATTATAATGAAATAAAAAATTTACTCTACCCTGAAAAAGATCAATATTTACCTCACATTGATCTTGAAAAATTATTAAGTGTTAATATAAGAAAAAACATAAACAAAACAGAAGGTGATTTTGTGTATAATGGTAATTCTTTCTATGCTTCATTATTCAACAAGCAAGGCAAGTACACATCTGGAATGTCAGAAAAAAGGCTCGATATATTGAAGAAAATCGAATCTATCAATAAAATAGATAATCCATATTGCATTGCTGATGGTCAAAAAATATTACGTTCGGAGCATCTTACAAATATTATTACTGAGCAAAGATTATCAGATTTAAGACATATATCTTTTTTGTTAAAAGAAATTAAAAATGAAAAAGCAAAAGGAGTAACTTTTGAAGAACACAGTAAGAATACTGCATTAGTATTTTTGTGTTTTCAGAGACCTTTTCCTTACAAGATGACAATAGATTGTATTTCTCAGATAAGAGAAGAGCTTTATCAAAATGATACTGACTTTTTACAAAATCTCTGTTTTTCTTTTACCCTTGATAAAGATAAACATCAAACTGTGTTTGCTAAAAAGTATGAAATTAATAACAACGACGAAATATATAAAATGATCATTCAAAAAATCCCAAATGTTCAGGATAATACATTACTTGAGGATATTAAAAATATTGTTTTGACCAAATTTCAGGGCAGTAACGAAGAAAAAAATAATTTTCAGCTAACTGTAAATACACTTATTGAAAGGAACACTATCAGTTCTATGCTTGAAGGACAAACAATAACCATCCCTCTTGATAAAAAAGAAAGAAGAAGGATGTAATTATTTTTTACCAAATAGTTTATTTATAAATGAAGAGATTCCGCTCGACTCCTCTTCATTTTTTTTCTTATTCTTTTTATTTGTTTCTGTAGTTTCGGTTCTTTCTGTTTTTTTAGATTTACGTCTTTGCTCTGCCTTCAACAAATCCATTTGCTCTTTAAATTTTTCTTCTTTTGTTTTTGAACCAGATGAAACATCATTATGATTATTAGCATCCCAAGGAACACTGTTTATAAAATCTGGAGCATATTCTTCTTTATTTTTGACAAATTCTTTTTTAACAGGTGCTGATGAGTTTCCTTTTTTTTCATAAGCAGAATCAGTGTTATCACTTTTAAGATAATCTTCAAGAGTCATAAAAGGGTTCGTCCAGGGAATAGGGACTTCTTCTTCTTTCTCTTCTTTATTTTCTTCGACCCAGCGCGCAATATCAGAATTCATATCTGATAAATCTTCATTTTCTACATCTACAACCTCATCATTATTATTTGATGAAATATTCTGACTTTCATCTTTTGTTAATAGCTCATCTTCTTTTTCATAAACAGACAATACATCATAACTCTCATTACTCGTAGATGTATCATTTTTTGTTTCTGAGAAAATATTTTTATCTTCATTTCTTTCATTATTAAAATCATCAGGCTCGTCAATAGGCTCAATCTGTTCGTCACTGACCACATCAATCCAGCCTTTCTCATAAACATCATTTATTTGTTTAAAAAACCCTATAGGATCATCAGAGTTAGACTTTACATAAAGATCACTTACTTTTAGCAAGTCTTTTCTCAAAAAAAACTCTTTCCTTCCTAATTGCGGGATTTCGTGAAGTAGAGCACGCAACTTAAAAGGAATAGGTGGCTTTTGTAATAAAGCCTTATCTCCTTTTAAAGTTCTTTGAATGTAAGTATCATTAGTTAAATTCATGCCTTTCCTCTTTTAATTTTTTTATCCTGTTAAAACAAAGGGATATTTTTTATCACTTATTTTGATTTCCCTTATATACTATAATTACACTAAAATATTAAAAAATCAATTCTGCCAAAGACATTGTTTAATTAATATTCTCTTTAAACTAAAATATATCACAAAATATCATCTAAATCTTGACTAAATAAGTTATTAAAGGTATTTAAATACACAACTATATATCTATTTTTGTTTTAAAAGGAACAATCAATGAGTAATAATATTTATATTATAATTATCGGAGTGATTATTGCTGCCGGTATAGGATTTTATGTGCTACAGCAGAAAAAAATCAAAGAAAAGAAGATAAAAGATGAGCATAAAAGAATTCAAGTCTTAAATAAAAAGCAAACTATTAAAAGAGAAAATAACTCAATCAACAGTCCAGGAACCGTCGATAACATAAATGAAAGTAATGTTATCGATGATCCCGAGGAAATAAAATCAGGTCAACCTATTATCAGAAAAAAAGCACCACAACCTGTTGATAAAAATGTCAGAAAAAGAGCTGTTAATGATACTAAAAAAGAACAAGATTATTCAAGTGAAGTTAAAAATATGTATCAGGGTAGTGTTCTTATTGGTGATGAGCCTAAGAGAACCGAAGCTCAGAGACCCCTCATTATGATTGTTGATGATTCTAAATCTGCATTATTTTATGCAGAACGTATCCTTAAACAAGAATATGACACAATAACTGCTTTAGACGGACAAGATGCATTGAAAAAAATGGAAAAAAATCGACCCAATCTTGTTATTACAGATGCTGACATGCCTGTTCTTGATGGATTTGGACTCTTGCTCAAAATGAAATCTGATATTGGTCTTGCAAGTATACCTGTCATTATGGCTACAGGAAAAATAGAGCTTCATGCTAAAATTGGAGCTGAAAAAGGTCTGCAAGGATTTTTAACCAAACCCTATGATGCAGACTCATTGTTGGATCAGGTTAGTTATTTACTTGAAAATAATTAATCCTTATATTTCATAAATCAAAAGAGCACTTCGGGTGCTCTTTTTTAAATTCAAAATCTATAATCTTCTCTTATTTACTGTTTTCTCATCACTATTTAAAGCCCCTGCATTCTTTATTATCTTATATTTTTCCACTTTTGCTTTGTATGCCTGACGGTCTTTTTCATTGAAATAAAGCAAGGACTCAAAATTACCTCTGGCAAAATCATCCATATTAACATGATAAGGAAATAACAGTTCTTCTTTTTCCATAATAACTTTTACAATATTATTTGCTTTTATAGAAGCAGAATCTACACCTCTATATAATTGGAGATTCATAAACTTTACAGGATCTTCGTCATTAATTAATGAGTTCTTAAATATCATATTAAGAAGTTTATTTATGTTTGAAACGGAAGCGGCATTGGCAATTAAAAATTTGTTTAATTTTTCATTACTAATATTGTCAACAAAATCGTCTTTATAGTGTTTTGCCTTGAAGAAAACATTGAACATTGACCACGCTTTATTTTCTATAATTAAATCTAACACTGGTCTTTTAAAACAAAAAGAACTGGACAAATCGAACATATCTTCGTTTAATAACTTTTTAAGTAGTTCAATATTATTAGATATCAAGACATCCTCCGAAATTTTCGCTTTATTTAATTCTCCTTTTATAAAGGTCAACCCAAGAGTAAGATCGTTCAGGGACATATCGCATGTTAAAGAATTTTTTATCATACTCTTTATTCTTTTGATATTTACTTTATTTGCTCCATAGATGTTTTCATTTTCAAGAATATGATAAATGATATTAAATTTCAAAGCATGGTTATTAACAAAATCATAATCAGGATGATATTTACAGAAAATTTCAAAAAGCTCAACATTATCTTTTTCAAAAAGAATATGAGTTGCCACTTCACCTTTTTGAGAGGGACTTTTCATCATACAAGCAACATTAGGTAACATCATAAAATATTTAAAAGCGGCTATACTTAAAGTTTTCACAGAATGTATCATTACATTTTCTTTATTTTTTCCAATACGACATTTTTGAATATTTGTAATAGAAGCCGCATTAATTTCTTTTAATGTATTTATATCATTATTTAAAATGGCTTTTTCAATAAGAGCATCTAAATCACCTTTTGGCAATTTATTAACGGAAATTTGGCTTTCTTTATCCTTATTTTTATTTTTACCATCCAGAATCAACATGATCTCATCTTTTATGGCTTGTTCATTAATATCAGCTTTCATATTGTTCCTTTTTTTTAAAATGATGGCTAAATTTAAAGTCTTTTGGTTTTTTCAGAATTACTTTTAATTTTATCAATTCCAGCAGCTTTACCCAAATAATTTTTTTCGACATATGCTCTCAATTCTTTAATTTCCGAATCTGAAGCTTCTTTTTTAATCATTTCAAAAAGGCACTCAAGATAATTCTTAGAACTGTTTCTATTTGGTATCTTATATAAAAAATAATTAATCTGCGGCTCTGAAGCAACCATTTCTAAAAAATATTTTATATCATTGAATTTTGAATAATTAAAGTCAGAAAGATCTGGTAGAATTGATTCTCTTTTTGATAAATCTATTTCTTTGTACAGCGATAGCAGTTTTTTACATTCTGTTTTAGTAGTGTATTTATTTAATTTAAAAATTTTATTTTTTTCATCTTTCAAATATTCAACAGCCTGATTAAATAAAATTTCATTTTTGCTGTAATAATCAAAAATTTTAGTATTCCCTTGATGTAATACAAATAATAAAAGAGGATTCTCCTCAAACATAACAGTATCTGGTATTATATCTATATCAATTAATGATTGATGCATTAATGGTGAATTACAATATCTTAGCATATTTCTCCATAAAGCATTCTTTCTTTCCTGAGTTAATAAATCTTCTACATATAAAAGAGGTTTGACAGAATCACTGGAACAATAAATAAACCTACAAAGGCTATTCAGAATATCGTTATCTGAAATATCTTTTAAAATTCCTCTCTGGTTTTTAACAATTTCAGTGACTAAGGTGGCTGATTTGGCTGAACTACAAATCTCACTCCATGTTGATTGGTTTAACATCTTTTGATGTTTGTTGTATATTCCGAATATTTCATAAAAATCTACTTGAATAATGTCAGAAATACCGCCGGACCACATTTCTGAAAAATAATCTTTAGAAATAATAAAATCACATACAGATTTATTCTTTTTAAGAATAGCTTCTTCAAAAATATTTTTTTTGTTCTTTCTATATTTATTAATCAAAGTTTTAGAACGTTTAAAAATTTTCTCAAGTGTCTCCGTTGTATCGAAACTATCATTATCTAAAAGTTCTGATATATCATTGTTGGTATAAACTACTTTTCTTGATTCAGTTCCAATCCCTGAACTCTCTTTGAATGAATCGAAAATGTTCTTAACATTAGTAGACATAAAAACTCCATGCTATTAAAGAGATATTATATCATTTTGAAAAAGAAAAGTACAGATTTACATTCTGTATATTATTGACATTCTCCTGAACAACGAGGTTTTGCGATCAAGCTTGGTAAAAATGATTTAAAACCCGCTTCACACGGGTTTTATTTTTTCTATTGCTCTACTTTACTGAATATAAGAATGATATGTTATTTTATAACATTTATTTTGGGCACTTCCGATGATGCATCCATACCTGACATTTTATTTAGTATTTTATCTTTTAAAGATGCAGCAGATGATAACAAACTTTTATCTTTTGTATGGTTAATATTTATTTCTTTGCTTAAATTCATATTAATATCACGGGCAACATTGTTCCAGTCATTATTTATTTTCCATTTTTCAATAAATTTCCCTGCATCTGCATGATCCAGAACTGCATTTATATAATCCGCACTTCCATTTGCTTGAGAATTATCCCACCTTAAATTCTTTTGAGCATTCATTTTTACTTTAACTCGTGTATCATCAATATGATAAGATGAAAGAATTTGTCCTAACATTGTCGAAGCATCTGTAGGAGGAAGAGTATCAATTAAATTTTGTTTTTCAGCTTGTTTTAATTGAGCCTGACCTATCAAAGAATCGTAAAAAGTTTGTCCACTTTGCAAATTACCTAATAAAAACTGAACCCCAACATCACCTAATGGCTTAACAGAATTACCGGATGAATCTATATTACCCTCAAGTTGAACCTTTCTATTCTTATTCAGCCATTCAAGGGTAGAATGGCTTGCTATTTCTAAAGCAAGGCTTTTGTACATTACAGGAGATAGACTTTTTATTTCTGCCAATCTGTCTATAACTTCTTTAAGGGAAAAATCGGTATAATGAGGATCAGCAGTAAGAGGATTTCCAGACCTTTCATCCATTTCTCTTTTTACTTTCCTTACTTCATACCAGCGAGTTAATTCATTTAATGCTTCCTGAGAAAAATCGTATTTCTTAAGTAGCATTAACATTCCATATGTGTCAGCAAAATTTTCTGAAAAAAAGTTATTAATTGGTGTATGGGGAATTTGTGGACCTATAACCCAACTATTAATGAGTTTTTCGCTTGTAGATTTCAGACCGCTATTTCTAAAGGGATTTTCTATTTTTATTAATTCGCAATGTGATAATTCATGAAGCAAAGCCATTTCCCTGTAAAGATTACTTTGCTCAATATCTATTCCTTGTATTAGATCTTGAGCCTCTCCTTTTTTGTTTAAAGCCCATAAAACTTTGCAAGGCATACCTGGAATTATATTTGCACTACTGTCTGATCCTGCGCTCAGCTTTACCACATTCATTTTATATTTAGAAGTTAATAATCCCTGTATATACATATCCCTGATTATTTCATTGCCCTGCTGCTGATATGACTGGTTTTTTGAGGGGAGTAATGCACTTGCATAGGCAGGCAGACTCAAGCCGTTAAAAGCCATTGCAACACCGAAAATAGATAAGACCTGAATTACATTATCTTTCCACGGTTTATTCTTTGGAGAATTTTCATCTTGTATATGAGGTTCATCATTTAAAGGCTTATTTTCAATTGATTTAAAGAAATCCATCACTCTTTTCATAAAATACCTTACTGTAGGTTATATAATAAATAGATTATAACACAATTTCATAATCTTCAACAGGATTGATAGGTCCAAATTCAACCAATATAGCATGACCTGAATAAACTTTTTTCCAGAATTCTGGAGGAAGATCACAAAAAATAGCTCCCTTTATTTTTTCTTTATCAAAACTAAAATATAAATCATTATTCAATCTTTTAAAAGATATTTGGTTTTTATCAATTTCTTTTTCTTCGAAAACATTAACCCCTAATAATACATCATCTGTATTTTCATGAGAAAGTATATGATATGACATTTTTTTGAACATGATAAACCTCATTGACTATTTGACATAAAATTGTTTTATTTTTATATATGTATAATAAATTACTAGAAGGCAATACAGATGAAGCAATATTTTTTTAATATACCTTTACTGAAAAGTAAAATTTTATTTGAAATTTCCGATGGAGACTACAAAAAGAACAGAGAACCGGAATTGGCAGATTATTTTATATTTGTTAAAAACCCTTCAGATAATATTAATACAAATATTATACAAAATATAGAAGATGTTTTATTTCATCTTTACAAGAAAAAAGATAAACAACAAGAATCAGAAGAAAATTCAGATTTAAAATATAAAGCATATTATAAAAAATATAATACATATATCAGGCAGGAACATAAGCTTCCCTTATATCTGAATAATACGATTGTTATATTTGAAGAACTCTACAATTATATTATTAAAGAGTACGAACATCCTCATTCTACCTATGACAATCATGAAAATGAAATTAATGATAATGAACATGAATATGAATATGCTGATATTGAAGAAGTTTCTTTGAGTATGGATGAACCTATTTTATCTCCTGCTTTCTCTATGGATAAAGATAATAGCCTTAATAAACCATCTATTTCTAAAAACATTAAAAAGCCATCATCTGTAGAAACAGAATACGATTCAAGTTTTCTATTTGATAAAGAAGACGACATATCATTAAATGAACTAAAGGATAGTATGGGAATTGAAAATGAAGATTTTGACAGTGATTCTGACATACCAGATTTCCCAGTTGAAGATCCTGATAAAAATAAAAGTAAATCCCGTTTTGTAAGTGAGACTGTAAACATCAGTAAGGATGAAGAAAATGGTGAATTTCTTTTAAGTGGACTTTTGGGTCAGGCGGGATTTGATAAAAACAAAGACAAAAAATAAGAAGGGAAAGCCCTTCTTATTTCAAATTGATATAGAATAAATATTATTGTTTTATTACATATCAGATTGAACATTATTAGCAGATCTTGATATAGCATGTCCACCAGACTGTATATCTTTACCTGCACCGGAGACAGTATTACAGCCCGTCATAGAAACGACTCCAACTGCTACCAAGGACAGAAAGGCTGCCTTCAATATGTTATTTTTACTTTTATTCATATAAATCTCCTTTTCCTATATTTATTGTATTTTGTTTTTTAGATACGGTCTTTATCTAACGGGTCTACTGAACTGTAGTGAGTATCAAAATCATCAACTTGCTTTTGAGCTTCTTCTTTAGACACTCCGTATTCTTTCTGAATACTACCCACCAGTTGGTCTTTTTTGCCTTCGATTACATCTAAATGATCATCGGTCAATTTACCCCATTTCTCTTTAACATGACCTTTCATTTTTTTCCAGTCGCCTTTTAAAGTATCGCTATTCATGGTACACCTCCAAATTATTTTTATGATATTTGATATAATAACAAAGTTTTTTCTTTCTCTGTTGACTAAATAGATACCTTATTTATTTTTTATAATCAAGAGAAAATAGTTAAATGCGCTAAAATTACATAATCATATCAGGGGTTTTGTAAATACTCTTCAAAAGAAGATTCACTTAAGTTAAGCACTTCCTCATGTGTCATAAATCTGGATTTCATTATTTCTTTGATTTCATCTGCTGTTCTTTCTTTTTTTGGTTTTTCTTTTTTCTGAGCAACATCTTTTTTAACAGGTGGAACTCCTGGGCTATTTGTTGCTTTGTAAATATGAAGCAGATTCGTATCTTTATTCAAATAACTACTTTTAGCAAATAACGGAGGAACACATTCTTTTAGCTCTTCTATTGACTCTTCTATCATTTTTTTAAACTTTGAAGTTTGCTTCGTAGATCTTGAGAGGTCTTTTATTTTTTCAACAGAGTAATTATAAGGTTCGGAGTGAGAAGAATAAAAATCATGTAGCCACCTTGTCAACTGACTTTTTAGTTTTGTTTTTCTTAATACGTCAACATCTGTGAGGTCACTTGCGAATAATGGATAAAGTAAAGAGCTTATCCCAACAGAGATTTTTTTTGTTTTTTTATCAACTTTATATCCAATAAGAAGATGGCTCCTTGTTTCTTCAGATTCAGTCTCTATGCTGATATAAGCTTTAGTTAATCTTTCCATACAAGACTTAAGCCATGTAAAATTAGCGCCTCCGTCAGTTCTTTCTAAAGCATTTAAAATCTCATTAGTTGACAATTGCACAAGCCCACCCATTGGAGTCATACTTTGACGAGCAGCTCTTATAATTATTTGCCAAACCAGCGAATCATCCTGATTAAGGCAGGGTCCTGTATATCGAATTATATTGCCAGAATAGACCAAAATCATATCATCAATTAAACCAATACCACTGCGCTCTCTTTGAATACCAAACAAGGCACTTCTAAGAACAGCATTTGGAATACCAAAAGAAACAGGCGGCCAGGCAGTCACGGTTTCTTCTGAAGCATTTTTCCCAGAATATAAAGCAGGAACTTTTATTTTTGGAGCGATTACATCATTTCTTTCTTTTTTCATTTTAAACCTTACTTATTATTTTAAAAATCATTTTTGGAAATTATTTTTTTTATTTTTTTTAAAACCAAAGGGATATTTTTAAACATATCTTTTTCTATCAGCATATTTAATTCTTCCTCTGAATTAATATTTAACGACTTTATCATTTTTTCTCTATCACAATAATTTAACATTAATAACAAAACAGGTTCTTTTTTTCTAAATAAACTAAATGAAAAAGGAGAATCTGAAAATTTCTGGGGAGAATAAAAAGGATCTGCTCCCGCTTGCAAACATATTTCTATTAATTCAATATCATCACTAATTACAATGTTTGAGAAAAAGCTTATTCCCCAGTTATTTTTTTGATTGACATCAAAACCGGTAGCAATAGCTTTTCTCAATAGGGGATAATTTTTTTTATTAGCATAATTTAAAACGGTGGCATAATCGTTTTTAATTCTTATTTTGTTTGTATTTTGAGATTTTATTATTGTCATCTGATACCTCTACCACACATTTTAATTATTTCAACATTTTGCAGTAAAAAAATATAAACTTTAAAAAAAGGATAGTCAAAAAAAATTATTAAAATATTGTTTTTTAAAGAATTATAAACCTCACCGTAGGCAGTAGCTATTAGCTACCGTAGTGAGTGACTAAATTACCGTAGTGAGTGGCTATTCACCGTAGGCAGTAGCTAAATTACCGTAGTGAGTAGCTAAAATCACCGTAGGCAGTGGCTAAATCACCGTAGGCAGTAGCTAAATTACCGTAGTGAGTAGCTAAAATCACCGTAGGCAGTGGCTAAAGCATTTTTTCCAAAGCCTTGCGCGCCAAGGCTTAAGAGCCTGTTTTAAATTCCTATAATATGTTTTTATAATAATATATATAATAAGATCTTTTAATAATATTATAACTAGTACTTTTTAAGATTATTTTTTAATCTTTTTTACTTGGGGTAAAAAATAAAAAATAATAGAGCGATTAAAGCGCTCCCTGTTTATTTTTCGCTCTATTTAAATTTATTTAAACTTTTGTAGATTTGACACTTGTCATTTATAAAAAAATATTATATTATCTCAAACCTGTGATCTTACACGATCTCGCTTATTATAATTATTATATTTATTAGGGGTAGAAGTATGCAAAAAACCATCAATATGAGTAGTAAAATAAACGAATTTATTAATTTTTGTAAGAACAAAACCACTATAACTCAAGAAGATTTGGAAACTCACCTCAGTGAACTCGATGAAAAAAGTTATAACATAGCAATGTTGAAATTTCAGCAATTAGGCATAAACGTTGAAGAAAATATTGAAGAAAATGTTATTATACCGGAATCTGAAGAAGAAGAAGTTATCGAAGAAGAAGCAAGTTCTACCGTTTCCTATGATACCGTTCGTGTTTATATTCGAGATATGTCCAAACATAAACTCCTTTCTAAAGAAAATGAATATCTGATTTGTGAACGCATGGAATCTTCAAGACATAAACTGACACAGGCAATTTTTAACATTCCTCATACCTTAAAAATTCTGTCTCAGATTAAAAACGAACTCATCAGTAATGATCTTGAAATAGACTCTTTCATTGATAGCCTTGCTACCCTTGATCTTAATTCTCAGGATTTAGAAGATGTTGAAAACATCTCTGCTTCTGAATATTCAGAGGGTATAAAACAGGATATTATTGCACGTCTGGAGCAGGTAGAGATTATCGCTGCAAAAATGGAAGCTGGATTAAAACAAGGGAAAAATAACCCTGAATATCTCGCGGCTATTGAAGAAGTCCAGGGGGTTTTTGAAAATATCCGCTTTAGTAGCAAAACTGTTCATAGACTTTCTCAAGGTGTTAGATCTAAAGTTGCGGGTTTACGCGACTGTGAATTCCAGATTAAGAAAATTGTAGTTGATAAGGCTAAAATACCTGCGGAGTCTTTTAAAAAATCTTTTATTGGTAATGAAACAAATCCACAATGGCACACAAATCTAAAAGCCAAAGAAATCGAAAAGATAAAAGATTTTGTTAATGATATTAATCAGATTCAGGAAGATATTGGACATATCACCTCCGAACTTTGCCTGTCTGTAAACGATATCAAAAAATTAAACCTCGTCATTGTAAATAGTGATAAAGAGTTTAATCAGTCCAAAGAAGAAATGATTCAGTCAAATCTTAGACTAGTTGTATCTATGGCTAAAAGATATATGAACAGAGGTTTACAATTCTTAGATCTGATTCAAGAAGGTAATATGGGTCTTATGAAGGCTGTTGAAAAGTTCGAGCACAGAAGAGGCCTTAAATTTTCAACCTATGCAACTTGGTGGATTCGTCAATCGATGAGTCGTGCTATTTCAGATCAAGGTAGAACAATCAGAGTTCCTGTTTACATGCAAGATAATATTCATAAGCTAAATAAATTTACTCGTGAATATATGCTGACTCATGATAAAGAACCTACTTATAAAGAAATTGCCAATCATCTGGATACCACTGTTGAAAAAGTAAAAACGATTATTAATTCTGCAAAAGATTCAGTTTCTCTTGATTCTCCGGTTACTAATAACTCAGGTTCAGGAAGTGAAGGAACAGCAACTCTTGGCGATTTTATAGAAGATACCAACTCATCAACTCCTGAAGATGTGATGTTCTTTGAAGCTGATAAAAAGGCTATTAAAGAAGTCCTTTCAACACTTGATGCAAGAGAAGCAAAAGTTCTTAGACTCAGATTTGGCATTGATGAAGACGATGATAATACTCTTGAAGAAGTGGGTAAGAAAATGAACCTAACAAGAGAACGAATACGTCAGATAGAAGGCCGAGGTATAAATACTCTTCGTCTTCCGCATAGAATGAAGCAATTCCGTGAGCTTTTGGGTTTGGATGAATAAAAATTTCAAATAATAAATTTGTTTTATGTTTTTATAGCTGTTATATAAAAAATCGTAACAGCTATTTTGGAGGTTTAATTGGAAAAGGTTGTCGTATTCATTGATGCTGGATATTTGTATTCTGGTGGAACTCAGAGTTTGTATAAACGTAAACTACCTCGTTCTGCAATAAATATTGATATCGATAAGTTTGTTAAATATATAAAAAATAGTGTTGTCAGAGATGGCGAAAAATTACTTCGTATCTATTGGTATGATGGTGTCTTAGCTACAGGCATGACTCCTGAACAGCAGTCTTTAACCTTTTCTGATGGTATTAAATTTCGAAAAGGGATCGTTAATGAGTTTAATGAGCAAAAAGGTATAGATACTCAGATTATTAAAGATATCTTTGAACTGTCATTTCATAAAGCTTTCTCTCGTGGCATTATTCTTTCAGCCGATGGAGATCTTGTCGTTGCCGCTGAAATTGCACAAAAATTCGGAATTGAAATAGATTTGATTCATATCCCTGACACTAATCTTTCTCTTGAACTCAAGCAGGAGGTAGATCATGTTATTACATTACCTGAGAATATCCTTAAAGACATTATTATTTGTAAGGAAGATACCCTTAGTTCCGAACATATTACTATCCAGAATGTTGATATTTTAGAAAAAATAATTTATGAATATATTAATATTCTCGAATCTTCGGAAAAAGAAACCTTGCTTGCTCATATGAAATTGTCAAATGGTAATATTCCTCATGAAGCTGATAAAAATTTACTTTCTTTTAGTAAAAATCATCTTTGCAGGCTTCTGGATAATGAGGAAAAAAGAACATTGAGAGATATATTTTATAAAAACATTTTAGCTAACGCAGAGGTTTGCCAATGAGTGAAAATAATAATACAGATAAAGACATCACTGAAAAGAGTATAGATGCCCCAGTAAAAAAGAAAATATCTAAAAGCTCAGAAGCTTTGAATATGATCAACAAAAAACCTGTTAAAAAAAGCAAGGGTAAAAAAAGAAGTTTTAAAGAGAAAGCCATCTCTTTTATGACTAATTTTGATAATTTCAAGATTATCCTGCTTTTTTTAATCATAGGATCTGTTCTTATTGTGGCGGGTATACATATTCAGATTGGTAAAATAGAAGATTCAAATTCTATCTTGGTAGGAACTATTGTAAGGTCAGCTCTCATAGCTATTGGAAGTGGTGTGATTGTAGCAGGCATACTTAAGCAAAGGAGACGTTGGTGAATAGTTTCTTAAAATATGCAACAGATGATAGTAATTCATTAGGAATCACTGTTAACTTGTGGAAAAGTATTAATATAAAGCAATTTATTTTAACAGCATTATATGTCGTCGTTGCTGCTGTTGCTTTATTTGCTTATAAAATTGTAGTTTATCATTTGTTACCAAAAACCAGCTTCTTTTTATTATTGGAAAATATCGTTTTTTATCTTTTAACAGGGGCTGCTATTACATTATCTTTTTTTGTGATAAATAAAATCAATAAATTTACCCCCACTAAAAATAAAAAAGTAGGAAAGCTTATTTTACTGGGTTGTATATTGGCTATACCTCAAATGATATTTTACACGATTAACTCGGCTGAAATATCTGCTTACTTTTTGAGTATGGTTGATGCTCAAAAATATGGTGGTTTATCAAATCATGTAACTCCATTATTAAAATATTTTGCAATTCCATCTATTATCAATGGTTTTATCATGTTTACGATGAGTTCTTTTATTGTTCATCTTAGTCTTAACCCTAATCGTTATAAAACATTACCTGAATATTTTCTGGCAGCTTACAAAAGTTTTAGAATGTTCACATCCATGCACACATCAATTACGAACATTATTTGCTTCAATATGCTCTTTACGGTAATTGGCTTATTCATAATATTTATAACATCAGGTTTTATTTTAGGATTTGTTTCAAATGTTAAAATTGCCGGCCTGACTATGTTTATTATTACAATATCTTCATTTGTCGTTGCTATTCTTTTATTTTTTAGAAATATGATAGGAAGCTTTTTTAGAATATACGAGAAAGGACAAATCAGATATGCGGGAACAAACAAAGCTTTTACTGAAGAGGTTTCATTCGGAGTAGGAGTCTGTCAATACATAATCCCTAATCCTTCTGTATTGGTTTCATAATTAAAAAGGATACCTCAGGTATCCTTTTTTTTATCTCAATATAGCCATAATAGGAGAGTGGTCTGAAAGATGCTCCAGACCTCTTAGCACACTTCCTGATACAATATTAAGACCTCTTACATAAAATCTATCCAGGGATAATAAGGGAAATTTACTTGGAAAGCTTCTTGAGCATACATTACACTGTTTAAAAACCTCAACCAGTTCTGTTCCTTTAATTAAATATTTTTTTGCATAATTAAACCAATCATTAAAATCTCCACCTATAATAACAGGACACTCAGCAGGAACATTGTTTTCTATTATCTTTTTCAATTCTTTAAGTTGCCATATCCTTCCTTTACCATTTAAAGATAAATGAACACAAAAAACATGCAAATGTTCTTTTCTATAGGGGAGATCTATAACAACATGAAGTATTCCTCTTTGTTCCAGTTTTGAGGTGGAAACATTATAATTGAATGAGTTGAGTATCGGATATTTGCTTAAAATTGCATTTCCATGATGTCCATGCTCATAGACTGCATTTTTTCCATATATTCTATTCATCCATACATCTTCACCCAAGAAGTCATGCTGTGAGAGTAAAGGCCAGTTTTGCTTGTATTTTTTATGCACTTCATGTTTTTTATTTTCGCCCTGAACTTCCTGAAGAAATACTATATCAGGGTCATTATTCAGAATTTCGTTTTTTATCGATTGAATACTGAGTTTCTTCTTAGCAAATCCTTTATGTATATTGTAGGACATTACTTTTAAAGTTGCTTTTGTTTCCATAATTGTTCCTTTTTAATACAGATGTTTCAGTGTAAAACACAAAAAATAATTTATCAATACTTTCTTATTACATGAAGTTTGATATAATTAGCTTATACACTATGGAGCATTTATATGAAACCTATTGAATTTGTAAAAAAATTAAATCTTGATGAAGAAGAACATAATATAGACCCTTTAAAAGAACACCTTAAATTCTGGAATAGAATTATAGAGTTGACTTCTTTAGCAAGAACAATTAACCCTGATTTACCTAACGTAATCAGAGGTTATAAAGAAACTTCTTTTGACGATCCTCTTTCTGAAGCTTTTACATTATATTTAACTAAAAATACAAGTGAAAAGTTTACTGAAATCACAGACGACGATATTCCTTTATTTGAAGCTTTAGAAGAAACACTACCTGATTATATTTTTTATGGCGAAAATAATTTGCTACATAATGCAAGCCCTTATAATTTTAAAGGTCCCATAGAAGCTATAATATATCATGCTTACAGAGAGTTAGCTGTTAAAATTCATTCAGAAAATTTTGATTTTGATCCCTACGATATGGATGCTAATTATGATATAGCAGGCAAACATGTTTATACTTCTCCCGTTACTGTCCCCCAATATTATTATCAAAATAATCCTCATTTTGAAAGAGATTCCTATTTTATTACTGAATTTAATGATGAGAATAAGGAATTCAGAGCACTTAATAATAAAAGAAAAATGATAAGTGAAATTAAAAATATCCTTTCTCATAAATTTTCAGAGGTATCTGAAGAACAAAAAAATTATTTAAAAGAAAGCTACGATGCATTGAATGGTAGACGTTATGACCAAACTTTTGAAGTAAAGCATAGCTTTAGTTTAATTGGCTATGCTTTAAATAATAATACTGGAAAGGAAGCAGATAGCTGGATAAAGTTTTTAAGTAACGATATTGGTTGCGATCTTAGTGCGACTTACGGGGCTAACAAAGTAGATTTACTTACTTTAGCAATTGTAAGAAATAGTGATATCCTTATAGAGCTATTGACCAAAAATAATCAAAGTGTATTAAAAGTTTATCCTGAATTGCCTCCAATTTTGGATAAAGATGTTCACAATGCACTATTCAGAAATTTTACAGATTCCTATATGTCTTCTTTAGTTTTAGCATCAGCATGGGGTTCTGATAAAGTGGTCAAAAAATTACTTGAAGATCATGCTTATCCTGATACAAAAACTTCCTTATTCAGAACCGCTGCTCATTATGCAGCATTCAATAATGATGAAAAAATATTAACTCTGCTTGTTTCACATGGTGCAGATCTTAACACTGAAGATGTTTACAAAGCTATCCCTTCAGAAAGGATACCTCAAAGTGAAGAAGGAAATAAGTTATTTTCTAAAGTTGAAGAGTGGAGACTTAATGAAAACTCAAGACCTTCTGTTCAATCTAAAAAAGAAAATGATGTAAAATCTATACTTTCTCAAAAATCGGCTCTTAAAGAAAAACTCTCTAAAAGCACCTCAACGAAAAAAGCGGCCAAATTAGCTAACTAAAAAAATAAAAGGAGACCGAGGTCTCCTTTTTATCAATTATATTTTTACTACATGGCATCTTTTATTTTATTTAATACATCAATAACATCCTGAAGAGCCTTTTTTGCATCTTCATCACCTTTACTTACAGAAATATCGCCATAAATAGCAATAGTTTGAAAGTCATTCTCTATCGATAAACTGTCTGATGGTCCAACATTTATAGCTTGATGATCATTTTTAAATGGTTTGAATTCTGAACTCATAATTTTTCCTTATTTTATTTGCCAAAGAGGGATCTGGTTTTTTAAAGCTCTCTGATTATTATAATCCATTTCCGGGAAGAAACTCAAGCCCGTCAGAGATTCAACTGTGCTTACAGTAACTCTGTATTTAGGAAGATCTGCTGGGTTCACTTCAGTATTGGGAACAATAAATGCAATCATTTGATTAATCTGAGGAGCATATATAATTTTGTATATATGTGTCGGTATAGCAATCCTTCCTCCTTCGGCAGCATGAAGCCCTCTTTTTCCTTTAGAACCATCCATCAATCGCACCTCACCACCTTTACCTAAAAATCCTAAAGGAACTCCCTGATAATAAATAGGGCCTGTTATTACATACGCTTGATTATACTGCATAGCCCAATTTCTTGTGTTTTGCTCAAGCTTCGCCCAAAGACCTCTATTATTTTGTGGGTTTTGCGGGATCATGTTAGAAAGATAAAAACTCTGACTCATCTTTTTAGCATTTTCACGAAAATCTTCTGCTGGCGCTAAATGACCTCTATCATAACCTGACCCTGCATAATCTGTTAACAAAGGACTTGATGTTAATCTTGGATCAGGGCGAAAATCATTTTGACGATAAGCTGTTTTTTGGTCTAAATCTGTCCTTTTTAAATTTTCAGCTACCCACATCATTGTTCTTGAACGAGGGTTAAATTCACCAGCATAACCCTCATTGCATAAGAAGACGTTTTTTTGTGGGGGATTGAACCTTGGATATCCCCAAGGAGCAAACTGATAACAAGGGTCTTTCTGTTTTTGAGATACTTTCGTATTAGCAGGAACAGGAGCGGTTAATTTTTTATCTCCTGGATCACATGCTGTTATCAAAAAAGTTGCTGATAATAAACTTACTAAAAATATTCCTCTTTTCATTATTATTATACCTGTTTGTTTTCTTGTATATAAAAAATATCTCCTTTTTTTTAATTAGTCAATTATTCATCAAAAAGTTAAACTTAGTTGACTTTTTACAATAAGTGGTGTATTGTATACTAAACAATAAGCAAGAGGATTGAAAAATGACGAATGCACCGATTAAATTTCCAAGAACTCCTATTATTACCAGTTGTATCGATAATGATTTATACAAATTTACTATGCAGCAAACTGTATTCCATCGTTTTAATGATACTATTGTAGAATATCATTTCCGTTGTCGCAGTGAAAATATTGATTTGGTAAAAGATATCGCTCGACTGGAAGAAGAAATTGATCATCTATGTACACTTCGTTTCACAGAAGATGAATTAGCTTATTTTCGTTCCTTGCGTTTTTTCAAAAGTGATTATGTAGACTTTTTGGAAGACTTTTCTTTCAAACGTCGTTATATCACTGTTAAACCATCTATTGAAAAACCTGGTTCTATTGATATTATCATCAAAGGACCGTGGGTGCAGACAATTCTTTTTGAAGTGCCTATTCTATCCTTAGTAAATCAGATTCATTTTGAACATCTTGATACTGAGCAACTGTTTGAAGAAGGCTACAAACGTCTTGATGCTAAGATTGAAAAAATTAAGAATTATGAATTTAAAGATTCTTTGCGTTTTGCAGATTTCGGAACTCGTCGTCGTTTTAGTCATGAATGGCATCGTCGTGTGGTAGAAAAATTTAAACAAGAAGTTCCTGAACAATTTACAGGAACCAGTAATGTGCTCTTTGCTAAAGAGTTTAATCTTACTCCTATCGGAACAATGGCTCATGAATATTTACAGGCATTCCAGGTTGTAGGAAAAATGCACCTGAGTAATTTCCAGGTAGATGCTTTTGAAACATGGGCACAGGAATATCGTGGTGACTTAGGTATCGCATTAACAGATGTTATTGGACTGGATTCATTCCTTAAAACATTTGATCTGTATTTTTGTAAATTGTTTGATGGTGTTCGTCATGATTCAGGAGATCCGTATGTCTGGGGTGATGCGATTATTCAACATTATGAAGAAAATCGTGTAGATCCGAAAACAAAGACCCTGACTTTCTCTGATGGATTAAATATTGATAAAATGCTGAACCTTAATACTTACTTCAAAGACAGAGCTAAACCAAACTTTGGTGTGGGAACGGATTTAACAAACGATCTTGGACCTAAAGCCCTGCAAGTAGTTATTAAGATGGTTACATGTAATGATCAGCCAGTTGCTAAACTTTCTGATGCTTCTGGTAAGACCATGAGTAAAGATGATAAATTTGTTGATTATCTCAAGCATGTTTTTCATAAAGAATAAACAAATGAGCATTATGTTGCTCAAATAAGCAAAGAATAATAAAAAGTGAGCAATATAGTGCTCACTTTTATTTTGCTTAATATATTATATATTAGTTGTTAATATTGCTATTAAAGCAAAATATAAACTTTATTATTGCTATCCATTTCTGTTTTATATTTTAATAATCTCATTAGAGAAAGGAAGTTTGAGCAACCGTATTCTTTATATTTTAGACCAGGATGATGATTACCAAAAGTTCCTGACACGAAAGTTAAGTCAAGTTTATTATCACAAACTTTATCTTTTTTCATATTAATAATTTTTTCTATTTTCTCTTTAATATAATTCAGACTTAATTTTTCTTGGGCACTTTCTCTTAGTGAGGACTTCAAAAAAGTTGGTGAAGTGTGTGTGGAGTTTTGAGATTTTACAGGAATTCTCACTGGACTTTTAGTAGGTTTAACTGTTTCTGAAATTTTCACTTCTGATTTTTCTTTTTTCGTTTCTTTTAAATTTACATAGAAAGCAAAGTGGGCTTCAGTAATCATTGCTTTATTCGTATGACCTTCTACTGCACATACAACCACTGTTTTTCCGGCTTTTTTAATTCGGTTTACTAATGGCAAAAAGTCACTGTCTCCCGAAGTAATACAATAGACATCTATACTATTCTCGTATAAGGTGTCCATTATATCTATTGCCATTGCCATATCAGTGCTGCTTTTTCCTGAACTACTTCTGTTGCTTTGAATGAGTTTTACTTTAAAATCTTTATTAACCTTACTCCATTGTTCTGAAAAGAAAGGAACAGTAAAATCACCATAGGCCTTTTTTATGCTGGTATTACCAAGTGCTTCAACTTGATTAATGATTTGTTCTACAGCATTATGAGGAATATTTTCAGAATCAATAAACATGCCTATCTTTTTCGTTTTTAACATAGTTATTATCCTTATATTTTAGGTTATTATTCTTTATTGTATTACCACAATATTTCGATTTAATCAACAGATTTTTAACAATACAAAAAATAAAAAAGCCTGATTAGTCAGGCTTTTAAAATTAAAATTTATTAGCGGGAGAGCTTATTTTGCATAGCATCATCAAGTGTGTTTAAAGTAAGGTTCATTATTATTTTTTCAATAACATTTTTTTCTACTTTTTCGTTAAATTCATCGAAAACCAAATCAAATATAGTATTTTCACCATAGGCAGGTTGAACCCATTCTTTTTGTTCTTTAAAAAACACATGTTCGATACGAGAAGCATAAATACCATGTATCTTTTCTTTCATTTCATGATGATTTTCTTTATTCTTATCCAGATTTTCAATCTCTGAATCGTATCTGCTCAATAATCTTTTCATGAGAATATCAACAGGAGAATTTATAAAAACACTGAGACAATCCCATTTTTTCTCTTCACAATAATCTTTTATTTGGGCTACTCCATGAGGTTCAGCTACCACCACTATTGGTTTATTATTAGCTGTAACTTTGAGCACTTCATCATCTGTAATGCCATATTTATTACCATTAACTTCTACTTTTTCTATTAACTTATTTTTTAAACTTAATTCTTCAAATTTTTCGGACGTAATAAAGTCATAGTGTTGACCCTGCTTTTCACCATTTCTTGGTTGACGGGTTGTTACACTTAAAATTTCCGAAAAGTTCTCATTTTTCAATTTATTTGATAAAACTGTTTTCCCAGCACCAGACGGACCAGATATAACAACAATATAGGGCTTTGACATAATAGACCTCGATAAAAAATATTATTTGCTCTATTATAACACAAAAAAGCAAAAGTATAATCTTTTGCTTTTTACTTAAATATTTTGAAAAATCTTAAGTCATTTTTTAATTGAAGTATCAACATTTTTCAGTAAATATACTTTACCATCTCTAACATAAACTGATTGCACAGTATCTCCTTTGCCAAACCAATGCTTTTCGACATATATGTATTCTTTTGTATGTCTATCTACATCGACTATTTTGTCAGGCCATCCCGAAGTTCCTATGAGATGTTCTTTTGTATCACCATTTTTTATAGTTGCTACTCTGTCAGACTGTCTTGGTGAATATGAGCACCCAGAAACAAAAATCACTGATAAAACAGTTGCTATTATTAGTTGTTTTTTCATAAAGTATCTCCTTTTTGTTTTCATAAATTTTATTATCGCTGTATTTTTTTGTAAATAGAGGATGTTAGAAAACCTTTTTTTCTTCACATTTTAAATTTGTTTTTTAAATTATTTATGTGTTAGTCTTATCAGGTTAATAAACCACCAAATTCAGAGGCTCATATGAAAAACATTATTATTAGTTCTATCATTTTATGTTCAGGTATATCTTTTAGTATCAGTGCAGCTCAACCTGTGGAAAACTATAGGGAATTATCTGTTCTTAATCAAATAGCAACACAGCAAGCAGAACAAACTCAACTTTTGAAAGACATAAAACAAGAATTACAGAATATGAATTCATTTTCAACACCTTCTTCAAATTCACCTTCAGATGAGCAAGCAAGTAAATCTCCAGATAATGCAACAGGCTCTGATTTAGATAAATTAAACGATCAGATTCAGCAAAATATTAAGGAAAAAGAAGATAATCTTAGAGATTATCAGTCTAAACATGCTGAAGATAAATTTAAGGCTTGAATTTTAATAAAATAAAGAGGCTTGCCTCTTTATTTTTTAAACATAGGTTTCTTTATATTTTTAACTTCACTTTCTGTAGGATTCTCTGATGAGATTTGACCTGCTTCGGACATTTTTTTAAAGCATATATTTCTTATTCTTTCTATTTCATCATTTATCCAATAATATTTGGTTTGTTCCTGAACATTAAAGCTTTCTTTATTTTTAGTACCTTGATAATAGTAATAATGTTTTAATGGTAATGTTGTTTGGAGTAATTTAACAAGAATATGTGGATTTTGCTTCAATTTTTGTCTGATTGCATATTTTATTTTGTCCTGAAAATCACTATCTGAAGAAGATTTTACTAATAGTCCTTCTTTTTTTAATTTTTTACCAAATTCTTTTGCTTTAAAACTATGTAAAGTTTTCAATTCATCTACTTTTTTATCACATAAAAGCCAATACCAGTATGCTTCAACAGATTCAAAATGCCCTTCAGGAAGATCAAAAGGAGTATGTGCAAGATTCGTGAGTAATCGTCCCAATTCGGTTTTACCTTTTGTATACATATTGATATGATCTATTCCATCATTTAATGGATGAATGACCATTTCTTGTTCAATAGATTTTTCTTCACTCATAACATTTCCTTATTTTAAATGCCTGTAGATATATTACAAAAGATTTCCATATAGACAACATATTTTTTTTGGTTACACTATATTAATAATCAAAATGGAGTTAAACAATGATAAAAATAATAGATCTCTTTGCAGGTATTGGAGGGATAAGAAAAGGAGCTGAACAGGCTTTCGGCAAAAATAATCTTGAATGTGTTTTTACTTCTGAAATAAATAAATTTTCTATTAAAACTTATAAAGCTAATTATGGCGATGAGTATATTCATGGAGATATTACAAAAGTAGAAGCCAAAGATATACCTGACCATGATTTGCTGTTAGGAGGGTTTCCCTGTCAGGCTTTTTCTCATGCTGGTAAAGGTTTAGGATTTGCAGATACACGGGGAACTCTTTTCTTTGATATTAACAGAATCCTTTCCGAGAAAAAACCAAAAGCTTTTCTTTTAGAAAATGTGAAAAAATTAATAAGTCATGATAAGGGGCAAACTTTTAAAGTTATTCTTAATTGCCTTGAAACAAATGGTTATAAAGTATTCTATAAAGTATTAAGAGCAAGAGATTTTGGTGTGCCTCAGAACAGAGAACGTATCTTTATTGTGGGGTTTCTTGACCATTCGATTGAATTTAATTTTCCAGAACCTACAGGACTTCCTACCAGAGTCGGAGACATTCTCGAATCTTCCACTGATCCTAAATATACACTATCGGATAAATTATGGGCGGGGCATCAAAAAAGAAAAGAGAATAATAAGTTAAATGGCAAAGGATTTGGCTATCAAATGGTTAGTCATGATAGTGCATATACGGGAACTTTATCGGCTCGATACTATAAAGACGGTAGTGAAATTCTTATTAGCCAGGGAGCACAGAATCCAAGAAAAATAACACCAAAAGAAGCAGCTCGCCTTCAAGGATTCCCAGAAGACTTTATTATACCTGTCAGTGACAATCAGGCATATAAGCAGTTCGGAAACAGTGTTTGTGTTCCTGTTATAGCAGCAATCTCTAATGAGATAAAAAAACACATTTGATTATAAATAAGAGGACTCGTCCTCTTATTTATTTTTTGTTATATTAAGAGTTAGTTCTTTTTCTGGAGATGATTTTCTAAGGAATGCGGTGAGTTCGTTTTTTTGCTGGAATACTAATTCTGGATTGGGGTTATTTTGTGGGATAATTTCTTTTTTAAGTTCAAAACCGTCTGTAAAATTTTCAATGCTTTCAATATTTTTTTGTGTTTTAGGGTCTTTTTTCAGATAATTGATTTCATTCTTCATTATTTTTGAATTATCAAAATTTTCGCGGCTAATATTATTATCAGGTATTCTTAGATTATCTCTTTGAATATTTTCGAATACAATATCAACCATTAACTCCTTTGTATAATTCACACCTAATTTCTCTTTATTTTCATTCAAATCTTGTATAAGCGAGTAGGCACTAAAATAAGAAGAAGAAATATCTTCCTTAAAAACCGAATAAATATCATTTTTAGTCATATACCCTCCTTTTATTTTATTAAATTATATTATCATTATAACAAGTTATTTTTTAACGTCATCATAATAATAAAACTTAATAGGAAAACCTTTAATCTGATATATATATAATGTTGAATAATTACACTTGATTATTATTCAAGATAAAAGATAAAAGAATAAAACACAAGGCGATCTATGCGTATCAAATCTCTGGATGTTCTAAAATTATTAATGGCTGTTTTTATAGTGCTGTTTCATTTCCATTTTTTAAAAGATATAGCTCCTAAAACTTCTTTGTTTTTGAGTGAAACTCTTTTTCGTCTGCCTGTTCCTATCTTTATTATCATTAGTGGATTTTTTTACTCTCAACTAAAAGACAAAAAGAAATACTTAAAGGACATACTTCTAATCTATGCCGCTTGGAGTGTATTATATATACCTTATTGGCAACTTGACTTAAGACCTGTAAAAATTGTGGAATACATTTTCTTTGGCTATTTTCAGCTTTGGTATCTTACCTCTATTATTATAACATTTTTATTATTTACTTTATTTCGAAAAAGCCATTTTATCTGCATATCTATTTCTGTTATGTTTTTTTTATTAAATTTATTAATTGAATATGGCATTACATACGATATATTAGATTTTGGTATCTATGAAAATATGGCAAGAAGGAACATATTTTTAGTTTTTCCTTATTTTTATATCGGTTATTTAATTTATCATACAAATGCACAGCAATACTTTTCTATAAAAAAAGCTTCTCTATTACTTATATTGTCGATTTTGCTTTTTTTAGGAGAGAATTTAATTCATATACAACATGTTATTCATTATAACCTTGATAACTTCGTCACATTACCTTTTGTTTCTTTTTTTCTTATTATTTTTTGTTTAAAATTTCCAGAACAATGGAATAATAAAAAAATAAGTTATTTCTCTGAAAAACTATTTTTAACTCATGGATTATTTCTTATCTTAATTTTCAAACTTCCCAATAATGAAACATTTATTTCTTTAATTGTTTTGTTTTTCAGTTTTATTCTTAGTTTAATTTTATACTATTTTAAAAGTTCTCATTTCTACAAAAAACTTGTCTTTTTTAAAGGTTGATTTTATAATGTTTTTTTACATTTAAGGAGTATATATGTCTAAAGTAATTGTCACTGAAGAACAAATTAAAGCCAAAGTAGATTTAAATATTTATTCTGCGGGGCTGGATGAGGCAGGAGCTGGTTGCGGCGCAAGTGATTTATTAGTAGCTGCTGTAATACTTGATCCTAAAAATCCTATCGAAGGATTAAATGATAGTAAAAAACTAACAGAAAAAAAGAGAGAATTACTATATCCAGAGATTATAGAAAAAGCATTGGATTATTGTATTGTACATATCAGCCCTAAAGAAGTTGATTCTTTAAATATTTTTCAGGCAAGAATGGAAGGATTTAGAAGAGCTATAGCAGGATTAAAAAGAGTTGACTATGCAGTTATTGATGGAAATAAAATTCCTTCAGGATTAACCGTAGATACTGACTTCTTGATAAAAGGCGATAGTCTTCTTCAATGCATTTCGGCGGCTTCTATACTTGCTAAAGTCACAAGGGACCGCTTGATGATAGAGCAATCAATATTATATCCTGAATATGGATTCGAAAAACATAAAGGTTATTTGACTAAAGATCACTTGGAAGCATTGATTAAACATGGACCTTGTGAAATACACAGAATGAGTTACAAACCGATTAAAGATAATATTAGATAAATTTTATATGTTATAACTAACTAAAAAAGGGATTTTATGACACATTATAAAAAATTAATTGAATATTGCTCCAATCTACCTTTAGCTACGTCCTATGCTTTCAAGGTATCTAAAAAAAGTACATATAAACAACTTAAAAGTCATCTTGATTTTAATCTATTGAATAGAACTTCTGAATGTTTTGTAAGATTTTACAAAGACCATATTTCTTTTAATCTTCATAAAAGTGAAAGTACTTTATACTCTCATCTTGCAATGTCTTTTAATAATTATCTTTCTGACTTTCCTGATTATGGATTTGCAAATATACCTTTAAAAAGTGTAGAAGAAAAAAACATAGATGAGATCATTAATCTTATCAAAAAATCGTATGATTTTAATTATAATAAAGATGAAGATAATCTTATTTATTTTGAGATGGCTAAAGCTTTTGAAATAAAAAATCATGATACACTGGATGCTTATTTACTTGAGAAAATAGGTTATAAAAAATATGCTGATTTCTTTCAAAAAGCGGGAATGTATACGGTTTTTTTAGTTGAGAATATAATATGGAAAGCTGCAAAGGGAGAATCTAAATTAGGAGGTAATCCAGACTTGCCCTTGGATTTTAAATGGCCTCATAGTGAAGAAAAACCTTTGACTTTTTTAGGCCAAATTAATCTATCGCAAATAGACAGGAATAAAATTAAAGAAGATATTCCCAAAAGTGGATTCCTTTATTTTTTTAGTGCTGTGGCTCATGTAGATTATGATACTTATGAACATTTCTTCAATCGTATAGAACTTCCTGAAACAAATAAAGTGTATTATTTTGAGTCTAATAATCTGAAGCGGCAGAATAATTACTATTTTAGTTTAAAGGAAATTCCTGTAGACTTTAGATATTATCACACATATCCTTTATCTACAGAAGAGCCTATTTTTGAACAGTTTGACTTTGACCAGGAAGAAAAACAAGAAATTATTAATATTTCACGAGCCTATCTAGAAGGTATATTTCATTTTCTTAATTTAAAAGATTATCGTTCTATCCATACACTTTTTGGATATGAGCAAGTTGTCCATGATTTAACTTGTTTTGATAAAATCTTGTTTCAAACAAGCACCTCTGAAAACACAGGTATGGAATGGGGAGATGAAGGTTTTTTTTACTTCCATATTCCTGAATATGATTTAAAAAAACTAGATTTTAGTAATATACATTGTGATAATCAGTGTGGTTAATGCAATAAAGACCTCAAAATAGGTCTTTATTTTTTATATCTTAAGTTTTCTGGTGACTTTTGGTTCAGGTTTATATTTTTTAAATAAACATTCTTCTGAATCTTTTGGCATCTTTTTATATTCAAAACCAATAACCTGCAATTCTTCAATTACATCCTGCACAGTTCCTGAATAACTGTTATTTTCCATTCCATAACAATACTCGTCTAAATCTGTTAAATAAGCTGGCAAGAGATCTTTAACTACATCATTCATGTATAAATCAGGATCTGTTCCATTTTTTTCAATAAGCATAATGCAAAACGAATCATTTCCAGAAATAGCAAAAGGAGTATTTAAACCATCAGTAATTGCTGATGAATCATTACTATACATATCTTCTGGAAAATTAAAAACAAATTGAGATGTGAGAATACTTTTATCTGGAAGTTGATTGGCTGCATTTATGCAATCTTCTATTTCAGCATTACCATTTTCAATTTTTTTAGCCCACGATTTGATAAATTTTTTAGCTTCTTTTTTCTCATCATCAGTAAAGATTCTGCCTAAAAAATTTGGAGAATGACTGCTATCTTTTAACTGTAGTTCGCCTGAATCTTTTTCTACTATAGTGCATTGCTTCCCATTACTTAATAGAAAATCACGAGCCACTAGACCTTCTTCATCTTTATATTTTTTAGTTCTTTTAATAGAGACAGACTCATCAATCCTTAAATTTTCCTGAATAAACTTTTTACAAATTTCAGTAGTTATCTTCATATTTTTTAACTCCATATGTAGATTGATTTTAGATGCTTAAATTTCTTCTTTTAAAATTTTCTTCAGATTCATTTTACCGTGAAACCTTACACGGGATTTTACATATTTTTTCACACCACGAATTTGGTTTGCTTCTCCTTGGGCACCATTTGTATAAGCTTCAGCCGTAAATGCCCAAATAGCTTTTTCTACAAACTTATCCTTTCCAACTCTTAAAAATCCGTTTTTTGCGGGATAATTTTTTCCTTTAAAATTTCTTTGATGATTAGTTTTCATTTTGAATCCTTTTTTGTTTAATTTTCAGCTATAGTACAATATTTGAACTTATTTTTCAACATATTTAAAAATCAGAAAAAGCAATTTAGTTTTTCAAAATAATTTAGTTTTTCCATTTTTTAAAGTATAATAAGATTTAAATGTTCAAAAACTAAGAGGTTAACATGGATAAAAATATAGAATCGCAAATTCCTTTCGGCAACTACAAACCTTCATCTGATAAAATAAATGTATCCCGTTTAGATGTGAAAGCTATTGTAAAAGGCAAGAAAGAAAATTTATCTTCTGAAAATAATAAAATAGCAGATTATTTAATTTCATCTAAATCAATGACTGAAATTTTCGGTAAAGATTTCAATATTAACATGCTTTGTAAAGATGGTAGTGTTACATTTGAAAACAACACTGGTAGTGCATTATTCTTTGACCCTGCTCTTTTTGTTATCGAAATTTCAGTAAAAGGTAATGTTGTTGATAATGATGAGCTGTATTCCCATCTTGAATATAAAAATGCAGAGAATGAAATCAGAACTGTTTATTCTGCACAAGATAAAAACGGAAAATCCCTTTTTGAAATTTCAGGTCTTATTTTAAATTACTATTTAAAAAATGAAGAGCTTTTTTTCGAACTACAAAACCTTATTAATTTCAATACAGGCACTTTTTACTTAAGCAATGATCAAGAAGAAAGAGAAAAGTTTCTGGGTTATATTAAGGAAAAAGATGAGGGGATTGCTAACTATCTGGAAAATAATTTAAAAGAAAAACCTCAAAGAAAATTAAAGGTATAAATCAATATGGCGGTTCAGCGCTTTAATGCAGAAATACAGACTTTTATTGCAAAAACATTTCGCAGAGATGTTTATAGTAATTATATACCTTATTCTATAGCAAACGAAGAAAACTTAACATTTGTTAAATTCCTTGCTGAGATTATAAGAGAAAACCTTCTTAAAATAGGTTATAATCCTAAGCTGGAAATAGAAGGTTATTATGATGATATAGAATGGAATTTTAGAGTTAATATACCTATTGATGATTTATCCAGAATCGAAAGCTTCCATGCAAATATAGAAAAAACAAGCAATAAAATTTTCTTTTTTGTTAGAAAAATTAAAGATAAAAAAATAAAAGATATTGATAATATTAGTTTAGGTGAACTCATTAAATTCTACAAAGCGTTTGATGAACAAAAAATACTTAAAAATAAAATAAAAAAATTATCTGAAACCGATATTCATATCAAAAAAAGGTTATAACATGGCTAATATCATTAAAAAACAACGCTATAGAATGATGACTGATCTTGATTTCAAATACTTATATAATGAGAAAGTATTTGATGCTCAAGATCATGCCTGGATATCAGAAGTGTTAGGTAAAGTTTTGCAAGGTGAAATAGATAAAATAATTAAAGATAATCAAGTCCGTGGACAAATTGAAACTTACAGTTTTCCATTTACTGTGCACAACGTATTAGTTGATATTTTTGATCATGCTTATTTAGATGCTGTTAATAAAAAATCAAATGAAATATTTGGCAACATTTCGGAATTTATTGTTTATCTAAAAGAAAACGGGCAAAATTATCAGTTAAGCAATTTTGATGTGCATCTTTCTTATTTAGCTTTTTTCGAAAAACAAAAAATAGAAAACATGCTTTGTAGTGATGACACTAACGATTTAAGTAAAAAAAGAAGAATATAAAATTTAATTAAAGGCACTTATGTGCCTTTAATATTAATCGATTATTAACAATGCTCCACCTTCAGCTTTTTCTTTATAATCATTCTCGTATATATTTATAAGTGATTCTTTGTCTACAACTTCAGTTGATTTCCAGGATACTTCTCCCATTGCATAAAATCTTTCAATTATCTTTTCAATGATTTCTTGTGTCAGATCAGCTTCATTAACAATAATAGTCAAGCCGATACCATACCTGTAATCTTTGTGTATAGAGAATTCTTCGTGAATATTAAAAATATCGATTTCTTTATTTCTTTTTCCAAAATTGTAGTTATCATTCAATATTTCGGCGGCGGTCAGTATTTCTGCATTCCATAATATAGAAGGATCTTTTTTACTTGGGAAGAAGATGTCTATCCAATGGCGAGTTGTCTTTTTATTTTCTGATTTATCTATAGAATTAAAGTAAACATCAGACCAGAATTTACCACCAAATTCTTCTTTAGAATCTTTAATTCTTTTTTTAAGACGCATAACCATTTTTCTCCTTTTTCTTCTGGAGAATTCTTCTGTAAATGGTTTTCTTTTTTTCATCTTACTATAGCTGTTCATAAAGGAAGTTACCTCGATAAGCATAAGTTGTAAACTTTATTTAATAGCGCAGAATACTACTTTTGATAATGAAAGTCAAAAAGTTTTAAATAAAAAAAGCCACCCTAAGATGGCTTTAATGAATAGTTATCTTTATTTTTTAAAGCTTTGTTTACACATACTATAAATATGGTGCAAACCCACAATAATCAAACCTACAACTAATGCAACTAAAGCATTACTCACATTTGATACGATAACAGACATGAAACCATCTGGGGCTAAATGATGAATGAACTCGGATACTGGATGAATGCCATGAACAATAATCCCACCACCAACGAGGAACATTGCTACAAGCCCGATAAAAGAAAGAGCACGCATCAGATAAGGCACTACAGTAACAAACCCTAAACCTACTCGTTTAGCGACTACAGACTTTTTCTTCTGGAACCAGAAGCCAATATCATCAAGACGAACAATAAGAGCAACAAGACCATATACAAAGAATGTGAAAGCCAGTGCAAGAGCACTTAAGGCAACAACTTTTTGAATGAATGGAGATTCACCCATAGAGCCTAATGAAATCACAACAATTTCAGCAGAAAGGATAAAGTCCGTTCTCACAGCACCTTTAATTTTTTTCTTTTCGTAAGCCATTAATTCTGCTTCACTCAGTTCAATTTTCTTTTTATGAACATTCTCATGAGCTTTTGCATGTTGCTTATGAAATATTTTTTCCAGCACATTCTCTACACCTTCATAAGCAAGGTAAGCACCACCTATCATTAGCAAAGGAGTCAACAAAGCAGGAGCAAAATAACTGATAATTAATGCCAGGGGAACAAGAATCAGCTTGTTGAGAAGAGAACCCTTAAATACTCCCCAGACTACAGGAAGTTCACGGTTAGTTTTAACACCAGAGACTTGCTCAGCATTCAAAGCAAGATCGTCACCTAATACACCGACTGTTTTTTTAAATGCCATTTTAGACATCGTAGCAACATCGTCAGCTACAGCCGCGATATCATCAAGAAGTAAAAGAAAACTACTTGCCATGTTTATTATTCCTTATAAAGTTAAGAGCAAGTAGTATACTTAAAGTCGTAAAAAAACACAAGATGTTTATCTTTTGTTTAAGTTAAATAAATAAAAAAGCTCCAACAGTTGCATAAAGTGTCATCACTGATAAAGCCGCAAATAAAGAAGCTGTTAAATATTTAGCTTTACCAATAGATAAACCATATCCTTTTGTAAAAGGTATTTTACTTTTTTCTATAATTTTTGAATATGTTCTTTTTTCACTTTCACTTAATTCGTTTATATTAAATTGACGACTATACCAGTCTATATCACTGTTATGCACCTCACCTACAAACAAAGCTATTTCTTTCTGATTATGTTTTTTTGCATATTGATAAGCATACTCGAACATATGGATACTTCTTGCGGGAATATTTGTATGAGGTTCTATTACAGTTAACCAGGACCAATCTTTATCAGGGAAAACAGGAGCAGAAATAGCTTTCTCAGAATTCAGCCTCATCATATTTTGCTTTAAATATTCTTTAGCATCAGGAAAACCAGCAATTATACGGCGTTCTGCGGGATTAAGAAGATGGAAATAAGCCGAACCTCCAATATCCTGTAATCTTTTATGAACTAATGAAAAGCGGTCTTTTGATTGCAATTTTTCTTTAAAAATAGAAAAGATAATTGTTTTTAAGTTTTGAGGAAGTAACAGTTTGGATGTTAATAAGAATATATCTTTAAAGGGCATCTGAAGCCAATCTTCAACTTCCTGATTAATACCTTTATACATTTTCTTCATGCTTTTTTCTGCTAAAACATGAGTTCCTTTTTTTCTTTCTTGCTCTATAGAATCGTTAACCAACCTAATATATTCTCTGTTTGTTCCACCTGTTAAAGCATGAAGAACACCATATACTTTAAAAGTTACACCTTCTTTTTCTATTTCTAAATAATCTAATTTTTCGGGCTTAACTAAGTTATCTGCTTTAAAAAAATCCGTTAATGTATAATGCATAAACTATTCCTTTTAGTTGTTTAAATGACATGCTAATTTAAAGAATAAACTTGTCAATTGAAGTGAATATGAACAATCGTTTTTAATTTATATTTTTTTCTTGCTTTTTTAAAATTGTCATACTATGATTAATTATTACATTTAATTTCAGGAAATTAAAAATGACAATGAACACTTTCCGATTTAGCTTTACAAGCTTTTTCTTTCGTAAGAAAGAAGGAAGGTGTTTTTGTATTTTTAAAAAACAGTAGAGCGACGAATCTTCTGATTTAAAAATAATAAAGCATCTTTTAGGATGCTTTTTTTATTACTTATAATCAGGAGAATGTTATGAATTATTTAAACCAAACTGAAATTAATCAATTATTAAATAAAGAAGACTTGACTGAAAAAGAAGGACATGCTGTATCTCTGGTGATTGATCTTATTAAAAAATCATTAGAAAATCACTATTCTATTCCTGTAGAAATACAACGTGGGTCTAAAATAGTTTCTCTTGAAGAAAACTACTATGTTTTAGGCTATGACCGAAATGAGGTTACTTTGGGGGAACGCTATACTAAATACATCAGTTCTACCCATATTTTGCGAACACAAATGACTTCTTCAATTCCATCTCTTCTTCACTCTCATCCAACAAACTGTAATAAAATCTATCTCTGCCTAGGTATGGTATATCGTAGAGATGTAAAAGATAAAACACATGTTGGCGAGCCTCATCAAATGGACATCTGGATGCTTAATCAAAGTCTATCTAATCGTAACGATTTGTTAAATTTAGTAAATATTATTATTAATATAATTGAGAAATCTCTTAATAAAAAAATAGAATGGCGATATAACGAGACAGAACATCACTACACTGAAGGAGGTATAGAAGTTGAAATCAAACATCAGGGACAATGGCTTGAAATTCTTGAGTGCGGTTTAATTTCTAAAAAGTTACTTTCTACTTATAATTTATCTCATTATTCTGGTTTGGCTCTTGGTTTAGGTCTTGAAAGATTAGTTATGTTGATTAAAGGAATTGATGATATTCGGGTATTAAAGGATGACAGACCAGAAATTCAAAAACAAATGATGGATTTAAAAAAATACAAAGCGATTTCAAAGCAGCCTTCAACTAAAAGAGATTTATCTATTGCTATAGATAAGGATATAAACGAAGAGGAACTTACAGAATTGATTTTAGAAGCTGTCGATAAGGATACTTTGAATAAGATTGAAACTATTAAAATAGTTGCAGAGACAAATTATGATGACCTTGTTGATATTGCTAAAGAAAGATTAGGCATTAATCCTTCTCAGAAAAATATATTATTAAGAATTGTTTTAAGAGACTTAGCGACAAGTATTGAAAGTGAAACAGCAAATAAAATTTATGGGGCGATTTACGATAAAATTCATAAAGGCACAACAGGCTATTATTTATAAGCAAAAAAGCCCATAGGTTATGGGCTTTTTATTTACAGTAAATTTTCTACTTTTAATTGTGGAAATACTTTTTGTCTTTGTTGAATATTGTACATAATACGATCTACACCTGTTGCTATTTCCAGCACATAACATTCGGTTGGTTTATTTTTAACTAACGGTAAAATTGGAAAATCTTTTCTTAAAGAGACGGAGCATATTTCCATCCACTTATCAGCATTGAACACTTCTATATCTATAGTTTTAATAGAATAATCGGGCAATCTGTCAGAGAGAACAATTCTTACAGGTAATGCTAAAATATTCATAAACATATTAGCCAAATCTTCCATTATATTTTCCTGATAATTATTTTTAGTATCCTTTGTATATAAACACTGAAACTCTTGTTGATAAAATTCTTTGAAACGACAGTGTTTTGTTGCCTGATCCTGTTCTCTCCTGAAGCTTTTAGAAACCTGCCAGAAACATACAGGAGGCAAGGCATTATTGTGTTTAAAATACTCTTGCATGTAAGCATAAGTAGCTGGTGTTGTTTCTGGCTTTAGAACTACTTCAGAATGATTAATGCTTTCTTGCACCCATAAGTCTTCATTGGTATAATTTTCGTTTACCAAATCACGAGGAATAAGGCAAGGAGACTCTATTCTATGAAAGTCCCAGGCACGGTTTTGTTTTTTTAGTATATCTTTAACATTCAAATGTATGAAGTTAATAATATAATCTTTTAATAAAATTTCTTGCTCCGTATAAAACGGGAGTGAATTAAAATTATAAATAAATTGCATGGTATTTCTCCTGTATTTAGAAAATAAAAAAGGCTACTGAAGTAGCCTCATTTTGATAAAAAATGACATGTTAAAGGCTACTCTTTAAGTGAGTATCCCCCGAATCCTTGTGCTGCTGGTTTTGCAAAATTCATGTTCATTTTTTTATCCTCTATATAAAAATAGAAAAAATCATAACTAACACTAAATTAACACAGTATATTTTTTCTGTCAAAACAAATTTATTCTCTTTTTATCCAGCTCGACCTTATAACCTCGTCCTTTAGGGCGAGGTTATAAGGTCTATTATTATAGATAAAACTTGATTTTTCAGATATTAATGCTATAAAATTAATAATATTAAGTCAAAACAAAAGGTTTTTAGTATTTCAATGAAAGCGGCAATAAAATACAGGTTTTACCCTACTTTGTCACAGGAAACTTTGTTAGCTCAGAGCTTTGGTTGTGCCCGTAAAGTATGGAATCTGGTTTTAGATGCCAGTAATCACAACAAGGAAAAAACGGGCAAAGGTTTCACGGCGAAAGAGAGAAACGAACATTTAGCCAAAATCAAGAAAATGCCGGAGTACTCTTATTTAAATGAAGTCTCTTCTGTCTGCTTACAACAGAAGATAATACATCTGGGCAAAGCCCTGGATGCTTTCTTTTCTAAAAGAGCGGGTTTACCCGTCTTTAAAAGGAAACACCATCGCCAGAGTATCACTATGATGAAGAATTCCCTTTACCTGAAAGAAGAAAAACTATATATGGCGAAAAGCAAAGAGCCTTTAAATATTCGCCTGACAAGGGAATTACCCGTCAACTTTTCATCTGCGACAATATCAAAAACCAAATCAGGTAAATACCATATTTCTTTTGTGTATGAAAGAGAAAACACAGTCCTGCCTGAAAGCCAGAGCAAGTGCGGAATTGACTTAGGCTTAAAAGATTTTTTGGTATTTGATAACGGAGTTAAAATAGCCAATGAAAAGAAATATCTGGCTTATGAAGAAAAAATGAAATTCCTGCAAAGAAAACTGGCTAAGCTTGATATTAAAAGAAAAAAATTAGGATTATCTGTAAAAGTACAAAATAAAAACAGAAATAAATTAAAAACAAGAATCGCTAAGCTACATGAAAAAATAAGTAATATACGAAAAGATAATCTGCATAAAATAACGAAAAACATAGTTAACGAAAACCAGGTAATATGTGTTGAGAGTTTGCAGATTAAAAGCATGGTAAGAAATCGTCGTCTGGCAAGAGTGATATCCGATGCAAGCTGGGGAGAATTTCTCAGGCAACTTGAATATAAATGTGAGTGGTATGGCAGGACATTAGTCAAAGTGGGTAAGTTTTATCCCAGTTCTAAAACCTGCTCGTCCTGCAATTACATCATGCCAAAGTTGCCCTTAAATATAAGAGAATGGTCTTGCCCCCAATGCAACACAAGCCATGACAGAGATATCAATGCGGCGATTAATATCAGAACCAGCGGGCTGCCGGGGATTGCTTCTGGAGTAAATCCGTAAGAAATTTTGTCTTTTTTAAAAAGTCAAAACTATTACTTTACATCGAAGGAAGAAGAACCCTCGTCCTTTAGGGCGGGGAGAATGTCAAGTTATCATCTCGTTTATTTTTAAAAGGAGAACTGTATGAAATCTATATTGTATCCACACGATTATTTTAAAGAAAAAAAGGTTGATGAAGATTACCTGAATGAAGCAGAGACTCTTTCTGACATTATCGAAACTTATACCTTAAAAACTCTCCCAGCAGGCCGTGAGGTTCTTTACAGAGGATGGATGCTTTCGCCTTCAGAATATATTGAAATGACTGAGAATGTTGTTAAAAAAGGCTCTGCATTAGTAGTTGATGTTAGCCATTATCATGCTTCTCATTATCTTTCTCATTGGTATGAGGAATTAAAAGATCTTACTCCTTTAACTGTATTTACAAATGAAGAAAACCTTGCCCAAACGGTTCATAATTTAAAATGGTCTCAATATTTTATTAAAGATGAAGTTAAATCACTAACAACTCAACGAGGTTCTGTTGCTACGAGCTTAACTGACATTCAGCATATTTTGGTTGAACTTAAAAAATACAGAACAATTGAAGGTCAGTTAGCCTTAAGAGAAGTCCATGATTTTATTAACGATACAGAACAACGTTATTTTTCAGTTAATGGTCAGGTATTTTCTAACACAGGAAATATTTCTGATTTAGTTACAGAAGTTGCCAGGCGTATGAAACACTTGTCTTTTATTTCCATTGACACCATTATGGATAGTCACGGTAAAGAATGGTTAGTAGAAATTGGAGATGGTCAGGTTTCGGGCCTTAAAGAATGGAGTTTAGATAATTTCAAAAAGGTGATTGAATTTATCCAGTCTTAAACTTTTAAAAGCCTTTATTTTAAAGTATCATATATAATATGTATATTTTTTATAAGGGCTTTTTGTATGCGTGTTATTATAAGCAGAAAAGGATTTGATTCGAGTTTTGGAGGTATAGCTTCTCCTATTCTTGAGAATGGCAGTATGATGAGCTTTCCTATTCCGGGTCCATCACCTACCAGATATCAAGATATCTTTAATCCAAATGCAAATACAGATAAAATATTGTTCGATTTAACAAAAGGAAAGATGACAGGAGATATGGAAGTTCATTTCGATCCTGATCTCAATCCAAATAATCTTAAACGAAAAGAAGGCTGGCTTGGTTCTTTAGGACAAACGGGGGGTGCTCAGGGACATCTTGAAGCTCAGCAAGTACAAAAAGGCGATATTTTCTTATTTTTTGGATGGTTCAGAGAAGCCATTTTTGAAAACGAAAACTATAAATTTAAACCTAAATCACCAGATATTCATTCTATCTTTGGTTATCTTCAAATTGGTGAAATTTTAAAATTAGGATCTAATCCCGATGCTAATAAAATTATTACTGAATATCCCTGGCTTGAAGGTCATCCTCACTTATACGGAACTCGGGATGCTAATAATACTTTATATATTGCTTCTGAACAGCTTATTATTGATGGTCATCTTACAAAATTCCCTGGTGCATCTACCTTCAATAATTTTTCGAAAGATCTTCAATTAACAGCAGATAATCAAAAGAGTCGTTCATTATGGAAAACACCATCATGGTTAAAACCTCCTGTTGACGACAATGCTTTGCTTACCTATCATGGAGATGCTAAAAGATGGTCTAAAGATGAAAGTGATAATAATCTTTTGCAAAGTGTTGCTAAAGGTCAGGAATTTGTCATTTCTCTTAAAGATGAAGTTGATTTTAACTTGTGGTTTAACAAATTATTAGAAAAAGAATTTAAACCTCAAATAAAAATAAAGATTTAGAAATAAAGGAAGCCTAAGCTTCCTTTATTTTTTTATTTTTTATTATTGTATAAATTATCAATGAATTTTTCTTTTGTTTCCTGTTTTTTACTGTTTTCAATTTTCATTTTTTCTTTTACTTCTTTTTCTTTTTCTTTTAATTTATTTTCTTTTAAATATTTAGGAAATTCATTCACAGACAAATCAGAATAGCTTAAAGGAGAATCAAGTAAAACGGACATTTCTTCTTTCTCAAGATACTTTGTTAATATTTCATATCCTTCGAGAGAAACCTTTTTTTCTGCTAAAGAATCAATATAACTTTGTTTTATGTCAGTAAATAAAAACCAGTTGAATATTTTATCGTAGTCTTTTTTAGGAGTTAAGAAAAATATCATAAAAAATATCAACATAAGCATAGGACCTACAACTCTTATCAAGGGAAATTCTAAAACCAGCAAAGTAATAAGGGGGATTTCAACTGATAAGGGGGAAAATATACGGGTAAAAAATGTGCTGAATTTTCCTAATTTATTTTTATGAGTGCTCATCTCCTGATAAAGCTCTTGTTGAAGTTCTTTATTGTTAAAAACTTTATTCAATATTACTTCTTTTTTATTTGAAAAATATGTCATAGTTATCTCCTGATTTTTTATATCATTAACATTTATTTTTTTTATTTTCCACTTTTTAAATAATATTGTTGCTTTTTTATTTCTACATGGATTATATTAATAAGACAATAGATTACTGGAGAATATCATGAAAAAAATTATCACTGTTATTGCACTTTCACTTATGCTCGCTTCCTGTGCCAATATTAATTTTAATGATATGCCTATCAAAACCTCGCACAGTTCAGACCGTTAAACTTTGATTTTTTCTCATGATTGAGTATCATAGAATATATTCAATTATAAAAGAAGGATTGATGGTTTTGAAAAAAATAATTTTAGCGGGAGTGTTATTCTTATTTTCTGGTTTAGTTTTAGCGGAAAAATTATCTTTACCTCCAGAAATTAATTCTGTCTTGGCACAGTTTCCAAATAAACAAGAACATCTTATAAGAAACTTTATAGTGCTTCCAGCATTAGAAAATGAAAGAAATTATAAAGTTGAGGTTTTTTTCGGCAAAACTTTAATGGTTGATTGTAACCCCAAGCTCCTTCAGGGAGAAGTTCCCCAATCTTTTAGATTAAATGATACTCCTTACAGTTACTATACTCTTAACGATGTTACTGTTGGTAATACTTATCAACAAAAATGTATGGATTCTCAGAAAAACAAACAATTTGTTCCGGCTTTAGATTCCACTCTTCTGCTTCCTTACAGTAGCAAACTTCCATTAGTATTTTATACACCACGAGATGTACAGATAAAATACAGAATTTTATTTCCTTCACAATTTCAGGATGCCTATAAAGGATAAAGTTATCTAAAAATAAAAGAGAGCCTAAGCTCTCTTTTTATGTCTTTATTAAAAATTATAAAACTTTTAAGTAATCAAATTTTTCCTCTAATACTTATCTTGTATAATTCGTTGGCTATTGCAATAATCCTCTCCGAATACTTTATTTTTTTTATCCATTTTTCAGGGATTCCTTGCAAACCATAGAATGCTCCACTTAATTGACCACATATTGCAGCAACTGTATCTGAATCATGAGCAAGATTGGCTGATAAAATTATAGAATCCTCAAAATTATTAGTATTGTAGAAACTCCACAAAGCTGCTTCTAAGGTATCTATAACGAAACCTGAACTTTTTATCTGATCTCTAATTTTATTTTTATAAGATCCGTTGATAATATTTAATATATCTTCTTCTTTAAAAAGATCTTTTTCTTCTTGGCTAAAATTAAGAATTTCTTCTTTTGTCTTATTGTTAATGGCTTTATTTATCATAAGAGAATAAGCTACACAAGCTTCTATACATCTGTTTTCCCCATGAGTAGTTCTGGATGAATTCTTAGCATTGTTTATTAAATTATTAAATTTTTCACTTTTAATATCTTTACAGTCACAGCGAAAAGCAATAGGAACAGGAGCTATTCTCATCAAACTACCATTACCGGCTGACTGCTCATCTGTTTTGCCAGCATAAAATTTTTTTGTTTCATCATATTCTATAAGAGCATATCTCACTGTAAGTCCAATATCAAAACAACGACCATTTGAAGACAGATAACCTTCCCTATACCATTTTAGATAATTATCCATTTGATCTTTGGGGTCAAATCCAGTCTTAATAATACTCATCGCCAGACATAAAGCCATCGAAGTGTCATCTGTCCACTCACCAGCTTCAAGTTCAAAAACACCTCCACCTACTATATCAGTTATCTTTTCCGTAGTATCTCTGTGCTTGAATTCAAGTGTTGTTCCTAATGCATCTCCAATAGCCAAACCTATTAATGATCCTATACTTTTATCTTTTATTAAATTAATTTCTTTTTCCATAACCTGATCCTTTTTTATTTACATCTGGATAACAATGTTTTTGAAAATGAGGACACTTTTTACAATAGTTAATATTGTTTATTTCTTTAGGAATAACATCGCCTTTATCTAGATTTTTGTATCTTTTATAGAGTTCTTCTATTTTTTCATCTGAATATAAATCTACATATTTGGCTTGCTTTCCTTCTGGAGTTTGCACATAGACTTTAGCACGCTCAGAGACCTCACCGTCTTTTTGGATTCTTTTAAGAATATACTTATACACTGATAGTTGAATAATATCAGGTTCAAACACTTTAGCATAGTTTCTATTTTTTAACTCTTCAATAACTATTTTTTCTTTCTTATCTTCAGGATGTTCTTTTTCCCATACAGCTCTGTCTATATATCCATGAATTGCTATAGGCTCATCTATACCTATATATTTCTCAGCGAGATAAATTTTTGGTTCTTGTTTTGAATTTACTTCTTTTTCTTTTTTTGCTTCCTTTCTGGAATGTTTTATTATTAGTATGAAACAAATTATCCCAATAACGATAACCCAGTTTAATAATGTATAATTATTCATTTATTCCTCCCTATTATCTTAATAAAACCTCTTAAAGCAATTCTCGCTATAGGTTTTAGAAAGTGAGGGGATTTCCTTATTAAATATGGTGAAATTTTATAATATACATTAATAAATTGCCTTCCTAAATAATAATTTTTAAGAAAATCATCTCTCCATTTTCTTAATTTCAGGGTTTCTGGAGCAGACACACCAAAAACAGCCGTAGCAATATAGCAACGTTTATCTGCGGGTGTATCATATTGTTTTACATTTCTTTGAGAACTAATCATTCTTTGATTTTCTTCCTCGAATATTTTATGCTTTTCAATACCTTGAAGCCTTTTTTCTTCTACATCTTTATTTTGTCTGGTATCAGGGTATACATTATTTAGCAATAATTGTTTTTCACATTTCCCTAATTTTGCCAACTCGGTAGCAGCAAGTCTTTTCACCATATATAAACCTCCTAAAAAAATAAGAGCCTAAGCTCTTATTAAGTTTTCATAATCTTAGAATTATGGATTATTTACATCAATACTTTCGCTTTTGAGAGTGGTAAGTTGACGATTAGCCCACTCATCGAACTGCTCTGGAGTCAGACGGCTTGCTTCGAAATCAACTTTAGATGCATCAACTCCTACTTTTTCTGTTAAAATTCCTTTCCAGTTCGCATACCATACGAAACGATCTCTTGAATTTTTCCATGTTGCTTTGTAAGTAGGCACTTCTACAACTTGTCCAAGTTGTCTTGGACTGCTGAATTGAATATAATCTTCAAGAGCTTGTTTCGCAGCCGCTTCTTCATCTTCACTTCCGTATCCCTGGTCATATGCAGAACCCGGTTCTCCACTATTGTCGCCTGTATTTACACTATTTTGTTGGGTATTTGTAGGACTTTGTGGTATTGTTTGTGCGGGCTGACTTTCTACCTGATTTTGCTGCTGCTGAGGATAATTATTGTAAGAATTCCCCGTATTTAATGTAAAACCATTTACTGGTTGTTGTGCACCACCAGGATAAATTGTAACAGCAGCAAATGAAGGAGTTGCTAAACCCAGAGTTATAGCTAAAATCATACTTTTTTTGACAGGATTCAGTTTCATATTTTCCTCATTATTGTTAATTATATAAAAATACATATTAAGTATTTTCCACTATAATTAGTTTTTTTTAAATGTCTATTTTTTTAGGGATCTTTTTAACCAAAATTATTAACTTAAAACCTTTCTTTTTTTATTTTAATCGATATATTTAGGATCAAACGATGATTTATACACAGGAGTACTATGCGATATTTTATAAAAAACAAAGAAAAAAGACCTCTTTATGACGAAAGATGGTTTTTCCCAGAAATAGACAGACCCGGAGTTTTAAGAAGATGGATTATAGGGACATTTGCATTGATTACATTTGGCTCTCTAATGGGTGAAATATCTGGTTTTATTTCTAACTTTATTAATTTATTTTATTCTTGGGCAAGCCTTTCGGCTATATTACTTCTTTTTTTCAAATATGGTTCTAAGCATTTACAAAAGATTCCTATTAGCTGGACTTGGTTTTCATGTTCTATTGTGACAATATGTGTTTCTTTTATTATATCTTCTCTCAAAATTGCAAATGATGTTGATAATATTTCTCTTTTTTATGCAGGTGAACTTTTCCGTAATATTACCTTTGTTCTCTTATTACTGTTTTTCTTTGATGGACAACACAGGCGCGGTTCACCATCCTGGGCTAAAGCCAGATTTGATGCACTTCAATCAAGAATGAGACCGCATTTCTTATTTAATGTCCTTAATAATGTTGCCGAAATTGTTCAGATCGATGCAAATCTTGCTGAAGAAGCCATTCTTGATTTGGCAGAATTATCCCGTGCGATGTTGCAGCAGCAGCCTGAAGTTAAATCTATTCAGGAAAAAACAAACACTGAAGCTTATCTAAGGCTTGAAAAAATAAGATTAGGAAAAAGACTTAATGTAGTATGGGAGTGGGACATTTCATCTGAAATTAAAATGCCTTCTTTATTCCTTCAGCCTCTTGTTGAAAATGCAATAAAACATGGAATAGAACCACATAAAACAGAAGAACCTATCATTATTAAAGGATGGGAAGAAAAAAATTACATTAACATTGTTGTTTCTAATCCAGTGACTTCTGATATTCCTAATACTGCTGGACATGGTGTAACCTTACCTAATATTGCAGAACGACTTGACTGGCTATACCCCAATCATTATCGCTTTAGAACTCGTGAAATAGATAATAAGTTTGAAGTTATAATCAGAATCCCTCTTATAAAATAAATAAAAAAGGAACATTTATCAATGTTCCTTTTAAATATATTTTGATATAACCTAAGAATAATTATAGAGAAAGTAGGCTTTCCAGTTCTTTTTCTTTAGCTAATGCATCTCTCTCTTTTTCCAAACGAGAAATTTCATCAGTATTGGTATCAATGATTCTTTTGATAAACGCCAATTCTTCTGCGGGTTCACCAATACTTTCAGCATAGGAAGCAACGATATCAAACATAAATGCATAGTCATCGAGAACGATTAATTTTGCATCCATATTTTCAGCATGTGCTAATTTTTCTTTACGCTTTGCCCATTTTTCGGCTAAAAAAGCTCTTGATTTTAAAACTTTTGCATCTTTACTCATATTGTATTCCTCTGTATATTTATGGGATAATTTAAATTTTATATTTGCAAATATAAAGCATTTATATAATCTATATTTAATTAAAAATCAAATTTTTTAATTAAATTATTAAAAAACATAGTAATTATTGCCATTTATTCATTGCATATTGTCCTGTCAATAATGAATGAGCAGCATAAACTTTTTTAGCATATTTATAACCTATGCTTGTTTTAGGCGAATTATAAGCCCCAATAGCTTTCCATGTATAACCATACTGTTTTATATTGTGAGATAAAATCCAGGCTCCAACATAAGTTGAAGTACATGCATCTTTTAACATATCTGGGCTTATTCCCATTTTTTTCAGACGTGGAAACCAGCTACTGTTTATTTGCATTAATCCAAGATCATAAGATCCATTTCTGTTGCCATTAAAAGCATTTGGATTAAAACTGGATTCTACTTTTGCAATAGACATCAACAACCACGGATCTACATTATGATAGGATGCAGCCTGATCCCAGCAAGGCTTAGAACCTGTTTTAAAATAAATTTGTTTATTTGTACTTGATGATGCTGTTTTGGGTGTTTCTTTTATCGTAGTTTCATTTTTATTATTAAAATAATATCTTTCTCTTGTTTGACTGGTATTTCCATTATTCCCATTACCATAATAGACATTCGCATTATTATTTTGATTTTGATATCCACTTCCATAATAGGTTTGTGCATTTACACTCCCAGTCATTACCATGCCTGTCATAAGCAAGGCTATTGTCACACTTTTCTTCATACTTTCCTCTGCACACAAACCAAACTATTCTTTTTTTAATCTATTTTTGATTTTTTTCAAGACTAAAAATGAAAAAAAAGAGGAATTTCTTCCTCTTTTATATTTCTGCCTATCATTTTGTGAACTACATACTTAATTTTGAACCTTTACGAGTAGGAATATGATCCCATACATCTTCCTGAGAAAGTGATGCATCCAAGCCAAAACTCAGTGTTCTGTTATCCAGAATATTAGGGTCAAAAGCATTCATTGCTATTCTAACCTCAGCATAATCACTTGATCTCGATAGTGATATAGGACTCACACCTTTGTTATTAGCTTCATTGACATCAGCACCGGCACTTCTTAGTAATAACACAGATTGTTTGTCTTTATTTATCACGGCATAAATCAATGGAGTATTGCCATTCTCATCTTTGATTTTTACATCAGCACCAGCTTCGATCAACACCTTCACTACATCATGTTCATTATTTTCAATTGCTGCAATTAAAGGAATTGCACCTTCTTTATTGTTAAGCCAAAGTGGGTCATTTCCAACAGAAGCCAAACTTTTTAAAAATTTATGTCTTGCATTATAATCATCAGGTGAAGTTAATATAGCCTGTGTCAATACATCATTTGTTTCTTCAAAACGACCTTGTTGTCTTACTACTTCCACAAGCTCTCTGAATAGCAAGCTGTTACCTGAAGTTAAAGCTACACTTAATGCAGTATCTTCATTTTCATTTTTATAAAGAATATCTGCATTGTATCTTTTAGCCATAATCCCTACAAAATCCAGAGCATTTCCTTTAGCCGCAAGCATAAGAACGGTAGCACCATCATCATTTTCATTATTAATTTGCACACCATTATCTACGAGTTTATCTAACACGGCGATTCTTTTCGTCATTAATTCTGAAGAAATTTCTTTCATTTGTTTTGAATAAGTCTCTGAACTTTCCATTCTTTGTTGAGCTGTCATTTGTGTAGCTTGCTTTCTCATGAATTGACTTGCTCTTAATATTTTTATGTCTTCTTCTGTTTGAATAGCTTGATATAGAGCATTATTCCCATAGAAATCTTTAGCATTTATATCAGCACCATTCTTTATAAAGAAGTCAACAAAATCTGCATTAAGTTTATTAACAGAGAACAACAGTGGGGATGGAACTATTCTGTCAATTTCCTCAAGGAATGTTTTGATATCTGAATCTGTTTTGTGATTATATTCTGATACTTTTTTATGAAGGGCCATTGGAGGATCAATAGGGAAACCTAAATCTAAAAGTTTTTCAGCCATTTCAATATCATTAGCCAGAACAGGCAAATGCATAAAATGCAAACCTTGTTTTTCATCATAAAGTTCATTCACATCAAGACCATGTTGAATAAACATATCAAGAATTGTAAGCATTTTATCTTTTTCTGCTTGGATAGATTCTTTTATTTCTTCTTCAATAGATTTTACAGTTTCTTCAACTTCCTTTTTAATTTCATCTTTTTCATCATCAGATAAATCAGGGTCTTCCATAGCACTCATCATCTGCTGTTGAATATTATTTATAACTTCATTTGCTTTTTGTTTTGTCTCTTTAATTGTAGTTAACATAAAAGACAGTATTAATGCTGGAGCTGTCCTGCCTTCATCATCTTTTACTGAAAAATCAAAACCATTATTTAAAATACTATCAATTAAAGGAAGGTTGCCGCTCTTACAAGCAATATGTAAAGGAGTTAGACCAAGATAAGAATCAAAACGAACATTTGGATTTGTTCCAGCCTCGATCATTTTCAACATCAACTCTTCGTTATTAACAGCATTTACAAGTATAGAAGTATTAAAGTTTGTTTTTTTATTTAAATCAATTACTTCACCATGCTTATCAAGTAGCAAATTTATTATTTTATAAATATTTGATTTGAAATCATCTTCCACACCCATTCTGAACTCAACAGGACGAGCTTCATGAATAACTGTTTTTCCATCTTTATCAATAAAGGAAGGATCTGCACCATGCTCAAGAAGTTTTGCCACCATTTCATACTGACCACGACCTGCCGCCGTAAATAAAGGTGTATTTCCCCATTTTGAAGCAATATTAGGGTTAGCTCCTTTTAACAAAAGGTCGTCAAAAAATTCCATTTTATTAATAGCACAAGCTGCAAGAAGAGGAGTAGAGCCTTGATCGTTCGTTAAGTTAACATCAATATTCTGACTCATTAACCAGTCAAAACTTTTCAGGTCACTATTTCTAATTACATCATGAATAATTCCATCGCCATAGTCATCACGGCTATTGATATCAGCACCTTTATTTATCATCCATTCATTAACATTTTTGTAGTGAATATCTGTTCCATAACATCTTAAAATGGTTTTTCCTTTAGTATCTTTTGATTCTAAATTAGCACCTTGCTCAAGAAGTTTATTTGCTGTTTCCAAATCTTTGTTATGGATAGCAATCCACAGATCATTATCAATTGGGTTCATTTATTTTTCCTTTTTTTACTACAGATTAATTCTACATATTATAACATAGATAAAAATAAAAAATATACCTATTTTAATATTTGATTTATTTTTAATTAAATATTATATCTGTATATATTTTATAACGATAAATACAAGAGTTCAAGATTTATGAAAACGAAAAAAAAATTACTCGCACTTTCTCTTTGCAGTCCTTTATTAATTCAGGGCACTTATTCTTATGCTGCCAGTGATACATCTTCTATTCCGGCTTCAGGAATAACCGTAAATGCTATGCCTTCTGGAGGTGATGCTATCATAATAAAAGGAAGCGATAAGAATAAGCCTTTAAATTTACAATCTAATACAAATGCTTTTTCCTCTCAACCTATAAAAAAAACTCAAAGCAATATTTCAGATCCGTTTAAAGCAGAAAATGGTGCTATTATTTTGAAAGGCAGTGAAAAACCCGAAACGGGAAACAACACTCCTGCAAAACCTGTAGCTAAAGGAAAAGCAGGTAATGTTTCTATTTCTATTGGTTCAGCTCAAAATTCTGCTAAAACTAATTTACAAGAAGCTCAACAGGCGGTTCAGGATGGAACAAGTAAAGAAAAAGAGATTGTTATTACAGGATCAGATAACGCAAACAATTCTAATACTGAAGGAAGAGTTTTACACTTCAAATCTATTGATGCAGACTCTCAAACTCAGGAACCTTCTATTCCTGAAAGAAAGGTTAGAGAAAGAATTCCTGTAAATGCAGATAGCAGTTTCACAGCTCAATCCACTGCAATTCCTAACATTCCTGTTATTGCAAGTGGTGTGCCTTTACCAAGCAGTAATGTTTTACCATTACCTCCACTTCCCGGAATGTCAGGAAGTAATAACTTACCACCTTTACCTGATATGACTGGGCAAGTAGGAGTATTACATAGTCAACCTATCAACCCTAGTGATTTTAATGAACAAGTTTCAGGAAATGGAACTAATGCACCTATTGTTTTTGCGGGTAAATCGGTTCAATTACCCCCAGCAAGCAATGAAACAGAACAAGTTGAACAAAAATGGGCTAACCTTTTGCAGAACCAGGCGAATCTTTTAATGCAACAAGGAGCACCTGTAAAAATTATCATTGTTGATAGTAATAACTTTTTATTGCGTAAGTTTATCCTGCAAGGCCTTTTAAAAGGTAATGATACTTATTTAAGTAAAATGGATACCGGACTCTACCCTGTTATGTCTCAGGCTTATATAAATGGAGTTATTACTCCTACTTGTTATATGATGTTTGATCAAAAAAATATTGATGCTTTATACAAACAAGAACTTATACCTTTATCTAAAAAAGCTGGAGAGAATGCAACAGCGGCTTTTGTAGCAGGACATATGGCAGGACATTGCCTTGATCAGTTAGAAAGATCCAAAGTTATTCCCCTACGTAGTGTCTGGTTTTCAAACGAACTTGAACAATACGGTGTTAATGGTGCAGCATCTCGAAGGATATTTGGTAATAGTGGAGTTAATTCTCAATTTTATTTCCAAAAACAAAATGATTTATTCAGAGATTTAGGTCAGAGACAATATGAAGAGCGGGTAGCTGATGCTTTTGGTTTACTCTGGGCTTTAAAACAATCTAATGATAGCAAAATTATTGATGCTGTTTCTGCATTAAGAGTAAATTTATCTACTTCATCGCCACACAATACAATAACTACAGTACGAAATGTTTATACGAACTATAAAGCAAATTTAGATCCAAGTTTATCTGGCTTATGGAAACAAGCAAGAAAAACCCAAATGCAAACAGGAATCACTCCTCAATTAAGTGATGGTGCCAGTTTGAGCCTTGTAAACTCAGAACCCAAGCCTGAACTTTCTGGGGCTGTCGATGTTAAGAGACAAGATGGAAGTTATGTTGTGGGTTCGCAGTATAAGAGTAAAAATTATAATGAGCTTGATCGCAATGGTAATTCTGTCACTCCAATGAAAAATACCAAAGATTTCATTAACACTTCTCAATTTAGCAATTAATATCACAATAGATATAATAAAAGCCTCTTGCGAGGCTTTTATTTTGGCTAATACAATTAAAGATTAAATTTCGACACGGTAGTAATATTCGATAATATCTTTAAGAATAGCATACAGATTTTTTGGGCAATAATCTTTCAGTTCTTCAAAAGGCACATAACGGAAGTCATCCATTTCTGGAATTTCTTCACCTTTTGCATCTTTAGTAGTAATAGATTTGCAACGATTAACATCGGGGAATTCTTCACCATTATACAGGTAAAGCACTAAATCTTTTTTCTCGTTGTATTTTTTAACACCAATAGGAAGTAGGCTTTCTGCAAAAATTTCAAAACCAATTTCTTCACGACATTCTCTGATAGCCGTTTCTACATACTCTTCATCACGTTCTCTTTGGCCTTTTGGAATATCCCAATGGTTTTGATATACGGCATGAGCCAGCAGTACTTTTTTGTCTTTAATGAATAAGACTCCTGAAGATACCTTCATGTAAACTCCTTCAATTTCACTTATAATTCTAAGAATGACATTTAATCAATATGTTAAATGTTGTTTTTTAGCTAAAATATCTCTCAATATTTTATGTGTTAGAGAGTATAACAAAGCAATATGAAAAGCAAGATTTTTTTTAGATTATTTAAATCCTGCTTGGTTGTTTGAACATTTTTGCAGCATTTTAAGCAGAATAAATGGTAATATTTCTTATCCTGCTTAAAAAATCAATCTACATACTCAGTTTTATCAATAATCATTATTTGTGGTGTAACCTGTCCTCTGAAATCGTTAACACCTATTCTGTATATTAAGGTAATAGTTTCTCCAACTACAGGAAGTTTTTTATTGAAAAATTGAACCGCATCAAAATACTGACCATCTTTCATAACTTTTAATTTTATATGGTCTTCCTCTTTACCCATCATTTTTGCATCTACAATATGAAAATCTCCATACCATATTGGTTCGAGAAACCCTTGCCCCCAAACTTCATTATTGATAATCAAAGCTGTATTTATTGAAATATCTGAGGCTCTTAAATCACCATCCACCTCTATAATTCGCTGATAAGGTTTACCATCTAATATACCATTGACAGCTTCTTCAAATAATTTCTTAAACTCTTGGAGATATTGTTTTTTTATTGTCAGACCCGCTGCCATAGCATGACCTCCAAATCCTTTAAATATATCTGGATTAGCTTTGTAGACGATATCAAGAGCATCTCTCAAATGGACAGTGGGAACAGATCTCCCTGATCCTTTAACACACCCTTCTTCTTCAGCATCTGCAAAGACTATTGTTGGACAGTTGGTATTTTCTTTTATTCTTCCTGCAACTATACCTATAACTCCTTCATGGAAATCTTTTCCATAAACTACTTTAGTGAGGTTATTATTTTGCATCTCAACATCAATAGTTTGCCAGGCTATTTCTCGCATATCTTTTTCTATTGTTTTTCTTTCTATATTAAGTTCATCAAGTTGCTTTGCCAGTTCCAAAGCTTCATCGTAGTTTTCTGAAACAAGACATCTTATTCCTACAGTCATGTCTTTAAGACGACCTGCTGCATTTAGTCTTGGTCCTAAAGCAAATCCAAAATCCTGACTTGTTGCTTCAGCTATATCTTTTCCAGCAATACAAAACAGTGCTCTCATGCCATCACGAACCTTACCCTGCTTTATACGATTTAACCCTTGTCTTACGAGCCAGCGATTATTATCATCAAGTTTAACCACATCGGCAATAGTTCCAAGTGCAACTAAATCGAGCCACTCTGCAAGATTTGGAGCGGGGTTTTCTGTGGTAAAATAGCCTCTGTTACTTAATTCTTCTCTGACCGCAGCTAGAGTATAATAAATAACTCCACATCCTGCCATATTACCAAGTCCTGAAGTGTCTCCTGCCTGGTTAGGATTTACTATCGCTACAGCTTTTGGGTTCTCTTTTCCTGTCACAGGTAAATGGTGATCGGTTACCAAAACCTTTATACCTTGTTTATTAGCATAATCTACTCCTTCATGAGAAGCTATGCCATTATCAACGGTAAGAATCCATACTGGCTTTCCTTTTGTTTCAATTAGCATATCTATAACTTTTGGAGACAAACCATACCCATGCTCAAATCTATTGGGCACAACAAAATCAATATTAGCGCCCATTTTTTGCAGTCCGGTTAATCCTATTGCACATGAAGTTGCACCATCACAATCATAATCAGCAACAATAGTGATTTTATCTTGATTCTCAATGGCATTTGCCAGATTAAAAGCTATTGATTTCATACCTTTTAATGTAGAATAATGTTTTATTTTATATTTAGAAAGGGCTATTTGAGGATCTATGACAGATCTTAATAGCAGAGCACGAGCTACCCAAGGATTTATTCCATGTTTTATAAGCTCTTGCTCATGTTGTAAAGTGACACCTGCGGGATATCTTTTTATTTCTATATTTAATTTTTTAATTTCCATGCTTATACTCTCATTTTAAAAATCTTTGTATTATAACATAATTTATTGTTAAAAATCAAAAAAGAATAAATCATGAAGACTTTATTCTTTTAATTTTATTAAATTTTCCAATAATCTAATTAATGATAATAATCTATAATGTCTTTTCCTACAGGCCAAGTGAAAGTAGCATTATCGGGAATAATATTAAAATAATAGATGAGGAAAGCTGCAAGGACACCAAAAGCTAATGAAGGACCAAAAGGGAAACCTTCTTTTTGAGCAAAATTATTTAATTCCTCTTCAGACATTCTGTTTACTCTGTAAGCATGAATTCCATTAAACAACACACCGAATACTATAGCTAATAAAAGACCATGAAGCACCCAGCAGGTCCCAAACCATACTCCCATAGCTCCTAATAATTTAAAATCACCTTCACCAATACCTTCTTTTTTAAAGACCAGTTTTGAAAAAGCATTTGTCATATAAAGAACCATATAGCCTACTATTAAGCCTAAAAAGCTCACCATAAAGGGTGGAATATATTTTGATTCACCACCAGCCAAAGCTGAAAGTATTAAGCCACCCCATATTAATTTATCAGTGAACTCATCAAGCAGCCAGCAAGTATTCCAGTCTATCCATATTGCGGGGATAAGGATAGAAAAGAAACCAATCCATGCAAAGACCCAAGGTGTGACACCCATATAATAAGCCAGACCTGCTCCAAGTAATGCACCTGCAACTTCAACCATCAAACTTGATACAGGAATCTTTCCTTTACAAAAACCACATTTGCCTCTTAACATTAACCAACCAAGAATAGGAATATTATGCCAGAATTTTAACGGAGTATGGCAATGATCACATCGTGACCCAGGAAATGAAAGACCATCGGGTTTTTCTCTGGAGGCGAAAGGTTTTTCTTTTCCCTTACTTTCCATAATTTCATTTATGTCTTGCTCTGTTTTCCATTCTACCATTTTCGGATATCGAAAAACAATAAGTCCAATACAGGAGGAAATACAGGTTGCTATAAATGCATTTACCAGACACCAATATATTATATTATTTGTAAAAAAAGCATGAGCAAAACTCATCACTTCTTTAAATTGTTCTACATATTCCATACTTATCCTTTTATCTATTAGGTAACCTTTGTGAAATTTTTTCTTCTATTATTTTTTTTAATTCTTTATTTGCAGCATTATTATCAAAAGCAATACCTACATTTTTATTTTTTCCGTTTTTATCAGGACTTATCATCTGCACTTTCCCGACTACTTTAAATTTTGTTTCTTTAACACCCATATTAAGTGATAACATAATCAAAACAGAAGAACCCATTGCAATATTTTTATTAATAATAATTCCACCTGTTTTAAAAAAAGGAACATAATATTTTTCAAGTATATCTATATTCTCTATTTTTAAAGAAATAACATTTTCATTTTTATTTGAATTTCCAATCATATTTAATTTTCCTTATAAATCTTTTTTATTTATCCTATTTTATTATTACTTGTCAATTAAAAATAAAAAAGGAGCCTAAGCTCCTTTTTAAAATTAATGCTATCAGCCATATTTATGTTTTTTTCTTGGTTTTGGGTAATTTTCAGCAAAATCTTTCATCACTTCAGTAACATCTTCACCAACTTTAATTTTAGATTGTGTTGAATCTATTACAGCAAAACGATTTCTATCTTCTTCTACTCTTTCAAGATATGAATTCCTTACATTTTCAAAAAACTCTTTTCCTTGAGACTCAAATTTGTCAGGAATTTTTCCAGTCAAATTCAGTCTTTGCTGGGATATTTCAATAGGCAAATCAAACAGGAGTGTCAGGTCAGGTTTTAAATCTCCTACGACTTTTTTCTCATAAGCTCTGACTAAGGGTTTAGCTTCAGGATAAGTTCCCCCTTGATAAGCATAAGTTGAATCAGTAAACCTGTCGCAAACTACAGCGCAGCCACTTTCGAGAGCTGGCAGAATTACATTTTTAAGCACATCTTCACGAGCTTCAAAAATAAGTTTAATTTCTTCTGTAACTGGCATAGGTTGATTCAGAATTATTTCACGTAATTCTTCCGCCCTTGGAGTTCCACCAGGCTCCCTTGTTCTTATTACTGTCCAGCCTGCATCCTCAAGTTCTTTTACAATAGCATCAATATGTGAGCTTTTCCCTGCTCCATCTACACCTTCTACTGTTATAAACGGTCCTAATTTTGTCATTTCTTATTGTCTCCTAAAATTTTCTTTTTCTGGTTATAGTCGGTTCTGGAAGTTCAAAGAAGATACCTGAGTTATTAACACAATCAAGTAAAGAAGTTGATTTATAAGTGACAAAATCCTGTGTTTCGCCAAATTGTTCATCTCCACAATCTATCCAGAATAGATTTTTAATATGTTTATTTTCATTTAAATGCTGTAGTCTGTCATCAAAGTAATAACCTGCATTATATTTTTGAATTTTTGATAATTTAGAAGCAGTTCCGCTTGGAACATTATCTATAGTATCAAACTCAAGACCTAATGCATGAAGATTTTCTATTCTATATTTGAGACATTGATCTGCAATACCTGTAACAATATGAATCTTTTTACCCATATCTTTTAATAGATTAAAAGCTTTATCTGCACCGGGCAATAAAGGTAAATCCCTAAATCCATCTTCCTGTAATAAATTATGCCACACTCGTAATTCTTCTTCTTTTTTAATTCCAAACTTTAAAGAACAATCGTAACTGTCACTGACTTTTTTTATATCTTTACCAAAAAACTTTTTATATATTTGGATAAAACCCTCTTCAAAAGAAAGTATAACACCATCTACATCGAGTATAACGGCATCTGCTTGATTCATGTTTAACAATTCCTTTTTAATTAAATAATAATTCATTTATTTAGTTTAACAAACAAGAAATAAGAAGCAATACTACAAATAAAAAAAGCAGGCTATGCCTGCTTTTGTATATTATTAAATTAATCTAATTAAATATTATCATTATAAAGATTTTTCGCTATATTATTACCTTCATCAACAAGTTGATTTATATAATCCACAGAACCACCTGCTTTTTTTAATTCAGGAATAATTAATTCGAGTTCAATAAGTCGATTTACTTTCTTCAACCTATTAAATAAAATCTGATAGTTTTCTTCGTCTTTCTTTTGAGACGAGATACTTAAATCAACTGCAACACCATTAGAGGTATCACCTGCATCCATACCAAATTTTATTTTTGCATTATAATCATTACAAAACTCTGGAAACACAGTCATAAAAAGTTTGAATGCATTTAGTTCTGTTAATTTCTTTGCAAACTCGTCTGAAGAAAGTGGAGTTTCCTCCACTTGATCTATTTTATTCATTTTTTACCTGTTAATCTTCTGCACTTTCATCATAATCACTTTCTTTGATTGGTTCTTCAACAAATTCAGTTTTTTGATTACTTTCTTTTATTTTAGCACGTACTTTTTCTTCTATATTATTATAAAATGCTGGATTTTGCTTTAGATAATCAACGACTTTATCTTTCCCTTGCATTCTCTGACCTTCCACAGTATACCAGCCAGCTCCACCTTTTTCTATAAATCCATATCGGTCAGCAAAATCAATCATTTCTGAATACTTATCAATACCTTCACCAAATTTAATAACAAATAAGGCTTCTTTAAAAGGAGGGGCCACTTTGTTTTTAACTACTTTAACTTTGGTATCATTACCATCTTTTTCTTTGTTGGTGCCTGTGCGACGAACATCAAGACGAACTGAAGCGAAAAATTTAAGAGCATTACCACCAGTAGTTGTTTCTGGGTTTCCGAACATTACACCGATTTTCAAACGAATCTGGTTAATAAAAATCAAAGTAACTTTGTTTTTGTTAGCAATAGAAGTGATTTTTCTCAAACCTTTTGACATCATTCTGGCCTGAACTCCCATAGAATGATCTTCCATCTCACCTTCTATTTCTGCTTTAGGAGTCAAAGCAGCAACGGAGTCGATAATAATAACATCAACGGCTCCTGAACGAACTAGTTCTTCTACGATATCTAATGCTTGTTCGCCGTAGTCAGGCTGTGAAACAATCATTTCTTCTACATTAACACCAAGATTTCTTGCATAGTTTACATCCAAAGCATGTTCTGCATCAACAAAGGCTACAGTTTTTCCACGCTTTTGAGCTTCTGCCAAAACATGCAGAGTCAGGGTGGTTTTACCTGAAGATTCTGGACCATAAATTTCTATAACACGACCTTCAGGCAGACCACCTATACCCAATGCTTCATCAAGCATCAGAGAACCTGTAGGAATTGATGGCAGTTTAACTACAGGACCAGACATATCCATAATAGTACCCTTACCAAATTTCTTTTCAATACTCTTCAAGGTTGCTAATAGTGCAGCTTTTTTGTTTTCTTTATTTTCCACAGAGGACTCCTTTGATTTATTTTATACTTTGATTTATTTAATTTTTACTATGACTTTATTTTTTAAAGTCACAGTACATACCACTATTGTTTTGGCAAAAGCAAATTTATTTAATAAATATTTTATTAAAAAATATATAAAAAAAAGAAGACCTTACAGATCTTCTTTTAAAAATTAAACAATAGAATAATATTAAAAATTATTCTTTTTTGCTAACTTTTTTATATCTTCTGCAACTCCTATTATATGGGTGTCTTCCATAACATTTTCAACCATTTTTTTAATTTTATTTATGGTTTCTTCTGTATTTGAAGCATCAAAATAATCAAGCTGTATATCATATTTATCTTTTCCTTCAAGCATAGGTTTAACCCAGTTTGCTTGCTCAAAAGTTAACATATTATTCAAACGCGATTCATGAGTTGCTTTCTTTTTATTAAAGATAGCTACATCTTCTTCATTATTTAAATTAAGATGTCCTGTTTCTTCTTTCAGACGACTCTGCATTCTTTCTATTAATATATCTACTGGATTATTTACAAATACTTTAATAATATTCCAGTTATTTTCCTTGCAATATTTTTCTACATTTTTTACACCTATAGGTTCAGTAACCACAACAGAAGGTTTCCCCAGCAAAGCTGCTTTCTCAGCTTCAGCAGCGGGAACACCATAGTATTTACCGTTGTAATTTACTTTTTCGATAAGACCTTTTTTTTCATCAAGCCTGTGAAATTGTTCTTCATCTAAAAAAGTATAATGAATACCATTTATTTCACCTTCTCTACGATCTCTTGTTGTTACACTTACTAATTCTGCAAAATCATGCTCATTTTTTAGTTTACTTGATAGCACTGTTTTACCGGAACCTGAAGGACCTGCTACTACAACTATTGTTGGCATTTTTATCTCCTGAATAGGCTAAATTTATTTATTCTTCTATTATAAGTTAATTTTTGATAAAAACCAGACATTATTCTTTAAAAAAATCTTGATTTTATTTTATACACTATGATAATATCATTCTTAATTTACTTTAATGACTATGACATATTAATTTACTTAATATGTTTGGATTAATAAGATAGCACTAACATAGGAGTGGCGGGAATTGGTCTCACGACGTAGCTATCCACATCTTTTGATGTCTCGCTAAAATTTATTTATGAGCAAAAATGACGATAAATTAAATCCGTTAGCTAAAAGATTTGAACAACTTGAAAAATCGAAAACTGAGAGAAAGAAAAACAAAAAACCAACCAAGTTATTTGTTGAACCAATTGAACTTCCAGATATTAACCTTTCTCTCGAAAAAGAAAAGGTAAAAAATGTATCCTCTTCAGATGAATCTTTTTTAGTTGAAAAAGCAAACCATTCTTCCGAAAAACAGAATGAGATTAAAGTTCATGATGATATAAGCAGCAGACCTTCGGCGGCTTCTTTTGTTCATCCTTTAAAGCAAATTAATGATGAATCAGACTCTGAAAATCATATCAATCCATCGCATAAAGTTTTTGAGCAATCGGAAAAATTTGATAATCAGTCATCAATGGAAGAACACGAAGAAAAGCCTCTCTCTACAGCGGGGGTTGCGAGTAAAAGATTACAAGAAGTAATGAATAAAACATCGGTTAGTGATGATGTTGAGAATACGACTGAAGAGTACAAAAACAAAGATATATCTTCTCGACTGAAACCACAACCTGAGACACGCTCAGTTTCTCTGGAAGAGATTAGAAAAAATAACCTTATTGCCAAACCAGAGCCAAGAAAGAAAGAGAAAAAAGAGGGCAACCCATTTTTTAGTAAGTTTTTATTTTGCTTAATCCCGGCATTTATTGCCTTCTTAATTATTGTGGCATCTGAAAATGTTAAGTCACTTATTAGTCAGAATGGTATTGCTGGAACTTTTTATTTAACCATTTTGTATTTTACATTTCTAATTATGGTAGTGGGTTTGAGGTTTATCATTTCTTATTACAAACCTAAAAAAACAATCATTTGACTTTTTCTTTTTCTGGAATATAAGAGGCTTCAAGCCTCTTTTTTTTTATATTAATTATTTTTGATTTTTTCTTTTTTAAATAATATATCTTAGGGAGTCTTTATTTATAGCAAAAAAGAATTAATATAATTAAGTTATAAAATTAAATAAAACATAATTAAATGAAATATACAAAGGAGTTACTGTGGTTAATAAAACTCAACAACCTCAAGATTATGATGAAAATTCGATCAAAATCTTAAATGGACTTGAACCCGTTCAAAAAAGACCTGGTATGTATACCAGAACTGATTCACCCAATCACATTGTTCAGGAAGTTGTAGATAATGCTCAGGATGAAGCATTAGCCGGATTCGCAACTGAAATCTACATCAAAATGAATACGGATGGTTCTGTGACTGTTAAAGACAATGGCCGAGGTATCCCAACAGCTATTCATCCAGTTGCCAAAATATCAACTGTCGAGGTTGTGTATACTAAACTTCATGCGGGGGGTAAATTTGATAACGGAAGTTCTAAAGCTTATAAATTTACTGGCGGTTTACATGGTGTGGGTGTTTCTGTAACAAATGCTTTATCTAAAAGGCTAGAAGTTGTTGTTTATCGTGAAGGTTATAAACACTTTATGGCTTTTGAACATGGATTGGTTGTTGAACCTTTAACTAAAGAAAAACTACCTCGTGGAGAAACCAAAAAAACAGGGACAGAAGTGACTTTTTGGCCTGATGGAAAATATTTCGATTCTCCTACTGTGCATTTAGCAGAAATGGAAAATTATCTAAAAGCAAAAGCTGTTTTATTACCTAATGCTCAGCTAACTTTTGAGAAACCGAACAAAGATCCTATTCAATGGCAATATCCTAATGGGATCTCTCAATATCTTGAAGAAGAGGTCGGTGATCAAGGTGAATGGGTTGTTCCTGTCTTTAACTGTGAAGCATATCATCAGGAAGATAATGGAAGCTTTGAAGAAGGTGAAGGGTTTAGCTTATCATTAGGATGGTTAAGTGAAGGGCGCACAACAAGCCGTAGTTATGTTAACCTTATACCAACCATTTCTGGTGGACGACATGAAACAGGTCTTAAGGCAGGACTGCTTGAGGCTATACGTAATTTTGGTGAGCGAAACAATTACATTCCAAAAGGTGTAAAAATAGAATCAGAAGATGTATGGTCTCGTTTGTGTTTTGTTATTTCTGTTAAATTAGCAGAACCTCAATTTCAGGGACAAACAAAAGACAGACTTACTTCTGAAAAAGCTCATAGACTTGTTCAAGCTTTGATAAGAGATAATGTAGAACTCTGGCTAAATGATCATTATGAAGATGGAAGAAAAATTGTTGAGCTGATTGTTGAAGAAGCAGTAAGTCGGTCTAAATCTGCTACAAAAATGGAGCGTAAAAAAGGAAGTGGGGCAACAGTTCTACCGGGAAAACTTGCAGATTGTATCAGTAAAATTGTAGAAAGCACAGAGCTTTTCCTTGTGGAAGGTGATTCTGCGGGTGGTTCTGCAAAACAAGCACGTGATCGTGAATATCAGGCTATCATGCCACTTAAAGGTAAGCCTTCTAACACATGGGAAATCCCTCATGATGATATATTAACAACGGATACCGTTGGTGATATTTCTATTGCTATAGGTATAGATCCTCATGATCCTAAAGATGCTGATAATGTAGATCTTTCTAAACTCCGTTATTTTAAAATAGTCATAATGGCTGATGCTGATGTCGATGGATTACATATACAGGTTTTATTACTTGCACTTTTCTATAAGCATTTTTATGCACTTATTAAAAATGGCCATATTTATATTGCACAGTCACCATTATATAAAATAGATGCACCTGCTAAAAAACGTGGTGGTGAAAAAAGGAAACTTTATGCACTCGATGAGATTGAGCTGAATAACTTCCAGCAAGATTTGATTAAAGAAGGATTAACCCCTGATAAGTGGAGTGTTTCTCGCTTTAAAGGCTTAGGTGAAATGAACCCAGAGCAACTATCCGAAACAACCATGAATCCCGATTCTCGCCGCCTTTTGAAAATAGAAGGTGAAGATATTGCAGATATGGATTCAGTTTTCAATTTATTGCTTGGCTCTAAAAACTCAAAACAAAGACAAGTATGGATGACCGAATTTGGAAATACTGTAGAATATGATATTTAAGGAATATAAATAAATGACACAAAATAATAATGTAACTACCACTAATATAGGTGATTATGCTAAGAAATCTTATCTTTCTTATGCAATGAGTGTGGTTTTAAGCCGTTCTATTCCTAATGTGGAAGATGGACTTAAACCCGTTCAAAGAAGAATTCTTTATACAATGAAAATGTTAGGTCTTTGGCATAATTCTTCTTTAATGAAATCTGCACGTGTTGTAGGTGAGGTTATGGGTAAATATCACCCTCATGGCGACAGCAGTATTTATGATGCAATGACAAGAATGTCTCAGGATTTCCAATTAAGGTACCCATTAGTTCATGGTCAGGGAAACTGGGGTTCCAGAGGTGGTGACAGTGCAGCAGCGATGCGTTATACAGAAGCCAAACTCACTCCTATCGCAGAAGCCTTTTTAAATGAGCTTTCATGGGATACTGTAGATTTTGTTTCTAACTACGATGGTTCTCATAAAGAACCTAAAAACCTTCCGGCAAGATTGCCTTTTGTTTTACTAAATGGAGCGAGTGGTGTTGCTGTTGGTCTTGCCACAGATTTACCATCACACAATATTACTGAAGTTGTTAATGCCGCAATTACACTGATCAGAAATCCGAAAACCACATTTGATGAGATACTTGATATAGTAAGCGGACCAGATTTTCCTACAGGAGGACAGATAATAACTTCTCCTGATGATATTCGTAAAATTTATAAAGAAGGTAATGGTAGTATTCGTATTCGTTCTCGTTGGAAAGTAGAATATGAGCCTAATGGGAAAGACTGGAAACTTGTTTTCCATGAATTACCGCAAGGAAGTTCTGCGGAAAAAATCATGCTCAAAATAGAAGAAATGATGGTTGTTAAAGAAACCAAAGAAAAAGATAAAAAGAAAAAACAAGGTGTTGATAAATCGTTGGTTCTAAAAAGATTGTTTAATGACATGATAGAATCATATCAGGACTATAGCGATAAAAATGGTATTGCTTTAACTTTCTTCCCTAAATCAAGAAGGCAAAATCCTGATGAGCTGGCACTATTGCTTTGCAGTCATACTGATCTTGAACTGAGCTATAAAGTCAACTTCGTTGCTGTTGATGATGCTGGAAGCCCGCATAAAGATACTTTTTATACTTGGTTAAATCAATGGTGCAATTTTAGAATTCATACATTAGTCCGTCTTTTTACAGATCAGTTAAACAGAATATTAAGAAGACTGCATATTATCGCAGGTCGTCTAATTATCCTTGCTGATATTCGAGATGTCGTGGAATTGATAACAACAGCGGATAATCCAAAAGAAGCATTAATGTCTAAGTATAAGCTTGACGAAATTCAGGCAGATGATGTACTAAGTATTCAGCTTAAGTCATTAGCTAAAATGGAGAAAATTTCTCTTGAAACTGAAAGAGATAAGCATGAAAAAGAAAAAAATAGACTAGAGAAAATTCTTAGCACTGATAAAAATGTAAGAAAAGAAGTCATTAAAGAACTTGAAGCTGACCTTAAAAAATTTGGCGATGAACGAAGAACTTTGATTAAATATGCAGAAACTGCGAATAACCAAAGTACAACTCTTGAGGAAAGAATACAGAATAAAGTATCTAGTGAGATGATTGCTGTAGCAATTACAGAAAGAGGCTGGCTATCATGGAAAAGTGCAAAAGTTATCAGCAGTGTTCAGGATTCTGACTTTAAGCTAAAAGCGGGAGATACTATAAGACGCACTTATCTTGGTAATAAATCTGAAACTCTTTTCTTGCTTGATCAGCAAGGTAAAGGATACAGCATTAACCTTAACGACTTGATCGGTAAAGCTGACACTCAACCATTTACAACCTGGATAGAACCTACAACTAAAGTCGTTGAAGGGATCATCGGTAAGAGTGAAGATTCCTTCTTGTTGGCTGGACAAAAAGGTTATGGATTCATTACTCAAGGTTCAAATTGGGTGGCAAGCAAAAAAGCAGGAAAGACTTTCCTTACATTAACAGAAGGCGAATCTCCATTAATTCCTGTTAAATTACCTCAGGAAATAAAAGATTTATCTGCTATACCTGATGATTATTTAATTGTGGCATTAAGTTCTGATGAAAAACTTTTAGCTTTTAAATTAAATGAAATGAAAGTTATTAACAAAGGTAAAGGTGTAGGTATCATGAGTCTACAAAAAGATATGAAAATGTCTGATGTGGCACTTGTTAAAACAAACGAAACTGTTATGTTATTAGGAAATAAAAGGAATCTGGAATTAAAAGAAAAAGATTTTTCTAAGTTGCTTTCCAGCAGAGCTAAGAAAGGTAAAATTTTAAATAAACAGGATTCCTGGATTGGCTTTGAAAAAACAATAATAGTTAAAACAGATAATAATGGTGCTGAAGGTGATGACGAAGACATTTGATGATGATGACGAAGATCTCAGCTTTCCTGTAAGACAAAAAACTTCTCCTGCTCCACTGGGAGAAGTTTCTGATACAGATGAAGAAGGAGAAGGCGGAGATGGAGAAAATCCAGGGGAGTTATTGCTAACACCTCCCTGGTTTCTTCCTGAGCCAGGAGCATGGCTTTATAATCCTCAAAAGAAAATTATTTGTCATGAGGAGAAAAATAAAAAGATACTTCTTAGAGATCTTAAAAGCCCAGAAACTATTATTAAATTGCTGGCTGCTCTGGAATCTCAAAAAGATTTAGATGTTGACGATCTTATTATTGCTTTGCAGGATGCAAGCTATGATTGTTATCAGATAAGTTTACCTAAATTACTTACTCAGTTTAAAGGAAAACAAATCTTATGGGAAGGTTCCGATTACTTATTAAGGCATAATGTTAACAATATATAGGAGTATATTCCATGAAACAAAAAGTGATGATTATTTCATTATTAGCCACACTCTGTTTAGCAGGTTGTGCAAAAAAACAAGTCGTCCCAGATTCTTTTTCTGATATTAAAACTCAAAACGATCAAGGTAAATATAAATTTGATCAAACAACGAGTTTTAAAGATTATAGTATTAATAAAGAAAGATATATTGATCTTTCAAAAAGTCCAGATAATAAGAAAATTGTAAGCTCCTTGAGAAACCATACAAAAGATAATGTTGTTTTTACTGTACAAGATTATCAAAAAGTATATACTATTCGTTATGATATAAGTCAGGGTTATCAAAAATATGCAAAAGATCATTATCCAGAATTATTAAGCAGCTATAATTCTAAAACCACATTTATTAGAGCACCTAATACTCTTTCCTATGAAAAAAACAAACTGGTTGGGATTGATGTTGTCCGGGCGATTGCACAGCAAGTAATATCACAAGGTGTGCCTCAGAATCCTAAAAAACAGCTATTTACAGAAAGCATAGATAAATCAAAACTTATTTATCGTATTCAATCTCAGCTTGATGCAAAATATCCTGATATTTTCACTATAACAACTGTTGATACTCAACCTTTGCACTAATTAATCGATGTTCTTTATAATAAAAAAAGGTGGCATTGCCACCTTTTTCTGTTTTAACGACGCGGTTTTTTTGACATATTCATCTTTCTTTCAAAGACGATATTCTTCTCATAACTCAAAGCAAATTTATCTTCAGAACCTGCGATTCTCTTCAGTTCTCTTAAAGAATCTTGGCTTTCAGCAACACCTGTTTTAAGTTCAGTAACAATGTAACGCTCACTGTCTTCTGATTCAGGATGATAAACCCTTACTTTTAAAACTCCTGGATTTTCATTGATTTTTTGGGTCAATAAAGGCATTTTTTCCTTTTCAATTGCCAGATGAACAGTAGAAGCTAAACGGCTTTGAATTTCTTCAAAAGTAAAAAACTCTTCTGCTGCTATACTATTAATAAATTCCGCATTGTCACGATTATCTCTTGATATTCTTGCATGAACCGCAATGAATCTATCTACCTGAAAAATAGATTGTTTTTCATTTATTAAATCTTCATCAAACACAGCAATACTTCTTATAGTGTTACCATCATTTAAATCTAAGAAGTGCATTCTCTTACCATTTTTAGTATGAGGTTTAGAGTTTTGAATAATACCAGCTATAAGATAGTTCTGAGAAGCATAACCTCTTTCATTAGTCTCTACAGAATCGACTCTTGACAATGGTAATGCTGCTTCTAACCCACCCAATTGCTTTTTATAGTAATCAAAAGGATGATTAGAAAAATAATATCCTATTGCTGCTTTTTCGTGTTCAAGCTGTTCTTTTATCGACCAAGGATCAACTACTGTTAAGAAAGGACGAGGAATATCTTTCTTTTTCTTAGTTTTAGGTTTTTTCTTGCCGGGCATTGCATCCCAAAGCTCTTCAAGTTTATCTTCCTCTTTCGTTTTTGCTTTAGCCATTTTTGAACTATAATCAAGAAAATCTGAAGCGGATGTGTATAATGAAGCTCTGTTTGGATTTAAAGAATCAAAAGCTCCAGCTTTAATCAATGCTTCTATAACTCTCTTGTTAACATTTTTTCTATCCACTCTGTCGAAGAAATTTTCGAATGATTCAAAAGGACCATTTCTGTCTCTTTCTTCAGTTATAGCATTAACACTGTTAATAGAAATACCTTTAATTCCAGCCAGCCCAAAGTAAACAGCCTTTTTACCTTTTGGTTTAAATATTGCTTCACTTTCGTTTATATCTGGAGCAAGTAATTGAACACCGTTCATTTTACCATCATTTATCAGAATTTCTAGACGATCAGTATTGTTATTATCTGTTCCTGCTGCATTCATTGAAGCAGCATAAAACTGGGCTGGATAATGAGTTTTGAGATAAGCTGTCTGGTAAGCTTGCAAAGCATATGCAGCAGAGTGAGACTTGTTAAAACCATATCCTGCAAATTTTTCAACAAGGTCAAATATCTTCATAGCCAGTTCTGGGTCTATACCTTTGGCAGCAGCCCCATCCCTAAACACACTTCTTTGCTTAGCCATCTCTTCAGGTTTTTTCTTACCCATAGCACGACGTAAAATGTCAGCACTTCCCAGACTATAACCAGCTAAAACTTGTGCTATTTGCATAACCTGTTCCTGGTATAAAATTATACCATAGGTAGGCTCAAGGATTTCTTTTAGAGACTCATGTTGCCACTCTTTATCAGGATAAGATATTTCCTCCTTACCATGTTTACGATCTATAAAGTTATCCACCATTCCTGACTGTAAAGGACCTGGACGGAATAAAGCAACAAGAGCAATGATATCTTCAAACTGGTCTGGTTTAGATTTTTTGAGAAGTTTACGCATACCCGCACTTTCAAACTGGAATACACCAATAGCATTACCATCAGCAAGGCTTCTATAAACCATTGAATCATCCAGAGGAATAGATTCTATTTTAAAGACCTCTCCAGTAGATTCTGTAATCAGCCTTTCGGTATTTTGAATAACAGTTAAAATTTTTGTTGCAAGGAAGTCAAACTTAACAAGACCTGCTGTTTCTACCTGGTTCTTATCATATTGACTTACAGCAGTACCACCATCAGCCAAATACAGAGGAGTAAAATCTGTTATTTTTGTAGGTGAAATTAAAACACCAGCAGCATGTTTACCCACATTCTTAGGCAAACCCTCAACCTGCATAGCGACATCAAACAGGCGTTTTACTGATGGCTCATTTTCATATTTTTCTTTTAACTTAGGCTCAAGTTCAATATGTTCCATCAGAGTTTTTGGATCGGCCGGATTGTCTATAATCATTTTACACAAATCATTTATCTGTAAAATATTATATTGCAAGGTTCTTCCTACATCTCGAACTACAGCTTTTGCTTTCATATAACCCAAAGCTGATATTTGAGAAACTGCTTCTTCACCATATCTTTCTACAGCATATTCAAGAACGAGATGTCTTCTGTTCGATTCAAAATCCACATCAAAGTCAGGCATGGATACACGCTCAGGATTAAGGAATCTTTCAAAAAGCAGGTTATAAGGAATTGGATCGATATCCGTAATTTTAAGAGCATAAGCAACAAGTGAACCAGCACCGGAACCACGACCAGGACCTACTAAGACATCATTATTTTTAGCATATTTTATAATGTCAGCCATTATCATATAATAAGAAGGGAATCCCATTCCAATAACGACATCGAGTTCAGTTTTCAATCTTTCAGCATAAACAGGTCTTTGCCTTTCTCTTTCCTCTAAATCAGGGAACAAAAACTCTAGTCTTTCTTCCAGACCTTCTACCGAATCTTTAACAAAGGCTTCGTCTATCGGCAAACCTGACTCATGCACAAAGTTAGGCAAATAAGATTTACCTAATTCTATTTCAAGGTTACACATCTGATATAAAGGATAAACGTTTTCCAGAGCATCGGGGATATCCTGGAATAATTCATTCATTTCTTCTGTAGATTTAAAATATTGTTCTCTGGTGAATTTAGGCACATTATTAAGATCTTCTACGAATGTACCTTCTGAAATACAGGTTCTTACATGATGGGCGAAGAAATCTGATCTTTTTATAAACTGAACAGGATGAGTGGCGACCAGAGGAATTTGTTTATATTTACTTATCTGAACCATTGCTTTTACAAACTCAAATTCTTTATCGAAGCCTGCTCTTTGCACTTCAAGGAAGAAATTATTTTTAAAAACAGAAGAGTAAAAATCAACAGTGGATAAAGCAAGATCATGTTTTTGCTTATCTTCCATATCTTCTCTCAGCATGTGGTTTGCTATTTCACCATATTTTTGCTCGCCAGATAAGGCAAAGATATTCGAAGTATCTATATCTGTTAACCAGCTTTGTTTTATTAAAGGAATATCTTCGAGTTTTTCATCTACTTTTCCTTTAAACAGAACACCCATATTTTTAATTCTGTTTTCCATATACGATTTTGAAACCAGACCCATGATTGCTTTATAACCTGCTGTATTTTTAGCTATAAACAACATTCTTGTAGGTATCTTTTGCTCTGGGGATAATCCTGATTGAGTTACATCAGGCTCAACCCATGCATCTACTCCTAGAATTCCTTTTAATCCAGCTTTTTGTGCTTCTTCATAAAAATTTACAGAGTTAAACATTCTGTGTAAATCGGTTACTGCTACTCCAGGTTGATTATTCTCCACAGCAGCCTTGACATACTGTTCTGTGTCAGCAAGGCCGTCTTGTATTGAATAACAACTATGAGTTCTCAAATGTACAAATGGGATCATTACTTTTTCCTTTTTTGATTTTTCTACATAATATATAATTATAAATATTCTGTAGAATTTGTCTATTATATCCGTCTTCTTATCGCAGTTTTTTTATTTTCATCTTTTTGTTCAGGAGCATCGTTTTTAACGACATTATACAGTAAATTCAATTTTTCAATTAATGAATTAATATGCGTTATTGATTCTGCACTTCTTACATTTTCAGTATATTTAAACCGTTTATTTTCAAACTTTTCAAAATAAAAAACTTCTTTTTGCAAATTTTCATGCATTTGTGCAATTAATTTTTCAGTTGAAGGTAAAATAGTGTTCTTATCTTTTTTTACAACGAGGCTATTTATCACATCAAAAAAACTGTTTCTTATTCTTCCATTTAAAACAATTTTTGTAAAATATTTATTAGCATTTAACAAAATATATTCAAATTCAGAAACTAATATATTTTTGTTTATATCTGTAGTTATGAAAGGGAGTTCCTGATGATTTTTTTCAGCAACCATTTTTTTTGTTTTATTATACATTTCTTGAGCCTTTTCATCAAAATAAAGAATATCAATCAGACTAAACATGCTTTTTAATTGATTATAAAAAGAAGGATATTTTGTATTATCAAGAATATGTATATAAGAATTTATAAGTTCAAGGTAAATTTCCGATGTAATATCATAAAACCTATTTTCTTTTGTATTTTCACTGTCTATTTCTTTTTTTATTGCATGTTCGAAGAAATCATCAAGTAATTTAAGTGGCAATACGGTGATTGAATTGTAATCTTCTTTGATAGTCGTAAAAGGGTAACTATTTTTATTATATAAGTTTATCAACTCATTATTTGGTTTTTTTAATAAATAATTTGCTATGGCATAGTTTGCATATTTTTTGTCGTTAAACAATATATCTATTACATTCTGACCATTGATATCATCCAATAAGCTTATTTTCTGCATAACTGGAGAAAAAATATTTTCAAGAAAAATTTCATTTTTAAGAAGCTGATGCACACGAGGATCGTTTAATACAGAAATAACAGATTTCCAAAAATAATTTTTAAAAAGAGGACTGTTTTTTATATTTTTAGGTAATTCTTTATTTTCACTTTTAGCTACACTTAATATCCAGTTCTTGATATCTTTTTCCATATTGATTTCACTCTTTTTTACTTTAATCGACCATAATATAATACCATATTTTTACAAATAAAAAAAAGACCCGAAGGTCTTTTTTGTAATAATTTTTTAAGAATTACAGGATATCTACTTTACGAGGATTGCTTTTTGGTTGTTCTTTCAAGGGAACAGTGATTGTCAGAACACCATTTTTATGTACAGCTTTGATATTTTCCATATCAAACTTATCTTCGTCAATTTCGAAAGATACACTTGAGTTAAAAGCTGTGAATGCAGAAAAATGTTCTTCATCTGATACTTCTTCTTTCCTTGAAGAAGTGCTCACTGTAATTAAGCCGCTTTCAATACTTAAATCTAAATCTTCTTTTTCAACGCCAGGCACCATTACATGAATAATGTTAGCATCAGCGGTTGGAACAATGCTGGATAGAAGTGGACTTTTGGTTTCTTCAACAGCAGATGCTACTACTTCGTCGAAACATCTTGTTCTTTGATTTCCACATCCTTCTTCTTTCGAATCTTTTTCAGGATAAGAGGCACTGCTATCTCCGCTATGGGTAGTAGGACTATCAGTGGTTTTAGCTGCGGCACTTTTTTCACTGCGATTCTTAGAACTGTATTTTTGGATATGGTCAAAAGCAGTTGTGAGAATGATTTGTTCAAGGTTTTTTCCTCCCTCTTTTTTAATAAAAATGCCATGTGTTGTCTGAGATGGCTCTTGGTGTGGAGGAACACTATCTTGCTTTGACATATTGCCCAGGATTCCCATCAAACCAGTCAGTGCTTTTGTAATATCATCGTCTTTTCTCATAATTCTATTCTCCACTATTATATTATTGTCTTGGTGGTAATTATATGGTATTTAGTTATCCTTTTTCAAGTCTTTTTAAAAAAAATTATACTATATTTGATTTATTTATTTCCATAGATTAATAATATTATTATTTACAGCACAAAATGAGGATTATATGTTTGAAAACGATGAAGATAATATAGGAGAAAATCCAACAGAACAAAATCAGCAAATAAGAGAAGCACTTATTGATTATGCTGAATCCCATTATGGCATTGCAACTAAATCTTCACAAGAATTCATAGACAATTTACAAAAAGAAGAATTTTTAATAAAAGCATCTGAAACTTTATTTGATGTTATAAACATCCTTTATTCTGCGGCACTCACCAGCTCTGAAGAAGAAAGCAGTTATCTTCAAAATCAAAAAAAGTTCATTTTTAACACCAAAAGAGCCGAAAGTGATTTTTTAGCAATGCGAAGTTATTTAATCAATAATTATAAACAACTTGAAGTCGAAGATAATTTTTCATTAAATGATATTTTATATAATCAAAGGATCTCTAATTTACAGGAAATTATAAAATCTTATAAACAATCCATAGAAAAATAAGGAGACAAGCTCCTTATTAATATTTTATTCTGTTTCAATAACTTTTAATTCTTCTTTAATAAACGTTGTTATTTTTTTCATTGCTGAGTTTTCAATCTGACGAACTCTTTCCATAGATATACCCCATTTATCAGAAAGTTCTTGTAACCCAATATTAGGATCAGATAACTTACGTGATACAAAAATATCCTGTTCTCTTTCATTTAATGACGATATAGCCTTCTCAAGTAATAATATTTCACTTTGCGAATCCTTTTTATGTTCAACAAGTAGTGCTGGATCTTGAGAATAAATAGGTTTATCTATTACTGAATTATTTTCAATTTCATAATCCAGTGTAAACTCATCACCTTCGTTATTAGTATTTTCATAAGCCAGATCATTGCCCACAAAATATTTTTGAGCTTCTTTAACTTCGTCCACACTCACACCCAGACGTTGAGCTATTCTTGCATCAATATTAGGTAAATTTTTTTCACCTTCATTTTCAAGAGCATTCAGAGTTTTTCTGTAATTAAAAAAGAGTTTTTTCATGGCAGAAGTTCCGCCAATTTTTACAGAACGCCAGTTATTAATTATATAATATTTTATTTCAGCTTCTATCCATAACATAGCATAAGAACTTAACCTTACACCTTTATAGGGATTAAACTTTCTTACAGCCTTCATTAACCCAACATTACCTTCTTGAATAAGATCTTCTTGATTTGTTCCATACCCAGAGTGATCTCTTGCTATTTTAACTACAAGCCTCAGATGAGACAAAATAAGTTGTTTTGCCGCATTAATATCTTTTTCATTAAACCATTTTTCTGCTAAAGCTTTTTCTTCTTCTTCTGTGAGAATTGGAAGCTTTTGGATGGCTTTTGAATAGGCAACGATTTCTGTAGGGCTTGGGATGGCTATTTCATTATTCTTTTCGATTATTTTTAGTTCGTTTGACATACATTCTCCTTAGATATTTATCTTACCAGAGATATTCTCTTAACAAGTTGGATTATCTCAAATAATACACTAATAGCTAATTGTTTGTCCATGTTTTTATTCTATATTCAATAAAACTGCGCACTCAAAACTAAAAAAGAACCGTTGAGGTTCTTTTTTAATGATTATTTTCTTATTTTAAAAGTGTTGATGGAAACGTTAGCTTTTCAAGCTCATCAACCTTAGGATGTTTTTCAGAGTAAATTAATTTTTCATTTAAATAATCAGCAGGAACAGAACTATTTACGACAGCACTATTCTTAAACATTATTGTTGGAGTTGCTTTAATTCCTAAAGAGGCAGCCATACGGAAGTTGCTTACTGAAACAGCATCTGCATCTGCCTCACATTTTTTATCAAGAGTGCCTCTGTTTGTTTCTTTTTTCCATTGCTCGAAAACTTCATTAATACGATCATCAACTTGAGGATCTTTATCTTGTGCTGCTCTTATATAATCCATCCAGCTTGTATATGCTTCTTTTTTATCTTTCTGGCACCATAAGAAATTCGCATGAGATCTTGCATAAGGATGAATATTTAATGGGACATAAAATACATGAACTTTAGCATTCACTAAAGCAGCATTATCTTTTAATGTTTTATCAAAATCACGACAAACAGGGCAGTCAGGATCAACAAATACTGTAAAATCTCGTTCTCCCTTACCATAAGTCATATCAAAAGCATGGCTTTCGTAAGGTAATCTGGAGTAAAATATACTTCCTGACGCTTTATTATCATTTTTTTCATAGGAAACACTGTAGGGATCAAAAGAGATTAAGGTGCTTTTAGGAGCATTGAGACCTGCATTTACAGAATCAGAACTGCTCACTTGTTCTTTTTGTGATTTTTCAGCACTCAACAGTCTGTTTGTTACAGTAGATGCTGAGGTATTTGTAGAAACATCAGACGACTGATTATTTGTGCTTTCAGAAGAAGTTACGGGTGCTGTTGCTTGCTGTTTTTGATTATCTTTCTGCCCACCTAAATCAGGATATTCCTGATCGTGCTTAAATATCTGAACCTGTCCTTCTGGCAGACCTTTTGCTTTTGTCAAAATCAGATCGCCGTTGAATATGTATTGTGCCTGACTATCAGTAAATGCATAAGAACCATCTTTAATTTTCACACGGAATATACCATTCATACCAATTTCTTTCATTTCATGTGGTTCAAAATCATTTTTATTTTTAAAAACTTCCTGAAGTTTTGTATTAACGGATTGTTCAGCTTCACTGGCAGCAAAAGCAGGAACACTAAACAAACCTGCTACTGCTATAGCTATTATACTTTTGGTTATTCTTCTCATTCTTTCTCTCCTGAATAAAATTACTTAGTTAGTTATTTTTTTAGTATAAAAATGTTTTTTTGTCAAAATTAAATCAAGAATAACTCATATTCTTCAAATCTTTCTTTAAACCATTTTATTTTTTCTTCTTTTAACTCTTCATCTCTTATCTTTATTGCAAAATTAATTTCTTTATTTACTGATTGTGTTATAAGTTTAAAAAATAAAGAAAGATTTTGTATATTTGTATTTGCAAATCTTACCTTCTCGGACTCTTTTAGCTTTTTTGATTTTAAAACAATCTGGAGATCTTCTATATACATGATCATTTCAGGTTTATTTGTTAATTTAACAGGCTTTATCTTTTGCTTGCAATTTTTATTTTTAAAATCAACAAAAGTGAAGTCTGGATACTCTTCGGTATTAGTTTTGTTCCATTTTGACTCATCAAAATCAGGGAAATAAGTATCAACTGGAAAATTTCCTTTAATTTTTGTCAGATAAAAAGTATCGCTTATTTTCAAAGCATGTTCCCATAGCGAAGGTCCACCAATGACAAATACTTTCTCAGGAGAAAATTCATTTATCCACTCATAAATTTCATCCCATGAAAAAAGCACTATAATTTCTGGATGGTTTTTTATAGTTTCCTTTTTCCACTCTCGTGAATTGGTGAGAATAATATGAGTTCTGTTAGGCAAAAGAGAAGGAAGACTTTCGAATGTTTTTCTTCCCATAATGATTGGATTGTTTTGGGTTAGTGACTTAAATCTCAATAAATCTTTAGGCATATTCCAGGGGAGAGCATTATCTATACCTACCCCTTTGTTTTCATCAAAAGCAGCGATTACACAAATTTTAGTCATGATACTCCTTATTTTATAATGTTTACATACAAATCCATTTTTTTGCTTTCATCTTCTGACTGCCAGCCAAGTCCTGCAAGTTTGACCTTATCACCTATAGCTATGTCTTTGGGTAAATGGATATAGTATTCTTTTTTGAACGGAGTTCTAATTAATACTTTTTCTTTTGCTTTGTCAAATTTCAAATTCATTTCTACACTTTTTTCATTAAACTTATATTTATAAGAGTTCCACTTCACATTTAGGTGAATAGTTTTCCCATCTTTTATAATTTTCAATGATTTACCAGGGACAGCATCTTTTGGAAATTTAATGTGTAATGTCTTCAAGAATCCAGGAATATTAACCTCTTTTATAGCACCTGTCATAGATTCTTCTGGAGTTAAAATTACATTAACATTTATAATAGTTTCTGTGGGTTTTTCATCTTTTCTTTCTGCTTTAGCTCTTTTAGCAAATTCTTCATAAGACTCGTCTCTTTTTTCTTTGAAAATATGAGAATATTCAAATTCGGGGCCAGAGCCTAATGGTGAGCTTTCTTGTGCATGACCTGATGCAAAACTGCTTTTTATATCTGAAAAAGTAGAAAAGATATCTGCAAAAATATCCGCAAAGTTTTCAGTAAATGAAAAATCTGATTGTTCATCAGAGGTTTCTTCAGAATATGAGCGCTCACGGCGAGTATATCCTCCTTCAAAACCTCCTTTGAATGGATTGGATTGTTCTCTATCGTATTCTTTTCTTTTTTCAGAATTGCTTAAAGTTTCATATGCTTCATTAATAATTTTAATTTTATCTTCAGCATTTTTATCGCCAACATTTTTATCAGGATGATATTTGTTTGCCAGCTTACGATAAGCTCTTTTAATTTCTTTTATATCTGCATTTTTTGCAACACCTAATGTTTCATAATAATTCATGTTTGCTTCCTGTATAATAAAAGGAGATAACTACTATTTAATGATGACATTATATGTTATTTTTTATACAGAATTCAAGTAATAAAAACAGATAAGATAAAATAAATTACCTTATCTGTTAAAAATATTACTTTTATTGCAAATTAATCTTATTCAAAAGAATCATTAAATGGCAACAGGAGCTTTTATAGCTGGATGAGGATCATAACCCTCTATTTCAAAATCATCAAAAGTATAATCAAATATTGATGCTGGTTTTCTTTTAATGATAAGTTTAGGTAAAGCTCTGGGTTCACGAGTTAATTGCAAATCAGCTTGTTCAAGATGATTTGAATAAAGATGGCAATCACCACCTGTCCATACAAAATCCCCTACTTCTAAATCACATTGTTGAGCAACCATATGTAAAAGTAAGGCATATGATGCAATATTAAAAGGCACTCCTAAGAATATATCAGCACTTCTCTGATACAACTGGCAAGAAAGTTTACCTGCTGCTACATAGAACTGGAAAAAAGCATGGCAAGGAGCGAGTGCCATTTTATCAATTTCTCCAACATTCCAGGCTGAAACTATAATTCTTCTTGAATCTGGATTATGCTTTATATCATTAATTGCTTTTTGTATTTGATCAATATGCTGACCTTCTGGACCTACCCAATCACGCCACTGTTTGCCATACACTGGACCCAGATCACCATTTTCATCAGCCCACTCATCCCAAATTGTAACTTTATTATCTTTAAGATAACCTATATTTGTATCACCTTTAAGAAACCACAGCAATTCGTGAACGATAGAGCGAATATGGCATTTTTTAGTGGTTACTAATGGAAAACCGTCCTTCAAATTAAATCTCATTTGATGACCAAAAATAGAAAAGGTTCCTGTGCCTGTTCTGTCTTCCTTAAAAACACCTTCATCTCTTGCCAGTTTCATTAAATTTTGATATTGTTGCATTACTTTTCTCCTCGATTCATGAGAATCATTATTCGTTAATTATATTTTTACAGTTCTTGCTTCTGATTTTGGCTTTGCATTTTTTAGCAAATTAACATCAGGGCATGGTCCATGTTTTTGCTCCCATACAGCAAGTTTTTTCATTATTTTATCAAGATGTTCTTTGTTTTGTAGATTAAAAACAGGAATCTTATTCATACTTGCAATGGATATAGCCTGCCCTGTTCCCCCTGTGCCTGATAATTTATCATAACTTCTTGTTTCATCACTCAAACATCCATCTTTTGTCCAGCAGATAATAAATTTTGCGGGATCATTTAAATCAGCACCTAATACCTGATGAGCATTACGAGCCATAAGGTTTCGACTTCGACCTTTCATGTTTTTACCATACTTGTGATAAATTTCAACTGTTTCTTGAGCTTTTTCAGAAGGATTATGCCATACAGAAGGGTTTCCCCATGAACCTTCCTCAGGTAAAAAGATTTGTTTTTGTGCAGTAGAACTTACCATCATAGCAAGATCAGCTCCTGCTTCAAAGAAGTCATCCATCCCTTCTGCTCCACCACTTCTTAATACGAACCCCTCAAGAGCTAAGTAATACCCTAACTTAATCGCAATAGGTTTTATAGAATCAGGAGCATTCCTTGCTCCAATCCCAGCATAACTTCTTCCTACTGGAACCAAAGTTGAGGGAAAGCATTTTCTAAAAGGTAAAACTCTGTTCACTTTTTTTTCTGAATAGGAAGAGTTAAATTTATTAGTATTCGAGTATGACATTATACTTTCCTTTTTACATTTTGTTTATCTTTTATAATATTATCAGGATAATAAGAGGCTATAACTTTTGTGATTACTCCAGAAAAGAAAGTTCTTTCAAATTTTTCCTTTATCTGTGATTTTAACTCCAAATCATTATTTATATTTCTTCCTGTTTTTTCATGTGTTTTTGTGGCTTTCATATTCCAGAATTCAGTGAATTCTTTGTCAAATTCAGACTCTGCATTTTTCCATTCTTTCATTACATGCATAAGGATGTAAGCATTAGGGTGCATTTTATAAAAATAACCTTTTCTGCCTTCTGAATCAGCAACCAGACCGTCACAAAAATCCTGAGCAAGAGACAAATCTTTATCAAACCCTATTTCTTTTATGATATCATACATTTTTTTGGGTTTAATGACTTTTATATCATGAAAAACTCCATGATATTTTGTAAATAATTCTATAGCTCTTTTTTCTGAGGCGGAAAAAGAAAAAAACTCCAGCCTTTTAGTCACAAGAGGTACACCTTCTTGTTCATGACCATAATGAGAAGGTAAAATATGTGCAGGTGTTATACCTTTACCAAAATCATGAAATAGAGATAAATAGCGGGTTCTTAATGAAAAATCATTAGCACAAGCCCTGTCAATCACCATCATCACATGCACACCACAGTCTATTTCTGGATGAAACTTCTCAGGCTGTGGTATCGTATATAAATTTACCAATTCTGGAATGGCATGAGCAAGCCAGCCTTTTTCAGTCCAATATTCAAAAGCTTCAGAAGGATATTTTGTCATCAATGTTTCTTCCAAAATATCCAGCCATTCTTTACTCTTTACAAGCTCCTGATCCTGTAAAATAACAACCGGAGAGTGACACACCTTATATTCATCATCATTTTTATGAAGGGTTTTCTCAGCTTTTTTTAAACCAGTATTCCATACCTCTTGCCACTTTCTTAATTCTGCTTTGTTTTCCATTTCCATTTTCTCTCTTTATTTTCTATTTTCTCATTATACCAAAAAATTAAAATAAAGTAATTAGTTTTTTGAAAGCTTATTTACGAGTAGCATAGCATCATTAACACTTATAATACCTTTTTTAACTTGCTGTAAAATTTCTTCTTTTATATTACCTGATGTTTGTTTCATAATGTAATTTTTTATATCTTCTGTATTTATTTTTTGCTCTATGCTTTGTTTTACTTTTTTCTTTAGTTCGTCATTTAAATACAACATCTCAAATACGACGATACTACCATTATATTTTTTATGATTACACTTAGGGCATCCTATTGATGAATAAGTGCTCCACGATTTATTGTAGTTTTCAACTTCCTCTTTAGCAAACCCTAAAGAAAGCAATGATTGTTTAGACCATGTATCTTTTGTTTTGCAGAACTCACACAATTTACTAATTTTATACTGATAGCTTAATAAAGAAAAATTGGCGAACAAAGCATCAAAACATCCAGACTCTTCTAATACAAAATCAAAAATATTTTTCAATGATTTATGGTTAATGCTTATTATAATGTTGCGAGCTTTATTTTTACTTAAGGCTATAATAGGTTTTATTTCATCTGTTTTTGCATCGTCTATAAAAATCATATCAGGATCTTGAAATTCTACGAATTCTAAGCTTTCTTTTCTGTTCATTTTCGAATGGGGCGGAAAATATATCTGGTTGATATTTTTTAATTTTAAAGTAGATGTGTTTTCAAAAGCATAAATATTACTCTTAATTCCATTTGATTTTTTTATAAAATTATAACAAGTTGTAGTTTTTCCAGAACGATAATTACCTCCAACAACAATAATGCCTTTATCTTCCATTATTACTTTTTCTATACTCTCAACCTGCTTTGTATTTAATCCCAATGTCGTGAGACTGGCATCACTTAATGTAGGGTTTTGCAAGCTCATTACTATTTTCTCTCCCCATTTTGTTGGGAAAGTGCTGACTCTAAAATCAATATCTTGTCCATTAAACAACTGAATACTGATTCTTCCTAATTGGGGAACCTCTGATTCATTGATATCTATTTTTGCAATATTCTTTATCTTTTCAGTCATTTTTTTTGATATAAAAGAGGGAGGCAAAGCTGCTTCGTAAAGCTCATCATTTTGTCTGAATCTTACTTTATATGTGTCATCAAAAGGTTCTAAATGAATATCTGAAACATTACTGTTTATTGCATCTAATATAATTTTTTGAAGCAATTCTGTTAACGGAGTGTCTTCTTTAGAATTTGCTACACCAACATCCTCTTTTTTAGATTTCTCATTATTAATTTCCAGATTTTTATCCTCGAAAGACAAGTCATTTCCACTGTTAAAATCTTCGTTCTTCTTTTCAACGACTTCCACTTCTAAATTTTCTTTCTGTTTATCATCTTCAATTTCTTTTATTGTGTGGTTTTTAATAAAATCAAACAATTGTATTATTGAAGTTTCTTCCGCAAGCATAGGATAAATAAGATCCACATTATAAAGCTGTTTAGTCTTTTCATTTATCTTGTTTATGTCGTCGATATTTGAAGTTACTATATAAAGAACTTTTCCTATATTATTATGTTCTTTTTTATATACGGGTAGGGCTTTAAATTCTTTATACCATTGCATATTTACTATATGTGGAATATGTTTTTCATCGTAAGCTTCGAGATTGAGATAAGTATAATTATATTCTTTAGCAAGAGTTAGTATTAATTGCTGCTCAGTAAAGATATTATTAAGAAATAGATACTGATACAGGCTTTGTTCTTTTTCTAGAGCATTTTCTTCATATTTTATAATTTTACTTTCATCTAATAATGATTGATTCTTTAATGCTTGAGCTAACATACTCATATTTTCCATAAAAATTCCTATTATTTTTTTGAACTTTTACAAAGTTATATAGTATATTTTTTTTATTTACAAGAGAAGAGAGGCAAAATGAAAATAAAAACGAGGTATGTTTGCAGCAATTGTGGAACATCATTCTTTAAAGCAATGGGTAAATGTACAAGTTGTGGCGAATTTGGAACAGTTATTGAAGAGTTAGAAGAAAAAAAATCAACTACGGGTAACAGGTATGGTTCTGGAAACTGGGGTGGTGAAAGCACTAAACTTACGGATTTAAGCAAGGTAAATAAAAGTAAAAAACCTATCAGGTTTTCTTCTGGATTGAAAGAATTTGACAGAGTGCTTGGTGGTGGAATTGTTGAAGGAAGTGTTATTCTTGTTGGAGGAGAGCCAGGAATAGGAAAATCAACAATACTTTTACAAACTGTAGCAAATGTCAAAGCTCAGGGGAAATCTGTTCTGTATTTTACAGGTGAAGAAAATCTGGAACAAATATCTGCTCGTGGGGATAGACTAAATCTGAATTTAAGTGAAGTTAATGCAATGGCAGAAACGAATCTTGAAAGACTTATCGCCACTATAGATTCCCAGAAACCGGACTTAATTATTGTTGATTCTATTCAATCAATGTATACTGACATGCTTCAATCAGCCCCTGGTTCTGTTGCTCAAATTCGTGAATGTTCAGCTATTCTTACACGGACAGGGAAGCAAAATAAAACAGCTATTTTACTTGTCGGTCATGTCACTAAAGATGGTAGCATTGCGGGACCAAAAGTTCTTGAACACATTGTGGATGCCAATTTATTTATGGAAGGTGAAACTCATTCTTCATATCGTTTATTAAGAGCATTCAAAAACCGTTTTGGACCTGTTGATGAAATAGGGGCATTCGAAATGACAGAACAAGGTCTTGTTGATATTGGTAACATTTCCGCTTTATTTCTTTCTATGGATAGAAAACCCAGAAAAGGTTCATCTATTGTTATTACACAGGAAGGTCAGCGTTCTATGATGATTGAGATACAGGCACTTGAAGATAAGACTAACTTTGGTAATCCTCGTCGAGTTGCTGTAGGAGTTGATTACAACCGTCTGGTTATGATCCTTGCTGTTTTAAATAAACATACAAAGAATAACTTTGGAGAACTGGATATATTTATAAATGCCGTTGGAGGAATAAAAATAAATGATACAGCGGCTGATCTTGCAGTATTGCTTTCTCTTTTATCTTCCCTTAGAAACCAGGCACTACCTGTAGATCTTGCATGTTTTGGTGAAGTAGGCTTAACAGGAGAAGTCAGACCTGTTATGAGAAGTAACGAAAGAATAAAAGAAGCTATAAATATGGGGTTTAAGAGGATAATTGTTCCGAAGAAAAATATGCCTAATAAAGAATATCCTGATGTTGAAATTTATGGAGTTGAAGACCTAAAAGATATTTCTGCTTTGCTTTTAGAATGGAACAATAAGAGTTAAAATACTGATATTGAACTGGTAAAAAACCACTCTTTCGAGTGGTTTTTATTTAATTATTAATTATTTAGCTCATCTTCAAGAGTCTGGATAATTTTTAAAATATTATCTGTGCTTGTAGACTCATCAGGAGGAGTTGAACGAGGATACTCTGAAGCTTTTCTCATATCTTCGATAACCTCATTAGCCTGCTTCTTAGAAGTTTCTTCATCATAACCCATATTTCTACTAATATCTTCAAATGAATTTCTTGCTTTATCTTCCTCAAGGAACGGCGGCAGATCGTCTTCCATATCGTCTTCATCCATAGGAGAAATTCTTGAATGTTCTTCATAAGACATTTCATCATCTGATTTAGAGAATATACTGGCTGAACTTGGTGTTTCATCGATACCTTCTGCAAAATGCTCAAGGGAATCTTTAAACTGACCCAATCCATTAAAGGTTATTTTTGAGAATACAGCTAAAATACCTGCTGCATTTTTCTCTAAAGATAATCCATTTTCTTTGCCATAATTAAACAATGCCTGGATTCTTTCAATATCTTTTCCTGATTCGAATTCGTCAGTTAAATCACTCATGAAAACATCGTCTTTTAAATGTTCAATCAATTCATTTGCACTATCTTCAAAATCTTCGATTTCTTTCTTAGTTGGCGGCTCAACTTTCAGGAAGTGGTTAAGTTGTAATTTTTTAACCTGATCTGGCTGAGCATAGAACATTTTAGCTCTTACAAGAGTAGATTTAAATATGATATGAGCCTCACCTTCCCTTTGATCTTTAAGGTCAAGCAAATGTCCACGATCTCGGGTTTCAGTAGAACCTCTTTTATCATCTTTATAACCACTCATTAAACCAGAAGTGTCTAATTCTGAACCACTGCTTTTGAAAACAAGAGCCTGACCAACTGATTGTTTAAATAAATCAAAAGTATCTGTTGGGTCTTCTACTTTCATGAAGATTTTTATGTTACAGTTACCTATTGTTGATACAGCTTCTTCCGCATTGTTGTTCTTTTTAAAGGCTGGATAATCCTGACCAGCGAACACCATTGAGAACCCAAGAGAACGAGCCTGAGCGGGCATTACTGCTGCCCCTTTTACTACATAGTATCCATACTCATCAAGTATACACATATAAGGTGCTGGTGCTGATGTCGGTTTGGTATCGATAACATCAGCAACCAACCCTTCGAGTTTATCTCCTAAACCTGTAGCCATCATACTTTTTAAACAGGCAACAACTATTTTACCTAAGTTTCCTAATTCATCTATTGATTTTTCAAGAGCTGGCAACAGCACAACAAGAATTCTTCTATTTACAACGACATCAAAGAAATCTATTTCACCCAGATTTGTCCTGAATATATAACCATAAGTATCCGATAATGAGCCTAAAATTTTAGTAAATTGCATCTGTAAATAACCGTGCTGATCGTTTACTGTTTCAGATTGTTTTGGCGATTTTGCATTATAACCTGGCAATGAAACAAGATATGCTTCTATTGCTTCGATAACATGAGGTGGTAAATCTTTTCTTTTTGACAGAACTTGTATTTCGTCAAGTAGCAAATATTTACGAATCTGGTCTACATCAAGAAGAAGACCTTTATTATCTCTTAACCATACTAATGCCAACATTATCCCAGAAATCAGAGATATTGCACGACCTTTCCACATTGCATTATCACCACCCGCATCATCCATCAAACCTACTAATAGTTCTGTTAATCCAGCAGCCGAACCTGAAATAAATGGGTTAAGTGTATTAGATAATTTGTTTTCCTGTGGACCAAAAACATCACGGCCACCTGTCATATAGTTAAGAACAAGAATATCGTCTTCACGACCTACAGAACGACACATTGAAAATATTTTAGCCCACAAGCTGTTATCACCTTTACCATCAACATATATAAAGCCAGAACCTTGCACAAGGGTATTGAATGCTAATGAAATTAATGTTTCCGTATTATGAGTAACAATCCAATCACGAGTAACAAATAAACCATCTTTATTTGCGATCTTAATACATTGACATTCTTCTCTTTCATCTGTTCTTGAAACATCAACAATTTTCAGATAAGCTTGTTTTTTAAGGGTTAGGATAGCAACAACTTCTCTATCAAAGTAAGTTTTATCATCAGATTCTATTTCTTCTATAATAGCATAATAACCTAATGATCTTGTTAAAAACTGAATTTCTTTAGCTACTTTGCTATTTTTAAACCCTATAGATAAGGCCGTTCCTGAACTCTGGAAAAACTCTTCTCTCTCAAGTAATTTTGATAAAAACAGTTCCCAAAATTCTGTTCTTTGTGAAGCTGAACCTGCACACAGTTTTGCAAGAGAAGTTACACTTCCTGCCGTTTCAAGAGATTCAATAGCAAGGTCTACAATCTTATCTATACTTAGAAGTAATTTAACATCTTCGTTATCAACAGTTTTTGTCATTGGAATATAAAGCTTGTTATTCTGATATAGCTTATTTTGTATTTCCAATGTTGAAACTACATTTCCTACATATTCACTTTCTTCTTCTATATCTATAGAGTCATAAATTTCCCAAAGGTGATCTTCAGTAACTTTTATTGTTCTTCCATCTTCAAATTGTAATTTATAAAGTGTTTTTTCACCTTGGGGATAAATTCCTATAATTTCACTGCTTTTACCATTAGGGGTAGAAATAAGCTCACCCACTTTAAGATCTATGTTTTTTTTCCATCCCTGAGGAGTATGAACAAGCTCATCATTTCTTAGTGCCTTACCTGCACCTGTAGAACCAAACACTAAAAGGTGGGTTTTCATATCACTTGCAGAAAACCATAACTCTTTATTAGTTCCTCTCTCATTTCCTAAGAAAGCAATACCAGCAGCTTTACCGGGAACATCGTCCGTTCCTGGCTTGGGATCATTTGGGTCTAATAAACCAGAAGTTTTGGGCATTCTAAAAGGGAGGGTGAATTCGTTTTTGGAAATCCAGCGAAAAAGCAACATACCGGCAATAAATGCGAAGTTTATAGACATAGGGAATATCCACATACAACCTATTATCAAAAAACCCATCATATATGCACCATTAGGTGTTAAAAGAGTGTCTTTAAATTTTTCTAATGCTGTTCTTGTATCTCTTAAATCTGATTGACCCGCCAGTTCCTGTCTAGCCGTAGTTCCTCGAAATGAATTATGTTTTTTACTTGCCATATATTTTCCTTTATACATTATATGTTTTTAAATATAACAAAAGCTATAAATTAACTTGCAATTTATCCAGTATTAAAATATATATTTCTTTACATATAGATTAAGACTCTTATTTATTTAACAAAAATAAAAAATATTGCAATGATTTAAGGAAAATAAAATGGCATCTGATAATAAAAAGAAAACTTTTAAAATGAAAAATAGTGTTTCTAATTATATTCTTCACGAAAAAATCAAAAATAATGAAAATGCATTAATTGCAATGTATGAATTAGATTATGATGCTTTATCGCAAGCTATAGAGAAAGGCTTTGTTCTTGATGCTTTTTTTGAAGATAAAAGTGGTAATATAGTTTACGGGGAACCTGATTTAAAAATAATGGCTCCTATTATTCATATAGCTAATAAAGGTTGGATTGATGGTTGGAAGCTATTATCTAAAAAATTCCCAAGAGAGCTTAAATATAAAAAAACAAACGAGTTTCCTCTTTTTTGGGAAACAGCCTTGCATAATGCACAACAATCTATTTTATTAAACCTTGCATCAATTGGAATTGATCCACTTTACAGGGATATTAAAAAAAGAAGTTCTATACATCTATTATTTGAAACATTACGTTTTGAAAAAATAACAAAACCCTCAAGTGAACAAATTATTTATTGTCTTAAATGGTTGGCGGGTAAAGGATTAGACCCATATGAAGTTTATCCAGGAGATTATGAATACAAAGATATCTTTAAAAATGGACATAACCTTTGGAGCTATGCATTATATCAGGAATCGTGGGATGTAGCTTTAAAAATTATGCCTACTCAATGGGAAAATGTTATCAAAACTCCAAGATGGGAAGAAGCTATCATGTATCTTAAAAACATTCATAATAAGCAACCTGACAATGAAAAGATAAATCAAATAATCCAGTTATGGGATGAGAGATTTTTACTTGAATCTGTTTTAAATAATAACAAAGATATAATTTCAAAAGATAATCTTGTTAAATTAATCAATATTCATAAGGATAATAAAGAACTTGTTAATACAATCTGGCAGCATTTCTTAAAAGAAGTAGATTCAAGAAATTACTGGTTCTTCATCAATCAAAAACCAGAAGAAAACCAACATATTTATAAACTTCTTTTAGAAACCGAACATGATTTCAGACCTGATTGGATGATAGTCTTTGATAATACAAGAGCTATAGAAATCTTATTGTTAGCTATAGAATTAAAAGAAATAAGCCTCAATGACAATCCTTTAATAAGAGATCTTATAGCAACCTTTATAGATTATCTTCCAGCTCAGGATGCTAATAATAGCTTTGATGGTATCTCTATTAGTGAAAAGGTTAAAGAAACACTAAAAATAAATTGACTTATTTTTCAAATATATGATATTATTATATCGATTTTAACACAGGAGAAAAATAATGACGAACGATGAAATATTGAATGATATTAAATCATATCGTAAGAATGTGTTGGGTGAAACTCAGACGGTTTTCTGGAAACGTTTTGGGCTGACTCAGCCAGGCGGTTCACTTTATGAAAAAGGTTTGAAAATACCTGCACCAACGGCATTATTGATTATCCTGTTTGCTAATGAATATATTTCTCCAAGTGAACTTGATACATTATTAAGCACTATAAGAAATAATAAAAATATTAGTATTGCAGATTAAAGGATTTCAATTATATGACTAAACCCAGAAAAAGACCTGGGTATGTATATATACTTTCTAATCCAGCCCTAGAGGGCTGGTATAAGATAGGAAGAACACAAAAACCACCATATAAAAGAGTTAAAGCACTTTCGGGGACTTCTTCTCCTTTAGATTTTGAGATTATTTATGTTCGCTATTTTTTAGATTGTGTATCTGCTGAATATGCTATACATACTCATCTGGAAAACATACTTGGAAAAAGCAACCGAAGAAAAGAATTTTTTTATGGTGAACCTCCTTTATTGATAGAGGCACTTTCCAGTGCTAAAGATATTTCTTTAGAACAGGCTGTTAAAGAAAGACTATTTGTAGATTTACCAGACGACAGTTCTGAATTTACTCACATCTATGATTTTGATAATGAATCAGATATTAAAAAAAATATGGATCTATTGTTTAGTAAATCTAAAAATAAAATTTTATCGCCTTCAAAAAAAATCAATGAAATGGGGGCTAAAGAACTGGAAGCTTTATCAAATATGGGGCATGGATTATCTACATGGTATCTTGCAAATTATTTGTTAAAAAATCCAAAGATTTCTCAATTTCATACATCATGGCTTTTTGATGTTGCAGAGATGCAAGGTGTCATTGGTGGAAGATTAAAAGGAAGCTGGATAAGATCAAGTCAAAATGAAGAATGGAAGTTTAAATGGACTTCTTATTTAGATCTTATATGGAATGATCATAGACATAAACCTTATATTCAATGGAACGATGAATTAAGAGAAGTTCTGGAACTAGAGATTATAGAATGGCATCAAAAAAGGAAAAAAATTTTTTATCATAAAATTTGGGAGTTTATTTTTAAAGAATTACATAAGAAAGAAAATAAAACATTGCATGAAGTTAAATGTATCTGGATTTTTGAAAATATTACTTTTAAAGATAGCAAAATTATTTAAATTAATTGCTTTATTTTAAACTATCATATATATATTTTTATTTTTGTAGAGGGTTTTGTGATTAATAAAATTTTAAAATATGCACTTCCTTTGCTCATTTCATGTTCTTCTTATGCAGAAGTCAATGGGCAATCTGTAGGGCGGTATACATTCAGAGGTGATCAACAATCAAATTCTTCAAATGTTTATAGAGGTTCAGACCATCCTGATAGCAATCAAAATAATGTCCAACAAAGTACAAAAAGTTATACCTACACTGCACCTAATACCAGTAAAGACTTCTGGAGTTATCCCAGAAAACTTCATTTGATAAGATTATCGACAGGAGAAGAAGTAGAAGCAGTTTATTGGGCTAATGGCAAAATAAACATGGAAGGATACCAAAAATTAAACTGGATAATGCGGGATGTCAAAGCTAATAAAGCTACCAATATGGATATTAACTTGTATAATCTTTTATATGCTATTCAGTCATGGGTAAGTTATTATGGCTACAATTCAGCTTTTGTCATTAATAGTGGATACAGAAGCCCTGAAACAAACCGAAAAACAGAAGGGGCAGCAAAAAACTCAATGCATATTAAAGGGCAGGCTACTGACTTTTCCATCCCCAGACTTCCCTGGCAATATGTTGGACGTTTAGCAGCAACATATCAAGCGGGTGGAGTAGGTTTTTATCCAGGGCATAACTTTATTCATATTGATACAGGAAGAGTGCGATATTGGGTACATTGATAAATAGAAAAGACCTCACAGAGGTCTTTTCTTTATTCATCGTTTGTATTTATACTTACAAGGCTGTTTATTAGCAATTCCGATATAGCTTCACAAGCTTTTTCCACAGTTTCATATTTGGTATTATTTATTTTTTCTGATAAAGGATGACCATTTGAACATCTTATTACAATTAAGCCTTCTTTGCTTCTATTCCTTACATTAGGAACAGCTATTTCCACTTCAGAAGGATGATCAAAAAATAGCGAGGTTCCTGGCGACCAACTTGGACTTGACTCGCCTTCCAATACGGCAAAAACAACAGGCTCTACATCTTCCCTGAATGTGCGAATTTTTTTGTATGTATTAGTGTTTTTAACAATTAATTTATTCTTAGTGAACATTTTTAACAATTTTCTAACAGGCTTTAATATGATCTCTTTCTCAGCCCTTATTTTTTCACTTTGTTCTTTTTCTATTTTTTCTGCTTCTTTTTTTTCTTTAGCCGAATTCATAAAATCGCCAAAAATTTCATCTACACCTTTAGTCATATTTTCCTCTTTTATTCTTTTCATAAAATAAACTCTATTATTTATAACTCATTTCTAAAGTTGGTCAATATTAAAAAATAGTTGGTAAATTAGAATCATTAATTAATTTTTTCCATTTTAATATTATTTTTAATACTGCTTTGTTTTCTGCATGAAATTCTTCTGGAGTAGTGCCATTGTAATGTAAAGCTTGCCAAGATATAGAATCTATTCTAAGCCTTGAACAAAGTAAAAACATAATATCTGGGTTTATACCTTTAATATAAAAAGGATGCTCTTCAAGTTTATTTGGCTTCCACCATAGATTATTTAATGTGCTAAAACCTTGTTGAAACAACCATGTTGATATTCCATTATTAATACAGGCGATAGTCCATGTAGTATCATTATGATTTTTCACATTAAGATCTGCTCCGGCTAAAATAACCTCATCTATAACTTCTTCATTTTTGAAGCAAACCGCTTTGAACCAAAGAGGGTCTTCGTTATAGTTCTTGACATTAGGGCTTTTATTATTTATTAACCATTCTCTTACTTTTGAAATGTCAGAAGCTATCAAGTCCATTTCTGATTCTTGTATGTAATTTTCTTCTTGCATGTTCTTTTTTTAGCCTTTTATTTGATAATAGAAAATATTTTGTATTTTTTGATAAATAAATTTGCTTTTTTATTTTACTTGAAACTAATATAAGCACAGATTATTTAGTTAATTATATAAAATAAAAATATTAAATAATCAATTTAGTTTTATTTTAAATGTTTATTATTCTTATAATTAAAATTTACGATTATTATATTTATTAATAGATAAGCTTTGCGTTTATCTTATTTCTTTTAACACAGGAGGCTGTTTTGTCTACTACCAACGATAAAAATATTTTAAGTCCTATTGAATTAATGTCAAGTCAGGAATGGTCATCTAAACTGGAATTGGCAGTTTTAATTCATAAAGAAAAAGGATTCATTTCTCATTCCGATTTACTGGAAGAATGCAACTTAAGTAGCAAAGATGAGCATTTTGAAACTTTCGTTTCCTTCCTTGAAAACCACAGCCTAAAAGTTGTTGAACAAGAAGTTCTTTATGAGGAAGTTGAAGCAACAACAATTATTGAAGAAAAAGCTGAAGAAAATGAAGAACAGGAAGAAATTCAGATTACGAATGAAAAACTGGATTCTGGAGCTGATCCTATGCGGCTTTATCTCAAGGAGATGGGTAAAGTACCCCTAGTTTCCAGAGAAGAAGAAGTTAAAATAGCAAAAAGAATAGAAGAAGGTCGCAGTATGACCATGAGAGCTATTACAAGCTGTCCTTTTACCCTCACTGAAATATACAAAAGACTTGACCAGATTCAGGATGATACTATAAATTTCAAAAACGAAGACCTCGTTGATGGTTACGGTGATTTTTTCCCAAATACTGGTGATAATGTATTAGTTGAAGAAACCCCAGATCTTTCTAATGAATCTTTAGAAGATATACCTGAAGAAACTATTTCAACTAATGAAGATGACGATGAAAATATATTAACAGATGAAGAGGATAGTTTCCTTAAAGCACAAGAAGATTTGGAAGCTAACAGAGAGCAGGCTGTAGAATGCCTTAGAACGAACAGAGAACTCGTTTTTTCTTTTATTAAGTTAGCTAAAGAGCAAAAATACGGTTCTTTATTTGTTGAATTACAGGAAAAAATTGTTCAGGAGTTGCTTGAGATTCGTTTCTCTGCAAAAGAAAACACCAGACTATCTAATATACTTCATAGTTTTTCTGAAAAAATTAAAAATGAAGAAAAAATAATTCGTGACTTATATGTAGATAAAGTAAGAGCACCAAGAGCAAGATTTTTACAAGTTTTCCCTAAAAATGTGACTAATCAAGCATGGATAGACGAAGAAATTTTAGCGATTCCAGATAAAGCAGATAAGCTGCAAGCTATTTCTAATGATGTTAAACTTCATCAGGAAAGATTAGAAACTCTTGAACTGGAAGTGGGTCTACCTGTTCCTAAGTTTAAAGAAATGCAGAAAGCTTTGATCCAGGGAGAAACACGCTCTAAAAAAGCAAAAAGAGAAATGATTGAAGCTAACCTCAGATTAGTTGTTTCTATTGCAAGAAAATATTCTAATAGAGGAATGCTACTACCAGATTTAATTCAGGAAGGCAATCTGGGACTGATGAGAGCTGTTGATAAGTTTGATTACAGAAGAGGCTTTAAATTTTCAACTTATGCAACATGGTGGATAAGACAAGGAATTACTCGTTCTCTGGCAGACCAGGGTAGAATTATTCGCTTGCCTGTGCATGTTATAGAAAATCTGAATAAAATCAGAAGAGCTACTCATGCTTACATGCAAGAGCATCTTAAAGAGCCAGATGAATATTTACTCGCAAAATTAACAGATGTTCCTTTAGATAAAATCAAAGCTATTATGAAAGTAGCAAAAGATCCTTTCTCATTAGATTCACCAATGGGAGATGATTCTGAATCAAACCTGGGAGATTTTGTTGAAGATGTTGATCTAATTTTACCTAATGAAGTTATGGAACATAATCAGCTAAGTGCTATTCTTGAGAATGTTATGGTTGATCTTACAGACAGAGAGAAAAAGGTTTTAAGAATGCGTTTTGGTCTGGGAATGAGAAATGATTTGACTCTCGAAGAGATTGGTAAGCAGTTCAGTGTTACTCGTGAACGTATCCGTCAAATAGAAGCTAAAGCATTAAGGAAAATCAGAAATGGAACTTATTCTGAGCAATTGAAAACTTTCTTTGAAAGAGAACCAGGCACTCATCCTCATGATGTTAGCAATGATGAGTAAAACAAACTAAATATAAAAAAGAGGTCTTCTGACCTCCTTTTTTTTAATTCCATATTTTACAACGATTATTATATTGATTTACCCAAAAGTTCTTAGCATGAGTGATTTCTTCTTCTGTTTTATAAACGAATTTTTCCAGCATTAAAGGAGGAAGCCTTTTTAATATATCGGGTTGCTCTATATCACCACCTGCATCTTCAAGCAATTCATAAATATCGATATTACCATTATCAGCGGCATGATGCATGACATTCTTACCTTTTATATCTTGTAAATTAGGATCAGCACCAGCTAGTAATAATGTCGTTATCATTTCTATATTATTTTTATGTATTGCTATAACAAGAGGCGTTATTCCATCAGTATTTTGTAAATTTATGTCATACAAAGATGTGCCTATACTTTCTCTCAAAAAATCTATATTGTTTGCCCAAGCTGCATAATGGAGGATATTTTCACCACCTTTTGTTATCTCAAAAGATTTGGGTTGGGCATAATTATTCTTCAAGAAATCAAACAATTCAATATTATTTTTAATAATACATTTATGAAATACTGTCTCATTATTATTATTTGGTTTATTTATATCTACTTTTTTAAGACGGCTTTCCCATTTTTTATAAATATCCTTCGGATTTTGTGAATTAACCCAATAATGCCATAAAGTGTTACCAAAATTATCAGTTGCATCTTTGTAAGGGCCACGATGAGGACCTTTTCCAGTAAATAATCTGAATTGGTCAGGACTCATGTTATATAAAATTTTATAATCTTCATTATTATTCATTGTTTCACCTTTTTGTTTTAATTTTTTACTTATAATGAAGGCATTAGCAAATAAATCAATAGTTATCTCGACCTTTGGAGAGATGACAAAAGGTTTACTTTAATATATTTTTAATTAATTGAAAAATATGAATAAATCATTCAATGGCAGGATACATTTGAAAGGGAATTTTGGCGCTTCCAGAGAGGATTGAACTCTCGACACTCGGTTCTTCAAACCGATGCTCTACCAACTGAGCTACAGAAGCAATATTTGGGGTGAAATATGGGACTCGAACCCATAACCAAAGGAATCACAATCCTTGGCTCTACCAATTGAGCTAATTCCACCATTTTTGGTGCTTCCAGAGAGGATCGAACTCTCGACACTCGGTTCTTCAAACCGATGCTCTACCAACTGAGCTACAGAAGCAATATTTGGGGTGATGTGCGGGGATCGAACCCGCGACCAGAAAATTCACAGTTTTCTACTCTACCAACTGAGCTAACACCACCATTTTTGGTGCTTCCAGAGAGGATCGAACTCTCGACACTCGGTTCTTCAGACCGATGCTCTACCAACTGAGCTACAGAAGCATTTTTGGAGTGAAGTATGAGACTTGAACTCATAACCTAAAGCATCACAAGCTTTGGCTCTACCAATTGAGCTAACTTCACATTTGGTGCCTCCTGAAAGATTCGAACTTTCAACCTCTGGCTTTTCAAACCAACGCTCTAACCATTTGAGCTAAGGAAACATTTGGAGCTGGCTATGAGATTCGAACTCACATATAATGGATTTGCAATCCACCGCCTGACCATTCAGCCAAACCAGCATTTTGGTGCTTCCAGAGAGGATCGAACTCTCGACACTCGGTTCTTCAGACCGATGCTCTACCAACTGAGCTACAGAAGCATTTTTGGTGTTCTCTGAAAGATTCGAACTTTCAACCTCTGGCTTTTCAGACCAATGCTCTAACCATTTGAGCTAAGAAAACATTTGGAGCTGGCTATGAGATTCGAACTCACATATAATGGATTTGCAATCCACCGCCTGACCATTCAGCCAAACCAGCATTTTGGTGCTTCCAGAGAGGATCGAACTCTCGACACTCGGTTCTTCAAACCGATGCTCTACCAACTGAGCTACAGAAGCAATCTTAAACTTTAATCATAAAAAAAGGCCACCTTACGGTGACCTTCTTTTTTCTGCCTGGAGTTACTTAAAACAATTCTCCATTTTTCGCAGCCAAAAGCTCACCGTGTCTTTGCTTACTAAAGCAAAAACAATGATGAAAATGGAATGCGAAAGTTGAAGTCATCATTTTTGTATCTCCTAAATTAGTGTTTATCATTTAATGATTATAATATACTTTATATGGGTTACATAAGTCAAGCTTTTTTTCATAATTATTTAAAAGATTTTTGTTTTATTTCATTTAACATATTATCAAGGTGTTTTTGCTGATTATCCGCTAAATTATCAACTTCTTGATTAGAGGCTTGCATATTATTCTTATCCATCTCTACCAATTTATGTTGCATATCTATTATTTCTTTTTTATCTTCATCTGTTAATGATTCTCGCGGTTTTTTTGAAAATTCTATTAATCGGTTTTGTATCTTTGAAAGTTCATCTTTTTCAGAATCAGTATCTTTAACATTATTATTGTTTACTTGTTCCAGCTTTCTTTGTATATCATTCAGTTCTTTATCTTCTGATGGTGTAAGACTGGGTTTATTTGTTAATTCCTTTAGTTTATTTTGCATATCATTAAATTGACTTTCTTTTGGTTCAATCTTACTTTTTTGTGACATCATTAATTTATTAAATTCTGATATTTGATTTATTTTAAAATAAGTATAGGCAGGGACACTAATAAGAACAGAAAGACAAACCACGGCTACCGTAGTTTTTTTTATAATAGAATAAGCCATTTTCAATATACTTTTTTCATAAATTTTTGACTCTATATATTTTTTAAAATCAACAGCTTCTTCTACTGTATTAAATTGCATTAATTCAATTAATGATGAGTCCGTTTGCAGGAATAATAAACTTTTACTATCTTCTTTTTCAATTGTGAAATTCATTAGGGGGCTTTTTTCCAGGTTAATAATAGCTGTTTTATTTATTATTGCATTATGAGCCTGTAGAAATAAAGATTTTTGATCCGATGACATCCTTACTATATTTTTTTTCATTATTACTCCAAATAAAAATAAAGGAACCTGAGTTCCTTTATTTATATATTTTAATAATTATATTATCAAATTTTTCTTATTCTATTCGATCTACTTTATCAAGTTTAACTTCAGTTAATGCTTTCTCTAAAGCCTGCACAGCTTTATCAACAAAGGGTCTTTCTATAGGATGGTCGGCTATTTTTTCCGCCAGTCTATGAGAGTGAATACCTGCAATTTCTGTAAATGCCACTCTTCTTCCCACACCATTTAAAGAATACCATAATGCTCTGTTTAAAGGTCTCAGCCATAAAAAATAAGCGGGTGGTAAAACACCGTTTGTTCTGCCTTCTTCTAAGGTAGCAGTTAATACTGTTACAACATAAGCATGTTTTAAAGTTACTTTTACTACCCTTGGATCATTTTCATGTTTCTTTATTAAATCATCAACCCAGGAATAATCCGGCTTCCCTTCTGCAATTGACAACGATAAAGTTTTAAGCCCATGAACCGCTCCGTCCTTATTTCTGCAAGCCTGAGCACAGAAGCAAGCATACAGTGCTCTTTCATGTATTTTCAACTTTCCAGCACCTTCCCATAAACTCCCCAGTTGAGAAGCGAAAAGTTTTCTTGCCTTTTGTCTATTTAATTCATGTCCGTCAAGCAGATTATATTTCTTACAGAAATCAAAAGGAGTTTTAGACATAGCCCAACGACCGCTATCAATAGGCTCTTTTGCAAGATCTAAAGAAAGAACAGGTGCTATCCAAGGCCATTCTCTAACTTCTGATTTACAAAGTGTTTGTCTGGAAAACACTCGTTTAAATGAATTCCCTGGATTCTTTTTTGCAACTTTATAAGCATAAATTGCAAAAATAGTACCTAAAGGAATCATTTCATAAGGTCTCATAACCTTAGCCATTTTAGATAAATCAGCTTTAGTAAACTCTGAAGCAGTATAAATGTTCATAAGTTCTTCTATTTTTGCTAATGATTTTGGAAAATCTATAGGTAGAACCATAAAAATGTACTTATATGCCTGAATCCAACCTTGCTGTATCAACAAGTAAAAAGCTTTTATATTATTTCCAAAAAAATGGGTTACTAAAAGAACTACTATTATAAGCCCTACAAATACCCAAATTTGATCTGGATTTTCACCTTGATTTTGTGCCACTTTTTATACTCCTTTATTACTCTTCCATTTTGGATTCTAAAATTTTTCTTATTTCATCTATTCTTGCTTTACAGTTTTTATGATGCTCTATAGCTTTAGGCACTACTTCTAAAACAGTTTCTAAATCCTCTTCTTGACTGTCTTCAAGTTGAGCTGCTATTTTTTTTAATTCACTGTAAGAATATGCAAAATCATTAGTTAATTTATTTGCCTTACCCATATTTATTTTCCTTTTATATCTTTATATGAAATATCCAACGAACTATTTTCCCATTTAATGGTAAAATCATTTTTTATCCCTTCTGAACTTTTAATCACTTTTTTATTACTGTCAACTATTATAGCATAACCTCTTTTTAAAGTTTCAGAAGGACCTAAACCAACAATAATTTTTATCATATGATTTATATTACTCTCAGCATCCTTTACTTTCTGTAAACTTTTATTTTTTATATCTTTAAGATTATTGTTAATATTGATTTCAATTTTTTCAGTCTTAAATATACTTTCTTTTTTTATCTCTTTTAATATGTTATCTACTTTCTCTTCAGTTCTGTTAACTTTCAAATTTGCTTCTTGCATTATAAAATTATAGTTTTCATTATATTCTGCAAACTCCTGGCTTAATAATTCCCATATTTTTTGAGCAGCTTTTGATGGTGTATGAAAGTTCTTCAAAGAAATTTCGTCTGGCAATCCTGTATCCTGCTCGTGCCCAATAGCAGTCCATACAGGCCCTTCAAATGAGCAAATAGCCTTGCATATATCATAATCATCGAGCCATGCTAAAGAAAGCTTAGAACCCCCTCCTCTTAACACAATAAGAAGATCATAGTGATAACATCCCGTTTTTTGTATGGATTCTAACTGACTTTTATTTATGCTCTCTATAGTGGAAGAAATGCTTAATCCAGCGGTGTCTCCCTCGAAGGTTGCAGTAAAATAATCAACATTTATAATCTTTGACTTATTCCATTTTTCCGATTCACTTTTAAAATCACCTAATCCGGCAGCAGCAGAAGGAGCTATTATAGCTATATTTGTTAATAGATTTGGTGACATAAAATTCTTTTGATTATCAAAAATACCTTTTTCTTTTAATTTTTTTCGAATATTCTCTTTTTTAATTTCATGATCACCCACTGTCCAGATGGGTTTAACATCCTGCACAACAACAGAAAAACCATATTTGGGGTGGTAATCCAGCTTGACAGACCATTCTGATTTTATTCCCGACTGGATATCCTTTCCTGTTATTTTTTTAAAATAATTCAAGACATAAGAAGCATTTGAAGCCCATAGCTTAGCAGATATTTTCGCTAATTCTGTGCCTTTCTCATCTCTTTGTACTAAATCAAAATAATAATGAGGACCTGATTTTTTAAATCCAGAAACTTCTGCCTTTATCCATACAGGAAGAGGATAAATTTCTTTTATAGTGACACTTAAACCCGATAATAGGTCTATTAATTCTATACTAGAATCTTGCTCTACTGGTGGATTTAAAATATCGTTAATATTTTCTTCTTGGTCTTCAAAATAAAATTCTTTTTGCGGAGCTTTTGCTCCTTTGTTATAAATGGGTCTCACCATACAACCTCTTTTTTTAAAAACATAATATAATAAACTATAAAAAATAATAATGGTCAATCATTACAAAAAAAAAGGCACGAAGCCTTTTTTCCTTTATTTTTTAGGTATTCTTATTTGTTTACTCAAAGAACATAATCTTCTGAATTGTGATTTGTAACGCTGTATTACTTTTTCCAAAGAAATCCCATCTGGATGTGCTGCATGTAATGCTTCCATTTCTGGTTCGGTTTTATAACTTAAATCATCCTGCACCTTTATGGCTTCTATCGACCAAGCATTTGCCAGTATTTTCCCAGCTTCTTCAGAAAGTATCTGGAATAAAGTTATTCTTTCTTCTTTTTTTGCTAATGGGTCTAATATATCATTTACCATCTCACCACAATTTTCATAAATCATATCAACAAGCACATCTTTATCTTTTTCTTTATCTCTAAAAAAACTAAATTTTTCTTGCTCTACAATAACAGGAGTCATTGCTTTTAGAAGTGCCATATTTAAAGAAACATCAGATGGTAAAGGGATGAATTTTTCTTTATATGTTTTATTCTCGTCTGCTTTTTTTATTATAGATTTAACTAATTCTATATTGATTTCTTTCCTTAAGCTTTTTCCAGAACAAACACTTTCAGAATAAACTCTTTCAAGATAATTAAATATCCACTTATCAAATTTATTTTTATCATCTGCTCCAAGCAAACGACCTGTAATCAAAGCCATTTGATGGCTATAATTCATGATATTATTGAATAACTGAGCTTGAGCCAAATCCTCTTTTTCTTCATTCATCGCTACACTAATAGCAGGCGATAGAAGTCTGATAACATTCATAATTTGAATAGCTCTTTGCCTTGCATCGGCCTCGACTTGAGGTATAGCAAGTGGATTTTCGTCATCTATTTTTGCAAGCTCTTTAAAATCCTGGTTTATAAATTCTGCTGTTTTACTTTTTTCAAATAGTTGTGATTCTATTTCATCTGTTTTTACTTCTTCTTCTGTAGCTATTTTTGTTTTTTCAACTTTTTTCACTACAGGTCTAACGGGTTTAGTGTATGCCATTTTACCACCTTTCCTTTTTACCAAACAACAAAATATATATTATTATATTCGAGATATCTAATTTTTTTGAAACAAAAAAGACAGATATTTTTCTGTCTTTTTTTATCCATATTTATTATAAAGTTAATTGTATCTGTTATTATAGATAGCTTTATAATCTAATTCGTTAACAAGGGCATAGGTATTTTCTGTTATTTTTTGATGCAAATCATCATACTGCTTGTCGATATAAACGGTGAAGTTAGCTTTCTTTTTAAAGTCAGTTTCAGCTTGCAACTCATATCTTCTTTGCATAACCATTTCTTCTAATGCATAACTTAATACATGAGTCCATATTATTGCATTTTGTTTTTCGTTGGGTAAAACATCGACATACAGACCAGCAAAAGTTCTATTTTCATCTTCATCCGAAGGTGAAGCTATCACCACGTTAAATTCAAGAGGTTCATTGAATAATCTTTTATAAACTTCATCCGCCATTGCTATAAACATAGTTAATAAACCATTTGGGGCTGATAATATATCTGAAGGAATATCTCCATCTGTTCCTTCCAGTGCAAAATAGATACCTTGACTGTTGTAATCAGAAATAATCCCATTGGTTAATTTTGCTAATTTCTCTGTAAACTCTTTATTTGTAAAATACAAATCATCAATGCTTGTCAATTCCATAAAAAAATCCTCTTTTAACTATAATTATATGATATTACAAATGGTCAATTAATCAATAGTCTACTTATTTAAAATAAGCAAGAATACTTGTCAACATTGACAATTAATGAAAAAATAATATAAAAGATAAATATCTATATGTCATAAAATATCGCATAAGGACATATATGGATGGCATATAAAAACAATTATTGGAGAAATCATGACCACACAATCAGAATATTTTAAAAATGTTATAGGACTTACTAATTTAGCAGGTTGGTTAAGCAGATGGTATCAATTTGAGAAGTCATTTAAAGTTACTGAAAGCTCTATATTGATTGATGGTTTAATTAGTGGAAGGTTTGCTTTAGGTATTCCTAAAAATAAGAATTTTGGAAATAACATTTTTTTAGCTATACAACCAGAAGAAATGCTTTGGTTTAAAAATATTACCTGGAGTCATTTTAGTGTAGATAAAGAAAATAATAGATTACATATTGTGAGTAAGCGTATCTATTCTATTCATGAAAAAGCCCCGGATTTCCCTTCATTTAGTATTGCCATTTTATTTGATGCCGTCGATAAATTACAATTTGTAGAAAGACAAAGCACATTAGATATACGCGAGTTATGGTATGAAGATAATGGTAATATCGAGCATATAAGCAGAAGTGCTTCCTTAACTTCATTACCTGTAAAAATATTACAACCAGGTCAAAGTGTTTTACGAACAGAAGAGTTTGCTCAGAATGCAAGCACAAGCTATGAGAACCTTATAAATAAAAAAATGAGTTCTCAAAATGTACCTAAAAAATAATTTAATATAGACAATAGTTCTATTTGAATTATAATTTAGTATAAGCATAATATATAACAAAGAAGGTTACACAATGAAAGAAGTTTACACAACAATACCAGCTTATGGTCATGAAATAAAACCCTCTCTTGAAATAACGGATGAAAACAGACATCAAGTGGATTTTGATGCACGAATTGTCGATCCCAGAACTGTTGAAAATCATGAATTATCGAGAAACAATGCACTTCAATCTAATAATGTTGTTTTAAACAGAGTTGCTGAACTTATGGGACTTGAAGAACTTCCAAAAGCTATAAACGATTTTAATCATAACCCTGATCCAGAAAGGCGTGAAATTATTACCGAAATATTAGCTGAAAATGGAAGATATGTTGAAGAAACTCCAGAACCTTCATATGGACAAGATATGAAAGTTTCAAGAAAAATGGAATTCAAAAAGTAATTTGCAAAAAACTTAAATTAAGTTAAAAATAAAGAGCGCAAGCTCTTTATTTATTTATCAGGAAAAGAAGTATGAAAAAAAGTAAAATATTAAGAATGAGTGAAGATCAGTTGAAAACTCATATGCAAAAAAATAAAAATAAAAGTGATGATCTCAAGATAGATTTTCTCTCCGATATTCAAGAAGAAAAAATCACTAAAAAAAGAAAAGGCACCAATGTTTCTGCAATTATGGACACACTAAAAAACCCTATCATTGAGTGTAAATGTATTAAGGGTGAAAATAAAATGATTTTATACATGTGGTTTACGGGAGCCAGAGTGTTAACCCTAAATGAATTATTTTCTATTCTGCAAGTAACGAAATACAAAACCTATCCTTACAAGACCCGCTGGAAAGAACTAATCGATCTTGCTTTATTACAAATACCTCCGAAAGATAGACCTTATTTTGACGGACCTACGGAAATAACCCTATATAGAAGAGGAAAAAAATTAATAGATTTAGACTCTTTTCCTGTTGCTTTTAAATATGCAATTGATGGTTTGAGAAAATCAAATATTATATCTGAAGACAACCCAGAAATTATGGTATCTACTATTCCCATACAGCAAAAAGGAAAAACAACATCTATTGGTCTTAAGATAGAACGACTTTATGATTGGAATGAAGATTACAAGGAAAGAAATATACATCAGGAATGGTTTGGTTATGATGAACCTGAACCACCAGAAGTTAAAAAAGATTTTTTTGAATAACATTATAGATAAATAAAGAGAGGCGGACCTCTCTTTATTTTTTATTTCGAACTTAAGATTTCATTTATATGACGGCTTCTATTTGCGGAGAAGACTTTCATCATTAAAGATAAGCTTTTAACAGTTTGCAGCCTATCCAGAAGTAATCGGTTATGGGTATTATCTACATTTTCTTTGGCAAATTTAGTAATATTTACCGTCAGAGAATCGCTATTAAACTCATCATCAAACCATTTCATTAAACGAAGAGACTTTCCTGAAGAAATGTAAGACATTACATAAAGAATCTTTTCAATATTTTTTAAAATGTCATTTTCATTACTTCGGCTTAAAGCTTTTGTCAAACCTGCTAATGCATCATTAACTTCTTTATTTTCATCTAACAACCAGAATTCTACACTTTCCATTATTTCAATATTTTTAGCCATACGTTGAGAAATTTTTCTCCAGTAATCGTCAACTAATGATTTTTTTAAACTTAATTGCTGCATCTTTTATTCCTTTTCATTTTCTTCTGTTGATTCATCATCGCCTTGTTCTAAAGAAGTAGGTTTTCTTCTTTTTTTAACATGCACAGGTTTTTTGTAGTTGATACTTGGAAAGAATTTTTTACTTTCTATCCATACCGAGAAAGACATGAGTTCTCTTTGCACAATTTGATAGCATCTGAAAGAAGCATTTATACATTGAGCAACAGTGATCGATATACAGGCGATAGCAGGTAGAACAGTCCAATAGTCTCCAGAAATAATGTATTTAACTGTTAAAAATAAAGCAACAAGACCTACTAAAGCTGAAAGATAAAATCTTAAGCAATGACTGTAATATACTTTTTCCAGTGTTTCTTCATCTAAACCCAGTCTGTAGTAGGCTTCTTTAAACGTTTCATTTCTTGCCACTTTTTTTGTTTGTGGATTTAAATTCTCTTGAATTAACTCTACAATATTTTCTTTGTTTTTATTTATTTCCTCAAAGTTTGTTATTTTTTTTGCTTTTTCTTTTGTGGTGTCATACTTAGAACGACCCCAGTTTTTAATAAAATTTAACAATTATAGCCTCCAAAAAAGAATAAGTGGTCCCCCACTTATTCTTTAAATCATTTTCAGAAAAAATCAAGTTATTAATTTGCCTGTTGAGCAGTGTAAGCTTCCTGAGCTTTCTGTTTCAATGCCTCTGTTGTCAATGGGTTCAATGACTGAGCCAGTAATGCTGATAGCAGTAAGTTTGTTTTTTGTGCATTTCTATATTGCAACAATTGAACATGCATTTCTACTGCTTTCATTTTCAGGCTTTCACTTAAAAGACCTTTTTCATCAAGACTTTGATAATAAGTATTCCATTTAGGAGAGGAATAAAATTGTTCTGCTTCAAAAGTCAAACGATCATATGCTGAAGCATTTACACCCGGCCATTTTTTACCAGGGAACATCTGCTTCCATTCATTTTCTGTCTCAGCCCAAGATGATTTACCAGCAGAAGTCCAAACATCTCCACCGTCAGTTGCCGCTGGTGTATTATCACCTAAAATACCATCAACGAACTCACGAGCAGCCCCTCTTCTTGCATTATAAATATTAGCATATCCCGAATAGGTTCTACCCGCAGCAGTTTGGTTTGTTTTTGCATCTAATTGCTCAGGAGCTATGCCCAGTAAATTATTTACATAATCGTTAGCAGCAATCAATTGTGTATCAGTAAAAGTGTGGTTACTCAAAACCTCAGAACTGCCTTTTGCGACAGCTCCTGACACAAGAGAACTTGCTTTAATATCAGCACCAGCCAAGCTACCTTCACTTGAACAGTTCGCAGTATTTAAAGCTGCATCACCAGCAGTACAATAATTCTTACTTACTTTATACATAACAGAAGAGGCAGCTTGAGCATTTGGATCAGGTTGCTTAGTATCTTTATCAGTGCCTTTATCGGTCAATGCACGAGCTGTTGCAGCCGCGATAGCAGCAGTTTGACCGCGACCACCAGCAGCAGAGGCATCTTCACATGCATTTCTGGTTGGCTGGACCGATAGGGTTTGTTTAACCATTTCTGATTGAGCTATCGCTGCTCTTAATTGAGCATTTTGTTGTGTCCAATCATTGGTGGATTTAGCAACTAATTGACCCAGTTTCTCGTTCATAGATGTAGTGTTTTCTACTAATCCATTACCACCTGTGGTTAAGCCCATTAAATAACTGTTTAGTGTGGTTGAACTAGTGTTTAGTGCAGTCAACTGACCATTTACAGTAACAAAACCTTCCGTAGTCACTGTAATAAGAGCACCATCTGTTACAGGCCATACTGCGAGAGCCGGTTTTGATATCCCCACAGCAACCAAACCTAACAGTATATTTATTTTAAAGAATTTTTTCATATTCATTTCTTCTTCTCCTTAGAATAAGTTTGATATAGTAGAATAGGTATTACTCAAACTACTTGCAGAAGATGAAGTTTGTGAAGACAGTTTAGAAACACTTGAAGTTAAGCTTCCTGAATTTGAAGTTCTCGCACCGATTGATGGCATCCCATCTATACCTGTATTAAGAAAATAACTGTTTGAGAGGCTTCCTGTCACATCTTGCACTTTTTCTTTTGCAGCATTACATGCTTTTTTAATAGCAGCATTGGCTACACCTTTTATAACCGAATCAATAGTTGGTATACTAAAGCTAAAACCGCCTGACGGCCATGCATCCATACATGAAGTTGCTGTTATACCCATACTTGACAGTGCAGAATCATCTTCAGCCTGTTCTGTCTTAGCATAAGTTGTCCACGGCTCAGAGCTTATCTGCTTATTATATTTTTGACCTGCTATAGAATTCTCACCTATCGCATTCGCAATATCAGGAGAGCAATAAGCAGCCGATGCTTGTCCTGATATCATCATTCCTGCTATTATAAGCGGGAGTGATATTAATAATTTATTTTTCATAGAATTACTCCATTTATAAAAATATTCCTTCTGTATTAAAACAAATTTTCTTATTTTTTCAATATCTAAACAGTATTTTATTACTCTAAAATATGATTTATAGTTTTTTTGTATTATTTACAGTATGATTTGAGGCTGATTTCTTTTCTGCCATTCTGGTTTGCAATTCGCTTTTTGATGCGAAGCCAACATTCTGAGCTAAATCAATAGGTGCTCCTATGAAATGAATGCCCTCTTCTTTTATAGCTTTTGCTAATAAAGGGTTTTTATTCATAAAATCACTTATTTCGGTATAAACATTTGCATCTGGCATAATTAAACTCCTAATTAAAATTGCTCTTATATTAATTTTACTTTATTTAAAAAATAAATAAAGTGCCTTTAAACAATTATAAATAAAAACCCATTTCTCTTAAATTTCTTTTTAAGTCGGATACAGGGAAGAATGCAAATAAAGCATCTTCAGTTTCTACAGTCACAACTTTATTTTTAGTTCTATCAAAATATTGTTTAGCCAGAATATTTGCGGCTTTAGAAACTTTTGTTTCTTCATCTTCATTAATAGACCATTCTATTGGTTCTTCAAAAGAAGCTGAATCTTTTTTAAATAACATTAAAATAAAAGCTGGAATAGCATCATTGAAAACAATAACTTTTTTATCCACATTTGTTGCTTCAACCAACACTCTCAAAAAAGCTCTTTGCATACCTTGCCTGAATTCTGATTTATGTGTAGGCAAGTCATCTATTTCTAATGCTAAAACTAAAGAGATATCATTACTTAATGAAATAGCAGTCTTCTCTAAATTTTGAAACGCGGGGGTTGATTTTCTTTTTTGTATTATTCCTTCACTTTCTATAGTAACTTGCTTTTGAGAATTAATACTTTCAACTATTTTCATATCTTGTGAAGAGGTATTATCTTTATTGGAAGGCGAATTCCCTTTTTTTAGAAGCTCTTCTTTTATTTCCCATCTGGATTTCATATTTCTTATTTCCTAGTGTTTACATTTACTATTTTTTATATTTACATTATAAAAATAAATAAATCAACCTTAAGTTTAATTTTTATAAGGATAAATATGAAGGTTCAGTTAATTAGTGATGTTCATGGTAGATTTCAGAATGTCATTTGGAATAAAAATGCCGATATTATTCTCGCAGCAGGAGATATTTCAGAAAATATTGAAAAAGCTGTTGAGTTTCTTAAAAGTGCTCCAGCTCCTGTTTTTTATATTGCAGGAAACCATGAGTTTTATAATAAAGATATCTTATTTACTTTAAATAGATTGCGAGAATTGTGTGATGCCACAAATGGAAAGGTTAACTTCCTTGAAAAAGATTGTTTTGAAATCGATAATATTCGTTTATTAGGAACGACATTATGGAGTAGTTATGATAACTTCGATCCTTTACTGGTGGATGCATCTGAGGGTTTCATAAATGACTTTTTTTATATTCAAGCGGGAAGTTTTAACAATGATTCCGAATGGAATAAAGAAATTAAAGAATTAAATGATAATCATGAAAGACTTAGACGATCTCTTTACTTACAAGGGGGTCAAAATAAAGCACTTATAGAACATCTTTATACAGAAAGAGTAAAGGTATTAAAAAATAAAAAAATTAATATTACAGAAGAGATATTTTTAAAAAATAGATTTTCAGCAGCTTTAGTTTATTTATTCAATCAGGAAGCCTCATATTGGATTGAATCTGAACTTCTTCAAAAGCATTCTGGAACTACTATTGTGATGACTCACCATGCACCTAGCAAGCTTCCACTATCCTTATCTAATTTTATAGTGGATATACATGGAAAAAGTTTAAAACCTTTTCTCAATCATGAAATGAATATGAGTAAAATAGGCACTTACACTAATTCTCTTGAAGGTATGATTATGAGATTACCCGTGGAACACTGGGTTCACGGACATTTCCATAATAAAATGTTATATCGTATAGGTAAAGCTCAGATCCATTGTAATCCTACAGGATATAAAATAAATGATATCGTTTATACTGGATATAATTCATATACATTTGATACAGACAGTAAAGGTATCTCTTTTGCTAAAAATATTAATCATTTTCTTTATATTACTAAAGGGATTATAAACTATATACTGTATTTAAAGAATGATAATAAACTTAAACTTTTATTCAATAATTATTATTTTATGCAATCTCTTCTCAGCGAAATTCAAGTAAATATTACTCCTCTACTGGAATTATATGGTGGATATAATAAATTCCTTACTTTAAATAATCCACTTATGGAGATGGTAAACACTGAATCTGATTTAGATATGGATTTTATACATGTTTTAGCGGATGAGTTTTTACAATATTTGTATCAAATAATAGAGATCTTAAAATCAATGAAATAAAACCTGATTTTTCAGGTTTTATTTATAATCAGTCGGAGTGTCTTGAATTCCAGTCTTCCATTAGTGCTTCTAACCCTTTATTTTCAAGTTTAAATCTCTGTTGCTGTATTTCACTCACAATTGTATCTACATGATTACTTCTTATTTTGTTAGCGACAACTGTGCTTGAAGATGCCGATAATAAGAATTGTGTTTCCAGTTTTTTACGAGCAGGTCTATTTTGCATTGCAGGCATATTAATTAGTTTTTGATGAAGAACCATTCTTAAAGAAGAAGATAGGGTTGACTTAACTTCTTCTTCACTTAAACCTTTACCAATACATAAAGCAATAAATCTTTTGATACTTGAAACAATATCAGAGCCATGTAAAGTAGTTAATACTAAATGACCGTTTGTAACAATCCTCAATACTTCAGCAGCAGTTTCAGAGTCACGAGTTTCTCCTACATAAAGCATAGAACCACTCACACTTGGATAAGAACGCATCGCTGTTCTTAATGCATCTGCAAAACCACCTTGTTCTACTTCCGTTTGAATACAACGACCTTTATTATGAGAGCCATGTAAAGGCAATTCAGGAGGGTCTTCTACTGTCAAACAGAAGCTTCCATATTTTTCCATTCTGGCTTTGATAGAGGCTGCACATGTGGTTGATTTTCCTTGCCCTGTTTCTCCAGCCACAATAATTAAGCCACCTGTTGATAAACGACGATGAAGTAATACCTGCTTAACTGCATCCTCAAGACCTAAGACATTTATATCAGGAATAACATTTGCTACTCGTCTTAAAGCATAAATAACACCTTTAACACTTTTTATCATTTGACCACGATATAGCCTGTCTGCAACTTTTAATATGAATGCATCTTTATGTGCATCTTCTCTTTTTTTACATTCTTCTACCAGTTTTCTTGCTAAAGGCAACAACTTATCTGCATCACCTATTGAATAAGGACCTGGATAAACGAACCCTTGAGAAGGGTTATCTTCCGGTATATACCAATCTGAGACAAGATCATCAGGACCTCTTGTTTCTGTATAAAAATTACTTTCCATTTATTTCTCCGTTTTAACAGCACTTCCTTATAAGAGATTATAATAAAAATACTGTTTGTCTATAGTTCAATAGTATTTATGTTATTAATAAAAAAGAGAGCCTAAGCTCTCTTTTTAAATCTTTCCAGCATTCCTCTATTAAAGAGAGGTGAACAGCAGGGTATTGTTATTTGCACCAGTATTACATGCAGTAGTTGTAGCAGGGATATCCAAAGTTCCACCAGCAGTTTTAACTGGGCTTCCGTTTACAGAAACGGTGTAGAAGTTAGCAGCCAAACCAGTTACCATTTTAGCACATTCGTTTGAAGGAACTGCTTCATAATTTATTGTAAAAGAACTACCTGCAACAGCAGATGGACCAGTTGAAGCAGCAGCTAAAGTAACTTTACCTTTCCATGAATTAACTGGATCAGTAGAAGAACCGTTAAGCATATTATCTGGGAAAATTTTAGCGTTAGCAGCTACAGAGTTAACTAAACCAGTATAAGTTGAAGATGCTGTATATAGACCTTTTACACCAGCTACGATAGTAGAAATATTTTTAGATTCCGCATCTGCACGCATACTTGCAAGAACTTTAGGATATGCAAGGAAGATAGTGATGATGATGATTGCAGCAAGACCTAAAACCAGCAATACTTCTGTTAAGGTAAAACCTTTTTTATTGCGATTTTTTAAAAGTGATTTTTTCATTTAATAAGCTCCATTTATATATTTGTTGTCTTTTTATTAACTTGCTTGTTAATAATGTATGTATAATGACAAACATTTTTTTAAAAGCAACATGCAGAAAGCATAAGAAAACATTTAGAAGATAAAAGGTTTACCTTAACCTAAATTTTACTTAAAGAGAGTTATTTACACCTTTATTGCATAATAAAAAGCATAATAACCTGTTTTTTATTTTAATTGATTAAATATTGTACTTATATACAGAAGTAAATATAAATGTTTTTTACAAATTACGAGCACAAAAAAAGGAAACCGAAGTTTCCTTTTTTTATTTTTATTACTGTAAAACTTAAAGAGAAGTGAACAGTAAAGTATTGGTATTACCACCAGTGCTGCAAGCGGTAGTAGTTGAAGGAATATCAAGAGTTCCACCAGCAGTTTTAACAGCGGTGCCGTTTACAGCTACGGTGTAGAAGTTAGCAGCTAAACCAGTTACCATTTTAGCACATTCGTTTGAAGGAACAGCAGTATAGGTTATGGTGAATGAGCTACCAGCAACACCAGAAGGACCAGTCGCAGCAGCAGCTAAAGTCACATTACCTTTCCAGGAGTTTACTGGGTCAGTAGAAGAACCGTTCAACATATTGTCTGGGAAAATCTTAGCATTTGCAGCTACAGAGTTTACCAAACCAGTATAGGTTGAAGATGCAGTATACAAACCTTTTACACCAGCTACGATAGTGGAAATATTTTTAGATTCAGCATCCGCACGCATACTTGCAAGAACTTTAGGATATGCAAGGAAGATAGTGATGATGATGATTGCAGCAAGACCTAAAACCAGTAATACTTCAGTAAGAGTAAAACCTTTTTTGTTACGATTTTTTAAAAGTGATTTTTTCATTTAACAACTCCATGTTATTGTTTCTTTGTTTATTATCAATTATTTGATATCTGTTCGCTTTAGAAGCATAAGCGAACAAACTTAAACTTCAATACTCTTTACCAATTAACACCTTTATAATAGACAAAAGGTTCACTTCAGCAATTATTTATTATGTTTGGGTTTTATATAATCAAAAAAGAGAGCCTAAGCTCTCTTTAATATGATTTATTTAATATTAGTGATTCATACCTGACTGAACTTTATCACCTATTTCTGATTGTAAGGTATAAACTGTACTATAAACAGTTCCTATACTTATTGCTACAAGGAAGAACATGAGGTTTCTTAATACAGCCATTTTATTGTTTGTTCTTTCTACACCGTCTTCGATAGATCTTTTACCAAGAATATAAATAGCATCCTGGAAAGAACTTAACTTGCTATAGTCCTGCACATCACCAGCAGTGGAAGGATCAAGCAAACCTGTGTCTAATGCCTCACCAGGATTACTTCCTGACAGTCTCATAGATGACATCATTTTATTTAAATGTATTCTCATCCAAGGAGAAGCATTTTTGTTCATCATTTTTAAAGCATCATAATTAGGCACACCTGCTCTCATAAGAGATGATAAAGCTATAAGGAATGAAGATGCCTGGAAAGTCTTATAAAAAGACCAAGGTGGTAATCTATCAAATTTATTCCTCAAACTTCCTGTCCATGAACCGATAGTTGAAACAATAATAAATCCTAATATAATTACGCCAAAAAGCATTATATACCAATAATCAACAATTGCTGATGATATTGTATTTAGAATACTAGCATTAGAAGGCCATTGCTCAACAGGAAGCAAACCTGAGAATATAGGCACCATCTTTAACTGGAAACCAGCCAACATCATTAATATCATTAAAGTTAAAAATACAGGAGTCGCCAAACCACCTATAATTGCTTTTTTATTTTTAGATGATGCTGTGGATAAAACAGTTGCTTCTTCCAAACCTTTTATCAAGCCTTGTCCTTTTTCACCTGCTGAAATAAGCATATGTTCAGCAGCAGGAACCCAAGGTTGAATAGCATCTGCAAATTTTCCACCTTGATTCATAACAGCAATCCATTCATTGAGAATTTTATATTTAGGGTCTTTTCCCTTTTTATATCTATCTCTTATACTTATTAAGGTACTTACTATATCAATGTTATTTTCAAGGAAAGCACGGATTCTTTCATATAATCCTATTCTGGCACTTAGACCAAATCTCATCTTTAACATTACTCTACTCATTTTTTGTCCCCAATTTATTATTCATTATATTTTCCTTATTTTTTTTAAAATAAGTGAATAATTTATCTATTCACTTTTATTAAAATTTTATTCAGGAGATTGTAAAAATTCCCATTCATCTTCGTCTGAAATGTCGTTAGATGTAAAAGGCTCTTCCTCTTTTACAGATTGATTTCCTTTTGTATTTTTAGCACCTTTATTTTTACGCTGACTATCTTTTCTGATTTGCTCAAGCATTTTCTTAGCACCGTTTACAGGTCCGAAACCTACTTCTATATCTATAGGTGATATCAAACCTTTTCTCATTTTTACAAGTGCATGTTCTAATGCTGTTTTTCCTACCATATTATTAGAGTCCATATCATTATCTGACAATGTTCTCCAGTATGCATAAGCACCTATAGCATCTTGCTCTCTAAAATGATGAAGTAGTTGGAAATCTGGAGCTATTATTTCTGCACAAACCTCACGACCAACAACCCCTAAGTTATTGCAATGACGACAGCCACCTTCTTTTCTTATTTTAATGATGTGTCTGCTTTCCGTAACTTCTTTTACTCTTTGAGAAAGCTCTGTTAATTCTTTTGATACATTTGCTGATTCTACAGCTTCATCAAGACTTACTGAACATTCCTGACATAAAGTTGGCATTAGTTTTTGATACACCAGACCTGTTAAAAACTCAGGAGAACCCATAACACTCGGACTGATACCAAAATCACTAAGACGTTCTATGATACCTAAAGCAGAAGCAGCATGAACAGTTGTCATAACCTGGTGTCCTGATTGAGTAGCCTTCTTCAATCCATCCCCAGTGAATTTATCACGGATTTCTCCGATCATTAATATGTCTGGATCAGCACGCATAGTAGCTATTAGAGGATCTTCAAACGGAGATTTTTTAGTATAATCTTCATTTTTTCTTCTCACTACAGGAATCTGTGATACTTTAGGTATCTTATATTCTGGTGGATCTTCAATGGTATAAATTTTACTTCTATAACCATGAGCTGCATTTGAGAACATAAGCAGATTCTTTAAGGTTGTTGATTTACCTGAACCGGTAGTTCCTGCTATTATTAATCCACCAACTGGTTTAGATATAATATCTATCAATGTTTTAACCTGAGTGGGTGCATAACCTAAATCACTTAAATCGACAAAACTTTCGTCATCACTACCTATTGGAAGCACACGAAGCACCACATCAAAACCACCAGGATAAACAGGAAGGGATTGGTAACGCAGTTTTACTTCAGTATTTTTAACAATATAATCAACAGCAGCGGCTTGGTATTCATCTTCCATAAACTGAACATCTTGGTTTTCTGCAAGAACATTATAAATAACACTACATAAATTTTGAGCATATTGGGCAGAAGTCTCTCCATATTCGAGCAATTCTCCGTGCTTTCTCATTCTTATATTTGACTTGGATGCCCTTTTTTCTATATGGATATCTGAGACTTTTTCTGTTAAAGCATCTTCTATCATTTTCGTAAAATACATTATCAGTTCGTTATTACTGTTATCTTCAGTTCCATGTTTTGAGGAAGACTCGTATAAAACCTTCATCAAACCGACATCTATTTTGGCTATTCTTTCTATAGTATAACCTTCTTTTTTCACCCTATTTTTTAAAGCATTAAAATGAAGTTCACCTTCAAAACCTTCTTTAACTAAAAGCCATACTGTTTCTTTAAGATCTGATTGTTCAGGAACATCACTTAATCCGTAAATAGCCATAAAATCTCTAAGACCAGGAGCTATATAAAGCGGATGTGTTTCTTTATTTATAATGATAGGTTTTCCATGACTGGGCAGATCGGATATAGATTTAATGGGTCTATTTTTATATTGTGGGTCATTCCCTGTATTTCTGTTATCCATATTCTTTTTTATCTCCTAAGAATAATCTAAAACTAATAAAGACTTAATGCTAAAAGGTAAAAATGTCAATGACAAAAAATAAATAAAATTCCTGTTTGTTTATCTTCAAATAAAAAAAAAAGGACCGAAGTCCTTTTTTATTAATTTAAATTATTATCTAACTACTCTTGTTCCACCTAATCCAGCAGGTGGAGAATTGACAACATTATTTTGATTATTTACTGGCATTGACATAGGTGGAGTTGACGGAGTACTCATGACCGCTGGAGTCATTACTGGAGGAGCCATCGTCTGACTTCCATTTGCATCAGAAGCTTGAGAAACTAATCTTTTTTGGGTTGTTACATTTATGTTAGCTCCTTCTTTAGGAACAGGAACAACTGGTAATTGCATTTTGGTAGACCCTTTTTTCAAGACTACACCAAAATCATTCACACTCACAAGCTTATATCCATTTGGAAGAGTAGAACCAACACCCATAACATATTTATTGTCACCTACATAAATTTCTGCGAACAAATCTTTACCCAAACCATAGGTTGCCGTTGCTTTTATAGCAGGAGTTTTTGTTTCAACAGTTTCATAAACAGGCTGTGGAGCTGCTTGTTGAATTGGTTGATTTTGCTGATAATTCATACTATTTTGATTAATTCCGTTATTTGCGGAATTTTGTGGGTTATTATCTGGCTTTATTCCTTTAAGTTCGTCTTTTTTTGCTTTTATTTGGTTCTCAAGATCAAGAATGGTTAGCTGGACTTTAAGATTAGAGGCTTTTTTAAGATTCTTTTCTTCATTTTGATAAGAATAATCTTCTTTATCTTCGGATGAGGAAGATTCTTCTTTTTTGACTGAATCTTGTGAATCTTCATCAACCAAACCAGATGGAGTTGTTGGAGATGAGCTGTTTAATTGAATAGCATTTCCAGTTGCAGGAGTCGAACTCACAACAGGATTTGCCGGAGCACCCGTTAATGGATTTATATCGTTATTTACAGCAAAAGCACTGGAAGTAAACAAACCTAATGCTATACTTATTGCTAAACTGCATTTAGAAAGTGTATTTTTTTTCATTATTTTTTTTGCGCGAGAACACTTATTTCTAAGTGGGGATAGCTCTGTCTTTTTTAGACCCTTTTCTCACATCTCCTTATCTACAATCTGCTATCTAATTTAGTTAATTTATTCCAGTTTTCTGGTCATATCAGGATAATACACAGTATTTATAGAGGATCAAGATCTAATCTTAAATTTTCTGTGTATTATCGCTTAATTATTAATTAATACCTGCTATTTTTGAAGGTGGTATCACAGGAATCACAACATCTCCTGTTTTTACATAGTAAATACCTTCGATTTTCCATGCTGACGCTTTAAATTCTTTATCTAAGGTAACGGTCATACTTTGAACTGTTAATCCTCTTGAATCAAGAACAGGAGCCACACCTTTCAACTGCCATATATCAGTGCCTTCCAAATGCATATTACCGTAAGACACTCCCATTTTAATAGGTGAAACATTCATATCCTGAGTAATTCCCGCTGGGGCATCTGGCAAATTAACATTCTGAGTCACTTCTTTTGAAGCATCTATAGCATGTTTTATTTCTCCAAATTTTAGCAACTGTAAATCACTTAATATATCTACTTTGAAGTCATCTGTATTTGGTAATAATTTGTAATCACCATCAACAGTATTTAATGCTGTGCCTTTTAATACATATAATGCTTTATCACCATTAATTATTGCTGTTGGAAAATCTTGCATTAAACTACGATTTATACCTAATTCACCTCTGTTTAAATTAACTACACATTGAGGAGTTGCCGATTCCACAGAACATGAAATATTATCCATCTCCCAGCCCGAATGAGACATTTTAACCTGATAGATCAAATCAGACCACTCATTTAAGACATCAGTTGCTTTTGAAGTAGAAAGAATAGAGTTCAAATCATATTTTGCTTTTTCTACTGTTTGAGAAAGAGTTTTTGCTTTCAAATCTTCATAATCTTTTTGTAATTTTAAAGATGCTTGTTGTTGAGCTTGCTTGGTTGCTTGTTGTTGCTGAGCAGCCATCCTCATTGCTTCTTCTTCCTGGTAAGAAGACCAGAAATAATAACCAGCACCTGCTGCAATAACCAATGCTGCAATGCCTAATATTTTAGGATCTAAACCTTTCAGATTAGATGGATATTTAGTACATCTAACTTTATTGACTATTTCAGAAAAAGATTTCTTTTCAACAGTCAAGTTACCCTGAACCATATAACCAAGATTAGAAACCTCTTCTAAAATTGCACTATCCGTTGTATAAACACTTATATCTTTTGCAGCACTAAAAAAATCATTTAATCTGTCTACTACATTATAAAAAGATTCTACTATATCTGTTCCTGGTAGAGGGATACCATCTTTTATGATAGTTACCCAATATTTATCATTACCCTCTTCCAGTTTCTCTATTACAATCCATGCTGGAAACTCATCGTCTAAATCTTCATCTAATTTTTCTTTTTTTCTTGATTTTTTAGCCTGATTAATACCATGCTTATAAGCATCAGATAGCCATGCAGCACCTGATTTGCCGTATAGCTTTTCTTTTCCATGAATTAATCCAATACCTGTAGAAGAAATTTCTTCAGATGATTTTATGATGATGCCTTTTCTTACATCGGTATTACCTTGCTGTTTTAAAAGTGCAGATATTTCTTTTGATTGTGAAGTTGTTCCTTTTAAAACATCCCAATCAAGACCAATGCTTATTTTTTTACCACCTATAAGAACTTTTTCTATTTTGTTATTTTTATCAAATTCCACTTTTAAACTCCTTTAAAAAATGTTGCTTAACATAGCTCGTGAGAACGAGCTATGTTTTAATTTTACTGGGTTATATAAGGAGTTACTATGATGACAATAGTTCTGTTGGTAGATGTGGTTGCTTTTTTACCACCGAAGAACCAAGCTTTAGCACTACCTACACCACTTGATGAATCATTACCTTGAACCTGTTGGAATCCTGTTAACACCAGAGTTTCACCACTCTTCATCGAAACGTTCTGCATGAAATTACGAACTTGTCTTTGTGGCAACTGAATGCTTGAAGAACCATCACTTGTTTCGTAAGTAGCAATCTGCTCAATTGTAGACAAATCAACACTATAACGCATGATAACATTATTACCATCTGTAACACGAGGGGTAAAGTTCATTACGAAACCTTCAGTAACTAAACCTGGGGTTAAGGTTGATGAAGACACACCTGAATCTCCTGATACGGTTGTTGATGAAGATTGTAAGTATGCAACTTCACGAGAGGCATTCAACGGAACAGTTTGACCATTCAATGAAATTACCTGACCACTTGTTACAAGAGAAGCTTTACCAACAGTTGAGAGTGCCTGTAGAGCCGCTGTTCCGTTAGTAAGAGAACCCAAACCAGAACCTGTCAACTTAAAGGTTGTTCCTGATGTGTTGTTTAAACCACTGGTTGATGCAACAGAGAAACCATATTTCCCGCCTGCCCATGACCATACACTTCCCCAGTCAATACCGTAGTTATCAGCATCTGTTGCTTCTACCTGATATACTTTAATATCCAGTAAAACTTGTTTAGAATAGATACGGTTATATTCTTTAACTTGTGATTCAATATTTCTTAATACAGTTGGTGTATCTTTTACAGTAATTGTTCCTGCACTTGGAACCATACTCATCACACCTTTAGGAGACAATGATGCTCTTAGAGCTTCACCAACATCCTGCCAGATAGAAGTAGTTGAAGTCGTTTGTGTATTCTGACCACTACTACTATCCTGATTTGAATCAGATTGTGTGCTGCTGCTACCGCCACTACTGCTGTTTGAAGATGAAGTATTCAAAGAAGTAGTTACAGTCGAAGTTCCTGCTAAAGCATTAAGCTTATACATTTTTGTTTCGTATCTGTAAATCTGAATTTCTTGACCATCCCATCTCCAGGATAAATTCATTTTACCTGTGATAAAATCAAGTAAACCAGCCAAATCACCTTTATAAACAACATCATTCAATACGAAAGATTCGCTTGGATTTCCTGCACCACCACTTGTAGGCATAGAAGGAGCACCACCTGAAGGAGCAGCACCTAACATTTGACCTATACTACCAGAAGTTCCATCAAGCACATCTTGCTGAACTTTCACTTCCATTTTTGCATATTTACTGATTCTTGGAAGTAATTCAGTTAATGAAATAGGAGATTGGATATTCATCGGAGCTGACTGCGAGAATACTGGAGGCAGTTTAGCTGCTTGATCATCTAAACCTACAGTTTTTATAGGAGTTTGATCAACATAGAAAGCATCACTTTTAGTGAACAAATCAGCAGGTGCTACATTTGATGCAGCATTTGCATAGCCATGAGAAGCATCATAAGTTGTTTTATAATCTTTTGCTGAATTTCTTGAAGCCGTACAACCGCTCAAAAGAGCACAACCTAACATTACACTTACAGCAACTGTTTTTTTATTAAATTTGTTGTTATTAGTTTTCAACATTTTCTTTTTTCCTTTCAATTAATAACGAGTAGATAAACCAGAGAAAGTATCATTCATATCTGGGCTTACAACTGTCTCTTGTTTAAAGTTTCTACTTTCTATTCTTATCACTCTATTACCTTCACTCAGTTTTGCTGACAAAGGTTGCTCTGCATTTTTATATGCTGCAATAACTCTTGCTACTGGACCATCATTGGAATCAATCGCACCAGTGAGAGTTACATCAGCAATAATTCTGTAATCAGGAGCATCCCATGAAACAACCCAACCTGCTTGTTTAGCCCAACCTTCGACATTCTCTTTTAAAGTTTTGTCTTTGCTCAGCAACCAAGTGCTTGAAGTTGAACTATAAACAGGTGTTGTTGATATAGCACTATTCAATTGAGAAGATCCAATATTTGTTCTTGTAGATGTAAAATTATTAGAAGTAGAACTTGAACCGCTGAAAGGATTTCTTGTTTGTGCAGAAGAAACTGGTGTTGTTGAAACAGTTGAACTTGAAACAACACTGCCACCTACAGGGGTTATTGTTAATACTTTGGTATTCCAGTTTACATTTGCTGCAAAATGATTTTGTCCTGCTAAATCATCCAATATCGCAATCCATGATTCACCACCTCTCCATGAAACTTTTTTGTTTAAGTCAACATTTCCAACTTTGGTTGCTTTCCATCCATTAGGAACAACTTGTTTTAAAGCAGTCATTAAAGGCATGTCTTTACCAAAACCTGATACAGGTATCATATCAGAAGAGGAAGAGAATCCAGTCTGAGTTACATTTTTTAAGTCCAAGGAAGTTTTAGATGCAGAAACCGATTGAACATTTAAAGCTGATGTAGTAGTATTAGTTAATAAACCAGTATCTGAATTAACACTTGAAACAGGAGTTGAAGGTGAACTAAATACAGGTTTAGAAGGTTGTGTTACAACTGGTGCTGAACCGTCATCAATAATAAGATCAGCATGAGCAACATTAGCAAAAAGTAGACCAACGGCCAATGCTACTATTGATTTTTTGAAATTCGATTTCATTTTATTATTTTCTCCTTTGGGGACTTTTATTTCTATATTGTCCATATATAAATTAAGTTTCATATTAGTCAATACAGTATGTAAAATATTCTTAAATTTAATTATTATTATATTATCTATCCGATCTTCCTAATCTTCTTGGCATAACAGCAGGTCTTTTATTTCCTGCTATCCATACCTTCATCTTTCTCCAGGCATTAGGAAGTGTATATCCTTTTTTCTCAAACCATGTTAAAATTGTGATCCCAACAATACAAATCCCTAATGTCCACAGAGAAATGTAGTAAAGAGCTATCAATAAGAAAAACATAGCTCTTCCATCGAAGAAAAAGAATCTAACTGTTTTTGAGGTATTTCTCCATGCATTAGCTTCCATAACTTTTTCCTTTTATTTACTTTCTTTTTTAGAATGATGAATCCCTTGATCGCTTATCATAATGTCATCTGACATTTCAATAATTTTTTCAGGGGTTAATTCATTAATATCTAAATCTTTTTCTATAATTTTTTTAGCTACATCTTCACCAAAAATAGATGTTAGTTTATTCCTTTTAGACTCAGCTATGTCTCTTTCTTCCGCTGAAGCATTAAAGATAAAATCTTTTAGAACTTCTTTACTTATTTTACCTTCATCAAATTTTTGCTGAGCATCATCAAGGAAAGAACAGCCATGATTCATCAGTATTTTTCTACAAGCGTTTGCAAGATTATCAAGACCATGATTTAATAACTCATCAACGATATCATTGTTCATAATCACATATTCTCTTAATGCTACCCTTTTTCCATCAACACCAGGAACCAATACCTGAGAAATAACTATTTTAAGGTTTGTTATAATCTCAACGGCTTTTGCATTTCTTTCACCTTCTGGGAATACGTTAACCATTCTTCTTATTGTATCCGCAAAACCATTCGAGTGAACGGTTGTATAAAGCAAATGTCCAGTCATTGATGCTGTAACGGCTTCCCCTATGGTTTCAGCATCACGAGATTCACCAACAATAATTATATCTGGCTTTCTTCTTAATGCATTTCGAGTTCCATCTGCAAATGAAGGAAGATGTTTTCCAATTTCACACTGAGATATTAAAGTCGAAACAGGTTCTGGTTTTATTGCATCATAAACGAATTCTATTGGAGCCTCATAAGTAAGGATCTTTTTATGCGAATCTGGATTATCAGCTATACTTCTTACGATAGCTGCAAGTAAAGTTGATTTACCAGAACCCGTAGCACCAGTTACAACCACCATTCCTTTATTAGGCACAATATTATCTTCAAGCTCTTTAGCCAATTTCATATCTTTAAGGGATGGAATATCTATTGGTATTGTTCTTGCTGTAATTTGAATGCCTGTAGTTCCTTCTATATTTATGGCTGTTGCATTTATACGAAATCTCAAACGAGCATGACGATTCGGTTTTATTTCATAAGCACAGTCAATATCTTTGCTTCCAGCAAGTTGACCTTTAGCAGATTCATTTCCATACATAACGACTACAATTTCTTGAATTTCACTTTGGATTAATTTTCTACGAGTAACTTTATGCTTTTTACCATAGATATCCAGCATAACAGGTGAGCCTGTTTGAAAATTAATATCTGAAGCTCCTTGCTCAGTTGCCCATAAAAATAGATCTTCCAAATCTTTTTTAAGGAAACGGGGAGGTTCTTTAGGATATAACAGTTCGCCAGTGATTACTTTTCCTTTTAAAAACGAAGGGGTATCCACTGATTCAATTTCATCTTTTTCTAACTTTTCAACTTTTGACATATCTTTTCTTTCTCCTTGAAATAGCAAGAATCCTTTCTTGCTATTTGTCTATTACTTAGAATCTGAAGATAACCATTTTGATTGGTTAGGATTCAACTTCGCTTTATCTGTAATCTTAATAACTCTTTCTCCAACAGCCATTTCATCACCACCACCAGTTATACCCAAGGTAGAACGGGCAAGAACTGGTTTAGTAACAAGACCTTCTTCATAGAGTTTTTTAAATCTTAACATGCCTTCAAAGTCTCTTTTTAATCTTCCAAGGCGACCCTGAAATTCATCATTAGCCTGATCTATTCCAACTGACCAGCCTTTCTTAGCATACTCATCCCACAGATCTTTTTCCGCACTTGTTTTAGGCAGTAAAGTTTTGTCTGGAACAGAAGGATCAGAAAAAGGAATCATTAAATAGGACTGCCAGCGGGGAGGAACATTGACTATTCTTGCTGGGAATTCAATTTTATACACAGTATTTGCTGCCCTTACGACATCATCGCCTGTTTGATTATAAGTATCTTTAGCTTCAGAAATTACAGGAGGCAGGAAACCTGGTTCTATTTGTACAGCAGTAAAGTTAAAAATTCTGTCATAATACGAACTTTGATTTTTCAGAGCTGTATTTAACTTACTTGCTCTACTTGCTAAACCAGCTTGAGTACCAAAGCTGATTGCAGCACCTTGAATTGCATTAGCTCTGATCTCAGGAACAGATGATCTTCCACTATCGGATTCTTTTTTTATACTATCTGCTGTTATTTCACTTTCATTCCATTTTGAATTATCAGGAGTGGCATTTGAATCAGATTTAGAGGAAAATCCCCAATAAGCATCATCTCCAATTACTCTATGCCCAGCATCTATGGAGGCTGGAGCATCACCGGAATCATTTCCGTACTCGTCAGCCATTGCATAACCACTCGTTGAAAGAATAGCAACACATAGGGATACATTTAATAAAGATTTTTTAAATATCATTTTATTCTTTCCTCTCTTTTAACACAAAGTATATTAATGGTATACTAGGGTTATAGTTTTTTGTGCCACACTAACTTTTACATCTGCCTGAGTTCCAAGTTGTCTTGCAACATCAGCAAGAATATTTTTAACAGTCTCTCTTTGTGACTTTACACTCACTTTAGGTGAAACTGCACTTGAACCTTGCTCTAAATAAGTAAAGCCAATGCTTGAAGCTAATTTCCTTAACAAACCATCCGCACCTGAATTCCAGGTTATTTTAACTTCACTATCCAATTTCTTAGAAATCATTTGTTTGGTTAAGTTAGATAAACCATCAGGTTCAGTTTTGCTAACAGAAATTCCAGGTTTCAAAAAGCCTGAAGGAGCACCAGCTACAGTGGTTCCTATTGCTGTTCTGGTATTACGAGGAATTTCAGTTCCGCGATTGGAGGCAACAACCTGTTTTAAATTTGTGTCTATAGATTGTGCTACTTGCAACATTTGTTGATTTACAAATTGGTCGGCACTTTGTTGTTCTGATTTATTAGAATTACTTTTGGTGGCACAACCAGTTAAACTACCCAATAGTATAGTTGTGACTACACCTATTGTTATTTTTTTTACGATGATTTTATTCACTATTAAAATCTCCTGTTTTTTGTCTTGATATAATTAGAAAACCATTAGTAGTTTGAGATTAAAAAGAAAAAAATCTTTTGTCAAACGAGTTTCTTATATTTTTTCCGCTTTTTGCTAAAAACTTTATTATTTTAAAATTTAGAATATATATATTCATATTTTTCTTTTAATTTCAAAAATAAATTCAATTTAAATTCTTATTAACTTGTCAAAATAAAAATTATCTTTTAACCTGTTACTATTAATTATTTTTTGGGAGATTTATAGTGTTACTCACAAACAAACAGCCAGGCATAACCCGCTCAGAAGCTACTAAAAAAGAGTATTTGAGAAGAACCAGGGAACTTTCCAGCCGTTGCAGAAAAGAACTTAATTTGTATAGTCATGAAATTTTAGATTTAAGAAGATTTGTAGGATGGCTCATTACTCAAAAATCAATATGGGCAAGGACAACATGGAGACAATACAAAGCATGTGTAGTCTATTTTCTTGAAAAACAAGTCGAGGAGCAAAATGATCCTATAGCTTCGGAAGCTTTAGAATTATTATTACCGGAAGATGTTGAAGGTTGTGTTTTACAAACAACAAAAACTTCTGGTGTTAAAATGAAAAAATTTCCGATGAAAGATTTTCATAAATTAAATCAGTATTTGAAAGATAATGCAGGTATGTGGCATGAGCCATTAAGAAGATGGTTAATTTCAGCTTTACTTACAGGACTCAGACCTCAAGAATGGGCTAATACAACTTATGGTTATAAAGATGGAGAAGATGCTTTAATTATTGTTAATGCCAAGAATACTAATGGTCGTTCTCATGGTCCAACAAGAACATTACTTCTTGGTAATTTAACTCAGGAAGAGAGAGAAATCATAAAAAAACATGTGGAAGTTTCTAATGAATGGAATATGCATGAGCAGTTCACTGTGTTTTATCAAGCATGTGCCAGTACATTAGGTCGATTATCCCGAAAAATATGGCCTAAAAGAAGCCAGTATGTTTCTCTTTATTCAGCAAGGCACCAATTTTCAGCAGATGCAAAAGCCAGTGGATTTACCAGAGAAGAAGTTGCTGCAATGATGGGACATGCTGTAGATGAGACAGCCACTATTCACTATGGAAGAAAAACAGCAGGTTATACCTTATGTAGAGTAAGACCACTTCCCGAAGAAGTGAATAAAATCAGAAATACTTATCAGTCCAGATTTACGGGTGAAAATGAAATTAAACCTATAGATCTTATCAGTAAAAAACAAATAAAACCCAACATAATTGGCAAAGATGAATAAGCTTTTAAAATAAAAAGGGCTTTTGCCCTTTTTATTTATTCTATTTAATACTTTTTTCTATCGCTTCTTTTATTATTTCTCCTGACAATTCTTCTTTTACTATGAGAATTGAAAAAAGTTCTTCTATGATTGCTTTATTTTCTTGCATAATTATTTTCGATTCTGAATAGGCTTTATTAATCCATTCAGCCGCCTTTTCTTCTGCTTTAACCTTCAGAGTTTCACTTTCTGGTATATAAGGACCGTATCCTTCAAAACCATACCTGCGAATAGACTCTCTGGAAAGTTGAGAAGCTCTTGCCAGATCATCTGCTGCACCTACACTTATTGCACCACAGAACACATCTTCTGCTGCCCGACCACCCATTAACACTTTTAATTCTGTAAATATTTCATCAGGAGTTTGCAGAACATCATCACTTTGACCATACATAGAAATTGTTGCACCTAATGCATTACCTCTTGGCTGTATAGAAACCTTTTCTACATTACCACCTTCTTTTATCCTTATAACTGCATGTCCCAACTCATGATACGCTACAAATTTTTTATCTCTTTCTGTTGAATTCATATTAGTCTGACGAGTTCCCATTGTTATTCTGTCTCTTGCTTTAGAAACTTCGGCATCTTCTATAATATCTTTACCACTTCTTGAAGCCTCTATTGCAGATTCGTTTATTAAAGCTGCTAATTCAGCACCTGAATAACCTTTAGTCTGATCAGCCCAGTTGTTTAAATCAATATTAAAATTAGGCAATTTTTTAGCATGAGAGGTCAGAATTTCAAAACGATCATTTCTGTTTGGTAGGCTTATTTTTACTTTACGGTCAAACCTTCCAGGTCTTATTAATGCTGGATCAAGCTCTTCCATTCTGTTTGTTGCAGCTATAACAATAATACCTGTATTATCTTCAAATCCATCCATTTCAGCTAACAAAGCATTCACTGTTAAAGCTCTTTCATCTGAAGGATTTAATCCAGCCCTGTCACCTCCAAGTGCATCTATTTCATCAATAAAAATAACACAAGGTTTCATTTCTCTGGCTTGTTTAAAAATATTTTTAACCGCAAGAGGACCTGAACCAACATAAATCTGCACAAATGAAGATGCTTCCTGCTCTATAAATGAGGCTTCTGCTTCACCTGCTATTGCTTTTGCTAACATTGTTTTCCCATTACCTGGAGGACCATATAGTAAAACACCTTTTAGTGGTTTTGCACCTACTTTATTGAATTTTGCAGGATCTTTTAAATATTCAACAATTTCAGTCACTTCTTTTTTAGATTCTTCATGACCCGCAACATCTGCTATTTTTACATTAAGAGATTTACTGTCTATGATTCTGAATCGACTTTTATTTAAATTACTTTCACCACTTTTCATTTGTTTTAATTGCTTGTAGAAAATATACATAATAAACATATAAAATGCGAACATACCCATTTTTAGAGCTAAATCTAAAATGATTGTTAATGTGACTTCGGATGATGTAAGGTTTTTCCGAGTAATATCCTGCTTAAACTCGCCATTGCTTGTTATATTATCTTTCTCAAGTTCTTTCCATTTAGATTGCGAAATATTTTCTTTAAAATCTTTAACAAGCCATCCTTTCTGATCCTTATCCCTGTATTTCACAATATTATTTTCATCAAAATATAGTCTACCACTTTTGTTTTTATCGGCATCTTTTATTAATTGATCGAAAGTTATAACTCCTTGTGTAATAGGAATTTCATCTTCATTTATTGAACGTTTTGTAACAACAGTTCCTGTATCATATGCAGCCCAGATAGCAATAAAAACTCCACCTGCACACCATGCAAGTTTTTGATGTTTACCATACCAATCTAAACCGTTGGATAATTTTGCGAGCACTTTTTTTATTATGTTTTTCATTAATCCCTCAAAAAAATAAAAGTAGAATATTTTCATACTCTACTTTTAACATATAAAAATAAATAATAAAGTCTCTATTGATTAAAAACCTGAATCTTCCTCTTCTACTCCATAAGGATTTGGAGGTAATTCTATTAATTTTTGGTTCTCTTTTGAACACAAAATTTTTATTTGTTCTCGCAATCCTGTTATACGACAAAGTTGGCTTATTTTTGCAACAGCTTGAGTGATTGTTCTTCCGTCTGAAATAATTATCACTTTATTTTTTCCACGGGTTACACCTGTATAAATTAAATTTTTGTTCAAAGTAAACAGGTGTGCTCTTGATAAAGGAAGAATAATAACAGGTTTTTCACTACCCTGACTTTTATGGACTGTGATTGCATAACCTGGAACTAAATCTTTAGCCTTTTTAAACGGAATAGATAACACATTATCTTCAGTCTTAAAAACAAACACTTCATTGACTTCATCTATTTTTTCAACATAGCCCATATCACCATTATAGATTTCTAAGTCATAATCATTTTTAGTTTGCATTAACCTATCACCCAAACTTACAGGTGCATCATATACTTTTTCTTTAAAGGGATGATTATTTAATATTGGTTTAAGCATTAGATTAAGATTCTCAACCCCAGTCTCACCATTCCTCTGAGGAGTTAAAACCTGAATATCATCAGTATTATAACCTGCTTTTAATAATCCACTCACAATTTCTAAAGTTTTATCTACTATTTCCTGATTATCAGAAGCTGTAACAAATGCATAAGAATCATTCCATACATCCCCTTGTAGAGATGGAGTTTTCCCTTCGTTTATTAATTTTGCATTTATTGGTATTTGTGATAATGAATCCGTCCTGTGAATCCTTTGTAACCTTGACACCAGAATATGACCTGATTTTATCAAATCTCTTAATACATCACCAGCTCCCACGGAAGGAAGCTGGTCAGCATCACCTACAAAAAGAAGCATAGCTCCATTTGGTATAGCTGATAAAAAGGCTAAAAACAACTGGCTATCTACCATTGATGTTTCATCAATAACAAACATATCTCCAGAGAGAGGATTTTTTTTGTTATAGTTAAATCCTGCACCACCAGGTTTGAAACCAAGCCTCCTATGAATAGTCATCGAAGTCCTTTGAATAGATTCTTCCATCCTTTTTGCAGCTTTACCAGTAGGAGCAGATAGAATAACTGTTAAACCCATTTTTTCTGCTGTAGCGACAATAGTTTTTAATGTTGTCGTTTTCCCTGTCCCAGGACCACCTGTTATAATTGATATAGGATTGGTTAATGCATTCCAGGCAGCTTTTATTTGTGAAATATCCAGGTTTCTTTTAGGATCATAAATTTCTTTTTTAATTATATCTACATTAGACATATCAAATTCTGGCTGACTTTCCATAATTCTTTGAAGTTCTAAAGCTATAGATCTTTCAGTTAAAGCTTCTTTTTTGGGCGAAACACACTGCATTATTTGAGTTCTAGGAATACCTGGTTTTCCATAACCCGCATTTTCAAATGTGGTTACTTCCAGTTTTCTTATTACTACTTCTTTGTTAGTAATTAACTCCTGGCAAACCCGCAGAACTTCTTTTTTATCTATACCTAAATCTGCCACGGCTTCATTAACCCATTTATCAACGGGCATTGCTGTATCACCATCTTTTTTAATTTTTTCTTCCAGCTCATAATACAAAGCAGAACGTAATCTTATAGGATTATCAAAATCAAAACCAAGAGATAATGCTAATTGATCAGCAGTTTTAAAACCAATTCCTTCTATATCCGTCAGGGAATAAGGGTTCATTTTTATGCTGTCTATCGCATTTTTATTAGCACTTTTATAGAAATCAAACACTTTCATAGCTTGACCTTCGCCTACTCCGTGCATTCCCAGATATGATACTATTTCATAAACTTCCTGCTTTTCATTCCATTGTTTACAAATATGTTCAGCTTTTTCTTTTGTTATACCTGGGATAGTTGTTAATTCATTTGGTTTGGATTTTAAAATTTCAAAACTTTCCATTCCCCATTTTTCAATAATATGTTCAGCTATTGCTTTACCTATAAATTTTATCCTTCCATCACTTAAGTATTTTTTAAGAGCTTCGGGAGAAATAGGGAGTTGCTCATTTATAAATAGAGTTTTAAATTGAATACCGTACTTTGAATCTTCAACCCATTGACCTGTGCAATCTATAATTTGACCTATTCTGTCATGATCCCCAAAGGTAGGAGAAATTCCATTTATTACAAAATCTTTACTGAACATCATTTTTCCGTTAACAATAACTCTTGGTGCTATTTTACCTGGAGCAAATGTCGCAGATGCCACAAAGAATCCTGTTTCTTTAGTGAAATGACGAAGTTGTTGTATTTTTACACTAATTGTTATATTCTTGCTATTGTCCTGAACAGAAAGAGCATTTTCTCTGTCTATTTCTGCTGGATTTCTTTGCTGTATTTTATCTGAAGCAAAAGCCATTTTAATTATTCCTCCACAAATATAATCGCTTATTATATTCTATTTTTTTATTAAATACAAAAAAAAGAAGGCTTTCACCTTCTTTTTTAATTAGTTTAAAGTATTATATAATTTCTCTTTCCTGACCAAAATCAATAATTTCTTCTATAATTTCATCATAAATACTTTTACTCTGGTCTTTAATCATAGAACCCTGAGCTTTTTTCCTTTTCTCTGCTCTTTCTTCAACTTCTTTTTTAACAGAACCACCAGGATATTTCATCGCCAGCAATTGTCTTGCTCTTTTCGGACCTATGGTGTCGTATAACCTATTTCTTACTACCATGTCTTCTGCTGTGGTGGAAAAAGCCCATAACTCAACAGGACCTAATGTTGCTGACAACAACATAGTATATCTTTTTTCATTTGTTGTGAATTTTGCCATAAAGGTTCCTCCACCTTTCTTAGGAGGATGTACTCTATCTTGCAAGGCTCTTACTTCTTCTTCGTTTTCAAAACCAAAGCTTTTGGAAATTTTATCAACAGTAGAAGCTGTTCCACTATCCATAATAAATAATCCAGTGGCAAAGTCTATCATAGTTTGACCGAAATCGCCTATATCCTGAGATGCAAGCATAATATCAGTTTTCCATTTACGACCTTCCCTCATATCAACAATAAGTTGTTCTCTAACTTGGGTTGCTTTTGAGGTTCTGTGGAACTCATCGTAACAAATACGTTTAGGATCTTCTTTACTTTCTTCCATTTTTTTATAATGATAGGCTCTGTATTCTTCAACAGGAGCATCTTCACTAATAATGATATTCGGAGGAGCAGGCATATCGTCAATGGTTGCTTTATCTATTCTGAAATCTTTTGTCAGAACTTGACGAGCCAACATATACATTACCGCAGTTACTTTATCACTTATAGCACCATCACCTTTAGCAACTTCATCTAAATCTAGAGCAACGACTCTCGCATAATCAACATCAAATTGAGTAGGTCTTGATAAAATAGGATATAAATCTAATGCTTCTGTAATTCTTCTTGCAAATGCTGTATGCAGTTGCTCTTTTGTTGAGTCAACAATAATACCTTCTACTTGCTTTTTCATTTTTTCAGTCTGAGAAATAGAGATAGCATCTGTTAGCAAAGGGACTGCTTGCCTTTGGGCAACTTTAGCTAAATCGTAATAACCCAGTTTGAAAAGATGATCAACGACTTCCCACCATGTCGTTTGATTATCTCTATACATGCTTGTTTTTTGAATCATTTCATCGATTTCATAGTATTCGTGTTCTACATATTTTATAGGGTCTACCTTATCAGAACGAAGTAAATACATTTCTTTTATAACATTAGAAACGAAACCAGGAATACCGCCATCTGGATTTTCATCTCCTATTTCTGTCACAATCAGTGTTATAAAGTTTTTAAGGAAAGCTGCTTCAGAAGGTGTAGGATATCTGCAACCTAATTGAGTATCAAAAGGATTTATAGAATCTTTTTCAGTCATTCTCAACTTATGATAAAGCACTTGTTTTTGTTGGTCTTTTGGTAATGCTTCTTTTAATAGAGATATCAACCCAGATGAAGAAGGTCCAATATCTACTATTGCAATCCTTGGTAATCTTTTTAATCCTGGAAGTAAACATAATGCCAAATTACACATATTCATCAATACTGATTTACCAGAACCCGGTCTTGCAAAAATCAGGTTTATCCAGGTAGACTGTAATCCAGAATAAGGCTGATAAGGCATCAATTTTCCATCAGGAGAACGGAATGTTACAGCACCTGTTTTCCAAGGAGAAGAAGGTCTTGTCAAAGGCAACATTGCTATAGTTTCAGTGAGTGGAGCACCCGTTTTTGTCGCTATGCTTCCCTGAGTTAAAGCCAGAGAACTTGATGCCATACCTGCAAGTGGATCTCCTGTAACTTCTGATACTTTACAAGATCCCCATCCCTCTACATTTCGGGCTAACTCTGAAGAACGTTGAAGTAAAAGGTCTTTATCATTTTTATGCGCCCATGTGCATAAAGAAGCTCTTATACCAACAATAGTTTCACCCTGATTTTCTTTATATACTTTAAGTTGCTCAACACCAGCATTGATCATTTTGTTTTGTGAACTTGAAAATCCTAAGATTTGAGAAAATAAACCTTTTGTGTTGTATGAGCTTAAACCATCTCCTTCAAGCAAAAATGACATTCTCCAAGGTAAACCTATATTTCCATTTTTCAGAAACAAACTATCAAAAGGTTCTATTTCACGAGGGAAGAGATCTATATACATAGGGCTATATATTCTGTCACCGATTCTGACTATATTATCATCAATAATTTCAGCATCACGAGGACATACTTGCCAGCCAATAGGAGGCCACATAATTTCATACTCTTCTTTACCTGGAGAATGTTTTCTTACACTTGGATGAATTTTGTCACCAGGTAAAGAAGGAATCCATTCTTCATTAGTAAATAGAGGATCAACACTACGACGCATCTCTCTTACACCTTCATGCACATTTAATGTGCTCGAAGTTATCCCTATACTTGCTAAAGTGTCAACCATAGATACAGCAAATGAAGCATGTCTATCTTTTAACTCAGGAATTCCTGCCAGAGGGTCTTGAGAGGTGTCTGTTCCACTTTTTGCAACATACTTACCTTTATCAGCTTTGCTTCTTTTTTTACCTCTTTCTCTGTCATTTTTTGTTAAGACATCAGGAGTTGTCCATAGAACAAGGTAACAAGATTCAGAAGCAGTCCATTTTGCAAGATTGTTTTCTCTTTCTTGAAATAAATCTTCCATATCAAGATTCAGTTCTCTTGCAGTTTCTCTTGCTGGCTCTAATATTTTTCTTATTTCTCTTTTAGTATTATCATGGTCAACTTGGAACCAAAACTGAATTTTATGACCTTTTGTATCAAAGCGAGTTTGTAAAGCCGTTCTTAAAGGAAAAACAATATTTTCAGCAAAGTTTTTCTCACCAATAAGGGTTCTCACCCCATGAATTTCTATTATAGTTAATAGAGAACCATCTTTTGAAGCTAACACACTTTCATCGAAAGCGGTCTCAATATCGCAATAATCCGCTACGGATTGTTTGCTTTTCCTGCTAAAATAATCTAAAAAATCGTCAACAGAATTGACGAAGGAAGAAAGAATTGTCATATATACCTCTTTTTTTTCATAACTACTATAGTTCTATAATTTTTTTATTATTTGTCAATTATTTGAGTTTTTTTCTTTTACTAAATTTTTCAGTCTTTGGCTTGTGCATTGGGCTTGTTCTATTAATAATTCACTCCACCATTTATCATTATTTTTGGATGTTTTATCTAATGCTATTAGCCTTTGTGCTGAATTTTTCAAAATAGAATTTTGGGTTTTATCCCACCAGGGCAAAATCAACCTATCTATATCTATAAATAAAGGTTTTATCCTTTCTTTATTTTTATATTCCTGAATCCATTTACCTTTCATCCAGTTATCTATCTCTGATACTTTTTCACTATTCAAATTCATCTCTTTTTTAAATTCAGGCTCCTCTTGTTCTATTTTTTCAACTAATCTCATAGGAACAATAAGCCCTGCCTGTCTTATAGACTCAGCAAGGTGAGCAAGACTACCTTTTACATCGAAAGCAATCGTTACCTGACCATTACCATATGAAAGAACTGTATAGCCTTTTGATTGCAATACTAAAGCTGCACTAAAAGTATATAGTCTGTCTTTTGCCCTTAACCATACAGCACGACCTGTCGTAATACCTTTTCTTCTGTTTTTAGGATCTCTCGTTGTTCCTGACAAAGCTTGCCATGAAGAAAGTGCAATTAATCCTTTTGTTGTAGACCAATAGATTAAGGGACCTTCACCATTATTGAGTAAACTTTCCTCAGGTTTTACTTTCTCCCATCCTGAACTCATATATCCTGATATTATTTCGAATTCTGCAAATTTTGAAAAATTAATAAGTTCATTTTCAGTTATCCAGATAGTTTCGAGTGCTTTAGTATTTAAAAGACTACCTCTTTTACCTAACCACATTTGACCTACCGAAATATGTTGCCAGTTTTCATCTTCACTGGGTGATTTTTTAATTTGGGTTACAGCAATCTGAATTAACATAGGTTTTTTTAATTTTTTAATCCATGTTATTTTATCTTCCTGATTTTCAGGCCAATCATTTTTATTAATGAGAGTCCATTCAGATATAGGTGTAAGAGTATTAAAAATGTTTTCAGCATGTTTCAAACGAGGAAGTGATAAAGTTAATGCATTTTTACCTTGTAGAAGTTCTGAAGGGACTTCACAATCAATTTTTTCGCAATAGGCTTTTGCAAGTATATTTTCTACTTCAAGAATATCTTGTTTATCCTCAGGTAGCATTTGAATTCTTAATGCATCTGCAAGACTACCTTCACCCCAATCCCAATTAGTTCCTTTTATATCTGCTTGCCATCTACTAAGCCATTCTGCTGAACGAGCAAATATTTCACTCCAGTATTTTACTATTTCACTTCTTTTTTCTTTTAAAGAAGTCTCACTTATAAGAGAAGTCCACTCTATTCCAAAAAGAGTCGATTCTTTAAACCTTTTTAATTTGCCCAATCTCCAGTTTTCTGCTTTATTAAGATTGGTCCACCATATAACATCGATGGATAACTCCTTTACATTATTAAAATAAAAAGGTTCTGAACCAGCAATACAAGCCCACCCTCCTAACTGAGTAGCATCTTTACCCGTTCTCGTCGGATTATCTTCTTCAAACCAAGCACAACCGTGCTTGGATAAATTATTATTATCAAATGGATCAATTCTGTTTAAATCTTCGCTCATATATATCCTGTTTTATTTTATTTTATTTTTTCAGCCACATCATCTGGGATAATGCCAAACCATTTATCCAAAGTTAATTTTTTATACACACCATTTTCCGACCAATATTTTATTTGATGAGCAAAACGGTTTGCCTGAGGAAGAAGTTTGAAGTATGAAATAATATCTTTTTTCTGCTCCATGAAATCTTTAGGCATTTTTAATAATGCATCTGCAAATATAGCCGGATCGCTGGCCTTATTTGCGATATTTTGATTAACAAATTCTGTTCTGCTTAAAAGAGAAGCCATTAGACTTTTTGCAGGACCCTTCCATTTCTTATCTTCTGATTGCTCAGCTATAAAAATAGCAATACATAATTGGTTTAATTGTTCTTGTGATATTTCTGGAAGCCATATGATATCTCCACCTATAGTTATTGAGGCAGTAGATAAGTGAAAAGCTTGGTGGCATAATGGACAAATAGTTTCTAAATTACTTTCTCTGTAATCATCGTGATCATGATTAATATGATGAATTTCTTGATACTTAACAGATCTAAATCCACAGAATTGACAGGTGCAATTATCTCTTTTTAAAATTTTACCTCTCACTTCCTTCATTTTCTTAGTTTTATCGAGTTCAGTTCCATGATTTATTCTCATTTCCCATGTTGATCTGGAAGCTTCTAAAATTAATTTTCTTTCTTTTGACATTTTCAACTCCTTTTTGAATCACTAAAAATAATTAAACAGGTTTTGGTGAAAGATCAAGTTATTTTGAATCAATAAAAAAAATAAGGCTGCAAGAGCCTTATTTTATACTTCTTAAACCTTTTGCGATTAGATGTTGTTGTAAACACCAGAATCGAATGAGTTATTAGAACCACCTTCACCATTAAGGGTGCTTGTAGCAGTTTGCAGGTAGGTAGGAAGACCGATCAACGCCGCAGATACTAAAGCATAAGTTACTGGTTTTGAAAGTTTAGTTTGACGAGGATCTTCGTTATGCTCTTTGAACTTAAGAGCAGAAAGACCACCAACACCAAGTCCAGCAAGGAACATAGAGCCAGTAACCAAGTCACCCATGCTGCTTAATTGACCGAATAGACCATCGGCAACAGCAGCAGCATCACGAGCCATTGCAACATCAGTAAATGCAAGTGCTGAAACAGCAGCAGTCATAAGTCCTGCTAATTTAACGATTTTTTTATTCATAATTAAAGCTCCTATAAAATATTATCCTTTTGTTTTTTGCAAATCTTCACTAAAATTTATTAGTTTCGATTTGATTAAATCCATTATTAATCCTTTTTTTACAAATGCAAACATTTACACATATTTAAAAGTCACTTTTAGACAAACGGTAGACCATGCTGGTTAAATGGTTATCTTAGAAACCAAAAAGACAGCAGATTGCTGTCTTTTGTTTATCTTTGAAATAATTATTTGCTATTTAACCAGAGAAACCTGTTAAGCTTAATCCGGGTAAGAATGTAGCAGCAAGAATTCCAACTGTAGTTTCTATATTAATTGCCATAGCACCACCAATGATATGGGTCAATGCTCTACCAAAAGTCCCATCCTTACCATTACCATAATCTTTAAGAAGGAAAAAACCTCTTATAAAGGCTATATGACCTATCAGTTTTACAAATAAAAGAACTCCGTTTATAGCATCTTCTACTTGTTGTTCACCTGTATCTGTATGGGTTCTTGATAATAATTCAGTAGCTGAATTATCACCTAAACTAAGAGTTTGAGTTGCTGTATCTATAGTTCCTGGGAGTGTTATTAAAAAAGCTCCCACACAAAATAGCATTATAGGTGCTTTAACTCCGTGTCTTTGGTGATTATGCGAGCTTGCTTCTTCTTTCAACCTGAACAATGCAGCACAGGATAAAACAATACCAGCTATAAAAGAAATTCCACGAGCAAGTTTCATTCCAGAAACCCATGTGTTAGATGAATTTGAAAACATTTCACCTATATTTACAGTTGTGTCAGCATAGGCACTTTGTGTTATAAATATTGACATTAAAGCTAATATCATTAGCAATGTTTTTTTATATTGTAATAATGATTTGATCATAAATCTGTTTTCTGCAAGATTCTAAAATTTTATTTTAGCGGGGTAGCATCTTTATAATTTTATTATAAACCTATCTTGCTCCTCCTTTTTTCACAAAGCTACCTAACCTATTCCATTATGCATATATTATTAAAGAAATATTTAATAATGTAAATATTTATTGCAAAATATTTGTTTATATTAAAAAAATAAGGCTCCTAAGAACCTTATTTACACTCTTTTTATTACTCAGATATCCAAAGTTTCCCAGCACTGTCATAAAGTCCCGTATTAGGATCTATTTTTCCTACTTTATTTCCATTTGGAAGAGTATCACCAATACCATAGACAGCCGTGGTTCCATTAGGTCTTTTCACCCAAGCTTTTCCAGGAACTATAGCTTGTAGTTCATAACCTGCTCCGGCTCTTGAAGAAACATGAGATACAGATTTATGAGCAACAGATTTTTGTCTTACTGGGCGACTACCATAATCACTACCATCAGAAATCAATACTACTGAATTTTGTTCATGATGTTTTTTTCTTACCACTTTCTTCACCGCTTGTTTTTTCACTGCCGATTTTTTCACTACATTTGATTTAGAGGCTTCTTTCACCACAGGTGCTACAACAGGAGCATTTTTAGCAGCTTCTTCAAGTTTAGAGACTCTATTTTCAAGGTCTGCTATTTTTTTATCTTGTTCTGTATTAGAACCTTTAGCTTCATCTACAGATTTAGCAATTTTATCTAAATTATCTTCAAAACCATCCATTCTGTCTATTAAACGATCAATCGATTGTGTGATTTTGTTTACACTATCAGAACTCATAGCTGGAGTTTGAGTATCTACTGATACTGGTGTATTTACGACAGTTTCAGGGGCTTGTGCTTGTGCATTTGCTAATGGATTATCCGCTGGCTTACTTTCCTGAACTACAGGTGAAACAGGAACTTGACCATTTACAACTGGGGCTGCTGGTTGAGTATTTGCTTCAATAGCTGGAGTTTGTTGAACTGGTGCGACTGGAGCACTTACACCCTGGGTAACCGGAGTTACAGGGGCACCTAAATCAGGTAATGCATTAGGAGCAGTATTTTCAGCAACTGGAGTATCAGGAATAGATGATTTTATTTCCGGCTGAACAACAGGTTGTGGTTGAGAAACAGGCTGCTGAACTGGTTCTTCTTTTGCTGGGGCTGAAACTACATCTCCAGATTTAGGCTGTTGAGAATTTTGTGATGTTGGTTGCACTGGAGCTGGTTTATTGAAGAACATATTATAACCTAATAATCCTCCACCAGCAAGAAACACACCACCTAGTATTAAAGGAAGTTTAGATTTTTTCTTTTCGGTCACTTCAGCTTCAGTCTCATCACCTGTACTTGTCATATTTTCATCATCTGGATCTTCATCCTGATTGCTATATGAAGTTTCGTATTCTGTGCCTTCGTCTGTATAATGTTCTTCATCAGTTTGAGTATAATCAGTTCTGGTTTCACCAGTTTCGTCATATTCATGTTCTTTATTTTTTTTCATGTCATTTCCTTTTTATAACAGGTAATAAAATCTACTATCCTTTTAACCTTATTACCTGTTTTGTCAATAGTGTTTATTAAAAATCTGACATAAACAGAACACCAATTGAAATTCCTGAATTAACTTTAACAGTTGTAGGAATGTTAGTGTCACGATCTATGTTAGTGCTAAGTTTTTGACCAACTTTACCGAATGCAGACTGTGCTATTTGTTTATTGTTCAAATCACTGGTAGTCACTACAGTTCCATTAGAAACCACTGATGAACTCCCCATGTTTTGCACAGCTTCACCATAGCCTGATATAAAGGCAGCAGCTAAACCCAGACCATATCTTGCAAGATAATGATGATTAACATCACTTGCCAATCCTGTATTAGAACTATCAGGGTCTACAGCATAAGTATTTATTTTGAACGAACCTTTAGCTCCTGGAATACTTAGTGTTGAAAATTGAACAACAATAGTTTCATTCGCAGTTTTCATACTACCTATCAGTTTTGCACCTGCAAGAGGACCTGTTACAATTCTTGCTAATACGGGACCTGGCTCATCACTATTAATAGCTGTTTCTAATACTGCTGGAACAATAGTTCCTGCTCTTACAAATGCAGCACCTTTTTTGCTACTTGAAGAGGAATTAGAACCAGAATTGTTATTCTGCACATTTTGTTGATTCCCTTGCTGAACATTTTGAGACTGTTGAGTATTGTTAGCATTTTGCTGACCTTGATTTTTGGTCGCATCTACAGGCTTACTGTAATCTATTTCTTGATAAGCTTTCCCCGGTGCCCATTTACTCATATACATAACCATTTGCTCTTGAACATTCTGCAAATTTCTTTTTTCTTCCGCATTATTTTTTTGTTGAGTTTTTGGCTGCTGAACCTGTTGCACTGGTTGAATAGGCTGTATCTGTTGAACAGGAGGAATCACTACTGGTGCTGGTGTAGGCTTTTGCTGTTCTGGTATATTTTCATTATTCAAGTTTGCAAATGGATCTTTTTTGTCAGTATCTGTATTATTAACCATAACAGGTAAACTTGTTTGTCCTGTTCTTATAGCCTCTGCCGCCTTGTCAGCATTTTGTTTTCTTTGAAGATCATTATGCTGTTCTGAATTACTGGTTCCCGGAGTAGCCGTTACTTTTGGGGCATTAGTTATACTTGATGAACCTGTAACGGGCATTTCTGGTTTCGAGTTCAGGTTTTTATAACCCAAAGCGAAAGCTCCCAAGATAACAACACCTGTAATGATTATTATCATTCTTTTTCTGGGATCGTGAAACAGACCTTTTATGTTTTTTGCTCTTACATTATTATTTGCCATTTTATATCCTTTTTCCTTATAGTCTATTACCAATCTTGAACTGAAAGATTTACGACATTACCATCTTGTAAACCTACTAACTGAGTTACAGGATTGAATACATAAACATTTGTGCCGTCTGAACTCGACATGAAAGCAAAGCTTGCTGGAGAAATAATTTTCAAAGGAGTTCTTACCACTAATTTTCCTCTTGCAATCCATGCTCTTGTACTTTCATCACCTGTAACTTTAACTCTCTTACCACCTTGTGGAGCAATACCATCTAACACTGGCATTAAGCGACTATCTGCACCTGAAGGCAATCCTTCTGAAGTTGGAGCAGTAGCATTTGGACCTCTTCCTCCCACACGAACCTCTACACGTTCATCAAAACTTTTCTGACCAGCAACTAAATCTATAACAACAGGAGTTGCTGTTCCTTTTAATTTCAAAATCATATTGCTTCTTGCATATGCACTTCCTGCATCTATCGTAAAACTACTTCCATCTGGACTGGATGCATCTAAACGAGAAACTGTAAATGCATCTTTATTTCCGACTCTGAAGTTTTCAACAGGCCACGGTTGCCCTGTTCTATCCACAACAACGAAAGAAGTAGTATGATTCACATAAGTTCTTATAATTGAAGGAGTGCTTCCTGGAGACAAAGATACTGAAATAGAACCTGTTTTTGGTGTTGGAGCACCATTAGGATCTTCACTCACAGCTTTAGCTCTGTCATCTACAGCTTTATGTAACTGTCTTATTTCATTAGGCGAAACACCTAACATATTATTCCTTACAACATCAAAGTCGCTTTGAGTAGGCATGGCACTGTTAGGAAGTGGTGGCAAATTTTGAGGATTAGAATTAGGTGTTGATACATTTTCACCTACATTACCAATAGGCATAGCATTTCCGCGTGCTGGAACATTATTACCAGCATTATTATTTTGTTGAGGTTGTGCCTGATAAAGACCACTACCTGTTGGAACCGTTGGGGTAGATTGATTGTAAAAACTACCAGGATCTTGATTATCTACAGGCTGCATTTGTGAAGAAGAGTTTGGAGCTGCATTTGCGCTTCCAGTAGCCAGGGCTATAAGAATAGCTGAAGCTAAAAGACTCGCATTTCCCCATACTTTCTGTTTCTTTTTAATCATATATCTCTCCGTTAAAACATTCTTATTATTTATACATTTTTTAAGATGTTAATCTTTATTTTTATAGTGATGTATATTTATTTAAGGGAAAAAATAAATATGTCAACAAAATAAAAGATTTTATCTTTAATATTTTTTGACATCCTCCCCGCCCTGAAGGACGAGGATTCTTCTTCCTTCGATGTAAAGTAATAGTTTTGACTTTTGAGGAAAATCAAAATTTCTTACGGATTTACTCCAGAAGCAATCCCCAGCAGCCCGCTGGTTCTGATATTAATCGCGGCATTGATATCTCTGTCATGGCTTGTATTGCATTTCGGGCAAGACCATTCTCTTATATTTAAGGGCAACTTAGGCATGATATAATTGCAGGAC
>Ga0308161_1000151_pt1 | contig 176546 bp, 173 predicted proteins | sample PhyFR2_FD_201034 | JGI IMG/M metagenome (GOLD analysis project Ga0308161, IMG submission 201034) | Phyllosphere microbial communities from UC Gill Tract Community Farm, Albany, California, United States - DLSLF.R2 | ecosystem: Host-associated > Plants > Phyllosphere > Unclassified | place...
GACACATTCATCGCAGATATACACTGACGGCCCGGCAATCAGCTTACGCACTTCATGCTGGCTTTTGCCGCAAAAAGAGCAGTACAGCAGCTTTCCTGAACCGTCTTTGCGCTTATCTGTCATCAGTAAACCTCTTCTCTAGTATCAGTCCCGCAGCGTAACAAGAACACCACGGCACGACCATATTACACAACAGCCGCATGATTGGCTGATGTCTGTTCATTCCTGTTATGACTCATGGCAGGCAGGTTTTGCTTAATACAAAACCTGCCGTTGAGACGTCCGTATGAGTATAACTATAGACCATCAGCCCGGCAGAAATAAGCCGTCAGGCGCGATGGGTAAATACGGAATCCACTAACCCGTACTGTACAGCCTCATCAGCAGACAGGAAACGGTCACGCTCAGTGTCACGCTCTATTTCTTCAAGAGTTTTACCCGTATGTTTCGCCATCAGCTCATTCATACGTGATTTCACTTTGAGAATTTCTTTTGCGTGGATTTCGATGTCCGTCGCCTGGCCCTGGAAACCGCCCAGTGGCTGGTGGATCATCACGCGTGAGTTTGGCAGACAGAAACGTTTGCCTTCTGCACCGGCAGTCAACAGGAACGCCCCCATTGAACAAGCCTGCCCCATACAAATGGTGCTGACGTCCGGTTTGATAAACTGCATGGTGTCATAAATCGACATACCGGCAGTGATCACACCCCCCGGTGAGTTGATATAAAGATAAATGTCTTTTTCCGGACTTTCTGCTTCCAGAAACAGCATCTGGGCAACAATCAGGTTAGCCATATGGTCTTCAACCTGACCTGTCAGGAAGATGATGCGTTCCTTAAGCAGACGGGAGAAGATGTCGTATGAACGTTCGCCCCGTGAAGTTTGCTCAACCACCATGGGTACCAACGCCATGTTTGGTGCAAATTGCTCTCTTTCACCACTGTATGACATAACCGTCTCCTAATAGATTCTGTTTGGCGCTCTTTAAAACCGATTCTACTTGAGATAGGCACACATGACTATGCTCAAGCGGCCAAGTCGCCATTTACACGCCTGACGGTCGTTATCAGTCAGATTTTAACTACAAATTTACCTGGGTTCGTTCTTATCAATTGGGGGATTTAGCCCCTTTTTTCAAGCCTGCAGGAATATTTCTTTTTCTCACGCGGTCCTGAACCGATGAAAGCCATTGTGGATGAGGCCAGTGTGAGGTTTCTACGTGGGCTGTGCCTTATAGTGATAAATATAGTGCAAAAACAACAGTCAAAAACAAAAAATACCTGATTTTCAGCAAATAAAAAGCCCGCAGTAAAAACTGCGGGCCTGAGAAGCGAACCTGTAAACAGGTTCAACAACGTGCAATTAACTTATGCAGGTTGAGTCTGGTTCATCAGCTCAGTAAAGGTAGTGGCTTTTTCAGTCACTTTCGCTTTAGACAACAGAGTTTCGACCGCTTGTTCTTCCAGAGCGACGTTACGCATGTTGTTCATCAGCTCTTTGTTTTTGCTGTAGAACTCAACAACTTCTTGTGGATCTTCGTACGCAGAAGCCATTTCTTCGATCAGCGCTTTAACGCGATCTTCGTCAGCTTTCAGTTCGTGCTGGCTGATCACTTCGCCCAGCAGCAGACCAACAACGACGCGACGTTTAGCTTGCTCTTCGAACAACTCACGTGGCAGTTCCAGCGCTTGTTTTTCGTTGCCGCCGAAACGTTGTGCAGCCTGACGACGCAGAACATCTACTTCGCCGTCGATCAGTGCAGCTGGCACGTCGATTTCGTTAGCGCTGACCAGACCGTCGATTGCCTGAGTTTTGATGCGGTTACGAACAGCACCTTTCAGCTCGCGTTCCATGTTTTTACGCACTTCAGCGCGCAGACCTTCAACAGAACCATCAGCCACGCCGAAACGTTTGATGAATTCTGGCGTCAGTTCTGGCAGTTCACGCTCTTCAACTTTCTTCAGAGTGATCGCGAACTTAGCTGCTTTACCTTTCAGGTTTTCAGCGTGGTAGTCTTCCGGGAAGTTCACGTCGATTGTGAATTCTTCACCCGCTTTGTGACCGACCAGACCTTCTTCGAAGCCTGGGATCATGCGGCCCTGGCCCATAGCCAGTACGAAATCAGAGGCTTTGCCGCCTTCGAAATCTTCACCGTCGATAGAACCGGAGAAATCAACGGTTACGCGGTCTTCAGCAGTGGCTGCAGCGTCAGTTTCTTTCCAGTCAGCTTGTTGCTTACGCAGAGTTTCCAGCATGGTATCAACATCAGCGTCGTTAACTTCAACAACAGGTTTTTCAACTTCGATGTTTTCCAGATCTTTCAGCTCAACTTCCGGGTACACTTCGAATTCTACGGAGAAATTGAAGTCTTCACCTTGCTTGTACTCACCCGGGATATAGTTAGGTGCGCCAGCCGGATTGATTTTTTCTTTGATGATCGCATCAACGAAATTGCGTTGCATCAGATCACCCAGCACGTCCTGACGTACTGACGCGCCGTAACGCTGTTCGATGATGTGGCTTGGTACTTTGCCTTTACGGAAGCCGTCAATACGTACTTTTTTAGAGACGTTGATCAGTTCACTGCTCACTGCTTTTTCAATGCTTTCAGCAGGAACAGTAATCGTTACGCGGCGCCCAAGGCCTTGAGTGGTTTCAACAGAAACTTGCATCTTGTTACCTCAAAAAAAAATCACAGTGCTCGGTCAACTCCAGAAGTCGTTCTCAAGATGAGAAGCAGCATCGAGTGCGCGAACTTACCTTGAAAACGACTTCTAAGAACCGGGACAGTTCTGTATCAGAACGTAGCCCTGTATTCGAGAGCGTCCGAAACCATTCCGGAAAAATTAGACGCGACATTATAGCGACGCAGACGCATTGAGTCGAGGACGGTATCTGTTACGCGGGAGGAAACTCACACGGGAATCGATCCATCGAAAAAAGCGGTCATTGCAAAGGCATTTCGCCTTGCCGTCTGTCCGTCAGAAGAAAAACAAAAACGGCCCGCGGGCCGTTTCTTGAAATTCGCATCTACTAATACCGCATCTGACAAGGAAAGTTCCAGTTTTACCGTCTCAAATGCCGATATTTATGCCTTTTTTGAATCAAATCGTGACGATTACGCCATTGTGCCCGCGCCGCGACAAGGCGGAGAGGCCGGAACCGTATCCTGCAAACCTTCCCATTCTTTCAGGGTGTAAGTATGCAGTGCCAGTGCATGAACGCTGCCCGCCAGCTCTTCGGTTAATCTTCCATAAATTGCACGATGACGCGCCAGGAAACGCTCGCCGATAAACTTATCGGACACCATGACGACTTTAAAATGGCTCTCGGAGCCTGCCGGGACATTATGACGATAGCTTTCGTCAGTCACTTCCAGAAACGCAGGTTCGAATGCTTCAACTAATTTTGCTTCTATTTGCTCACGAATCATAGCAATCTCCTTACACCGCATCAGCTGAGAACTGCGTCTGTCTGGTACTTCTATCTCTCTATAATGATAGGCTGTTTTCCGGACTCTATGCATGTCAGAACAATAAATTTCTGCTGCAGATTGATAAAAACGCCGCTCAGCCTGTCAAAGCTGATTCTGTCAAAGAAAGTGCTGTTCCGCCACGGATGATGAATGTCATCCGCAGGTTAACGACTTCTTTGCTGAAAAAAAGCGCAAAAAAGACGTTTTCCGGATTTTTGGGACTTCCCCCGGAAAATGGCAATGTTATGATGTCGGCAAAATTTTGAGCACTATTCCCTTATTAATATTGAGAAAATACACATGCTAAAGAAAATTATTTTCCCGGTTCTGGCGATGTTGATGCTGGCAGGCTGTGCCACCAGCACTAACACGCTGGACGTTTCTCCGAAAATTGTATTGCCTTCACAGGATCCTACCCTCCAGGGCATCACCATCAGCATCAACGGTGCTGACCAGCGCCAGGATCAGGCACTGGCAAAAGTTAACCGTGATGGCCAGCTGATTTCCCTTACGCCTTCCCGTGACCTGCGTTTCCTGCTGCAGGAATCTCTGGAGAAACAAATGACCGCCCGTGGTTACATGGTCGGTGCTGACGGCGCTGTGGATCTGCAAATCGTCGTGAACAATCTGTATGCAGATGTTCAGGAAGGTAACCTGCGTTATAACATCACCACTAAAGCCGATATCTCTATCATTGCAACGGCTAAAAATGGCAGCAAACAGGTGAAAAACTACCGCTCGACGTACAACGTTCAGGGCGCACTGTCTGCGACTAACGCGAAAATCACCAATGCGGTTAATACCACTCTGGGTGATGTCATCAGCGACATGGCCTCAGATACCAGCATCAGCGACTTCATCAAAGCTAACGCGCGATAAGTTTCTGCTGTAAGAGTGAACACTTCTGCCCGGCTTGCCGGGCAGAATGCTTTCTGAGGCAAGTGATTGTCTTTCCCGATAGGCATCCCTTCCTTTATTATGCGTATGCACCACTCTCTCACCGGTACGCAGGAACACTATTTTAATGAAAGGTCAGTATTTCAAGATTTTCACGCAGCGTAATACCGTCATTTTACTGCTTCTGGGCTTTGCTTCCGGCTTACCGCTGGCGCTGACATCCGGCACATTGCAGGCGTGGATGACAGTGGAAAACGTCGATCTGAAAACCATCGGGATTTTCTCGCTGGTCGGTCAGGCTTACGTTTTTAAATTCCTGTGGTCACCGATGATGGACCGCTATACGCCCTCTTTCCTCGGGCGCAGACGTGGCTGGCTGATACTGACGCAACTCCTGCTGGTGGTGGCGATTTTCGCGATGGGATTTATGGATCCCTCCAAAGATTTATTCTGGCTGGCGTCGCTGGCAGTGCTGATAGCCTTCGCTTCCGCGTCGCAGGACATCGTTTTCGACGCCTACAAAACTGATTTATTGCTGCCGGAAGAGCGCGGGAGCGGCGCGGCGGTTTCAGTGCTGGGCTACCGGCTGGCGATGCTGGTATCCGGCGGGCTGGCCTTGTGGCTGGCAGACCGTTATCTCGGCTGGCAGCACATGTACTGGCTGATGTCAGGTCTGATGCTGACTGGCGTTATCGCCACCCTGCTGTCGCCGGAACCTGAAAACTCGCAACCGGCACCGCGTACCCTCGAAATGGCGGTCGTCGCGCCGCTGAAAGACTTCTTTGGCCGTAACAATGCCTGGCTGATTTTACTACTTATCGTGATGTACAAAATGGGCGATGCATTCGCAGGCAGCCTGAGCACCACATTTTTGATCCGCGGCGTCGGGTTTGATGCCGGAGAAGTCGGGCTGGTGAACAAAACGCTCGGTCTGGCGGCCACGATTTTTGGGGCCCTGCTGGGCGGGATGCTGATGCAGCGTCTGAGCCTGTTCCGCGCACTGATGCTGTTCGGGATTTTGCAGGCTGTATCCAATGCGGGTTACTGGATCCTTGCCGTTACAGATAAAGATTTGATCACCATGGGCACGGCGATTTTCTTCGAAAATCTTTGCGGGGGGATGGGGACGGCGGCCTTTGTCGCATTGCTGATGACATTGTGTAACCGCTCGTTTTCGGCCACACAGTTTGCGTTGCTTTCTGCGCTATCAGCCGTGGGCCGTGTATATGTCGGACCGATTGCCGGCTGGTTTGTGGAAGCCTATGGCTGGCCGTGGTTTTATCTTTTCTCGATTGTGGCGGCGGTCCCCGGTTTACTGCTACTGGCGGTTTGCAGAAAAACGCTGGAATACACTCAAAGCACCGACAGCTTCCTGCCACGCGTTCACTTTGCAAAATCCTACCGGTGGGCGCTGCGCTTTCTGCTGACGGGAAGCGTGCTGCTGATCCTGTGGCTGGTCACACTGATTGCCGACAGTATGGGCTGGGCTTCCAGGCAAGCTCTGGCGACAGTTTTGCTGGAAACCGGCGCATTTATATGTCTGACTGGTGTTATTTTAGGCAGTCTGCTCGACTTTTTATCTCTGCGCCGTACCGCACGTTCATGATTTGCCGCCATTCATTTGAAATGAGTGGCGCATTCATTTAACAACTGATCAATAAATATCACTCAACAATTTAAATTCAGAAAAAATAATATTCGCGGGGATAATTTTTCTCCGCCGCTTTTTGCTGATTTTATTTCACTCGTTTTAAACATTAATTTAACATTAATTAAACCTATCGATCGGATATCGGCCGGCAATAATATTGAGAAAATCTGTCACCCCTTGTTTTTCATCACTATAGAAAAAAATCTATACGCAACATATTGTTGCCCACTGTAAATTGTCACGATCCGTGACATGTGTGACTGCGTTAACATAAAGTGTCAACAGCGGCTTGACACTTGTTTAAGCGTGTTTACAGTCCTGCAACCTTCCCGTAAAATGCCCGCACACCTGAAGCGACAATAGAGCCCTAGTTATTGAGGTCGTTAGATGAGACTTAAGAAATACAATAAAAGTATTGGGATGTTGTCCTTATTTGCTTCCGCGTTATTGTTGAGCGGTTGCAATACGGCATTGATGGATCCCAAGGGAGCAATTGGACTCGAGCAGAGAACGCTGATTTTAACCGCTATCGGTTTAATGCTGATCGTTGTTATACCAGTTATTATCATGGCGTTTGCCTTTGCGTGGAAGTATCGTGCTTCCAACACAAAAGCAAAATACAGTCCTGATTGGTCCCACTCCAACAAGATTGAAGCCGTCGTCTGGACAGTTCCAATTATTATCATTGCCATCCTGGCAACGATAACCTGGAAAACCACCCACTCGCTTGATCCGTTCAAGCCTATCGTGACTGACGAAAAACCGATGACGGTTGAAGTCGTTTCTCTGGACTGGAAATGGTTGTTCATTTATCCGGAACAGGGCATCGCTACCGTTAACGAACTCGTCATTCCTAAAGATGTGCCGGTTCAGTTCAAAGTCACTTCTGACTCTGTGATGAACTCGTTCTTTATTCCTCAGTTAGGCGGGCAGATTTATGCGATGGCCGGTATGCAGACTCAGTTGCATTTGATTGCAAATGAAGCCGGTACCTACAAGGGCATCTCAGCAAGCTTCAGCGGCCGCGGTTTCTCTGGCATGAAGTTCAACACGATTGCGACTCCAACCCGTGCCGATTTCGACACTTGGGTAGCGAAAGTGAAAAGCGCACCGAACCAACTGGCAACCACTGATGACTTCAACAAACTGGCTGCACAGAGTATCGACAACCCAGTCGAATACTTCTCTGTTGCAAAACCTGGTTTGTTCAAAGAAATCATTGGCAAATACTCCATGCATGACATGAAGGCAGCGCCAGAAGGTCACACCATGCCAATGCCAGCAGGCAGCGACATGAAAGGCATGGATATGGGTGGACAGTCTCACGCAGCCGGAGCCGAGGAATAAACGATGTTCGGAAAATTAACGCTTGATTCGGTTCCGTATCATGAACCGATTATCATGGTCACAGTTGCCGCGATTATCATTGGTGGTCTGGCAGTCCTTGCCGGCATCACTTATTTCGGTAAGTGGAAGTATCTGTGGACCGAGTGGCTGACGTCTGTCGACCACAAAAAATTAGGTATCATGTATATCATTCTGGCCTTCGTCATGCTTCTGCGTGGCTTTGCCGATGCCATCATGATGCGTAGCCAGCAGGTTCTTGCTTCTGCAGGTGAACCGGGCTTCCTGCCGCCTCATCACTACGACCAAATCTTCACCGCGCACGGCGTAATCATGATCTTCTTCATGGCGATGCCTTTCGTAATCGGTCTGATGAACGTGGTTGTTCCTTTGCAAATCGGTGCGCGCGACGTTGCGTTCCCGTTCCTGAACAACGTGAGCTTCTGGTTTACCGCCGCTGCTGTTGTGTTGATCAACATCTCTCTGGGTGTGGGTGAATTCGCACAGACCGGCTGGTTGGCCTATCCGCCACTGTCAGGTAAGGAATACAGTCCGGGGGTCGGGGTAGATTACTGGATCTGGAGTCTCCAGATATCCGGTGTCGGTACCTTGCTGACCGGTGTTAACTTCTTTGCGACCATCCTGAAGATGCGCGCTCCTGGTATGCCGCTGATGAAAATGCCGGTATTTACCTGGGCCGCACTGTGCACCAACGTGTTGATTATCGTGTCCTTCCCGATCCTGACCGTGACTGTTGCACTGCTGACATTAGACCGTTATCTGGGCACCCATTTCTTCACGAATGATATGGGCGGCAACATGATGATGTACATCAACCTGATTTGGGCCTGGGGCCATCCGGAAGTGTACATTTTGGTTCTGCCAGTATTTGGTGTGTTCTCAGAAGTTACCGCAACCTTCTCCAAAAAACGTCTGTTTGGTTACACCTCGCTGGTATGGGCAACCATCGCCATCACCGTGTTGTCGTTCATCGTTTGGCTGCACCACTTCTTCACCATGGGTTCAGGCGCAAACGTCAATGCCTTCTTCGGCATCATGACGATGATCATTTCTATCCCGACCGGGGTAAAAATCTTCAACTGGCTGTTCACCATGTATCAGGGCCGTATCACGCTGAATGCAGCGATGCTGTGGACTGTTGGCTTCATCATCACCTTCTCTGTGGGTGGTATGACCGGCGTTCTGCTGGCGGTTCCTGGTGCTGACTTCGTGCTGCACAACAGCCTGTTCCTGATTGCCCACTTCCATAACGTAATCATCGGTGGTGTGGTCTTCGGTTGCTTCGCAGGTCTGACTTACTGGTTCCCTAAATCCTTCGGTTTCACGCTGAACGAAAAATGGGGTGTGCGTTCATTCTGGTTCTGGATCATCGGTTTCTTCGTTGCGTTCATGCCACTGTACGTACTGGGCTTCATGGGTATGACCCGTCGTGTCAGCCAGAACATCGATCCTGAGTTCCACCCGTTGCTGGTTGTTGCGGCATGCGGTGCTGCACTGATTGCCTGCGGTATCCTCTGCCAGCTGATCATGATCTTCGTTTCCGTTCGCGACCGCGACCAGAACCGTGATCTGACCGGTGACCCATGGGGCGCACGTACTCTGGAGTGGGCAACCTCTTCTCCTCCTCCGTTCTACAACTTCGCTATCGTGCCGCAAATTCACGACCGCGATGAGTTCTGGGACATGAAAGAGAAAGGTACCGCTTACAAGCAGCCTGCTAAATATGAACCGATTCATATGCCACGTAACAGCGGCGCCGGTTTCATCATCGCTATGCTGAGTCTGGTTTGTGGTTTCGCTTTAATCTGGGATATCTGGTGGCTGGCAGCAGTGAGCTTCATTGCGCTGGTTGTGACCTGGATTGCGAAAAGCTTCGACGAAGATGTTGATTACTACGTGCCAGTTGAAGAAGTGGAACGTATTGAAAACCAACATTATGAACAAATCCGTAAAGCAGGTGTGAAACATGGCAACTGATACTCTGACTCACCACGATGAGGCCCATGCTGAGCATGGGCACCACGACGCAGGTGCAACCAAAGTCTTCGGCTTCTGGATCTACCTGATGAGTGACTGCATCTTGTTTGCGAGCCTGTTCGCAACGTATGCAGTACTGGTAAACGGGACCGCTGGCGGTCCCTCTGGTAAAGACATTTTTGAACTGCCGTTCGTGCTGGTAGAAACCTTCTGCCTGCTGTTCAGTAGTATCACTTACGGCTTTGCGATGCTGGGCATGAACAAAGGCAACAAAGCGGCTGTTAACGGCTGGTTGTTCCTGACATTCCTGTTCGGTTTAGGCTTCATCGGGATGGAACTCTATGAATTCCATCATCTGATTGCTGAAGGCTATGGCCCGCAACGCAGTGGTTTCCTGTCTGGCTTCTTTGCGCTGGTCGCCACCCACGGTCTGCACGTGACCTGTGGTCTGATTTGGATCCTGACTATGATGGTTCAGGTTTCGCGTCGCGGTCTGACTGAAGTCAACAAAACCCGTCTGATGTGTCTGAGCCTGTTCTGGCACTTCCTGGACGTGGTGTGGATCTGCGTGTTTACCGTTGTTTATCTGATGGGAGCGATGTAATGAGTCATTCTGCTACTTCCCATGGTGGCGCAAGCCACGGCAGCCTGAAGTCATACGCTATTGGCTTCATCTTGTCGGTTATCCTGACGGTGATCCCGTTTGCCATGGTCATGACCGACACGGCATCACATTCACTGATCCTGGGTACCGTGGTTGCGTCCGCAATCATCCAGATCGTTGTCCATCTGGTGTTCTTCCTGCACATGAATACGTCGTCGGAAGAGCGCTGGAACCTGGTGGCACTTCTGTTCACCGCTGTGATTATCTTTATCGTCGTTGTGGGCTCATTGTGGATTATGTATAACCTCAACCTCAATATGATGGTCAGTTAAAGAGCCGAGCTGCACGTGATGATTAAGCAATACCTGCAAGTAACGAAACCAGGAATTATTTTCGGCAACTTAATTTCTGTCATCGGGGGATTCCTCCTTGCTGCCAAAGGCAGCATCGACTTCCCACTCTTTCTCGCCACGCTGGTGGGTGTTTCGCTGGTTGTCGCATCGGGTTGTGTATTTAACAACTTTATCGACCGAGACATCGACCGGATCATGGAAAGAACGAAGAACCGGGTCCTGGTGAAAGGGCTTATTCCGCCGAAAACAAGCCTGGTTTACGCGACCATTCTGGGTATTGCGGGCTTTGCGTTGTTGTATATCGGAGCAAATCCGCTGGCGATGTGGCTGGCAGTGATGGGCTTTGTGGTTTATGTCGGCGTTTACAGCCTGTACATGAAGCGCAACTCGGTATACGGCACGTTGATCGGCAGCTTGTCTGGCGCAGCGCCACCGGTTATCGGTTACTGCGCCGTTTCAGGCCAGTTCGATACCGGTGCCCTGATCCTGCTTCTGATCTTCAGCCTGTGGCAGATGCCGCATTCGTACGCGATTGCCATATTCCGCTTTAAAGATTATCAGGCAGCAGGCATCCCGGTTCTGCCAGTGGTGAAAGGCATCTCCGTCGCCAAGCATCATATTATCGTCTACATTCTGGCGTTTATGATTGCGACGCTGATGCTGACCCTGAGCGGGTACGCAGGTTATAAATACCTGGTTGTGGCCGCCGCTGTCAGTATCTGGTGGCTGGGCATGGCACTGAAAGGTTACAAAACGGAAAACGACGTGGTGTGGGCAAGAAAACTGTTTGGTTTCTCCATCATCACTATCATGTCGCTGAGCTTCATGATGTCCGTGGATTTTAATTCTGCACCGACATCGTTGCTGACCTACGTTTGGTAACATTCAATTTCAGTGTAACGCTCTGAAATCATAGCGAAAGGCCAGTAGCAATACTGGCCTTTTCTTTTGCTCTTTCAGTCAGACCACTCCCGTAATATCTGCTAAAGATCCATCGTTTTACCAAGGCCGGCTTAATCATTAAAATGTCGGATTGTTATTTTGAGGTAGTAATGTGAACGATAACCAGATGACCCCGCAGGAAAGTCGGGCTACATGGGGACTAGGGACAGTATTTTCTTTACGCATGCTCGGCATGTTCATGGTCCTGCCGGTGCTGACCACCTATGGCATGAAACTTTCCGGCGCCAGCGAAACGCTTATCGGCATCGCTATCGGTATTTACGGACTGGCACAGGCCGTTTTCCAGATCCCATTTGGACTGCTTTCTGATCGCGTTGGCCGCAAACCCCTGATCGTCTTTGGTCTGGTCATCTTCTGTATCGGCAGCATTGTGGCTGCTTCAACCGAATCTATCTGGGGCGTGATCATTGGTCGTGCCCTGCAAGGCTCCGGCGCGATTGCCGCCGCCGTGATGGCCCTGCTTTCTGACCTGACCCGCGAGCAAAACCGCACCAAAGCGATGGCATTCATCGGCATCAGCTTCGGCATTACCTTTGCGATTGCGATGGTACTCGGCCCGATCATCACCCACGCCTGGGGTTTACACGCCCTGTTCTGGGCGATCGCGGTACTGACTATTCTCGGCATCATTATTACCGTTGCCGTGGTGCCCTCCCCTGCCACGCACATTCTCAATCGTGAATCGAGCATGGTGAAAGGCAGCTTTGGCAAAGTGCTGAGCAACGCCAAACTGCTCAAACTCAACTTCGGCATTCTGTGTTTGCACGTTTTGCTGATGTCGAGTTTTGTGGTGTTACCGCAAGTCATGGAACACGCCGGATTCCCGCCTAGTGAACACTGGCGTGTGTATCTGGTGACCATGCTGACCTCTTTCGTCGCCGTCATTCCGGTGATTATCTATGCCGAGAAAAAACGCCACATGAAACAGGTATTCATGGGCTGCGTCGCGGTACTGCTGCTGGCGGAAATCGTGCTGTGGTCGGCGGGTCTGCATTTATGGGCGGTCATTGCAGGTATCCAGCTGTTCTTTCTGGCGTTCAACGTCATGGAAGCGATTCTGCCGTCGCTTATCAGTAAAGAATCACCGGCAGGCTACAAAGGCACCGCAATGGGACTTTACTCCACCAGCCAGTTTATCGGCGTGGCGATTGGCGGCAGTTTAGGCGGTTATGTTTACGGATACGCCGGTGCTGGTGCGGTATTCCTGGTCTGTGCAGCGATTGCCGTTGTCTGGTTGGTGGTCAGTTCCACCATGACCGAACCGCCGTATGTCAGCAGCCTGCGCATTACCTTGTCTGAACTGGCGGTGAAAGATTCCGCCCTGCAGGCACGCATTCTCGCCCAGCCGGGCGTGGCAGAAGCCATTGTCGTACCGGAAGAATTCAGTGCTTACGTGAAGGTCGATACCAAACAGACCAACCGTAAAGCCCTTGAGCAACTGGTCAGCGCTGCCTGACGCGCTATGACGTTAATAAACGCTGTGCCTGCAAACTGGCACAGCGTTTCAATTTTATCCCCACCGCGTGACTCCCCTCACTTAAAAAACCTCAGTAATCATTATCCTCAAGAATTCCTTAACAAAATTTTTTGTCAGTGATGACGGCTTTCGGGCCTATTGAGGATCTCATGAAAACATATGCTCTCGTTGGCACCGGCGGACGCTCAGGTTTATACATTGAAGCGATCACCGGCAAATATCGCCACAACGCAAAATTTGTGGCCTTCTGTGATACAAACCAGACGCGAATGGATTATGCGAACCGCCAGCTTGAGCAAAGCGGCATCGCCCGGGTATCGACCTGGAAAGCCGCTGATTTCTCTGCGATGCTCGACGAGACTAAACCGGACATCGTGATCGTCACCAGCATGGATCGCACGCACGACGATTACATCGTCCGCGCCCTGCACGCGGGGTGCGATGTCATAACTGAGAAGCCGATGACCATTGATGAGCCGCGCGCACTGCATATTCTTGATGCCGTCGATGCTACCGGCTATCAGGTGCGCGTGGCGTTTAACTATCGCTACGCACCGCATCACAGCAAAATGCGCGAACTGCTGATGCAGGACACCATTGGTGAAGTGCTGTCTGTGCATTTTGAATGGCTGCTCAATACCGAACACGGTGCAGATTATTTTCGCCGCTGGCACCGTGAGAAACGCAATTCCGGCGGCCTGCTGGTACACAAATCCACTCACCATTTCGATCTAATGAACTTCTGGCTGAACAGCACGCCGGAGAAAGTTTATGCTCAGGGCGACCTGCGGTTTTACGGCAAAGAGAATGCGGAAAAACGCGGCGTTGCTCAGTTTTATCCGCGTGCGCATGGCTATCCGCAGGCGCAGAACGATCCGTTCGCGCTGCATATGGAAGACAACGCCCAGCTCAAAGCGCTGTATCTGGATGCCGAGCATGAGGATAACTATTTCCGCGACCAGAGCGTGTTCAGCGACGGGATCAACATTGAAGATACGCTGTCGGTGTTGGTGAAATATCAGAACAAAGTCCAGCTGACTTACTCGTTGAATGCGTATCTGCCGTGGGAAGGACTGAATGTGGTATTCAACGGCACCCAGGGCCGCATTGAAATGAAAATCGTCGAGATGTCTTACGTGAATGCCGGTGGCAAACGCGAAAATGAAGGCAGTATCGAGAAAGCAGAAATCACGGTTTTCCCGTTATTTGCAGAGCCCTGGAAAGCTGAATTCCAGATGGGAGAAGGCGGTCACGGCGGCGGCGATAATGCCATGCTGGAAGACCTGTTCGGCGAGCGCAAAGACGATCCGTTAAAACGCGCTGCCGATCACCGCGCAGGTGCGATGTCGATCCTGACCGGGATCGCCGGAAACCTCTCTATGCAGCACGACAAGCCGATCTATTTTAAAGACTTCGAACTGGTGAAAAGACTGCGCCAGCGGAAGTAAACGCTATAAAAAAGGGACGCACAGCGTCCCTTTAAAAACCGCTAGCCGACGTAATTCGTGTTGCAGGAAGGCGCCCAGCGCAGCCAACGCATCTGCAGCGCGAAGTACGAAGGCTATTAGTCGCGGAAGTTTTTGAACTGGAAGGGCTGGCCCAGATCACCTTTCTTAACCAGCGCCATTACGGCCTGCAAATCATCACGTGCTTTGCCGGTGACGCGAACTTCGTCACCCTGCACCTGCGCCTGCACTTTGATTTTACTGTCTTTGATCAGCTTGACGATTTTCTTCGCCAGCGCAGATTCAATGCCAGAATGCAGTTTAGCTTCAACGCTGTATGTTTTACCGCTGTGATCCATCTGCTCAGGAATTTCCAGCGCGCCACCTTCGATACCACGTTTGGCTAGCTTCTCACGCAGAATATCGACCAGCTGATTTACCTGGAAATCGGATTCACTGGCGACTTTGATACTCTCGTTTTTCTCGTTGAGATCGAAGCTGGCAGGAATGTTGCGGAAATCCCAGCGGGTTTGCAGTTCACGGCTGGCATTTTCCACGGCATTGCGCACTTCCTGCATGTCGATTTCGGAAACAATGTCAAAAGACGGCATAATCGCTTCTCCCTGTAGTTTTTGTATTGCACGTTATATGGCGTGCATAATACCGCCTTCAACCGTCGATGCCAAACAACAGCAAAACACCGAACATAAAATGCCCCGATGGTCAAAAAGTGCAGGTGAAAATGTGATCTACAGCACGAATGTCTATACTAATAAGATAACCGGACAGCAGAATATTCTTTCTACAGCCGATTTGGCGGGCGTGATTCGCCCCACATCCCTGGAGGCACAATGAAAATAACAGTATTGGGTTGCGGTGCACTGGGACAACTTTGGCTTTCAACCCTTTATCAGCAAGGCCACGATGTTCAGGGATGGATCCGTATTCCTCAGCCTTTCTGTGCCGTCAATGTCATCTCGCCGGAAGGCATTGCTTTTAACCGCAATATGCCAACAAATGACCCGGAACATCTGGCGCAGAGCGAATTGCTGCTGGTCACGCTGAAAGCGTGGCAGGTTTCCGGCGCGGTCAGCACGCTGATGCCGATACTCAATGACAATTGCGCGATATTATTGCTGCATAACGGCATGGGTACAGTCGATGAATTACCGGCTAACCGCCTGGCAATTTTACAGGGCGCGACAACCCACGCGGCGCGACATGAAGGCAATGCGATTGTCCATGTGGCTGCCGGAGCGACGCACATCGGCCCGGTGACACCCCGAGGTGCGGCGCTGAGTTCTCTGGCGGATACGCTGCATAACGCCTTACCGGACGTCGCCTGGCATGACAATATTAAGCCATCACTGTGGAATAAACTGGCAGTGAACTGTGTGATTAATCCGCTGACAGCGTTGTATGATTGTACCAACGGCGACCTGGTAGCGTATGCCGATCAGATTGAACAAATTTGTCAGGAAGTTGCGCAGGTGATGGCGATTGAAGGCGTCGAAATCCACAGAGAATCATTGCTCAGCTTTGTCTATCAGGTGATTGAATCGACCTCCGCCAACCATTCATCGATGTTGCAGGATATCCGCAACCAGCGTCATACCGAAATTGATTACATCACCGGCTATCTTCTGCGTCGCGGGCGCAAATTCGGTCTGACCCTGCCGGTCAATACCCGCTTATTTGAACAGATTAAGAGAAAGGAAAACGATTATGAGCGCGTCAGTTCTGGTCTGCCTGGCACCTGGTAGCGAAGAAATAGAAGCCGTTACTGCGATTGATTTGCTGGTGCGGGCGGGTATTAACGTTACCACCGCCAGTGTCGCCGGTGATGGAAATCTTGAGATCCGCTGCTCGCGTGGCGTACGCATTTTGGCCGACGTCGCGCTGGTGGATGTCGCGGATGAAGATCATGATGTGATTGTTTTGCCCGGCGGTCTGGGCGGCGCGACCTGTTTCAGCGAAAGTCCGCTGCTGGTAGAAAAAGTCCGCCAGATGCACGTCAGCGGTAAAATTGTTGCCGCTATCTGCGCCGCACCCGCGCTGGTACTGGAATATCATGATTTATTCCCGGTCGGCAATATGACCGGTTTTCCGGGCTTAAAAGATAAAATCGACCCGAACAAATGGTCCGATCGCCGGGTAATTTTTGATCCTCGCGTGAATCTGCTCACCAGCCAGGGACCGGGAACATCGATGGAATTCGCCCTAAAGATTATCGATCTGCTGCTGGGTAAAACAAAAGCCGCCGAAATTGCCGCTCAGTTGGTTCTCGCACCGGGGATCTATAATTATACCGATGAAGGCGCACGGGAATCCTGAGCCACAAGATACCGGGAATAATTTGAGCAAACAAAAAAGGGGCTCAGCATGGCTGAACCCCTTTTTTATAGAAGGAACGCGTGTTAAGGGCGATATACCTTAACGTTATCGAAACCTTGCTCTTTCAGATACAGCGCCTGCAAACGACTCATCACACCACGATCGCAATACAGCAGATAGGTTTTGCTCTGGTCCAGATCGCCAAACTGCGTCGCCAGCTTGTAGAACGCTAATGGCTTCACTTCAACGTTTTCCAGCGCCAGCGGCTGTGCTTCTACTTCATCCGGTGCGCGTACATCCAGCACGATATCCGTTGAAGTAAACTCGGCCACGGTTTCTACTTCCGGCACCACTTCTGCGGCCTGCGCGGCAATTTCGCGAATATCGACGTTTCGCGCTTCACTGACCACTTTATCCAGTACATCGAAATCGAACATCGCTTCTTCGGCTTCAATTTTGGCTTTCACTGCTTTCACCGTCGGACTTTTCGAAATCACACCGCAATATTCCGGCATGGTTTTCGCAAAATCTTCGGTACCGATTTCACGGGCAATCTTGATGATGTGCTCTTTATCGTGAGAAATCAGCGGACGCAGGATCAGTGTGTCAGAAACGTTGTCGATCAGACGCAGGTTAGTCAGCGTCTGGCTGGACACCTGACCCAACGCTTCACCGGTCACCAGCGCCTGCACGCCGTAGCGCTCAGCAATGGAAGAAGCGGCGCGTACCATCATACGTTTCAGGACGACGCCCATCTGGCCGTCTTCGACTTTTTCGAGGATCTCACCCACTACCGGTTCGAAATCGACGGAGATAAAGCGGACGCGGTGTGAGCTGCCGAAACGGTTCCACAGATAATGTGCCACCTGCTTCACGCCGATTTCGTGCGCTGCACCGCCGAGATTAAAGAAGCAGTAATGCACACGACAACCGCGACGCATCAGCATATAACTGGATACGCCGGAATCGAAACCGCCGGAAATCAGCGAGATCACATCTTCCTGCGTGCCAATCGGGTAACCGCCCTGACCTTCGAGGCGACTTTTCACCAGCACCAGTTGATCGTCGTTGATTTCCAGTTTCACCGTCACTTGCGGATCTTTCAGGCTGACTTTTGCCGATTCGATGTGCTGATTCAGACCGCCGCCGACATAGCGTTCTACTTCGGTCGACGTGAAGTCATGTTTACCACGACGTTTAACGCGCACGCAGAAGGTTTTGCCTTCAACTTCAGAACGATAAGCTTCCAGCGTTTGCTCGAAGATATTGTGAACGTCGGTATAAGGACGGTCTTCGACTTCTTCAACATAACGGATACCCGGAATGCGGCAGAGCAATTCCTGGATCAGGTCGTGTTTGCTTTCGTCTTTGCTGCGAACTTCGATATGATCCCAGTGGCGAACCACCGCCAGCGTCTCATCATGCGGTCGCACGATATTGCGAATGCTGCTTGAGAGGATCTTAATGAAGCGCAAACGCACAGATTGGCTCTTGATGGTGATTTCAGGGAACAATTTAATGATAAACTTCATGGCAGTCTTTTGTTAGCGGGTGAAAAAACGGGGTAGTAAGTCGCTGAATAAGGATCTAGGATCCTATTATTGCTAAGCCAAATGGTCGATATGTGTCACATTGGGTTTAGCAATAATATCTGCGGCGCAGAGTATATCACTTAAAATGGGTACTCTGTGCACAAAACCCTGCAGCAGATGTCATGCTGAACAGGAATGTCTCTTGAGGCCGAGCGCTGACTCTGCCGCCTCAGTACTTCGATCATCCAGTCTGATCAACGATATTAAAAGAGAATTATGCCAAAAAAATCTGCACCACCTGCCAATTTTGAAACGGCTCTGGCCGAACTTGAACAGATCGTTTCCCGCCTCGAATCAGGCGAGCTGCCTCTGGAAGACGCACTTAACGAATTTGAGCAAGGCGTCCAGCTGGCGCGTCAGGGACAGCAAAAGCTGCAACAGGCAGAACAACGTGTTCAGATCCTGCTCGACAGCGACAACGATGCTCCGCTGACCCCGTTCACCCCAGAAGCCGAGTAACTGGTCATGTCTGAAGCGATTTCCTTTTCCGGTGCTGACGGGTTTACGCATGAGCTGCGCGCGAAGCAAAAGCGTGTGGATGAAGTCTTAACGGCGTATGTCAGCGCACAGCCACTGGCAGATTTACCGCTGGTTGAGGCGATGCGTTACGGCGCGCTGCTGGGCGGTAAACGTCTGCGCCCGTATCTGGTTTACGCCAGCGGTCAGCTGTTCAGCCTTGATTTAAAGAATCTTGATGCACCCGCGGCGGCCGTGGAATGTATCCACGCGTATTCCCTGATCCACGATGATTTACCGGCGATGGACGACGACGATTTACGCCGCGGCCAGCCGACCTGCCACATTAAATTTGGCGAAGCCAATGCGATTCTGGCCGGTGATGCGCTGCAGACGCTCGCATTCTCAATTCTGGCTGACAGTGAAATGCCAGACGTCGCGGTAAAAGATCGTCTGGCGATGATTTCCGAACTGGCCAGCGCCAGCGGTGCCAGCGGCATGTGTGGCGGTCAGGCTCTGGATTTGGCCGCTGAAGGTCAGCAGGTCGGTCTTGAAGCGTTAGAAAAAATTCACCGTCATAAAACCGGTGCGCTGATCCGCGCCGCGGTGCGCATGGGTGCGCTGGCTGCCGGTGAAACCGGACGCGCCGTTTTGCCTATACTGGATAACTACGCGCAAGCCATTGGCTTAGCGTTTCAGGTCCAGGACGATATTCTGGACGTGGTTGGCGATACCGCCACACTTGGTAAACGCCAGGGCGCTGATCAGCAGCTGGGGAAAAGTACCTACCCTGCCCTGCTGGGGCTGGACGGCGCCAAGGCCAAGGCCATGGACCTGTATCAGGAAGCCGTTTCCGCACTGGATCAGCTGGCAGCACTTTCTTACAACACCGCGCCACTTCTCGCGTTAGCCAGCTTTATCATTGAACGCGATAATTAAACTTACTATGAGCAACTGATGAGTCTTGAATTAGCCAAATACCCGACACTGGCGCTGGCGGAGAATCCTGAAGATCTCCGCTCACTCCCTAAAGAGAGTCTGCCTAAGCTCTGCGATGAACTGCGCCAATATTTATTGGCCAGCGTCAGCCAGTCCAGCGGACACTTTGCGTCCGGTCTGGGAACGGTAGAACTGACCGTTGCTATGCATTATGTCTACAACACGCCATTCGACCACGTTGTCTGGGATGTCGGCCATCAGGCCTATCCGCACAAAATTCTGACCGGCCGTCGTGACCGTATTTCTACCATCCGCCAGAAAGGCGGTCTGCACCCGTTCCCGTGGCGCGGTGAAAGCGAATACGACACGTTGTCCGTGGGTCACTCATCGACGTCCATCAGTGCAGGTCTGGGCATGGCTGTGGCTGCCGAGCGTGAAGGCAAAGGCCGCCGCACCGTGTGTGTGATTGGCGACGGCGCGATCACCGCGGGTATGGCGTTTGAAGCGATGAACCATGCGGGCGATATCAAACCCGACATGCTGGTTATCCTCAATGACAACGAAATGTCGATTTCCGAAAACGTCGGCGCGCTGAATAATCATCTGGCACAGCTCTTGTCCGGCAAACTGTATTCACGCCTGCGTGAAGGCGGTAAGAAAGTCCTGTCCGGCCTGCCACCGATTAAAGAACTGGTGCGCCGTACCGAAGAACACCTGAAAGGCATGATGGTGCCGGGTACGCTGTTTGAAGAGCTTGGCTTTAACTATATCGGACCAGTTGATGGTCACGATGTGGTGGCGCTGGCGCAGACGCTGAAAAATATGCGCGACCTGAAAGGCCCGCAGTTACTGCATATCATGACCAAAAAAGGCAAAGGCTACGAGCCCGCCGAAAAAGATCCGATCAGTTTCCATGCGGTGCCGAAATTCGATCCGGCTTCCGGCACACTGCCGAAAAGCAAAGAAGGTCTGCCGACGTATTCGAAGATTTTCGGTGACTGGTTGTGCGAAACCGCCGCCAAAGACAGCAAGCTGATGGCAGTCACGCCAGCGATGCGTGAAGGCTCCGGCATGGTGCGTTTCTCGCGTGAATACCCGCAACAATATTTCGATGTGGCGATTGCCGAGCAGCACGCGGTGACATTTGCCGCCGGTCTGGCAATTGGCGGGTACAAACCGATCGTCGCAATCTACTCGACATTCCTGCAACGTGCTTACGATCAGGTGATCCACGATGTGGCGATCCAAAATCTGCCGGTGCTGTTTGCCATCGATCGCGGCGGTATCGTCGGTGCCGACGGACAAACGCATCAGGGCGCATTCGATCTCTCTTTCCTGCGCTGTATCCCGAACATGACCATCATGACGCCGAGCGACGAGAACGAATGTCGTCAGATGCTGCATACCGGTTATCACCATAACAGCGGGCCGGTTGCCGTGCGTTATCCCCGTGGTAACGGGACGGGTGCCACCTGTGAACCGCTGGCGTCATTGCCCATCGGTAAAGGCGTGGTGCGCCGTGAAGGCGAGAAAGTCGCGATCCTCAACTTCGGTACATTGCTGCCGGAAGCGCTGGCTGCGGCAGAAAAACGTAACGCCACCGTGGTGGATATGCGCTATGTGAAACCGCTGGATGACGCGTTAATTCAGGAACTGGCCGCCAGCCATGAAGTGCTGGTCACGCTTGAAGAAAACGCCATCATGGGCGGCGCAGGCAGCGGCGTGAACGAACTGCTGATGTCTAAGCGTATCCTGGTGCCGGTGCTGAATATCGGTCTGGCGGACAGCTTTGTCCCGCAGGGCACGCAGGACGAAATCCGTCATGATGTAGGGCTGGATGCCGAAGGCATCGACCGTCGGATCACCGACTGGCTGGCCTGATTATTCTCCCCTCTTTTAGTCTGAAAGAGGGGAGTTTCCTTCCCCACGCCCTTCTTTGTCACACGTTCATCTCGTTCTGTGAGCTACAGTTATAGCAAGCTAATCATTTCCCACGGCTTCTGAAATCAACTTGTGTTTACCAGGAGATGTCATGCAATACACCACCTTAGGAAAAACCGGTCTGAACGTCTCACGCCTGTGTCTGGGCTGTATGACGTTTGGCGAACCGGATCGCGGAACTCATGCCTGGACGCTGCCCGAAGAAAGCAGCCGCCCGATCATTAAGCAAGCACTCGACGCGGGTATCAATTTCTTTGATACCGCCAACAGTTATTCCGACGGCAGCAGTGAAGAAATCGTCGGTCGCGCCCTGAAAGACTTCGCAAAACGCGATGAGATTGTCGTCGCCACCAAAGTCTATAACGCGGTCACTGGCCTGAAGCCGGGACTGTCGCGCGCCTCGATTATGCAATCTATCGATGACAGCCTGCGCCGCCTTGGCATGGAATATGTCGACCTGCTGCAAATCCATCGCTGGGATTACGAAACACCGATTGAGGAAACGCTGGAAGCGCTAAACGACGTCGTGAAAGCCGGTAAGGCACGCTTTATCGGCGCATCATCCATGCATGCGCATCAGTTTAAACAGGCGCTGGATGTCTCAGCGCAAAATGGCTGGGCGAGCTTTGTGTCGATGCAGGATCAATACAATCTGATCCAGCGTGAAGAAGAAAACGAAATGTATCCGCTGTGTCTGGAAAGGAATATCGCGGTGTTGCCGTGGAGTCCGCTGGCACGCGGCAAACTGACCCGTCCGTGGGGAGAAACCACTGCACGTTCAGTTTCCGACAATTTTGCCAAAACGTTGTACGACGCTACCGATGAAGCTGACGGTAAAATCGCTGAACGTGTGGGTAAAATTGCCGAAGATCACGGCGTACCGCGCGCGCAAATCGCACTGGCGTGGATCCTGAGTAAGCACGTGGTAACGGCCCCGATTATCGGCGCTTCACGCGCAGCTCATCTGGAAGATGCTGTCGCCGCACTGGAGATAAAACTCTCCATTGAAGAAATCGCTGAACTGGAAATGGCCTATGTGCCGCACGAAGCCACCGGTTTCAAATGATCCGAAGTGATTTGAACTAATGTGAAGTCATGTGAAGTCATAAAAAAGGCGTTGTCAGGGCAAACTTGGCAACGCCTTTTTACTGCTCTTTAATGCAGATCAGAATAAGCCAATCGGCCAGTGATGCCCGATCAGATAGATGATCGCCGCACCCAATACACCGGCGACGACATCATCGATCATGATGCCCATTCCACCCTGCACGTTGCGATCAAACCAGCGGATCGGCCAGGGTTTCCAGATATCCAGTACGCGGAAAACGATAAACCCGATCAACACCCAGCGCCAGTCATTCACAGGGATCGCCATCAGCGTGATCCACATGCCGACAAATTCATCCCACACAATGCTGCCGTGATCATGAACCCGCATGTCGCGCGCGGTCTGACGGCAGAGATACACGCCGATACAGATACTGAACATGACGATCATGGAGTAGACCTGCCACGGCAGGTACGTCATGACAATCCAGAACGGGATCGCGGCGATGGAACCTGCGGTGCCCGGCCCGACCGGGAATAATCCACTGCCAAAACCGGTTGCCAGCAAGTGCCATGGATTACGCAGATTTAAACGTTTTTTGGCCGCAGCCATGTCCTGAACCGGATCACCGGTTTTGCCTTTATACCCGGCTGGGCGTTTTTTACGGCCAATATTCACAGCAATTCCTCTGCGGCAAAGTGATCAAAACCCTGCCATTCAAGTTCTACCGGTGCGCCTGAACGCAAAAATTTAATTCCTTCAGACAGCGGCGCAATCTGCCCGATACAGATGAAATCAACACCCAGATGGCTCAGCGCTACATCCAGCGCGCCACGGTTGATTTCCGGCACGGTGAAGCAAAGCTCGTAATCTTCGCCACCGGTCAGTGCCCATTTCAGCGCCTGCTCAGGATCCGTGACATTCTTTAATGCGGCAGATAACGGGATCGCGTCGAGATCGAGGCGCGCGCCACATTCACTGGCATTCAGTATATGTTTAAGATCCGAAATCAGCCCGTCGGAGAGATCGATAGCGGATGTCGCTAAATCACGCAATGCCTGCCCCTGCAACACGCGCGGCGACGGCCGAAGATGACGTTTAAGCAGGAATTCACGGGTATCGGACTCCGTCACATTAAGCTGTTCCAGCAGAATGGCGAGCCCCGCAGCGCTGTCACCCAGCGTTCCGGTCACGAAAATCCAGTCACCAATACCTGCGCCGGAACGGGTTAATGCGCGCCCTGCGGGTACCAGCCCCTGAATGGTTAACGTCATGCTCAGCGGACCGCGGGTGGTGTCGCCGCCAATCAGCTGCATGCCGTAATAATTAAGTTGATCAAACAGACTGTCGCTGAATGCCTGCAGCCAGTCGGCGTTGACTTCCGGCAACGTCAGTGCCAGAGAAACCCAGGCAGGATCAGCGCCCATCGCGGCCAGATCACTGAGGTTTACCGCCAGAGCTTTATAGCCCAAATCGGCCGGTGAAATCGTTTTTAGAAAATGAATGCCTTCAACCAGAGTGTCGGTACTGACTGCTAACAGCTGCTTCTCGCCGACCGTCAGTAAGGCACAATCATCACCAATGCCTAAATGAACGTCCTGTCGGGCGGTTCTGTAACGGTTAAAGTAGCGAGTGATTACATCAAATTCGCCGCATGACATAGTACATTTCCAAATCGTTAGAATGACTTAAGGCCGGAAATCCGGCCTTAAGAGGGGTGTCACACAAAAGATAAACCAGGTGACATCACCAGATTATCAACAGAGGCGGTATTCAGGCGAAAATGACTGTCGCCATTTGTGACTGAAGCCGGCACTTTTTTGATGATCATTTTTTACGAATATGCGGGCCTGCTTTATCCAGCACACCGTTGACGAACTTATGGCTGTCTTCCGCACCAAAAGTTTTCGCCAGTTCAATGGCTTCGTTGATCGCCACTTTGTAAGGGACGTCCTGGCGTTTGCTCAGCTCAAACAGAGCCAGACGCAAAATCGCTCTTTCCACCTGGCCCAGTTCATCCAGCTGGCGGGACAGGTATGGCGCCATCAGTGCATCGAGTTTCTCAGCACTGTTTGCTACACCAGCCAGCAGTTCGCGGAAATAGGCAATGTCTACGTCTTTGACATCCTGCTCGGTCAGGAATTCTAATTCAACATCGGCGATGTCATTTTTCGACAACTGCCAGGAGTAAAGCGCCTGAACGGCACATTCACGGGCGCGGCGACGAGCAGCAGGTTTCACGGATTTCCCCTTAACTAGATTCAGGCCTTAATAGCCTTGATAACATTAATCATTTCAAGCGCGGTCAGTGCAGCTTCTGCACCTTTGTTACCGGCTTTTGTCCCTGCGCGTTCGATGGCTTGTTCAATGCTTTCTGTGGTCAGCACGCCAAAGGCAACCGGGATTTCGCTGTTCATGGCAACGCTGGACAGGCCAGAGCTGCATTCGCCCGCTACAAATTCAAAGTGGGCAGTGCCCCCGCGGATCACGGTGCCAAGTGCAACAACCGCGTCAAATTTACCGCTTTCAGCCAGTGCACGGGTTGCCAGAGGCAATTCGTATGCGCCCGGGACCCAGACTACGGTGATGTTGTCATCGCTGACCTGACCGATACGCTTTAACGCATCAACAGCGCCGGAAAGCAGGCTGTCGTTGATAAAGTTGTTAAAACGAGCAATCGCGATGGCTACGCGCGCGTTAGGCGTGGCTACAACACCTTCGATAACGTTCATAGTTTTCCTTAAAGTGGGTTCAGGAGTTTCTCAACCCCAGCCGCAGGGGGGCGGATTCTATCATAAAATTACCCTGTCTGGACATGCGCTTTTAACGTCATTCCACCAGGGGGGAGTAAAATTCTCAGTACACCGGTTTCAGGCGTAAACGTAAGTCAGGGCCAATCTGGCGGATATCGCTGAAAGCAAACTCCGGCGCATCAGTCAGATGTTGCAAACCGGGCAACTCGCAAAGTGCTCGCCCATTATTACCCAATAGCTTAGGCGCCATATAAACGATTAATTCATCAACCAGACCCGCTTGTAATAAGGCGCCGGCCAGCTGCGCGCCCGCTTCCACCCAGATGGCGTTTATCTGGCGTTTTGCCAGCTGCATCATCAGCAGAACCAGATCAATACGGTTATCGCGCCCGGCCACGCGCCATTGTTCGACGGACTCCGGCCAGACCTGCGAATCTGCTTCAAGGCGCGCCAGCAAGACATCACCGGGAATATTCACCAGCTGATGCTGCGGTGTAACACGATTCTGGCTGTCGAGAATGATACGCAGCGGCTGGCGCAGATTTCCCTCGGGATAAATCGCCTGCACTTCACTGCCCAGCTCGCTCCAGCGCACATTCAGCGAAGGATTATCGGCCAGCACGGTGGCGCTTGTGCTCAGAATGGCCGAGCTTTCAGCACGAAAACGCTGAACATCCGCACGGGCTGCCGGAGACGTGATCCACTGGCTTTCGCCGGAGGCCATCGCCGTTCTGCCATCCAGAGACGCGCCCATTTTCAGCTGCACGTAAGGAAAACCTGTACGCATGCGTTTGAGAAAACCGAGGTTTACAGCTTCTGCCTGGGAATGCATCAGCCCGTGGCTGACGTCAATACCATTCTGTTTAAGGCGGTATAAACCGCGACCGGCGACTTCCGGATTCGGATCCTGCATCGCGGCGACCACGCGGCTGACACCGGCGGCCAGCAAGGCATCGGCACAAGGTGGTGTGCGCCCGTGATGGCTGCAAGGTTCGAGGGTTACGTAGGCAGTCGCGCCGCGGGCTTTCTCACCGGCCATGCGCAAAGCATGGACTTCGGCGTGCGGTTCACCGGCACGCAAATGATAGCCTTCGCCGACAATTTCGCCATTTAATACAATGACACATCCCACATTGGGATTTGGTGTGGTGGTGAAACGCCCGAGACGCGCCAGTTCGAAAGCGCGCGCCATATAGCGTTCATCAGCAGGTGATTCATCAGAAAAATTTTGAACAGAAGACGGTTGGTCAGGCAGCATCAGCTTTCCTTAGTCCTGAAGACGGGCGATCTCTTCACCAAATTCACGGATATCTTCGAAGCTGCGATACACCGAGGCAAAGCGAATGTAGGCGACTTTATCCAGCCCTTTCAGGGCGTCCATCACCAGATTGCCGATCATCTTGGCCGGGATTTCACGTTCGCCGGTTGCGCGCAGTTGCGACTTAATGTGACTGATGGCCGTTTCGACATCATCAGAGCTGACCGGGCGTTTTTCCAGCGCTTTGAGAAAACCGCCGCGAAGTTTGTCTTCGTTGAAAGGTTCGCGAACTTCATTGCTTTTAATGACGCGTGGCATCACCAGTTCAGCCACTTCAAAGGTGGTGAAACGCTCATGGCACACCAGACACTGACGGCGGCGGCGAACCTGCGATCCATCGCCTACCAGACGGGAATCGATGACTTTAGTATCAACAGCGGCACAAAATGGGCAATGCATAGCACTTCCTGATCGCGAACTCAATTGGACATTAGTTTAACCCGAAGTGTGCCGACAACAAAGGCTGTCGCTACTTTCATCGACATCGGGTTAAACTTAGCTATCTATATTGGTGCCCGGACGGAATGTTTCAACGGGCAGATGAAAGGAAGTCTCTGATATGACGAAACACCCGCGATTTTTACTGGCCTGTGCCGCGTTATTCAGTCTGGCGGGCTGCGCGAAGCAAAATCCTCAAATGCCGGAACTTAAAACGGAAGTGGGTCAGCTCAATCAAAAACTGCAACGCCTGACAGATCTGGCCATCGCGCTGGAGCAGCAGACCACGCTTAACCGCCAATCATCGAATGGCGTGTATTTATTGCCGACAGCGAAAAGCGCCGCACTGCTGAAAAGTGATATCGGCCAGCTGGAAGTTCAGCTGATCCGCGTCGCTCCGGATGCCACAGGCGTTCAGGCCGTGCTTGAAATCAAAAACACCTCCGGTCAGCCATTGCCGCCGTTTACCGCTTCTTTAAGCTGGGGACAGCTGGATCCGGTCACCGGCAAACCGCTGACCGTCGATATGCAAACCCAGACGATTACCGTCGAGCCAGATTTATTGCCGGGGCCGGTGAAAACCGTCGAGGTGAAGTTTAATCAGGTGACTGTCGACACGCTGGGATTTGTACACCTGCATAATATCGTGGCGACACCGCCGGCACAGCCGGTCGTAGCGACTGCCACAACGCCTGTCGTGGCTAAATAGCACCAGCGAATTACAAACCAAAAAAAACCCCGCATCGCGGGGTTTTTGTTTTCAGGTCGGTAGCTGAACCATCGGCAAATTACGGAAGAATCGAAGGCTGATCTGCGCCCTCTTTTTCCACTTTCTGCTGCAACATGTGTTCACGCTTCATGCCCAGTTTCAGAGCCAACGCAGACGCCACGTAGATTGACGAAACAGTACCAATTGACACACCAATCAACATGGTCAGAGAGAAGCCTTCCAGCAACGCACCGCCAAAGATATAGAGCATCAGTACCACCATCAGCGTGGTTGCTGAGGTCATAATGGTACGGCTTAACGTCTGGGTCAGGGACACGTTCATGATTTCGTAAGAGTTACCGCGACGAATTTTGCGGAAGTTTTCACGAATACGGTCCGACACCACGATGGAGTCATTCAGCGAGTAGCCGATAACCGACATCAGGGACGCGATAATGGTCAGGTCGATTTCGATCCTGAACAGCGACAATACGCCCATGGTGATGATCACGTCGTGCGCCAGTGCGATTACTGCACCCAGCGCCAGTCGCCATTCAAAACGGAACCCGACGTAAATCAGGATACAAATCAGCGCCATCAGCAGCGCCATGCCGCCAGCCTGCGCCAGATCGTTACCCACGCTCGGCCCCACAAACTCGACACGTTTTACGGTGGCGTCTTTGTCGATATCAGCGTTTACCAGGCTGAGGACTTTATTCCCCAGTTCCTGACCGGCATTACCGGAAACAGGCGGAAGGCGAACCATCACGTCACGGCTGCTGCCAAAGTTCTGAACAACAGGATCCTTGAATCCTGCTTTTTCCAGATCGGCGCGCATGTCGTCGAGGTTAGCGGGCTGACTGAGGCTGATTTCAATGACGGTACCGCCAGTGAAGTCCAGACCCCAGTTGAATCCGCGAACACCCATAATCGCGACGGAAGCGATAAACAACAGGCCTGAAATACAGAAGGCCACGTTGTCCCAGCGCATAAAGTCGATGACTTTACGGCCGTAGTTCAGTTGTTCAACAGTATATGGTTGTTGCTGTGCCACAACGCACTCCTCAGATAGACAGCTTTTTAATGCGTTTGCCGCCGTAAACCAGGTTCACGATTGCACGGGTTCCCACGATCGACGTAAACATCGAGGTTGCTACACCGATAGCGGTGGTGATAGCAAAGCCTTTGATCGAACCGGTACCCACTGCATAAAGAATAATTGCCGTGATCAGGGTAGTAATGTTGGCATCGACGATACTGGAGAACGCGCCTTTATAGCCTTCATGAATCGCCTGCTGAACGGAACGTCCGTTCTTCAGCTCTTCCTTGATACGTTCGTTTATCAGTACGTTGGCGTCGACGGCTACCGCCAGCGTCAGCACGATACCGGCAATCCCCGGCATGGTCAGCGTTGCACCCGGCAGCAGCGACATGATCCCGACAATCAGAATCAGGTTAGCCACCAGCGCAGTCGTGGCAATAATGCCGAACTTACGGTACCAAACCACCATGAACAGAATGGATGCCACCAGACCCCACAAGCACGCTTCCAGACCCTGAGTGATGTTTTGCATCCCTAAGGTCGGGCCGATAGTACGTTCTTCAACAATCTGAATCGGCGCGATCAACGCACCGGCGCGCAGCAGCAGAGACAGCTGACGGGCTTCATTCGGATCGTTCACCCCGGTGATACGGAAGCTGTTACCCAGACGTGACTGAATCGTCGCCACGTTGATGACTTCTTCCTGTTTCGCCAGAATCGAACGGCCATTCGCATCTTTCTTACCGCTGTCTTTGTATTCCACGAACAGGGTAGCCATCGGTTTGCCGATGTTATCCTTCGTGAAGTTAGACATGGCGTTACCGCCAGCGCTATCGAGAGAGATGTTAACCTGCGGCTGATTGTACTCATCCATGCTGGATGTAGAATCAGTGATATGGTCACCGGTCAGGATCACGCGTTTGTACAGAACTACCGGACGGCCATCACGCATGTTTTTCACTTCGCTGTCGCCCGGTACACGACCGGTTGAGGCAGCAGAAGCATCCACATTGGTGTTTACCAGACGGAATTCCAGTGTCGCGGTCGCGCCTAAAATTTCTTTAGCACGCGCAGTATCCTGTATACCCGGCAACTCAACCACGATACGGTCAGCCCCCTGACGCTGTACCAGCGGCTCGGCGACACCCAGTTGGTTGACACGGTTACGCAGGATAGTGATGTTTTGCTGAACGGCATACTCGCGCGCTTCACTCAGGCGAGCATCAGTCATCACCACGCGAGCTGCATTATCGCCGCTGTTGGTGATCACTAAATCGCGGTGACGTGGGCTCAGGTAGCTGACCGCAGAATCACGGGTAGCAGCATCGCGGAAACGCACTTCAACGCCATAGTTGTCGAGCTTACGCACCGTGGCATAAGGAATATTCTTGTCACGCAGGTCGCTGCGCATGTTGTCCATCGTTTGCTCTTGCAGCTTACTCAGCGCGGTATCCATATCCACTTCCATCAGGAAGTGAACACCACCACGCAAGTCGAGGCCCAGCTTCATCGGCTCAGCGCCCAGCATGCTCAACCAGCGCGGCGTTGCCGGCGCGAGGTTCAGTGCAATAACAAACTTGTCGCCCAGCGCTTCAGTCAGCGCTTCACGTGCACGGAGCTGTACATCCGTGTCTTTGAAACGGGCAAGAATAGCGCCATTCTCCAGAGCAACTGATTTGATCTGGATTTTGCTTTGATCTAATACGTTACGGACTTGGTCCAGCGTTGCTTCACTGGCGTCGGAACCCCGAGCACCAGTGATTTGAACAGCCGGATCCTCACCATAAAGGTTGGGAAGTGCATAAAGCAAACCGACGATGACCACAACGATCAACATCAGATACTTCCACGCAGGATAACGGTTTAACACGGCAGTTCCCTTCGGGAAAATCGAAAATTAGATAGACTTCATCGTGCCTTTTGGCAGAACTGCTGCCACGAAGTCACGTTTGATCATCACTTCGTTGGTGTCGTTCAGTGCGATAACCACATAACCGGTTTCGGCTACTTTAGTTACGCGACCGATCAGACCACCGGTGGTCATGACTTCGTCACCTTTACCGATAGAGTCCATCAGTTTTTTGTGTTCTTTAGAACGTTTCTGCTGCGGGCGCAGGATCATGAAATAGAAGATTAGACCAAAAACCACCAGCATGATAACCAGAGAGTAAGGACTTCCCTGTGACGGTGCGCCGGTCGCTGCGACTGCATCGGAAATGAAAAGACTCATTTAAATTCCCTCATTGTTGTTGTGAAGCAAATTGATGTAATACAAACCGAGAATCCGACCCGGAGTCTGGCGATGAAACGTCTCGCACAATACCCCATAATGCCGGTTCAAGAAATTATAAAATCGGCACCCCCTTTCGAAGATGCCGATACGAAAAAGAAATCAGAAGTTTAAAGGCGGAACAGGCTTGCCTTTACGCTCGTAGAAGTCTGTCACAAACGCTTCTAATTTACCCTCTTCAATCGCCTGGCGTAAACCGGCCATCAGACGCTGGTAATAGCGCAGATTATGGATCGTATTTAACCGCGCACCGAGAATTTCGTTGCAACGGTCAAGATGATGCAAGTAAGCGCGGCTGTAATTGCGACATGTGTAGCAATCACAGTGTTCGTCGAGCGTTGACGTGTCATCTTTATGCTTCGCATTTCGGATTTTCACGATGCCATCGGTCACGAAAAGATGACCATTTCGCGCATTACGCGTTGGCATCACGCAGTCAAACATATCGATACCGCGACGCACGCCTTCCACCAAATCTTCAGGTTTACCGACACCCATCAGATAACGAGGTTTGTCTTCCGGGATTTGCGGGCAAACGTGTTCGAGGATACGGTGCATATCTTCTTTTGGCTCACCTACCGCCAGGCCGCCCACAGCGTAACCATCAAAGCCGATATCTACCAGCCCTTTTAATGATACATCTCGTAAATCTTCGTAAACGCTGCCCTGAATAATACCGAACAAAGCATTCTTATTATTCAATTCGTTGAAGCGATCGCGGCTACGTTTTGCCCAGCGCAAAGACATCTCCATAGAACGTTTTGCGTAATCCCAGTCAGCAGGATAAGGCGTACATTCGTCGAAGATCATCACGATGTCCGAACCCAGATCGTTTTGGATTTCCATCGATTTTTCAGGGCTCAGGAAGACAGGATCCCCGTTGATCGGATTGCGGAAATGCACACCTTCTTCTTTGATTTTACGCATCGCGCCCAGGCTGAATACCTGGAAACCGCCGGAATCGGTAAGGATCGGGCCGTGCCAGTTCATGAAATCATGCAGGTCGCCGTGCAGCTTCATGATTTCCTGACCCGGACGCAGCCACAGGTGGAAAGTGTTACCCAGCAAAATCTGTGCGCCAGTTTCCTTTACTTCTTCCGGGGTCATGCCTTTTACGGTGCCGTAAGTACCCACTGGCATAAAGGCCGGGGTTTCGACTACGCCACGTTCGAAGACCAGACGTCCGCGACGTGCGCGGCCATCGGTAGTGCTTAATTCGTACTTCACATTGCCTCCAGCATCAGAGAAACAGTCTGATGAGGTTAAGTCCGTGGCATGATGCCCGGAAAAGAAAGCCCGAATGCACCGAGTGCGTCCGGACCGGTAATTACAAAAAGGCTACTGGCCGACCACTTCCTGCGGCGCCAGCGGGTTACGGTTGATGAACATCGCATCCCCATAACTAAAGAAACGGTAATGCTCTGCGACGGCCTGATGATAGGCATTCATCGTATTTTTATAGCCGGCAAACGCCGACACCAGCATGATCAGCGTCGATTCAGGCAGGTGGAAATTGGTAATCAGGGAATCAATCACCTGATAGTGATAACCCGGATAGATGAAGATTTTGGTATCGCCGAAGAATGGCGCAATCAGTGCATCTTCACTGGCCTTCGCCGCACTTTCCAGCGAACGCACAGACGTTGTGCCCACGGCCACCACTTTATTGCCGCGCGCTTTACACGCCAGTACCGCATCCACGACTTCCTGAGGCACTTCGGCATACTCGGCGTGCATGATGTGGTCTTCAATGGTGTCCACGCGAACTGGCTGGAAAGTCCCTGCTCCCACGTGCAGTGTGACGAAAGCAAACTCCACACCTTTGGCTTTCAGCGCATCCATCAGCGGCTCATCGAAATGCAAGCCAGCGGTTGGCGCAGCTACCGCACCCGGACGTTCGCTGTACACGGTCTGATACAGTTCACGGTCAGCATCTTCATCAGGGCGGTCGATATAAGGCGGCAGCGGCATATGGCCGATTTCGTTGAGCAGAGTAAAGACATCACGATCTTCATTAAACTCCAGCTCGAACAACGTATCGTGGCGCGCCACCATCGTCGCTTTAATATCTTCTTTATCACCAAGCAGCAGTTCTGCACCCGGTTTTGGCGATTTGGACGCACGCACATGCGCCAGAACGCGGTGCGAATCGAGCACACGCTCAACCAGCACTTCAATTTTTCCGCCGCTGACCTTACGGCCAAACACCCGGGCCGGGATCACGCGGGTATTGTTAAATACCAGCAAATCGCCGGGATGGATTTTATCGAGAATATCGGTGAACACGCCGTGCGTTAACTCACCGCTCGGCCCGTCCAGAGACAACAAACGACAGCCGCTGCGCTGGGTCTGCGGATAGCGCGCAATCAGGGATTCAGGGAGTTCAAAAGAAAAATCGGCAACACGCATGGCTTTTCACTTCACTTAACGACAAAAACAGGCGGCTTAGTCTAGAGGGACGGGGCATCCCCTGCAAGCATCTGCGTCAATAAAGGCATCCGCTGCCCTGTCAGAGATCAACTTTCCTGCGTTATACTGCCGTCATGAATTTTCTCGCTCACCTCCATCTGGCCTCACTGGCTCAAAGTTCCCTGACCGGCAACCTGCTGGCTGACTTCGTTCGCGGCAATCCTGACGGACAATTTTCAGCCGAAATTGTCAGCGGGATCCGCATGCATCGCCGCGTAGATACCATGACCGATTCGCTGCCGGAAGTGAAAATTGCCCGCAGCTATTTTCGTGAAGATTTTCGCCGCGTCGCGCCCATCACGCTCGATGTGGTCTGGGATCATTTTCTCTCACGTCACTGGGCCACAATTCATCCGCAACAGTCGCTGGAGGATTTTCTTGACGACTGCCAGCAGGAAATCGAGCCGCAGTTGCCTGAAATGCCGGAACGTTTCCAGAATCTGAATGCGTATTTATGGCCGGAACGCTGGATGGAACGTTATGCCGTGCTGCCTTTTATTGGCGACGTATTGCGCGGCATGGCTAACCGGCGGCCAAAACTCAGCGCGCTAACCGGTTCTTTCCATGATATCGAGCTCAATTACGATGCTCTCGAACAGCTTTTTTGGCAGTTTTATCCGGTCATGATGCAACAGGCGAAAGACCGGCAAATCTGACAAATACCGCGAATTTTGTGATTCCATCCGCAATTCCCTGCAATCCAAAAGGTTGTTGTTAAAAAAGTATGGGACTTACGTCAAAGACTGATAGCCGGATGCTATCTGATTGATTGGTGCGATGGGGTTTATTCACCCGAGGGTTGCCCCTATACTGGCAGTCGTTTTGTTCACCCTTCCTTCTCACCTACGACGCCCGTAAGGGTTTCATAAGGAGTAATATTATGGTTCTGGTAACTCGTCCAGCCCCTGACTTCACCGCAGCAGCAGTTCTCGGTAGCGGCGAAGTAGTTGAAAACTTCAACTTCAAAAAACACACTGCAGGCAAACCTACTGTTATCTTCTTCTGGCCAATGGACTTCACTTTCGTATGTCCTTCTGAGCTGATCGCTTTCGATCACCGTTACGAAGAATTCCAGAAACGTGGCGTAGAAGTGGTAGGCGTGTCCTTCGACTCCGAGTTCGTTCACAACGCATGGCGTAACACCCCTGTTGAGAAAGGCGGTATCGGTCCTGTTAAATACGCGATGGTTGCTGACATCAAACGCGAAATTCAGAAAGCCTACGGTATCGAACATCCGGACGCTGGCGTTGCACTGCGCGGCTCTTTCCTGATCGACAAAGAAGGCGTTGTTCGTCACCAGGTAGTGAACGATCTGCCACTGGGTCGTAACATCGACGAAATGCTGCGTATGGTTGACGCACTGCAATTCCACGAAGAGCACGGCGAAGTGTGCCCGGCTCAGTGGGAAAAAGGCAAAAAAGGTATGGGCGCTTCTCCGGACGGCGTGGCTAAATACCTGACAGAAAACGCGTCAAACCTGTAATCCCTTCACGGATTTCAAGGTCAATAACGGTCAGCTTAGCTGGCCGTTTTTTTTGCCTGCCATCCGGCACGATCACAATTTCCCCTTCCCGCTCCCTGTTCTGCCTGTTTTACGTCTACGCTGAAAATGTTCCACTCCGGTCATTATGGCGTGCAGTTTGCATAGTTCTGATCGGATAAAACACACAAAAAAGCGTTATCACACAATAACCTGAAGGTTATGACTCATAAGACAGGGTAATAAACAGGAGCCCCTATGTTACGGAAATCACTCATCGCGCTGACCTTGCTGACCAGCTTTCCGCTGTACGCCGCGTCCAGTCCTGCGGTTGAAGCCAAAAACGGCATGGTTGTCACTTCGCAATATCTGGCCTCTCAGGTCGGGGTCGATATTCTAAAAATGGGAGGAAACGCCATTGATGCCGCTGTGGCCGTTGGCTACGCGCAGGCCGTCGTCAACCCATGTTGTGGCAATATCGGCGGCGGAGGCTTCATGACGGTGCATCTTGCTGATGGCAAGGACACTTTCATTAACTTCCGCGAAACCGCACCTGCCGCCGCCAGCGCCAATATGTATCTGGACGCCGACGGCAATGTGAAAAAAGGCGCCAGCCTGTACGGATATCTCGCGGCAGGTGTACCGGGCACAGTACTGGGCCTGGATACGGTGCAGAAGGAATACGGCAAACTGACGCGCCAGCAGGTGATGGCACCGGCGATTAAACTTGCCCGTCAGGGCTTTGTGCTGACCCGCGCCGATACCGATATTCTCGATACCAAGGTTGACCGCTTCAAAGAAGATCCTGAGGCAGCGCGCATTTTCCTGCGTAAAGACGGCAGCGCACTTCAGCCGGGCGATAAACTGGTTCAAACCGATTTAGCCAATACGCTGGAATCCATTTCAAAACACGGGCCGGATGCTTTCTATAAAGGCAAAATCCCGGCAGCAGTGGAAGCGGCCTCGAAAAAAGGCGGCGGTATCCTGACCGCGGCAGATTTCGCGAACTATAAAGTCACTGAGGACGCGCCGATCACCTGCAGCTATCGGGGCTATAAATTCGTGTCCGCACCGCCGCCAAGCTCCGGCGGCGTGACGATGTGTGAAATTCTCAACATCGTTGAGGGCTACGACATCAAAAGCATGGGCTTCAACTCAGCGGCGTCGATTCATGTCCTCACCGAAGCCATGCGCCATGCTTACATGGACCGCAATACCTATCTTGGCGATCCGGAATTTGTGAAAAACCCGATTGACCGCCTGATCAGCAAAAGCTACGCCGAAGAAATTCGTAAGAAAATAGAAGCAGATAAAGCCACGCCTTCCACAGCCGTTCAGCCGGGGATGGAACCGCACGAGAAACCGGAAACCACCCATTACTCTATCGTCGATAAAATGGGTAACGCCGTCTCAACCACTTACACCATTAATGGCTTATTTGGCTCTGTGGTCATCGCGCCAGGAACCGGTTTCTTCCTTAATGATGAAATGGATGACTTCACCACCAAAGTCGGTGAGAAAAACCTCTTCGGCCTGGTGCAGGGCGTTAAAAACGCAATCGCCCCCGGTAAGCGCCCACTATCGTCTATGAGCCCGAGTTTAGTGACCAAAGACGGCAAAACTTTCATGGTTCTCGGCTCTCCGGGCGGTTCGCGCATCATCACCATCACTCTGCAAACGGCGCTGAATGTTATCGACCACGGTATGCCACCGCAGGAAGCGGTGAATGCGCCACGTATTCATCATCAGTGGTTGCCGGATGAAGTCTATTACGAGCAGCGCGGCGTTTCACAGGACAGCCTGAACATCCTGCATAAGATGGGTTACAAAATGGTGGAACAAACGCCGTGGGGTGCCGCAGAGCTTATTATGGTGGGATTACCGGGTGCCGCTGGCGTAACATCCGCGACCTCAGGTAATGATTCGGCAGTGTCAGGCAAGGTGCGCGAAGGTTATCTGTACGGCGCGAATGATGTGCGACGCCCCGCAGGTGCGGCCATCGGCTATTAACCGGCATCCTTCACGCTATTTCTGCGTTGGCTGCCTTCATTCACCCCGGTCACTTACCTGTGTAAGCTCCCGGGGATGTACTCAATTACCGCGTTGATATAGCCCGAATGATTTCGTTAATAAAATTTATAAACAGTAAAAAGCCCCCGGGATCATCAGATCCCGGGGGCTTTCTTTACCGGAAGGTAAGTGCTTGCTTACGCTTTGTTGTCCAGCGTCAGCGCTTGTTTTTTGCGGTCATTGCGCAGTTTAAAGGCATAACCGACCAGCAGCGCCACAACCCAAACCATCCCGACATAAAGCGAAATACGGGTATCCGGGAAGTAACCAATCAGGCCAATGATGAACACCAGGAAAATGATACCGAACACGGAGGTGTAAACACCGCCACGCAGCGGGAACTCCAGTTCTTTAACCTGCTGTTTGCTCAGCTTGCGACGGAAACCAATCTGGGAGAACAGGATCATAATCCACACCCAGACTGTTGCAAACGTCGCCAGAGACGCGATCACCAGGAACACGTTTGACGGCATGATGTAGTTCAGGTAAACCGCCACCAGCAGCGCCGCCATCATCACCAGCACGGTAACCCACGGCGTCCCCAGACGTGAAACCTTGCTGAACATTTTCGGTGCCTGTCCCTGCTCTGCCATACCGTGCAGCATACGGCCCACGCCGAACACATCACTGTTAATGGCAGAAAGCGACGCGGTGATCACCACGAAATTGAGAATAGCCGCTGCCGCCGTAATGCCCATATGCTGGAAGGTCAGTACAAACGGGCTGCCCTGCGTACCCACCTGATTCCATGGGAAAATAGACATAATCACAAACAGCGTACCCACGTAAAACACCAGAATACGCAGCGGAACAGAATTGATGGCTTTCGGAATGGATTGCTTTGGACTCTCAGCTTCACCGGCTGTGATGCCGATGATCTCAATGCCGCCGTAAGCAAACATCACCAACTGGAGCGACAGAATCGTCCCCATGATGCCCTGGCTGAAGAAGCCACCGTTGCTCCACAGATTGTGGATACCGGTCGCCTGTCCGCCGTTACCAATGCCCCAGAAAATAATGCCAAAGCCTGCCACGATCATGATGATGATGGTCAGTACTTTGAAGAAGGAGAACCAGAACTCCAGCTCGCCGAAGACTTTCACGCTGACCAGATTGATCGCGCCGATAATCAGCACCACGCTGAGCACCCAGGTCCATTGCGGCACATCCGGGAACCAGACGCCCATATAAATGCCGAATGCCGTCACATCAGCGATAGCAACGATCAGGATTTCGAAACAATACGTCCAGCCGGTGATGTAACCCGCCATCGGCCCGAGGTAGTCCTGCGCATAGCGGGAGAATGAACCGTTCTGCGGGTTGTGAACGGACATCTCACCGAGAGCTCGCATGATGATAAACGCGATGATCCCACCGACCAGATACGCCAGCAATACACTCGGCCCCGCCATTTTGATGGCATCTGCCGAGCCATAAAACAGTCCGGTTCCGATGGCTGATCCCAGTGCCATAAAGCGAATATGGCGCGTTGTCAGGCCACGTTTTAACTTCGTGCCCGGCGCTTCGTTCTGCGCTGTTGGTTGTTCAGCTTCTTGCTGCATGTGCATTAACCCGTGTTGTTTTTTTAACTATCAAAAATCGTATTCTAAAAAATGACTTTTAGCCTGCCAATGAAAAAGCCACGGAAGGGTTCTCCGTGGCCTGATTGGCTAAATATTCTTCAGACGATCATTCTTTCAGGTCTTCGAACATTCACCCGATAATCATTGGTGCGCGGTGACGCTGCGCGGGCCGCTGATTTTGTCATAAATCCCGACCAGTACCAGCATTAATAATGACGGTGGTAACCAGGCAAGACCTTGCGCAGCCAGTGGCAGGTTCGCGGTCCAGGCTGGCATCAGATCAGCAAAAGCAGAAGCCTTAATACCGTCAACAATGCCGAACACCAGGCTCACTACCATGACCGGCGCCACAATACGTGTGGTGCTGTTCCACCAGCGCAGGGTAAAGCTCAGCACAACCAGCGCGATACATGGCGGATAAATAGCCGTCAGTACCGGCACAGAAATCTGGATCAGATGGCTCAACCCGAGGTTGGACACCAGCATGGAGAACAGACCCAGAATGAATACCAGCGTTTTGTAAGACAGCGGCAGATATTGGGCAAAAAATTCCGCACAGGCGCAGGTCAGGCCAACCGCTGTCACCATACAGGCGATGAAAATCAGCGCACCTAAGAAGAAGCTGCCAACACTACCAAAAGTATGAGCGACGTAAGCATGCAGGATAACCGCACCGTTGGTCGCATCCGGCACCAGCGAGGCGCTGTTTTCGCCGAGTTTGAACAGGCTCAGATAAACCAGCATCAGTCCCAGACCAGCGATCAGACCGGCAAGAACGGTATAACGGGTCAGCAATTTCGCATCAGATACACCACGGGAACGCGCGGCATTAACAATAACGATACCGAACACCAGCGCACCCAGCGTATCCATGGTCAGATAGCCATTTACAAAGCCACTGGAGAAAGGAACGGTCTGGTAAGCACCGACAGCAGGCATTGGCTGACCGGCAGGCCACAGCAGTGCAGCGATACCCAGCGCAGCCAGAGCCACCATTTTCAGCGGTGCCAGGAAATGTCCGACAGTATCAAGCAAACGGCCCGGATACAGGGAAATACCGATAACCAGGCTGAAATAAATCACGCTGTAAATCAGCAGTGGCAGCGGGCCATCACCGGTCATCGGCGCGATACCCACTTCAAACGAAACCGTTGCGGTACGCGGCGTGGCAAACAGCGGCCCTACCGCCAGATAACAGACGGTGGCCAGAAGAATACCGGCACCACGACCAATTGGCGTACTCAGGGCATCCACACCGCCGCCAACGCGCGCAAGTGCAATTACCGTCATCACCGGGAGTCCGACCGCGGTGATCATAAATCCGGCGGCAGCCCACCAGACGTCATGACCTGCCTGCAGGCCAACCATTGGCGGGAAAATAATATTCCCGGCCCCGACGAATAAGGCGAAGGTCATGAAACCCAGCGCCATAATATCTTTATTTGTTAAACGAGTACTCATGATTGGTGTCGTGTTGCCTGTTCAAATGAATAAAGTGTCCGTTGCCGTCGCCGTGCCACGTCGTCAGAAGGATGAATGGCATAAAAGAGCCAGAGAGCACCCGATGAGGAACGAAGTAAGCTAAAAACGCCTGATGATATGCAGATAATTACGTTGTTATGCAGGGAGTATCGAGCGACAGCGGACGCTAAGGTAAACGTTTATAGCGTATAAAGGCAAGCCGAGATCCAAAAAGCAGAGTGTTTGACCAGATTAACAATAGAAGACAGGTATATTCACTAAATACAACGAAAAACACGCCATATGATATGTATGATTTTTGAACTAACGAAGCACAAGATATGCTCCGGTAAGACGAAAAATGCGTGAAATCACCACTCTCAGGTTATTTCACGCACAGTTTACAGCATTTTTACAAGGTCAAAATTCGACCACGCCCTGGCATTACCAGACGCGGGCGGCGATATCGACGACCAGCTTCAGCTTTTCCCACTGCTGCGCTTCGGTCAGGCTGTTGCCCTCTTCCGTTGAAGCGAAACCACATTGCGGGCTGAGGCAAATCTGGTTGATATCCAGATATTCTGCTGCTTCGGCCAGACGTGCCTCCACCGTTTTCGCCAGTTCAAGCTCACCGGATTTGGTCGTGATCAGACCCAAAACCGCCTGCTGATGGCCTTTTTTGATAAAACGCAGCGGCTCAAAGCCTCCGGAACGCTCATTGTCATATTCCAGGAAGAAGGCATCGATGTTCACGCCACCAAACAGAATCTCTGCCACCGGCTCATAGCCGCCTTCTGAAATCCAGGTGGAACGGAAGTTGCCCCGACAGACATGCAGACCAATCACCAGATCATCCGGTTTACCGGCAATCGCTTTGTTCAGCACATCGGCGTAAGTGCGCGCTAACTCTTCCGGAGAGTCGCCACGTTCGCGGATTTGTTTCTTCTGATCTTCAGAACACAGGTATGCCCAGACGGTGTCATCAAGTTGCAGATAACGACAACCGGCATCATAAAACGCCTTAATCGCGTCACGGTAAACCTGTGCCAGATCGTTAAAGTAGTCTTTCAGATCCGGATACACTTCTTTACTGATCGCATTACGGCCACCGCGGAAATGCATCACGCTCGGGCTTGGAATGGTCATTTTCGGCACTGCACTTCCGCTGATGCTTTTCAGGAAACGGAAATCTTCCAGCATCGGGTGTGAGCCGAAACCGAGTTTGCTGACGACTTTGATGCTGCGTGCTTTAGTCTGTACGCCGTTGAACTGGATCCCCTGCACCGCATCGTAACCTTCAACGCCTTCCAGACCTTCGAAGAAATCAAAGTGCCACCATGCGCGGCGGAATTCCCCGTCAGTGACCACTTGCAGACCGGCTTCACGCTGCAAATCCACCACTCGGCGGATTTCGGTATCTTCTACGGCACGCAGTTGCGCGGCATCAATGTCACCGGCCTGAAATTGCTTACGGGCTTCTTTAATAGCGGCCGGGCGCAGGAAACTGCCAACGACGTCAGCGCGGAATGGAGGTGTTGTACGTTGCATGAAGAACTCCTTATGACATCCCGCCATTGGCGAAATGCGAATGATTCATTAAGTAAATAATTACCTTACGTTATATTTAGACATCTGGATGTCTAAACGTCTTTAACAGGATACTGTCATGCAGATGCTTCACGGGCAACAGAGGAATCTTCATGGGACGTGAATAAAATTCATGTTCACTTCGCGATGTTTCATGATGCTGAACAATATTTGCAGCCTTGCGATCTGTAGTAATAAATACTATAGTTTATTTTACCAGGGACGATGGCATGAACGGTTTACGTATTTTTGTTACAGAGGATTTTCACGACTTCATGACCGATAACAAACTGTCGGAAAAGGATATCCTCAAGTCTGCACATGAACTGGCAAACGGACTTTTTGATGCGGATTTGTCTGGCAACATTTACAAGAAAACAATTGCACCGACAGGAAGGTCGAAATCAGGGTTTGGCCGTGCCATCGTCGCTTTCCGTTTTGAAGATAAGATTTTTTATATCGATGGCTGGCTGAAACACAGTGTCCGCAAGAACGGGCCTGAAATTCCCGACAAACTTTTGTCTTTGTATAAGGCAATTGCTAAAGATTTGCTCAATTTCACAGAGCAGCAACTCGAAATAGAACTTCGAACTGGATTAATTAAAGAGGTGATTTCTAATGGTTGATGAACGTTTGCTAAAACTGCAGCGGATGGCTCAACGCTTCCATGATTCATCTGGCGTGGTTTCACAAACCACGATGCGCGAAATTAACAACATTGTGGATGAAGCCGTACAGGAGGAAAGGCTGAGAGCCTTTGCAGAAAGCTCTGCCGAACGTATACGCGCGCTGCGGGAAAAAGAAAAAATCAGCCAGGGCGTGCTGGCCAGACTCATCAATATGTCGGCTAACAGCATTCAAAAATGGGAGCGGGATGAAACCAAACCCACCGGTGCTGCTCTGATCTTACTGATGCTGATCGAAGAAAAAGGTTTACAAATCATCTGCTAAAAGAAGCCACAGCGTGGGCTGTGGCTTCTTTTTATCCCTTCACATCGCTTTGGCTGGCCTGTTCCTGAGGAACAATCAGTTTCGGTGCCAGTGTAAATATAAAGCGGGTACCGACGCCGACTTCACTCATCACTTCAAGTTTTGCGTTGTGATGACTCAGGGCGTGTTTGACGATGGCCAGCCCCAGACCGCTGCCGCCCGTCTGGCGCGAACGCGCTTTATCGACACGGTAGAAACGTTCAGTCAGGCGCGGCAGGTGTTGCGGCGCAATACCCGGCCCGTTATCACTGATCTGGAACTGCGCGCCATGCGGCGTTTGTTGCCAGCTGACTTCTATCAGCGTCCCCGCCGGGGTGTGGTTGACGGCGTTGTACACCAGATTCGACACCGCGCTGCGTAACTGATCTTCATTGCCAAAGACCTTCAGTTTCTCGTTTACACGGAACACCACTTCGTGACGGCCACTGCTTAAGGATTGCACTTCGCGCTCCAGCATGGCGAGCATTACCGGAATATCGACTTTCTCCTGCATATCGATATTTGCTGACGCTTCGATTTTCGACAATGTCAGCAGCTGCTTGACCAGCCCGTCCATGCGCCGCGTCTGCTCCTGCATGGTGTCCAGCGCTTTGGTACGAAACGGCTCTTCCAGCTTGGCGTCTTCCATCATTTCCAGATATCCCTGCAATACAGTCAGCGGGGTTCGCAGTTCATGACTGACGTTAGCGAAGAAGTTACGACGCGCACCTTCAAGCTGACGCATCTGCGTGACATCACGCGCTACCATCAGCAGTTGCCCTTCGGAGTAAGGCATGACGCGAAACTCGACGTAATGCTCGTTATTGAGTTGCAGATTCAGGGCACGGCTGAAATCACGGGTCTGGATCCAGGTACGAAACTCGGGATAACGCAGCAGGTTAAAGATGTGTTGTCCGTTATCTTCCGGCCAGCGGAAACCGAGCAAATCTTGCGCCAGCCCGTTACACCAGAAAATATTGCCCTCTTCCGTCGTCAGTACCACCGCATCGGGTAATGATTCGGCACCACTGCGGAAACGTTTAATGAGCTGACCTAATTCGCGACGCCGACGGCGGTTACGCATCTGCATCTGGTTTAGCCCGTAAAACAAAGGCTCCCAGCTCCAGCGGCCATTCGGCGGGGTTATGCTGCGGTCAAGCCACAGCCAGTGAGAGAGTTTGAGCTGGTTGTAATAATTCCAGCCCAGCGCCGCCAGCAGCGACGCAAAGAGGAGCCAGCCGAAATGGCCGACGAAGATACCGAGGATTAACGCGGGCAGGCAAAAGAGAAAGAATTCACCGGCCAATCGTTTCCATGACAAACGTTCTAGCACACAGATTCTCCGCTGTGGGGACTCAATAACGCGTTGAAAAACGGTATCCGGTTCCACGAACAGTCTGGATCATTCTGTCATGTCCACTGGTTTCCAGCGCTTTACGTAAACGACGAATATGCACGTCTACCGTGCGATCTTCCACATAAACGTTAGTGCCCCAGACGTTATTGAGCAACTGTTCGCGGCTGTAAACACGTTCGGAGTGGGTCATAAAGAAGTGCAATAATTTAAATTCGGTCGGCCCCATATCGAGCGCCTGCTCGTTGGCCATCACACGGTGAGACGACGGATCCAGGCTTAAACCCTGCATGTCGATCACTTCTTCCACCGCCATTGGCGAGATGCGTCGCATCACGGCTTTAATGCGGGCAACCAATTCTTTTGGAGAAAACGGTTTGGTGATGTAATCATCGGCACCGACTTCCAGGCCGCGTACCCTGTCTTCTTCTTCACCGCGGGCGGTCAGCATCATCACCGGAATTTCGCGGGTCAGCGCTTCACGTTTGAGATGTTTGATAAACTGAATACCGGAACCGCCGGGTAACATCCAGTCGAGCAGGATAAGTTCAGGGTAAGGTTCTACCAGCTGGCCAACGGCTGAATCAAAATCTTCAGCTTCTACTGCCTGATAGCCATTCTGTTCCAGTACAAAACACACCATTTCACGGATTGGAGCTTCGTCTTCAACCACCAGTATACGTCTTGCCATCGTAGGTCCTGCCAATAGGTTAGCGATCTTTTATTTGATTGCGGGCGCCATTATGCGTCAGTTTTGTGACAGATTTATGAATAGAAAGGATGGTTCATTACAGTCAAATATGACAGAGACATTTCTTCTATTCAGCTGCCATCTCGCTGAAATTGGTCTGATTTATCGGGGACAGCGTCCCCCGCCGACGTTTATACTTTGCCCCATTGTCGTCATCCAGATCCATACGGGAGTCTCATGCGCCTGATCCACACGTCAGACTGGCACCTCGGCCAGTACTTTTTCACCAAAAGCCGCGCCGCCGAACATCAGGCATTTTTGCGCTGGCTGACTGGTCAGGTGCAGCAACATCAGGTAGATGTCGTGATTGTGGCAGGCGATATATTTGATACCGGTTCCCCGCCCAGCTATGCCCGCGAGCTTTACAACCGCTTCGTCGTCGAGTTGCAACAAACCGGCTGTCAGCTGATTGTACTGGCGGGGAATCACGATTCTGTCGCCACGCTCAATGAATCGCGAGAACTGCTTTCCTGCCTGAATACGCGGGTGATTGCGACCGTCGGCGAAAACCTCTCTGAACAGATTTTAGTGCTCAACCAGCGTGACGGGACACCGGGCGCGGTACTTTGCGCTATTCCGTTTTTACGTCCGCGGGATTTGCTCGCCAGTCAGGCGGGACAATCCGGCAGCGACAAACAGCTGGCATTGCAGGAAGCCATCGCCGCGCATTATGACGCGTTGTGGCAGGCCGCGCAGACCAAACGCGACGAACTCGGCGTTTCGCTACCGATCATTGCTACCGGCCATCTGACCACGGTTGGCGTCAGCACCTCCGATTCCGTGCGCGACATCTATATAGGCACACTCGATGCCTTCCCCGCGCAGGCGTTTCCGCCGGTCGATTACGTGGCACTTGGTCATATCCACCGCGCACAGTGCGTCGCCAAAACCGAACATATCCGTTACAGCGGTTCGCCGATTGCGCTGAGTTTTGATGAACTGAGTAAAGCCAAAAGTGTGTACTTACTGGACTTTGAGGGCGCGACGCTCAACGCCATCGACACGCTGGAGATTCCCGTTTTCCAGCCCATGCAGATAATCAAAGGCTCGCTGGCAGAAATCGAAAAACAACTGGCGCAGTTCGAAGGCGGCGATCCGGCCAAACCGGTGTGGCTGGATATTGAAGTCGCCACGCAGGATTATCTCAGTGATATTCAGCGCCGCATTCAGGCGCTGACGGCAGATTTGCCAGTAGAAGTGGTGCTTTTACGCCGCAGTAAAGAACAGCGTATCAACCGCATTGAGCAACAGGAAAAAGAGACACTCAGCGAACTGAGCGTCAGTGACGTCTTTGAAAGACGGCTGGCACTGGAACCGGATCCTGACGAACCACGTCAGGCGCGGATGCGCACGCTGTTTGCGCAGGTTGTTGAACAGGTCACCAGCGGTCAGAATGCGGAGGACAGCGCACAATGAAAATTCTCAGTTTGCGTTTAAAAAACCTGAACTCGCTGGAAGGCGAATGGAAAATTGATTTCACCGCTGAGCCTTTTGCCAGCAACGGATTGTTCGCCATCACCGGCCCGACCGGCGCGGGGAAAACCACCCTGCTCGATGCCATCTGTCTGGCGCTGTATCATCAGACGCCACGTCTGAACATCACGCCAAGCCAGAACGAGCTGATGACGCGCCACACCGCCGAATCGCTGGCCGAAGTGGAGTTTGAAGTCAAAGGCGTCGGTTATCGCGCGTTCTGGAGTCAGCGCCGCGCCAAAAACTCGCCGGACGGCAATCTGCAGGCACCGAAAGTAGAGCTGGCATTGCTGGCCGACGGCAAAATTCTGGCCGATAAAGTGCGCGATAAACTCGATGCCATCGCCACACTGACCGGGCTGGATTTCGGTCGCTTCACCAAATCCATGATGCTGTCTCAGGGGCAATTTGCCGCATTCCTGAATGCCGATGCCAATGACCGCGCCGAACTGCTGGAGGAACTGACCGGCACCGAAATTTACGGGCTGCTGTCTGAGCGAGTATTTGAGCAACATAAAGAAGCGCGGATAACGCTCGACGGTCTGCACCAGCGCATGGCCGGGATCGAACTGCTCAGCGGAGAACAGCGCCAGACGCTTGAAGCACAACTTGCTGAACTGAACGCGCAGGAAATCACGCTCAGTCAGCAGGCGCAACAGCGCCAGCAGGATCTGAACTGGCTGCAACAGTGGCAGCAGGTGCAGCAAAAACAGCAGCAATCTCAGCAACAACTGACCGCCGCCGAGCAGGAAAATCTGGCCGCCGCGCCGCAGTTACAGCAACTGGCGCGCAGCGAACCGGCAGAAAAACTGCGTCCGTTGCTCAACGATCGCCAGCGTTGTCAAGATGAATCGCAACGTCTTCAGCAGCAACTGGCGCACCTGACGCAGCAGCAGGAACAGCAAATCGCGCAAATGACGCCGCTGAATCTGGCGGTGGAGCAGTCGCAAACGGCACGTCAGAAACAGGCGGAAGAACAGCGTCAGACCCAAACGCTGATCGAAGAAAAAATCCTGCCGCTGGATGGCGAAATCACCCGTTTGCGTAAATCACTGACTGAAACACAGCAATCTGTTACTGATGTGCAGAAACTTGTCAGTGAGCATAACGCGACCCTGGTGCAAATGACCGCCGAACGACAGAAGCTGGACGAAGAAAGCCGCCAGCATACGACCCGCCAGACCGCGCTGACCTGCGCACTCAACACTGCGCAACAGCGTCTGACTGAGCAGGAAAAACAGCACCCGCTGGCAGCATTGCAGAAACGACAATCCGAACTCACGCAGCTGCGTCCGGTGCGGCAACAGTTGTTTTCACTCGCGCAAATTTTCCCGCAGCTGAATCAGCGCGTGCAGCAACAGCAAAAAGATTTCGTTCAGTATCAGACGCAACTGGCTGAAGAAGAACAGCGTCTGGGCACCCTCCGCCTGCAATGTCAGAAACAGCTGGAGCATCTCAACGACGTTAAAGCACTGCATAAACAGGAAATGCTGATCGTCAGCCTCGAAGCCGAACGTGCGAATCTGCAAAGCGGCAAAGCCTGCCCGCTGTGCGGTTCCACATCGCATCCGGCGATTGAACATTATCAGGAGGTCAAACCTTCTGAAACGGCGCAGCGCCTCGAGAAAATGCAACTTGAGTTCGATGCGGTAAAAGCCAGCGGTATCGAACTGGCAACAAAAATTAAAAGTCTGAAAGAACAGCAAACGCGGCTGCAAATCCAGCTGGAGCAAGACCAGCAGCAACTGAATGCGCATACCGCAAACTGGCAACAGCTCAGCGCACCGCTGAACCTGACGTTTACGCTACATGACACCGCCGACATCACTCAATGGCTGACCGCCCGCGATGAAGAAGAACAACAATCGCAGGCGCTGATTAGCCAGCACGAACAGCTGGCACGGGCGCTGCAACAGGCTAAAGATGCCCTGAACGACGCACTGAACGCGCAGCAGAAAGTGCAGCAGCAAAGCGCATTGCTGACCGAACGCATTACCCGGCTGGAAGAGACGCAGGCGAAATCTCAGCAAGACGTCGAACGGCTGCAAAAGTTGTTTGCAGAAGGCGAAAAAAACCTTTCAGAACTGACTGCTCAACGCCTTGAACTGTTCGGCAACCGCCAGGTGGCACAGGTTCGCGAGCACTTACATCAGCAACAACAGGCGGCAGAAAAAGCGGTCAGTGACGCGCAAACCGCATTGCAAAAAGCGCAGGAACAGCGCGATCAGCTGGCCGGGCAACTGGCGAGCACGCAACAGCAACAGTTGCAGGCCACAGAACAACTGACGCAGGCGGAGCAGGCGTGGCAACAGGCGCTGAGTGCCAGCGGATTTGCCGATGAAGCCGCGGTGAAACTGGCGTTGCTGGATGACGCACTCCGTCAGCAGCTTCAGCAACGCAAAGAAAATCTGCAACAACAACTGGCGCAGGCGCAGGCGTTACTGGCGGATGCCGGTCAACAGCTCGAAAAACATCGTCTTGCCCGCCCGGCTCATCTGAGTGAAACAGAAAGCGATCTTGACGTTCTGACAGCGCAGCAGGCAGAACTGACGCAACAGCTGAAAGCTTTACAGCAACGTCTGGGCGAAGTGAAAAACCAGCTGGAAAGTGACACATTACGCCACAGCGGACAACAGGCGCTGATAGCTCAGATTGCCCAGGCGCAGCTGACCTGCGATGACTGGGGTTATCTGAATCAGATGATTGGCTCCAGCGACGGCGCAAAATTCCGTAAATTCGCGCAGGGACTGACGCTCGACCATCTGGTGTATCTGGCGAACCTTCAGCTCGAAAAACTGCACGGGCGATATTTGTTGCAGCGCAAAACCAGCGATGCGCTGGAATTACAGGTGGTCGATACCTGGCAGGCGGACGCCGTGCGCGATACCCGCACCTTATCCGGCGGTGAAAGCTTCCTGGTCAGTCTGGCACTGGCGCTGGCGCTGTCTGATCTGGTCAGTGATAAAACCCGCATCGACTCGCTGTTTCTCGACGAAGGTTTTGGCACACTCGACGCCGATACGCTGGATACCGCGCTGGACGCTCTCGACAGCCTGAATGCCTCGGGCAAAACCATTGGCGTGATCAGCCATGTGGAAGCGATGAAAGACCGTATTCCGGTGCAAATCAAAGTGACTAAGGTGAACGGTCTGGGCGTCAGCCGCCTGAGCAGTGAATTTAAAGTCTGACAGATTATCCTGCGGAGCAACTGGCGGGTATATTGCTAGCCATCTGCTCCGCAATGGATCCTGATTGTGAGCAACTGCGCAAAATTCGCACCAGCGCAGTGCGCTCATTGTTCCCAACCCGCTGAATTCCCGCTTATTCCCTCCTGCTGACAAACTGGCACGCACTGTGCTTAACGTTATGTATACAAGTTGCAGTACAAGTTGCAGCGCCTGCATAACCGTTAAGGGAACCGCCCATGAATAACATCAAACCTGAAGTCGATAAAAAACGCCGCCAGCTGATGAAATGGCTCGCCATCACCGGCGGCGTCTCCACGCTTGGCGGTATGATCCCGACCTCGGTCTTTGCGGCTGATGACGATGAAATCCGCATTGGTTACTGGCCGATTGTCGGCGGTTTACCGTTATATGTGGCGCTGGAACAGGGCTTTTTTAAAGAAGCCGGACTGAATGTGAAAGGCGTTAAATTCGCCAGCGCACAGCAAATTGTCGAGGGGATGATCACCGGCAGGATCCACGGGTGCGCTAACGGCACGGCCACGGGTGCGCTGGGTCTGGGGGCGATCACTTCACCGGATTTGTTCAAAATCATCTGCTCGAATCCGTCCAATCATCAGCTGGTTCTGGATGAATTTCTGGTGCCGCTGAACAGCACAGCGAAAGCGATCAGCGATCTGAAAGGTAAGAAGATCGCCTGCGGGCCGGGGATCCAGAACGTGACGATGGCGAAGATCATTCTGGAGAAAAATGGTTTCACTAATCCTTCAGTGATCGAACTGCCGGTCGGGCAGCACGCGCCTGCGCTGGCCGCCGGACAAATTGACGGCGTGTATACACTCGAACCCACCGGCACCGTCGGGCGCATGAAAAACCTTTCCCGCACGCTGGAAACCGGCGTCATTTCTAAATACGTGCTCGGCAATGCAGACGCGCCCTGGTTCGGCGGCGCCGCGGCGCTGAACTCAAGTTTTATCGCCAGCAAACCGGAAGAAACCAAAAAGTTTATTGCCGCTTATCAGAAAGCGGTGGAATTCATTGCGGCACATCCTGACAAGGCTCGCGAAAACGTCGCCGGTTACACCAGCATAGAACCGGCGCTGGTGAAAGAGGTGCCGCTGCCGGGCTTTGTGATGTATCCCGATTTAAAAGGCGACAACCTGCAATGGTTCCAGAAATTTTATGACGTCTTTACGGAAAGAAAAATCTTCAGCAAACCGGTGGATGTCGCTTCGCTGATTTATAAAGGATAAGGAGAAACAGGATGACTTCACGCTGGTCTTCAAGGTTACTGCCGCTGGTCGGCCCTGTGATGCTGTTTTTATTCTGGCAACTGGCCGTCAGCGCAAAATGGCTGAACCCGGTGCTTCTGCCCTCGCCCGTCGAGACGATTGGCTACATGTTCCAGTCATTTTTCGATGCTTCCATGCGCACCGACATCGGCGCAACCCTTTACCGCACGCTGGTATCCTTTGCTTTTGCCGCAGTGATAGGCGTGCCGCTCGGCGTCATTTTAGGCAGCAATGAAAAGATCTATCGCAGCCTGGAATTTCTGATCGACTTCTTCCGCTCCACGCCGTCATCAGCGCTGATCCCGCTGTTTATGCTGATTTTCGGCATTACCGATGCTAATAAAATTGCCATCGCCGCCTTTGCCGCGGTGCTGGTTATCCTCTTTAACAGCGCGTACGGCGTGATGAATGCCAAGAAAACCCGGCTGATGGCGGCCAAAGTGATGGGAATTTCCCGCTGGCATATTTTTAAAGACATTCTGCTGATGGAAAGCCTGGCGCAAACCTTCGTTGGCCTGCGCACCGGTGTGTCAATTGCGCTGGTGATCGTGATCGTCGCTGAAATGTTCATCGGATCGGAAACCGGCCTCGGCCACCGGATCATCGATGCCCAGCAGGTGTTTAACATCAAAGACATGTACGCCTCAATCCTGATCACCGGCGCGCTGGGTTATCTGCTGAATCTGGCTTTTTTGCTGATCGAGAAAAAAACCGTCCACTGGAGTAGCAAAGCATGACGCAACCTCTCTCGCTGAACCCCGATTACAAAGGCCCGCAGTTGCCGCAGTACGCCACGCGCCCGGATACCCATGTGACGATCCGCGGACTGAGCAAGGCGTTTGCCGGACAGCCGCTGTATACCGATCTCAATCTCGACTTACCGCGTGGAAAGATCGTGTCGATCTTCGGCCCGAACGGCTGCGGTAAATCGACGTTAATGAACATGATCGCCGGGCTGATCCCGGTAGATAAAGGCGACATTCTGTTCGACGGCAAAACGCTGGCGCAGACCACCATCGGTTATGTGTTTCAGAACTACCGCGACGCGCTGTTTCCGTGGATGAGTGCCCGCGCCAACATCGCCTACCCGCTGATCCGCCACGGCATGAGCAAAGCGGATGTGAATGCGCGGGTCGAAGAACTGACGCAGATGTTTGATATCCGCTTCGACCTGAAACGCTATCCGTATGAGCTTTCCGGCGGCCAGCAGCAAACCGTGTGCATCATGCGGGCGCTGGCGACGCGTCCGGAAGTGATGTTCCTCGACGAGCCTTTCTCGGCGCTGGATTTCGAGATGACGCTGTTTATCCGCGATAAATTGCAGGAAGTGCAGCTGGCGACTGGCGTCACCATGCTGATTGTGTCGCATGATCTCGAGGATGCAGTGTTTCTGGCGGATGAGATTTTACTGCTGACACGGCGACCGACGCAGATTGCAGAAATTGTGCCGTTTGACCTGCCGCGTCCGCGTGGTTCTGAAATCATGAGCCACCCGGAATTTATCCGCGTGAAGGCGCACACGCTGGACGTGTTTAAACGGGAGATGGCGCTTTAACTGCTGGATTATGAATGAAATCAGGGGCGCAAACTCTGCCCCCTGAAAATTGATGAAGAACTTACAACGCAAAACGCGATTGCGGCCACAGCCAGGCAGCGCCGCGCACTCCGCTCGAATCACCGTGAACCGCTTTGAGCATTGGCGTTTCACATTCCCCGCCAAATACCCATTGTTTAACCAGCAGCGGAACGGTCTGATACAAACGATCCACATTACTCATGCCGCCACCGAAGACAATCACGTCCGGATCGAGAATATTCACTACGTTTGCCAGCGCCTTAGCCAGACGACGCTCATAACGACCCAGCGCCAGTTCCGCCGTTTCATCGCCCCGCTCAACCAGCGCAATAATCTCTGCGCCGTTTAAACGCTGACCGGAATGACGGAAGTAGTCTTCTGCAAAACCGGTGCCGGAGACAAATGTTTCGACGCAGCCTGATTTTCCGCAGTAGCACGGGACTTCGCGGGCAAACTGGATTTCTTCCTCATCCTGCCACGGCAGCGGATTGTGGCCCCACTCGCCTGCGTTGCCGTTGCCGCCCGCGTGCGCCACGCCGTTAAGCGCAATGCCGGAACCGCAGCCGGTGCCGATAATCACGGCGAATACGGTGTGACGGCCTGCGCCTGCCCCGTCGGTGGCTTCGGAAACCGCCAGGCAATTGGCGTCGTTTGCAATATGCACTTCGCGTTTGAGCAACAGCGCCAGATCCTCATCCAGTTGCTGACCGTTCAGCCAGACCGAATTAGCATTCTTCACTTTGCCAGTAAACGGCGATAACGTGCCGGGGATCCCCAGCCCTACGCTGCCGCGCTGTCCGGTGCCTTTCTCGGCGTCCAGCACCAGCCCTTCAATCGCCTTGAGTGTGCGCTCGTAGTCATTTCTCGGCGTATCGACCCGTTTGCGAAACAGCTCTTTGCCTTCATCCGATAACGCAATGACTTCTATTTTTGTGCCGCCTAAATCAATGCCAATTCGCACGTTTTATTCTCCTTTTTATGTCCTGCAGGGTCAGTTTTTCTGAGTCTGTTCAGTTTAGAAGCCAGTGGCCTCTGTCACCAGAATAAGCTGTTATGCAATGTTACAGGCCACGGCGATTTCTTAACGACGACCGGCGCTCAATTGGTTATCATGCCGCCCTGCATTCATTTATTCAGCGTACCACGAGTGCGCCGGGACAGGGATAACGCCATGTTATGGTTTAAGAATTTGTTGGTTTACCGTTTGAGCCGTGAAGTTTCGTTATCTGCTGACGAAATGGAAAAACAGCTCAGTGCTTTCACCTTTACCCCGTGCGGCAGCCAGGATATGGCGAAAACCGGCTGGGTTTCACCGATGGGTTCTCACGGTGGCGACGCGCTGACTCACGTCAACGGCGGGCAGATCCTGATCTGCGCACGCAAAGAAGAAAAAATTCTGCCTTCTCCGGTTATCAAACAGGAGTTACAGGCCAAAATTGATCAGCTCGAAGGCGAACAGCACCGCAAGCTGAAAAAGACCGAAAAAGATTCCCTGAAAGATGAAGTGCTGCACAGCCTGATGCCGCGTGCATTCAGCCGCTTCAGCCAGACGTTCATGTGGATTGATACCGTTAACGGCCTGATCATGGTCGATGCCGCCAGCGCCAAGAAAGCCGAAGATATGCTGGCGCTGCTGCGTAAAAGCCTCGGTTCGCTGCCGGTGGTGCCGCTGACCATGGAAAGCCCGATCGAGCTGACGCTGACCGAATGGGTACGTTCAGGCGAAACGCCTGCCGGTTTCACCTTACAGGACGAAGCCGAGCTGAAAGCAATTCTGGAAGAAGGCGGCGTGATCCGCTGTAAAAAACAGGCGCTGGTCAGTGACGAAATCGCCACGCATATCGAAAATGGCAAACTGGTCACCAAGCTGGCCGTTGACTGGCAGGAACGTATCGCCGTGGTACTGGCCGACGACGGCAGCATTAAACGCCTGAAATTCAGCGACGTCATTCGTGATCAAAATGAAGACATCGACCGCGAAGATTTCGCCGGACGTTTCGATGCTGATTTCGTGCTGATGACGGGTGAACTGGCGGCGCTGATCCAGAACCTGATCGAAGCATTGGGCGGCGAAGCACAACGCTAAGACCGGATGCAGTACGTAAAAAAGGCGCTCATGAGCGCCTTTTTGTTTGTACTGTGTCTGAATATATTATTTGGTCAGGTATTTACACAAGTACGAAGTCGTTTCGCCGACCTGTAAGTTGAATTCACTTTTACCCGGAATATAGAAAGTTTCGCCTGGCTTAAACACCTGCCAGTCCGGGGATCCCGGGATCAGCACTTTAAGTGAGCCGCTGATGACGGTCATTTCTTCCGGCTTTGCGGTACCGAACGTGTATTCACCGACGGCCATCACGCCAACGCTGGCTGAACCCGTACTTTCGCTGTCGAAACCAATCGACTTCACTTTCCCGTCAAAATACTCATTATTTTTCAACATAGATTGGCCCTTTGCGATAATTTTCAGAGCCTTCATATTAGGGGCAGAAAGCGTCCTCTGTCACTGATTATTACCGCTTTATCTGCACCAGACGACACCGCCCGCAAAGCGGCGTCACTGATTTGATTTTACAGTCACACAGTGCCATTGTGGATAGCTGTATGCCTCGTCCGTCACATCCTCAGACCACCAGCTCCGCCGCCAGTTTTGCCATCAATACATTCGATAACACCACCGGAATATTCAGATGCTTTTTCAGCACATCCTCGTGATGCCGGTTAAAGCCGATGCAGTCGAGCACCACCACTTCCGCCCCCTGTTCAGCCAGACGCATCGCGGCTTCCGTCAGGGTGTGGTCATCAGAAAGATACGGGCTGGCGACCGCAAAACACGGCGCTTTGGCTAATTTGCGCCACTTGTTGGCCTGTTCAACCACCTGGGATTCTACCGGTACCACAATGCCTGCGCGGTGCTGGCCGATAATCGAACTAATCAGTGGCGGGATAATGCGGTCAGGTTCGAGAAGCAGGGCATTATTCGCGTGCAGATGGTTAAACTCGCCGGTACACAGCAGCAGAATGGTCATGCAACCCAGCGCTTCGAGCACATCAATCTTTTCCTGTAAGCCTCGCTCTACGCGCGCCGCGGCAAGCTTTACTTGCGAACCATCCAGCAAACGGGTGACCAGCACCGCGTCGCCTTCGGCAGGCGCATAGCGCTGCTCAATTTGCCCGGTGCTTAACCCGTCCAGTAAGCCAACATGCGTGACTGACCCGGCTGGCAGATGCGCCATCAGCAGCGGCATAATATCGCTGCGTGGCGCCTGTCCGATGGTTAACGTTGCAAAGGATGTCATCATGGTGTTACTTCCGGTTTTGCAGGTGGCGCAAGCTTCCGTACAGCGACAACAGGAGTTGATATTCATCGGCATCAAAGAACTGACAGGTGCCGCGGCCAAACTCTTTCGCGACTTCAACGGCGAACTTCGCCGCCAGTGCGATATCCACTTCATGACTTGCGCCGGTGCCACAACCGGGCACCACAGATTCCGCTGTAATCGCCACACCGACAACCGGAACGCTGGTCGCCGTTGACGGTTGCAGAATGCTGTTCAGGTGATGTACACCATTGCCGTAAGGCGTGATGTCCTGCGTGGTGATCGGGAAAGTGACTGCCGGTTTGCCGCTGGTCATTTCCATGATGCGCAGTAAATCTTCGGAAACACGCAGGATGTAGCCCTCTTTCACCGTCGGCGAAATCGCGAATCCCTTGTGATTGATAATGCGGTTGCCTTTGGTGGTGTCGATAGAAAGTATCGCGTCCACGCCTTCAACCACTTCGTTATCATTCATGGTCACGTCATCAATCGGCGAATCCATAAAATCAACCGGATCGTGCGGACGGGTCGGCGCGTTCGGGCAAATGTGCGTCGTGATAATCACATCGCCTTCCAGCACATCGCCCTTGCGCTGCATGTCGGCCAGCTTCAGTGCGCTGGTGACGGCGGCAATGGCGCCGTCGGCATCGGATACCAGCCCGATACGCGTCGGACGCGCACCGATGCCGCCCAGACGACCAATGATTCCGAGCGTGGGCGCAGTGCCGCCGCTGCTCTTCCCTTTGCTGCCCGGCACGGTAATGCGGACAAAATCGGTACCGCCTTTCGGGCCCTCCGCACGGTGTGTACTGGCGGTGATCCCCGGATAACGGGCGAATAAGTCCACAATGTCCTGGCCGCTGACATGTGCACTGTCAATCAGTTCGAATACGGTTAATGTCTGTTGCAAACTCATCACAAAATCCTCTTAAAACCCCGCAACCGGCGCATAAGGCGCAGTGGCAAAACGGTCGCGGGCGCTGTTCATCGTGGAACAGTCGGTGTGTCGTGCTGGCTGATTAAGCCCTGGTGTTGGTGCGGTACTCACTACTTTTTGGCGCTGAAAACCGAGGTGAAGAAGCTGTAAAGTGCGTCTCCGGCAATAAAACCTGCCGCCAGCACTTCCATTGGTGTACGCCCTTTTTCACCCCAGATTCGAATAATGATAATGCGCAGCACGATGCCGCAGACGACTGCCCAACCGGCCATCACGCTGTTGATCAGCAAACCGGTGGCGAGCAGTACGCCGAGCTGACGTTTCGGGCCGCCAATCAGCTGTATTAATGCGCCCGGAATGGCCCAGATCAGCAAACTGTGCGCAATCCCAGGCTGTGCGCCGGCCTGAATGGTTTTGGCATAAACCCGCGCAACTGGCGGTACTAAATCCTGCGCGAAGTAGCCGTAATGGGCGTACCAGACCACAGGAATGGCGATAATAAAGGCCAGCAACGCGGCGAATAACTGGATGCGGCGGCCATAAAGTTCGGCACGCAAATCTTTGCCGTAACCGCGCAGAATGAATCCGGCTTTCAGATCGAAGCCCATGTCGGCGAACGCCGGACCGGTAGCAGCGGTAAAGCCGGTCAGCACGCACAGCGCCAGAGGCGGGAAGCCAATCAGTATGCCGATAATCAACGTGATCAGCGCCACGGCAAAGGCCGGGAACCAGCCAGAATGCATCGCGGCAATTCCGACAATCAGCTCATGGAAGAACGCGGCAAAGGCGGCGTAAATCACGAAGGCAATCAGCATGCTGACTGACATTTCGCTGTACAGCCCGCCCCCCAGCGCCAGCAGTGCGGCAATAGCGATATAGCCGAATGCGCCCAGCCCGAGTGCTTTGCGCACTTCTTTCGCTGGTTGGGTAAAAGTGGTTTTGGCGTCGGCGTTTTTAGCACGCACCACCTGAATCACCTGCAGCAGCGATACCAGCCCGGCACCGACCATCATGCCGTGCGGAATATACATCGCATTAAGATCTAAACCGGCAAGCGGCTGGGCATAAGCGCGGATAAGCAAACCGATGCCAAACATGCTCAGCGCCCAGATATTGCCGATAAACGCCGTGCCGAAGGCCGCCATCGGAATCTTAAGCATCGCGCCCGCCAGCCCGACCACCACACCCGCGACCAGCAACCACGCCTGACGCCCGCCGTTATCCCCGGCTTTGATGGCTTCAGCGGCAGCAACGCCGGGTGGCCACGCATTACTGGCCGGGAACACTTTGGTATCAAACAGACGATAAAGCAGGTAGGCATCGAGCAACATCGCCACCGCTACGCCGGTAAACATCGGCATAATCAGTTGCGGCTGGCCCATGACATAAGGGATGGCGATCGGCATCAGCAGGCTGTTTGCCGCACCAAAGGTCGCGGAAGAAATCACAGTTTGCGCCAGATTCTGCGTGTGAACAGAACGGTAGCGCTGAAAAGCCTGCATCGGGATACGCGCCAGTAACATGGCAAACAGCGCACCGATAATCGACGTATTTGGCGTCACGCCCAATGTGGTAATCAACTGAACGCCGATGATTGCGCCCAAAACAGACAGCAGGATCATCACGATGAGAGTGCCAATATCCTTTAGCGGATTTTCCTTATTATTTTTAGCAGGTTGATCTGACATAAGGCCCCTGGTGTTGGCAAATATAGAAAACTGCGATTTTCCGAGTCCGTTATTAGTCATTACTTTCGCGATTAATTATCGCTCTGGTAAATGCCAATACTCATCACCCAATTTTTCGGCGAGTTGCCGGGTTACGGCAATCAGCCCTTCCCTGATCCCTTCCGGAATTTCTTTTCCCTGCGCGGGGGAAGGAAAAGATAAACACAACCCCACGAGTTCATTGCGATGCTTATTAAAAATGCTGGTCGCTAACGTACTTATTCCCAGCAGCGTTTCATTGTTGGCAAAAGACACGCCGGTCAGTCGCACTTCAGCCAGGCGAGATAACAAAACGTCCAGACTTTTCGGTGCATTCACAGAATGCGCTTCGTAATGGCCGCTAAAACGCTGACGGACCTCTTCATCGGAATAACGCGATAAAATGGCCCGGCCAATCGCCGTTTCATGCGAAGGCAAAAGGCTTCCCGCCGGAGTGACCACTTGCAAATAGGTTCTGCCGGGGAACATACGCATCACCATAATGTCACGCCCTTCCAGCATCGAGATGTAACCGGTACATTGCGTATGCTGACTGAGTTGCGTCATATAAGGCGACGCCAAATCCACCAGCGGCGCCGATAAATAATGGCTTGAGACGGCCAGTAATAACTTTCCAATCTGATAAAGACGGCTGTCCGGATCACGCTCCAGCAACCCTTGCGTTTCCATGGTCATTAGCAAACGCGATACGGTGCTTTTAGGTAATTTTAAATTTTCGACGACATCACTGAATGACAAACCGGGATGTCCCTGTCGGACCCCCTTTTTGGAAAATAACTTCAGCACTGCTGCTGCATTTTCTAAAGTAGTCATAAGGAGGCAGTTCCGCTATATGGAACAGGGTTCCTGTTAAGTTAATTAAAAACTAAAGCTGATACGTGTCAGCGTCAAGCCGTTTATTTTTCACACATAAGAAGACAGATAAATGAATATGCTTAAAGAAATTCCTAAAGCCATTCAATTCACAGAAAGAGAGGTTTAATGCCGAGTAATAATGAGGTAATGGACGTAAAACTCAGCAGATAATTTTGATTAAATATTGCGCAAAATATAGAGTGCGATAGAGGCTTCAACAAGAATGATCGTCACTGACCATATCGCGGGCATCGCTTTCGCATGCTGGCTGAAGAAGTGTTTCAGGATTTTCATCATGGGTTCCGTTGCAGAAGTGGACGTAAAAATTAATAACCTGAGTGATTACTTTACGCCTGCATATCACTGCGTACAATACTTAAGCACCCGTGACATTCATCACAAAAATGGCCCGTTTAATTTACACCTTCCGCCACTTCAGGATTTTAGGGCATAAAAAAACGAGCCACAGGGGCTCGTCTTCAGAGTTGGTGGCGGAGGATTTAACGCGCGACCGGCAGTGCCAGCGCATCGAGAATTGCATTCACCACACCCGCAGGATCCAGCGTTCCGTCCACCACATGATGCGCAGCCTGCTGATAAAGGGCTTCGCGCTCATTCAGGACTTCCATCATTTCTTCGGTAATCGGTTTACCCGTCAGCGTAGGTCGCTGATCTTCCAGCGGGGCATCTTCCAGACGGTTGGCCAGCGTCGAAGCCGGCGAACGCAGATAGATAACCGTTCCGGCATCACGCATGAAATCGCGGTTTTCCTGCGCCAGCACCACGCCGCCACCGGTCGCAATCACCGTGAAGGGCGCGCAAATCGCTTTCAGCGTTTCAGTTTCACGGCGGCGGAAACCCTCCCAGCCTTCACGCTCAACGATGTCCGCCACGCTCATGCCAGAGGTGCGCAGCAATGTCAGATCGGTATCGACAAATTTATAGCCCAGTGCTTTCGCCAGAGCGCTGCCGACCGTCGTTTTACCCGCACCGCGCGCGCCTACCATGAAAATGGGTTGTGTCATTACCGCTATCCTTTATTCCCCGGGAGCCGTTAGCCCGCCTGATGAAAATCCATCATCAATATGAAGTGTGAACATCAAAAATGGTCATTGTACTGGCCTGAAAATGTACTCGCCAGATAGTACAACAAAAAAGCCTCACTGGCAGATTTTTATCACCTGCCGGTGAAGCTTCTGTAGCGTTTTATTTACGCTATGGTGCTCATCATACTGAAAAATCCTTGTTCCGCAAAGGCCTGCGGGCAGCTTTGCGATCCGGCTTCCATAAGTAACTGTATCAGCGAAGTTTACAGATATACACCAGCGCCGGCGGAAAATTCTTCACCACACGAATTTTTTTCCAGGTGAAGTAGCGTGACAGTAATTTCTCAGAGAGATGGCTGTACTGGAACAAAACAAGTACCCCGTCCTTTTCTTTCAACTGCTGGCGGGTAGCCTGCAAAATCCGGATGCTGGTTCGCACTGGCATCGACAGCAGCGGTAAACAGGAGAATACAGCGTCGTACTGCGTACTCATATGCTCAGCAGAATGCGCCATCACCTGCAAACGGGGATCATCCATCTGGTTTAGCTTGCGGACAAACGCAGGCTGAATTTCAAATGCTTCGAGTTTCGCGTCAGCACGCATCCGGCTGAGAATGCGGCGGGTCAGCACCCCGTCGGCTGCGCCCAGTTCAGCTATCTCCAGCGACGTCGCCCAGTCAATCTGGCTAAGCATCGCATGGCACAACCACGGGGATGACGGCATCAGCGTCCCCATCGTTCTTGGTGAAGTAATAAAATTCTGTAAATAGAAAAATTGGTTCTGAATCGAGACCCCAGTGTTCTTGATTGTCATTCTTGCGGCATTCAGCATATTAACTCCTCCTGAGGACATAGACCCTTATATAACGCAAAAATTCTTAAGAAATGATTAATAAGAGAAATTATTGTCAAAAAGAAGAGGATAAATTAAAACACATGGGATGATTCTCAAAAGAAGCTATAAATGATGGTAATAAAAAGGCCAATGTCAGATGACATTGGCCTTCTCGCTACGGGAAATAACCTTAATCAGATTTTATAAAAAAGGCTTTCTATAAAAGCTGAGTTTATTTATACAACTCAACGCTTGCACGGTTCAGGCTTGAATCGCCCGGCGTACCCTGGCCGATGACACGGTAGTGTGTTGCACCTTTGTCGCTGGCGACCTGGTTCAGCTGGTCACGCATGCTGCCTGGGACGGTATTAGGTGCGCTCACTGAAACAACACCCAGAGACTGGAAATTACCACTTTGCGCCTGCATTTCTGAAATTGGCGTAGCAGCAAGAGCAGAGAATGAAGCAACGGTAATAGCAACAGCTGTGATTGCAGGTAAGAGTTTCATAATACGCACCTTTCTTTCGTTAGTTTAGTTAATTAATGGAGCGGAACTTATCCGTTGAGTTAATTATCAGCGAAGCAATGAAAGGCGACGTAATCGAACGTAAAGAAATTTAACCTTTGTGGTAAAAATGAGGAGAGAATGCAAAGAAATATTTCTGCTGGTATAACTGCTGGAAAAACGAGGATATTTAATGGAGAAACTATGGAGAGATTTCAAAGTTATTTAAGAACGGGACAACATTCGCACAAATCGACGCCGCTATGCAATCACTGATATGATTATTTTTTATGAATTTTCTGTTGCTGTGATCTGATGCAAGGTCATAACAGCAGAGTTCAGGCTCCGCGCGTGCGGAAAGCCTTTGCACAATGATAAAAGGGAGTATTTATGGCGGGTGGAAGTCTTCTGGCACTGATCGATGATATTGCATCGATTCTTGATGATGTCGCGGCGATGAGTAAAGTCGCCGCTAAAAAAACAGCCAGCGTGTTGGGCGACGATCTGGCGCTGAACGCACAGCAGGTTACCGGAGTAAAAGCCGACCGGGAATTACCGATCGTCTGGGCTGTCGCAAAAGGTTCCATGATCAATAAAGCGATTCTGGTTCCTCTGGCGTTACTGATCAGCGCCTTTATTCCCTGGGCGATCACACCTTTACTGATGATTGGCGGCGCCTATCTGTGTTACGAGGGTTTCGAAAAAGTCGCCCACAAATTCATGCCCGGTGACCATCACGAAGAAGAAAAACCGGCGTCGGCTGAGGTAAAAAATGAAGCCGATGCTAAAAAGCAGGAAAAAGAAAAGGTCAAAGGTGCCGTTCGCACTGACTTTATTCTCTCTGCTGAAATCATTGTGATCTCACTGGGGATTGTGTCATCAGCACCTTTCCTTAATCAGGTCACTGTGATGGTGCTGATTGCCGTGGCGATGACTATCGGTGTGTATGGCCTGGTCGGGGCGATTGTGAAAATTGACGACGCCGGTTTGTACCTGAGCAAGCTGAACGGCGAAAGCGGCATGATGAATGCTGTACGCGCCTTCGGACGCGGTATTGTGAATCTCGCGCCCTGGCTGATGAAGATACTGTCGGTTGTCGGCACCATCGCGATGTTCCTGGTCGGCGGCAGCATTATCAGCCATGGTTTACCGTTCATGCACAGCCTGATTGAACCACTGACACACGGCCATGAGAGTTGGGTTAATACGCTGATTACCGGCGCGACCGATTTGGTTGTTGGTCTGGTGGTGGGTGCCGCGGTACTGGCGCTGGTACTGCTGGGCAAGAAAATGTTTGGTAAGAAGTAAGAAGACAACTTCTTCACGCCCTCCGTTCAACGGAGGGCGTATCACGCCACAATTCTTTAGTTTTTCGACGCGACCAGCATCATAATATCGCTGGTAAATGAGCCGTCAGTTTGGATCTCAAAGTGTTTTATCACATCCTCAGACATCACTTTTTGCAGCTCGCGGATAGCGACGGCGAAATGCTCCGGCGTGCGCATACGCGCTATCCAGCTGGTGAATTCCAGCGGCAGGCGGTCGGTAGTGACTTCGCGGGCAATCAGACCGGCTTCTGAAGCCATGTTCAGCCATTCACCTGGGGAATAGTTGCGGACATGAGAAGTGTCGCGCAGCACTTCAATCGTTTGCAGATAAATATCCAGCAACGGGTGCCCCGGCGATACCACATCCATCATGATGAACTTTCCGCCCGGTTTCAGCACACGCGCCACTTCACGCAGCGCCTGCCCGACATCGTGCCAGTGGTGTGCCGAATAACGGCTGATAATGATATCCGCGCTGCTGTCGTCAAACGGCAGTGACTCCGCAACGCCCTGCTGTACCGTAATGTTATTCAGCTCTTTATCTTTTGCCGCCTGCGCCACGACGTCCAGCATCTGCGCCGACAAATCGTAGGCAACCACATTTTTAACGACCCGTGCAGCCACAAAACTGGCGTGCCCCGCGCCACATCCCAGATCAATCACATGCGCATCCGGAAAAGGTGCCAGCAGCGTCGCCAGACGTTGCAGATCCGCGCCCTGTGAGTGAACGGTACTGGTCAGATAATCTTTTGCCTGCGAGCCAAACTGCTTATCAACGGCCTGAGTATGGGTGTTTTTCATTTTCATCATTGCTCCTGTCTGTCTTGTTTTTTTATTGATTTATTAGGGAAGAACGCGGTTTCAAATGACCTCAAAATCACTATAGGCATTGTTTTATACGGGTACAATATGAGCATTTATACTGGTATAAGTAAGTTCCTGTCTAAGAACTCACGTTTAAGAGGATGTCATGATTGATATCGCAGAGTCGCTCAGTGGCCCCAGGGCGCTGGGAACCTTTTTACGCACACACCGCGAACGGGTGACGCCGGAAATGGTGGGTTTGCCAGGCTCACCCCGTCGCAGAACCAGCGGGCTGAGGCGTGAGGAACTGGCTCAAATCAGCGGTATCAGCGCAACCTGGTATACGTGGATTGAACAGGGACGCGATGTGTCGATTTCAGCCGCCACGCTTGACCGGCTGGCAAAATCGCTGCGTATGGAGCCTGCCGCACGCGAGTATTTATTCAGCCTCGCATCGGTGAAAGACCCTGAGGCGTTGCCGTCTTCCGCCGCGCCGGACGCGGGCCTGAAAGATTACGTCAATCAGCTGACCTGCCCCGGTTATCTGCTCGACAGTTGCTGGAATGTGCTGGCGTGGAATCCGCAGGCGGGTGTGCTCTTCAGCGGTTGGCTGGGCGTGGATGAAAATCCTAATTTGCTGGATTTTATGTTTCTGCATCCGCTGGCGCGCCAGCTGGTGACAAACTGGCCGGAGCGCGCCAAGCGCGTGGTGGCAGAATTTCGGGCTGAAACCAGCCATTACCCTCATTCCGAAGCGGTCCGCCAGGCGGTTCTCCGGTTACGGGAACGCAGCGCCGAATTCAGCCAGTGGTGGACACAACAGGAAGTGCTGGCTCGCGAAGGTGGCGAGCGGCGCTTTAACCATCCGCTGAGCGGTGAAATACGCTACCGGCAGCAAACATTTTTTCCAGCGGGATATGCCGAATGCAAGCTGGTGATGTTGCTGCCGGAAGAATAAAGCGGTTAGCAGACAGCCTGCTGTTTTTTCTGGCTTATTTTTTCTGGCATAACGGGCATTTTCGCCAATTGACAGACGGATACATGATATGTGAGGCTGACTTATTGGTCTCCTCAATAACAGGATAACGCCCGTGCTGACACGCCAGATTTATCAGGATGAAGAAATAGAAATCCGCGTTGCTACGGAGCTGGAAGCCATCACCCACTTTGCCGCCGTTCAGGCCTCGGTGGCTGAAATTGGTGCCTGGGAAAGCTGGTGTACCGATAAATATTCCCCTGATGACAGCCGCAAATATCTCACCGACAGTGAGCAAAAGCGTCATCGCGGGGCAGAATTCAATTTCTGTGTTTTTGAACGCTCCGGCGGGAATCTGATTGGCAGCGTGGGCATCAACCGCATCGTTCAGGAATATAAGTTTTCCAATCTTGGCTATTGGATCCGCACCGGTTATACCGGCCGGGGACTGGCAACGCTGGCGGTCAAAGCCGCAGCGCGTTTTGCGTTTACCGAACTGGAGCTGACCCGTCTGGAAATCGTCGTGATGGACGGCAATGAAAGCAGCCGCAGGGTGGCAGAAAAAGCGGGCGCGACGTCCGAAGGTCTGCACCGCAACCGGCTTTATTATCACGGTCAGCCGCGTGACGCCTGGATGTATTCGTTGATCCCGGGCGATCTGTGAGGCTGGTTTCACAAAAAAGATAAGGCAACAGAACATGACTTTTTCTACCCATACCGTTTCTACACAATGGCTGGCAAAAAATCTGAACTCACCGGATGTCGTCATTATCGATTGTCGTAAATCCAAACCGGGCATTACGCCGCCGGTGGATTTTCATGGCAAATATCTTGAAGCTCACATTCCCAACGCGATTTATGTGGAAGTCGACAGCATTTCTGACTGCTCCACCGGTCTGCCGCATATGATGCCGACCGCAGAGGAATTCGCTGCCTCAATGAGCCGTTTGGGCGTTGCGGATACGCAAACCATCGTGCTGTATGATGAGGGCGATCTGTTCTCCGCGCCCCGCGTGTGGTGGATGCTGACCAGCTTCGGCGCGAAAAGCGTACGCGTGCTGGATGGCGGCCTCAATGCGTGGATTGCTGAAGGGAAACCCATACAAAGCGGCGAGCACATCCGCGTCCCGACCACCTTTAACGCTAAACTGGTGCGTCCGGTTGTCGTCAGTGCGGATCAGGTAAAAGACGCGCTCGGCAAGGTCCAGATTATCGACGCCCGTTCTCTGGCGCGTTTTAAAGCCGAAGCGCCGGAACCGCGTCCGGGCCTGCATGGCGGCCATATTCCGGGCAGCCTCAGCGTTCCGTTTACCGAGCTGACACAAGACGGGCATCTGAAATCGCCACCTGAGCTGAAAGCGACGTTTGAACGGCTGGGCGTTGATCTGAATAAACCGGTGATCACCAGTTGTGGTTCCGGTGTAACCGCAGCGGCGCTGGCGTTCGGACTGGATTCTCTGGGTGTTAAAGATGTGCAGCTTTACGACGGTTCATGGGCTGAATGGGGCGATGTGAACGAAGATTTCCCTATCGAAACGCACTGATTTATCGCTACTCAGATATCACTACCGGGCGCCCAGGCCCGGTTTTTTATGCAATATTTCAGAGCGTTATGACGTGGTCAATTCGCGGACGCCAAACTCCTGAGCAATATTTTTCATCAATGTAATCACGCTATAGGCCTGACGCGGCACTTCACTAAACTCTTCAATCAGCAACGGTTTAGCGACCGGCTCATGCGAGATTTCATGCAATGCCTGACGCAAAATGGACATATGTTCCGGAGACGTTTGTGACGAAGTGATCAGCGGCAAACCCGGCACAGCCGCCGTCTGGCCGATAATCACCAGACCGCTGAGCGCTGACGGATCGTGGCGGTGCAATAACGCCAGCGTCACGCAGTCGATCGCCGCCAGATCTGCCCGGTTTTGCTGAACATAATGCAGGGATTCACGATGGCTGCCGGTTGCTGTGGCCTGAGAGAAAAATTTTCCGGCCTGCGCAAGGGGTGCCACCAGCGCCCGCAGGCTGTTGTATCCGGACTGAGAATCGGTGCTGTTGAACGCCAGCCGCCGGTGACGAAAATCAGGCAAATGCAGTTTTGCATCTTCATCACGCGCCAGCAAAAAACTACGGTATCGATAGCCGTCGCAGCCCGGCGCGCGGTAACTGAAGGTGCCGACCAGCTGAACATCCGGCAGGATTTCTACCAGCGGAAAGCCACAGGTCTGGCTGAGCAGCAGATCCGGCTGCTGCCAGTGAGTGAATAAATCCTGCGGCCAGCTCAGCGATTGCGGTGTGGCAATCAGACCTGCGCGCTTCAGTTTTTCCCGAAGAACACCGGCAAAAGCTTCCACGTCCGGTACAGAAACAGCATACATCGGTAAAGACATCAGCATCATCTGGCCACTCCGTCAGGGGGTTTCCTGCTGATAATCATAGTCGCTGCGCGCGGTTTGCACCGGCTCACGAGTGCTGGCAAACGGATGCGCTTCTACACAAACCGGTTTCTGCGAATGTTGCCTGAACCACTGCCGGTAACCTTTCACCACAAACCCCTCGCTGCGCGCAATATAAGCTTCGCGTTCAGCAAAATACACCTGACGCAGTGCGAACCACGGCACGCCCGGCAAATCGTGATGTACCAGATGATAATTGAGATTAAGAAACAGCAGCCGCCAGATAAAACCGGCCTCATTTAGGGTTGAGCGTGCCTGTGGCGAAAGTTCGGCGCGATGTTCATAAAAAGAACGGACTTTGGTCAGGCTCAGCGCCGGATAGCTCACCGCCAGAATGAAATACCCGGCAGACAGGCCGTGCAGTGACATCCAGTACAACAAACCTGTCAGCAAAACCCCGTGGAAACCCCACATGCCGACTGTGCGCCAGTCACCGCGCAATAACGCCGTCAGCGCGCCGGTCAGCGTGGCGGAAATATCCAACAGCGGCCCGATGAGCATCCGTCCCGGCAGTGTGTTACGCAGACGAACAACGGCTTTCATCAGCGGCGACAAGCTTTCCCAGCTGGCGCGGCTGAAATAATACGCCTCGGGATCGTCGCCCGGCAGCGTCAGATGTTCATTACGATGATGCTGTAAATGCGTGTCGCGGTATAAACCATAGGGATACCAGACCGCCAGCGGCAGCGTGCCGAACAGCTGATTCAGCCAGGGTTTACGGGTCGGGTGCCCGTGAATGAGTTCGTGTTGCAGCGACATATACCAGGCCGTGAACCAGATAAGCGCAGGCGTGGCAATCCACGGACCGAGATCTTCCCAGAAATAGACCAGCGCAAACCAGCCGCTGTAAACCGTGGCGATCAGTGTCCAGGTGGGGATTTCCAACCGCCACCAGAAACGGGCGGAGCGGGAAGCAATCTCTGCCCGCTGACGGGCGCTGAGGTAAAACGAAGAGGACGCCATAATGTGCCAGAGTGAGAAAACTTTGGCACATTATCTGGCTGAGGAAAGCTGCCGCTAACTAACTTAAAACGCTATCTATTGCCAGTTAGCGGCTTAAGGCATCAGCCCTGTAAATCCTTTTGCACGGCCTGATTAAATTGCTCCATCGGGCAGAAACCTTGCTTATCAACGGTACAACCTTCGATTTGCAGTGTGACGCGTTCAGGTGGATTTTTCAGACTCAGCGCTACATTGTTGCGCAGCTGACGGGCGGTCGGATATACATACTCGATTTTCATCAGGTCTTTATCGGTCTTTTTATCGTGCCAGCGCTGGAAGACCACGGTCCCATTGATTGGCGTACGTTCGTACTGACCCGGCAGCTGGTAATCCTGGGTTTTCAGTGCCGCAAGCAGTGACGCGATATTGGAATCATGCCCGACCAGCACCGCCAGTTTTGCCTGCTGCGCCGCTTTCTGATCGGCTGTCGTTGCCAGTTTCGGATCCAGCACACCGGAAATAAAGGTCAGCAACGGTTTAGCCGCGTTGGCAGCAATCGCCGGCGAGCCGAACAACGTTTCGTGATAAAGATTTTTGATATCCTCCAGTTTCTTCCACTGCTCCGGCGTCGTTATTTTCCCCCACGCCACGTCTTTCATCGGATAACCTTCGTAGTATTGCAGCATAAACGCATCCGCCGCGCCGGTCGCCATTCGCAGCGGCCCCGTAATACCCGGTTCTTTACCCTGCGTCAGTACGACTTCTGATGGCTGCGAAGCCAGATCGCACTGCTGTTTTTCTTTGCAGGTTTTACTGTTTTTATAATCGAGGATACTTTCCAGCAGCTGGTAATTTGGCTTGAGGCGCTGATTCTGCCCCGCCAGACCGCCCTCGCCAGCATGCTGGTTAACAGAATTCAGCGCGTTGGTTTTGAAAGTATCGTTCACATCAGCGGTGATAATCGGGTTGAACACCGGATCCATTTTGCCGATTTCTACGCGATTAATAACTGAAACGTCGCAGCCCGGGAAAGCACCGGTGGAGAAATGTTTTGCGGTATCAATGGTGCGCGGCAAGCTGTTGGCATAAGTAAAGACCTGCGCACTTTCCGGGCAGCCGGTTGCAGGCAGCAATTTATCTTTCGCCAGCCATGCGCGGAAGTACTGGCCCATATGTTCAGAATTCTGGCCGCCTTTCGGCGTCAGCAACCCGCCTTCCGTTTTCCACACCGGCCAGGTGTGCGTCGTGGATTCGGCAAGCACGTCACCGTAATTGACCAGCGGCGCACGGATACCGTGACGGCTGAGCACCAGGACTTGCTGGAGTTCTAAATTATCAGACTGAGCCGCCTGAGCGGCAGGAAGCGAGAGGGGGAAAACGCAGGCAAGTGCAGATAACGCAAGATAACGGGATGCTTTTTTCACGAGTGATCCTCTTGATGAAGTGTTTTACAGATTCCCTGAAAACAAAAAATCACCGCAGAACCCAACAGATTGATTCTTGCGGTGAATTTTTAGCATAGTGGAATATTCATCAAAATTGGGGGATCAGGTTCACAACCTGTGCCCGGACTTTGTTCAGTCACAAAACTCATTCATAAAGAAAGCGCTTCAGAACTGATACCGCAGCCAGGCAAAGAAAACGTTGCCGTTATTGTAGGTTCCCGGAATATACGTCGCCTGAAAGGTCAGTTTGTTATAGCCGATGGAAGCCAGCGGTAACACGATCGGAATAGGAATATAGTTATAGTCGTCACGCGCCGTCACCGCCGCGGTATAACCTAAACCTAACCGAAAGTTTTTATCTTCTGCAGGTGTCCATATTTTTTCCCAGCCATAACCGCCGATCGGTTCCCATTTATTATGGGAGTCTTTAAACGCCATAAAATAAATGCCGTTCCAGTTGCCTTTTTCATCATAACGGGAAATACCATACCCCCCGCCCCATGGACGTTCGTTATAACGATCGGTTTTCTCTTTATCGTATGTCAGACGGTTATGCCAGGTGATCACCGGCAGATACAGATCCTGTGAATCAGAATCATGCCATGTCGTTGAGACTTTATCTGTAAAGTCTGACCACACGTTCGCAGCCAGCGATTTATACTGGATGGTATCCGGATCGCTGACCGGATTAATCCCGCTGTTATTTGCCCACACGGATGAGCTCATACCCAGCGTTAGTATCATACCTGCACAACCGATTACTTTCTTGATCATCATATCTGTAATAGCTCCCTGCGTCAGGAGAGTATCATAGACAAATAATGTCTTTATAAACTAAACAAAGAAGTAACAAAAAACGTCTGTTTATTCAATTTCATGAATTTAAAGTCTTTCCGTAATTCATTATAGGAATTATCCCTAAAATAAGTAAGGTCTGTTTAGGCAATTAATTTACTTAAAAAACTCACCAATAAGAATAAACCGAAAAACATAACGGGGATTTTCTTAATACTTTCCCCTCACCTTACTCAGACGATTAAAACTGAAAACGGAACCAGCCGAACAGGACGTTCCCTTTGCTGTTTGTTCCCGGCACGTAGGTTGTCTGGAACGTCAGCCTTGAATAGCCTGCTGATACCAGCGGCAGCACCATGGGAAAAGGAATGTAATCATAATTGTCACGGGCTGAAACGGCGGTAATGTACCCTGCCCCTAAGCGGAATTCTTTATCATCAAGAGGCTGCCATATCTTTTCATAAGCGTAACCGGCAACAGGCTCCCATTTATTAAAAGAATCTTTAAAGGCCATCGCATAAATGCCGTGCCAGTTTCCTTTCTCATCATAACGCGAAATACCGTAACCTCCGCCCCACGGATGTTCGTTATATCCTTCGATTTGTTTTTTGCTGTGTGTATGCCGGTTATGACGAGTTAATACCGGAAGAAAGAGATCTTGCTGCTGCGGTGTATTCCACGTTTCAGCAATATTATTGGTGAATGAATCCCATAAGCCTTCATTATTTTCCTGCGGGGAAACATTCTCCACCGTGGAATTACCGGGGTGATCCTGTGCCTGCACATTAAGGGATATTAATAATGAAAGCATAAAAATTGGGCAAGCGAGTGCTGCACGAATATTCGCGAAAATGATATTTTTCATTGGCGTATAAGCCCTGTTGAGTTGACCTGGGCATTATATGACGATGATTACATATAAATAGTTAATGATTAATTAAGCAACAATCAATTTAATGAATATTAAATGACATAACTATTAAAAAACAGAGAGTTAGCGTTACTTCCGTTGCGGTAAGTCAGACAAAAAAATCCGCAGGCTTTCGCACTGCGGATTTTTATTACTGGAGCTTATTTAGCATCAGCCAAGCTGTTTACGCGCATTACGGAACATGCGCATCCACGGGCTGTCTTCACCCCACTCTTCCGGATGCCAGGAGTTACTGACGGTACGGAAAACACGCTCAGGGTGCGGCATCATCACAGTAACGCGACCTGACAGGTTGGTCACAGCAGTGATCCCGTTCGGGGAGCCGTTCGGGTTCGCCGGATACGCTTCGGTTGCCTGACCGTTATTATCCACAAAGCGCAGCGCCACCAGATTGCTGTGCTCGATTTGTGCCAGATGCGCAGCGTCACGCACCTCCACATGGCCTTCGCCGTGGGAAACCGCGATTGGCATACGTGAGCCGGCCATCCCCTGCATGAACATCGACGGGCTGGCAGTCACTTCAACCAGGCTGAAACGCGCTTCAAAACGGTCTGACAGGTTACGCACGAAGCGTGGCCAATGTTCTGCGCCCGGGATCAGCTCTTTCAGGTTCGACATCATCTGACAGCCGTTACATACACCCAGCGCCAGCGTTTGCGGGCGGTGGAAGAATTCTTCGAACTCTTCACGCACGCGGTCGTTGAACAGCACTGACTTCGCCCAGCCTTCACCCGCGCCCAGCACATCACCGTAAGAGAATCCGCCGCACGCCACCAGCGTATGGAAATCCTGCAAATCACGGCGACCCGCCAGCAAATCACTCATGTGGACATCAACCGCATCGAAACCGGCACGATGGAAGGCCGCAGCCATTTCAACGTGGGAGTTCACGCCCTGCTCGCGCAGCACGGCAACTTTCGGACGCGCGCCCTTCGCGATGTAAGGTGCAGCCACGTCTTCGTCAGGGGCAAAGTTCAGTTTGACGTTCAGGCCCGGATCCAGATCGTTGGTTTTGGCCTGATGTTCCTGATCGGCACATTCAGGGTTGTCGCGCAAACGCTGCATCTGCCAGGTCGTTTCAGCCCACCAGGTACGCAGCGTGGTGCGGCTTTCGCTGTACACCGGCTTGTCACCCGACGAAATGATGAAACGGTCACCGGTTTCGACGCTGCCGAGGTAATGCGTGCAGTCTGCCAGACCAAAATCAGCCAGCGTTTTCTCAACCGCCTCACGGTCAGATTTACGAACCTGGATCACCGCGCCCAGTTCTTCGTTAAACAATGCCGCCAGCGAATCAGTGCCCAGCGCTGCGATATCTGCGGTCAGACCGCAATGTCCCGCGAAGGCCATTTCAGCCAGCGTCACCAGCAGACCACCGTCGGAACGGTCGTGATAAGCCAGTAATTTCTGCTCAGACACCAGCGCCTGCATAGCGTTGAAGAAACCACCCAGTTGCTCTGCGCTGCGCACATCCGCTGGCGTATTGCCGAGCTGACGGTAAACCTGTGCCAGCGCCGTCGCGCCGAGTGCGTTATGACCGGCACCTAAATCGACCAGCAGCAACGCAGTGTCACCTTTATCGGTGCGCAGTTGCGGCGTCACGGTGTGGCGCACGTCTTCGACACGGGCAAACGCGGTGATCACCAGCGACAGCGGTGACGTCATCTCGCGTTGTTCATTACCTTCCTGCCAGCGGGTTTTCATCGACATGGAGTCTTTGCCCACCGGAATGGTGATACCCAGCGCCGGACAAAGTTCTTCACCCACCGCTTTTACTGCGGCGTACAGACCTGCATCTTCGCCCGGGTGACCGGCCGCAGACATCCAGTTAGCAGAAAGCTTAACGCGTTTCAGGCTACCGATTTCGACGGCGGCAATGTTAGTCAGCGCTTCCCCAACCGCCATGCGGCCAGAAGCGGCGAAATCCAGCAAGGCAATTGGCGCACGTTCGCCCAGTGACATCGCTTCGCCGTGATAGCTGTCGAGGCTGGCGGTGGTGACCGCACAGTCAGCGACCGGGATCTGCCACGGACCAATCATCTGGTCACGCGCCACCATGCCGGTGACGGTGCGGTCGCCGATGGTGATCAGGAAAGTTTTCTCTGCCACGGCTGGCAGGTGCAGAACGCGTTTTACCGCTTCTGCAATCTGAATGTTTTCCGCATTCAGGTCGTCGCCTTTCGCTTTCAGCGTGGTGACATCGCGGGTCATTTTCGGGGTTTTACCCAGCAGAACGTCCAGCGGCATATCAATTGGCTGGTTGTCGAAATGGCTGTCTTCCAGAGAAAGATGCATTTCTTCAGTCGCTTCACCAATCACGGCATAAGGTGCGCGCTCACGCTGGCAGATAGCATCGAACTGTTCCAGCTGAGCCGGAGAAACAGCCAGTACATAACGTTCCTGTGATTCGTTACACCAGACTTCCAGCGGGCTCATCCCCGGTTCGTCGTTCAGGATGTCGCGCAGCTGGAAACGCCCGCCACGGTTGCCATCGCTGACAAGTTCCGGCATGGCGTTGGATAAACCGCCGGCACCGACGTCATGGATAAACAGGATCGGGTTGGCTTCGCCCAGCTGCCAGCAACGGTCGATCACTTCCTGACAACGGCGTTCCATTTCCGGGTTGTCGCGCTGTACGGACGCAAAATCCAGATCCGCGTCAGACTGTCCCGATGCCATGGAAGAAGCCGCACCGCCGCCCAGACCGATATTCATCGCCGGACCACCCAGCACAATCAGTTTTGCGCCAACGGTGATTTCACCTTTCTGCACGTGATCCGCACGGATGTTGCCAATACCACCGGCCAGCATGATCGGTTTGTGGTAACCGCGCAGCTCAGGGCCGTTGTGGCTGTTGACGTTTTCTTCGTAAGTACGGAAGTAGCCCAGCAGCGCCGGACGACCAAATTCGTTGTTAAAGGCTGCGCCGCCCAGCGGGCCGTCGGTCATGATATCCAGCGCAGTAACGATACGATCCGGCTTACCGAAATCTTCTTCCCACGGCTGTTCAAAGCCAGGAATGCGCAGGTTGGAAACAGAGAAACCAACCAGACCGGCTTTCGGTTTTGCGCCGCGCCCCGTTGCACCTTCGTCACGGATTTCACCGCCTGAACCGGTTGCCGCACCCGGCCATGGAGAGATCGCCGTCGGGTGGTTATGGGTTTCAACCTTCATCAGGATATGCGCCTGCTCCTGATGGAAATCGTACAAACCGTCTTTCGCATCGGCGTAGAAACGACCGACCTGCGAACCTTCCATCACGGCGGCGTTATCTTTATACGCGGACAGCACGTGATCAGGGGTCTGTTCGAAGGTGTTTTTAATCATCTTGAACAGGGATTTCGGCTGGGTTTCGCCGTCGATAATCCAGTCTGCGTTGAAGATTTTGTGGCGGCAGTGTTCTGAGTTGGCCTGTGCGAACATATACAATTCGATGTCTGTCGGGTTGCGCCCCAACGACGTAAAGGCTTCCATCAGGTAATCAATTTCATCCTGCGCCAGCGCCAGACCTAATTTGGTGTTGGCGGCTTCGAGTGCGCCACGGCCAACGCCGAGGATATCCACATGTTGCACCGGGGTTGGCTGATGCTGCGCGAACAGCGCGCTGGCGTCTTCCAGACGGGTAAACACGGTTTCCATCATGCGGTCATGCAGCAATGCGCCCAGTTCGGTCCACTGCGCTTCGGTCAGTTGCGGTGCCTGAACATAAAATGCCAGACCACGCTCAAGGCGCAGAACCTGTGACAAACCGCAATTGTGGGCGATGTCGGTAGCTTTGGAAGACCAGGGAGAAATGGTGCCCGGACGCGGGGTGACCAGCAATAAACGACCAGAAGGAGCGTGTTCAGCGAGAGAAGGACCGTATTTCAGGAGGCGTTGTAACTTGGTTTGTTCGTCCGAATTCAGCGGTGCGCTGACGTCGGCAAAGTGTACATATTCGGCGTAGATATCGCTGACCGGAAGACGTGCTTCCTGACAACGGGACAACAATTTGTTAATGCGAAAAGCCGACAAAGCGGGCGAACCACGCAGTATTTCCATAATCACAGATCTCTCGTCTTCGAAGACACTGACCACAGTGCTTCATTGGGCGCAACAGGGGGAAAACGCGGGCTATTATAAAGAAAGCTGGCGTCCGACGAAACCGTTTGCGTCGGGAAACTTCATATTCCTTTATAGCCTTACCATTATCATGGCTATTATGAATAAAGTTGCAGACTGCCGTTTTGTTGAGCAAAATGCGTCAGCACTGGGGATATAACCATACTAACTGCACAGCATAGCGTAAAAAAACAAGAGCGCCGCAGCGAGATAACTATTTGACGCGACTAAAAATTAATTATGTTCTGATGGGGATCGCCGCCCTGTTACTGGCACTGGCCTTGTGGCCTGCCGTGCCGTGGCACAGGGGTGAAGGTGACCAGCTGGATCAGATAAAATCCCGTGGAGAATTGCGCGTCAGCACGCTCAATTCTCCACTGACTTTTATGGACTCCCCTGAAGGCAATCTGGGCTTCGATTATGAACTGGCTAAACGCTTCGCAGATTATCTGGGCGTGAAGCTGGTGATTTCTCAGCACACCACCATCGAGAGCATGTTCGACGATCTTGATCATGGTAAAACCGACATGCTGGCTTCCGGTCTGGTGTACAACAATGAGCGCCTGAAAAACTACCGCGCCGGCCCGGAATACTATTCCGTATCGCAGCAGCTGGTTTACCGGCAGGGTGCCGTGCGCCCGAAAAGTTTCGCCGACATCAAAGGCTCGCTGGTAGTGTCTGCCGGCAGTGCGCATATCGCCACGCTGGAGGCTGCCAGCCAAAAATATCCAGACCTCACCTGGACCACCACCGATAAATTGTCACCCCGCGACCTGTTACAACAGGTTGAAAACGGCAAACTCGATTATACGCTGGGGGATTCGGTCACTATCGCCCTGATGCAGCGTGTCTATCCGCGCCTTGCGGTGGCCTTTGATGCCACAGACGATGAACCGGTCACCTGGTATTACCGCAAACAACCTGATGACGACAGCCTTGCTGCCGCTATGCTGGATTTCTTCAGTCAGATTTCAGAGGACGGTACGCTGGAAAAACTGGAGGAAAAATACCTCGGGCACGTGGGCGATTTCGATTATGTCGATACCCGTACTTTCCTGAACGCCATCGACACGACGCTGCCGGATTTGCAGCCGCTGTTTGAAAAATATGCTCAGAACATCGACTGGCGTTTGCTGGCCGCTATCGCTTATCAGGAATCTCACTGGGATCCGCTGGCGAAATCACCGACCGGTGTGCGTGGCGTAATGATGCTGACCCGCGCGACGGCTGGCGGGCTGAATGTCGATGACCGGACAGATGCCGAACAAAGTATCCGTGGCGGTGCGCAGTATCTGTCGCATCTGATGGATAAAATGCCGGGATCTATTCCGCAGGATGAACGGATCTGGTTTGCACTGGCGGCATATAATATGGGCTACGGCCATATGCTGGACGCGCGCAAGCTGACCGCACAGCAAAAGGGGAATCCGGACAGCTGGGCGGATGTGAAGCAACGGCTGCCGATGCTTAATCAGAAACGCTTCTTAAGCCGGACGACTTACGGTTATGCCCGCGGCACGCAGGCGTATAATTATGTGGAAAATATCCGCCGCTATCAGCTCAGTCTGGTGGGGTATCTGATGGAAAAAGAGAAGCAGCAGGCGCAGAAGGCGGCGCTACAGGCTCAGCTGGGTCAGGGATATCCGGTAGTGGATGCACAGGAAGCACTGGGGAAATAAGGCCTGAACAGCCTTATTCTTTAGGATTATCAGAAATGATGTCACCGGCCTGAGCTGCGCGCTCTGCCAGCCGCAGCGCTTTTTTCTGGCTGCGGCGAAAACGAAAGAACGCACTCAGCTGTTCAGAACAGGCATCAGCCAGAACGCCCGACGTGATTTCTACCTGATGATTCATGCCGGGATGGCGCAAAACATCCATCAGAGAACCCGCTGCACCGGTTTTGGCATCGGCAGCGCCATACACTACGCGACGGATCCGGCTGTGGACCATTGCGCCGGCGCACATCACGCAAGGCTCAAGAGTGACATACAATATGGCATCCAGCAGTCGGTAGTTTTGCACCGCGCTGCCGCCCTGACGTAACGCCATGATTTCCGCGTGCGCCGTCGGATCATGATGTCCGATAGAACGGTTCCAGCCCTCGCCAATCACCTGATTGTCCAAAACCAGCACGGCGCCCACCGGCACTTCGCCCTCCTCCTGCGCCTTCAGCGCCAGAGTCATTGCGTATTGCATCCAGCGTTCGTCGTCATTTATTTCTGCTAATTCTGTCACTGCCACTTCAACCTCAGTCATTTTAATCCGCGCCATTATACCTTTGTTCGCGCCGCCCGCCCACGAGCCATAATCGATATCGCGCGTACAGTTCATCAGCGATAACAGGAAGTATTACTTAATGATGATAACCCGCGGTTCTGATAGCAGAAATGGCTTATGCCAACAGATAATAACCTTACATTTCATAGTCATTAGATGAGGAAATTAGCCGGGTTAATCTGCGTATTGTTGCGCCAGATCAAATGATGTTACCGGTAACAATATTAAGGTTTCCTTGTACCTACCAAGAGCTGACAACAAGGAAAACAATTATGGCTACTGCAACTTTCTTTATCCCGTCCGTTAACGTTATTGGTTCTGGCGCGCTTAATGATGCGGCTACCGCTATCGCGCAGCATGGTTTCCGCCATGTCCTGATCGTCACGGATAAAGTGTTATTCGATATCGGCGTGGTTAAACAGGTTCAGGAATTACTGGCAAAAAGCGACGTGCAAAGCAGCGTTTATCATGGAACGAACCCTAACCCAACCACCCGCAATGTGCGTGAAGGGCTGGAGATCCTGAAAAAAGATGCCTGCGATTGCGTGATCTCACTTGGCGGCGGTTCACCGCATGACTGCGCCAAAGGTATCGCGTTGCTGGCCACTAACGGCGGCAACATCAATGATTACGAAGGCGTTGACCGTTCTGCTAAACCCCAGTTGCCGCTGATTTCTATCAACACGACTGCCGGTACGGCTTCAGAAATGACGCGTTTTTGCATCATTACCGATGAAGAACGCCATATCAAAATGGCTATCGTGGATAAAAACGTGACGCCGCTGATGTCAGTCAATGACCCGCATCTGATGGTCGGCATGCCAAAAGGGCTGACTGCTGCCACCGGGATGGATGCGCTGACCCACGCGATCGAAGCCTATGTATCCAGCGCGGCAAACCCGATAACGGATGCCTGTGCGCTGAAAGCGATTACCATGATTACCGACTCACTGCGCACTGCAGTGAAAGAAGGTAAAAATATGCAGGCTCGCGAAGACATGGCTTACGCACAGTTTCTCGCCGGGATGGCATTTAACAATGCGTCGCTCGGTTATGTACACGCCATGGCGCACCAGTTAGGCGGGTTCTATAACTTGCCGCACGGTGTCTGTAATGCCGTCCTGCTGCCGTTTGTGCAGGAATACAACTCCCGCGTTGCCAGCCCGCGTCTGAAAGACGTTGCTGCCGCGATGCACATTGATGTTTCAGCGATGAGTGATGCAGAAGGTGCAAAAGCCTGTATCGATGCTATCCGTCAGCTGGCGCGTGATGTCGATATTCCTGCCGGATTACGCGACCTGAACGTGAAAGAAGAAGATTTTAATACACTGGCGACCAACGCCCTGAAAGATGCCTGCGCACTGACTAACCCGATTCAGGGTACGCATGCCGATGTGGTAGGGATTTTCAAAGCTGCGTTCTGATTACTAAAGAATATGCCCAAATAAAAACAGGCCAGAAATGGCCTGTTTTTTGTCTGAAACATCCTGCGGTATTTATTCCAGTTGCTGCAATTCGCCCTGCTTGCTGACACGAAAACGGTGCTCGCAAAAGAACAACAGCGGGTTGTCCTGTTTGCTGTCGCTGTAACCACTGTAAAGTTTCAGCGGTGAGCCAATCCGGCTTTCGAGCTGTACAACCTTTTCTTCACCGAGACAGCGCAGAGGCAGCACCCAGCCGCCTTTACCCCGCGCGATACGGCTGCCCACCAGACGTACCTGCGGTAAAAACAGCGATGCGTTATAAACCTGCTGCACCAGGTTCTCAGGAGAACCGGTGATCAGCCACACTTCGGTATCGTCGCTATCCAGATATTCGCGCAACCGGCGTTGTACCACCGGAAACTCCACCACTTTTTCGCGAAACGCAGTCACGAATTGCAGCTCCAGCGCTTTCAGGCGTGCCTCACTGTGACCAAAGGTAATGGCCCACAGCAACAGACTCATCGGCCAGCGTGTTGCACGCCCCTGAAAGAATAGTCCTGCGCCAATCAGCGGCAATAAAGGCACCACCAGAACCAGGTTCTGCGGCATTTTTTTTAGCAAAAAACGCAGGAAGGTTCCGAACATATCCTGCTGATGCAGTGTTCCATCCAGGTCAAAAAAGACCACCCGTCGATCAGGCTTCGTACTCAATCCATTACTCCTCGGGATCGTTAAACCCCATCAGCCAGGTAAAAATAAAACCAGCTAATACCGTAATGACTAAACCGGCCAGATACAACATCACTTTGCCAGAAATAATGGTCAGCGCCAGCGGCAACCCGGAAATACCAAACGTGATGACCGTAGCGACTTTCCAGTAACAGATTAGCGCGCCGCCCACGGCCCCGCCCAGACAGGCGCCAATAAATGGCCGGCCAAGCGGCAGCGTCACCCCGAAAATCAACGGTTCGCCGATGCCCAGTATTCCCACCGGCAGCGCACCTTTAATCACTTTTTTCAGCCGTGCGTTACGCGTTTTCATGTAAACCGCAATCGCCGCGCCGACCTGTCCGACACCCGCCATCGCCAGAATAGGCAACAGCGGATTGGAACCGTGCGCCTGAATAAGCTCTACGTGGATGGGCACCAGCCCCTGATGAAGCCCGGAAAGCACCAGCGGCAGAAAGGCTCCGGCCAGCACTGCACCCACAAGTAATCCGCCTTTGTCGATAGCAATATTGACGCCGTGCGCGATGCCGTCAGAGATATAACCGCCGATCGGCTGGAGGATAACAATTGCCAGCGTCGCAGTGATAAGCGTGGTGATCAGCGGATTTAGGATCAGTTCGACCGATTCCGGCAGCCACTGGCGCAGCCGTTTTTCGAGCCAGCACATCAGCGCGACGACCAGCAAGACGGCAATCACCCCGCCACGCCCCGGCTGTAATGTTTCGCCAAACAGCGTAATTTGCGCCAGCGCCGGACTGGAAAGGATCCCCGCCATCACGCCGCCCATTGCCTGTGAACCGCCAAACACGCGGGCAGCATTCACACCGACCAGAATATTCATGATGGCAAATACAGCGCCGCCGAATATCGCCAGCAGGCCGAGAATATTAGGATAATCAGTCGCAATGGAACCGGCGATATCAGGCCGTTTGAGCAGATTAATAATGCCCATAATCAGACCTGAAGCGATAAATGCCGGGATCAGCGGGATGAAAACATCCGCCAGTTTTCGCAGCGCGCCACTCATCGGCGCTGAGTATTTGGCTTTGGCACTGGCTTTGTTGCGGGCTATATCACTTTCACCCGCCGCACTGGCTGCTCCCGCAGGGCTCAGCAACAGGCGCATGGCGTCCACGACTTTGGCTGCTGCCCCCGGCCCGACGATAAACTGATGCTGCTCGCCCTGCCTGAGATAACCTTTAATCCCCTCCAGCGTTTTCAGGCTGGTCAGATCCAGGCGCGCATCGTCAAAAACTTCCACACGTACACGGGTCATGCAGTTTTCCAGCTTGCTGATATTCCCTTCGCCGCCCACACCCTGCAAAATCTTAGAAGCCAGCAGGTGAGTTTTATCCATTGCTGTCGCCATGCTTTTCTCCTGATTTAGCCCGCCAGCGCGGCGCGAAGGTAGCCGTTATGTTGCTCCAGACGCGCTTTTGCCTGTGGTGCATCAATGCCCGCCAGTAACATGAGAATGGCCGGTTTCACTTCGAAATCAGTCTGAGAAAGCGCCAGTTCAGCATCACTGCGTGCCGCGCCGGTGGCTTCCACAACAATGCGGCAGGCACGATCGACCAGTTTGACGTTGGTCGCTTTCACGTCGACCATCAGGTTCTGATAGACCTTGCCGGTTTTCACCATCGCACCAGTAGAAATCATGTTCAGTACCAGTTTTTGCGCAGTACCGGATTTCAGACGAGTGGAACCGGTCAGCGCCTCGGGCCCGACAACGGGAGAAATGGCGATCGTCGCTTCCTGCGCAATCGGTGAATCCGGATTACAGGAAATCGCCACCGTGGCACAACCCAGTTCCGTGGCGTAGCGCAACGCGCCGATCACGTAAGGTGTGCGGCCGCTCGCCGCTAATCCGACAACGGTGTCATCCGCGCTCAGATGCAGATTCTTTAAATCTTCAACGCCCAGCGCTTCGCTGTCTTCGGCCCCTTCTACCGCTTTGAGTAGTGCACCGGGACCACCGGCAATCAGGCCGATAACTATGCCGTGCGGCACGCCGAACGTTGGCGGACATTCCGATGCATCGAGAACGCCCAGACGCCCGCTGGTCCCCGCGCCGAGATAAATCAGACGACCGCCCGCTTTAAATGAAGCCGCGGCTTTATCGATCGCCTGCGCTATTTGCGGCAGAACTTTACTGATGGCCTCAGGAACTTTGCGGTCTTCCTGATTGAAACAGGTGGCTAATTCCAGTGAAGACATTTCATCTAAGTTGATCGTATCCGGATTACGGCTCTCGGAAACGAGTGCGCCTAAGTTAAGGGGACTGTTCATGTTTTTCTCCTGAATTTTTAATTCAAATTTATTGCATAATACTTGAATATTTTATTCATCATTGCGAGGAATATTTGCTATTTTAGATAACATAATCCGCAAAACGTGACCTACGTATTCTGAGAAGCCGGGATAAGCCACCATGAGTTGTATGATCCGTATCCGCCAGTTGTATCCGACACTGGCACAAAATGACCGTAAACTGGCTGATTTTTTACTGGCTCAGCCGGAAAAAGCGCGTCATATGAGCTCACAAAAACTGGCCGAAATGGCGGGAGTCAGCCAGTCAGGCGTGGTGAAGTTCGCGCAAAAACTCGGTTATAAAGGCTTTCCTGCGCTGAAACTCGCCATGAGCGAATCCCTGGCATCCCCCAAAAACAGCGAACCTGTCACCGTACACAATCAGATCCTGAGCACCGACAGTCTGCACATTGTGGGCGAGAAACTGCTGACAGAAAAACAATCGGCTTTGCGCGCAACGCTCGATATCAACAGCGAGCCCCGTTTGCAAATCGCATTGTCGATGCTGAGCAGTGCCCGAAAAATCATTCTGACGGGCATCGGGGCATCCGCACTGGTGGCTAAGGATCTGGCGTATAAGCTGTTGAAAATTGGCGTCACGGCCATCGCGGAGTCGGACACACATGTGCTGATTGCTACAGCTCAGGCGCTTTCAAAGGAAGATTTATTGCTGGCGATTTCGTTCAGCGGTGAACGCAGCGAAATCAATCTGGCGGCACGGGTTGCCCGGGAAAGTGGCGCTAAGGTACTGGCGATCACCGGGTTTTCACCCAATACCCTGCAACAACAGGCCGATCACTGTTTGTACACCGTCGCAGATTTACCTACCACACGCGGAGCCGCGCTGTCGGCCACAACGGCACAATATTCACTGACCGATCTGCTGTTTGTTGCGCTGGTTCAGCAGGATACCGAACATGCACCGGAGCGGATCCGCCACAGCGAAGAACTGGTCAAAAAGCTGGTTTGATCAGGATCATTCGGGGAGCGGAAAGGCACTGACGTAGATCCTGTGCCAGCGCAATTCTGCTATACTGCGCGCCCTGATAACTGAACGATATGAGAAAACGCCATGGCCCTGCTGATCACACACAAATGCATTAATTGCGATATGTGCGAACCGGAGTGCCCGAATCAGGCAATCTCGATGGGCAATGATATTTATGAAATTGACAGCGATCGTTGCACGGAATGTGTCGGTCATTACGACAAACCGACCTGTCAGAGTGTCTGCCCAATCGACAATACCATCATCATCAATCCGCAACACATCGAAACTAACGAACAGCTTTGGGATAAGTTTGTGGTATTGCATCACGCCGTTTAACTGACGGAATGATGCAACAAATCAGTTTTCAATAATAACCGTCGCACAGGCATAACGGCGCTCATCGGCAAGCGTGACATGTACCGATTTCACGCCCATTTCCGCCGCCATTTCTGCCGCGCGGGCATGAAAAACCAGCCCCGGCTTACCCAGCACATCATTGACGACTTCAAACTGCTCAAATGCCAGGCCGTTGCGGATACCGGTTCCCAGCGCTTTAGCTGCGGCTTCCTTCACGGCAAACCGCTTCGCCAGAAAACGAACCGGCTGCTGATGTTGCTGATAAACAGCCCATTCATTGGCGCATAAAATACGCTTCGCCAGCCGGTCGCCGCTGCGTTCAATCACTGCTTCGATACGGGAAATTTCAACAATATCCGTACCTAAACCTAAAATGCTCATTACCGGCGGGCTTCTCTCATCAGATTTTTCATTTCACGTACTGCACCGGATAAGCCGTCGATAACCGCCTGACCGATGATAGCGTGGCCGATATTCAGCTCATGCATTTCCGGCAGTGCCGCGATCGGCTGCACGTTATGATACGTCAGCCCGTGACCGGCGTTCACTTTCAAACCTTTGCCTGCTGCATAAGCCGCGCCCTGCTTAATACGTTCCAGCTCAGCCTGACGCTCAAGATCAGTCTTCGCTTCCGCATACGCACCGGTATGAATTTCGATGTAAGGCGCACCGACCGCGACAGCAGCATCAATCTGGCGCAAATCCGGGTCGATAAACAGGGAAACCAGAATGCCCGCTTCGCTCAGACGGGAAACGGCAACGGTCATTTTATCTATCTGACCGGCGACATCCAGACCGCCTTCGGTAGTCACTTCCTCGCGTTTTTCCGGCACCAGGCAGCAGAAATGCGGCAAAACTTCGCAGGCAATCCCGACCATTTCATCGGTGACAGCCATTTCGAGATTCATGCGGGTTTGGATAGTCTGACGCAGAAGGCGCACGTCGCGGTCGGTGATATGACGGCGATCCTCACGCAGGTGGACGGTGATCCCATCAGCACCAGCCTGTTCAGCGATGAATGCCGCCTGAACCGGATCAGGGTAAGCCGTACCGCGTGCATTACGCAGTGTCGCGATGTGATCAATGTTAACGCCCAACAGCAACTCAGCCATAACAGCTCCAGATTTGAGAATGAATTGATTTATGAGTGGATCAGAAAAGCTAATTTCTGCAGTTTACACCCTTGAGAGTAGCGACGTGTAGCCCGGAATCTGATTTAGCTGGAAGAATTGTCAGAAGGTGAGACAGGCTTTTTGACCTGAAACTGGCGAAATAGCTCACGACTTTTCAGGGGCTTGCCACCGAGATAGGGTTTCAGTGCCATGCGGGTAAAACGTTTTGCAGCACGCAGCGTGAAAACATCCGGAAAATCCCGGCTGGCCAGCGCTTTCAAATCACGCCCGGTAAAGCTGGAATTATCAATGACCAGACTGGCGATAAAGCCTTTTTCTTCACGATAGCGGTAGGTCATGGTGTCGCTGACTTCTTCGCCACTGCCCGCGCAATGCAGGAAATCCACGCCATAGCCCAGATGGTGTAAAAGCGAGAGTTCAAACTGACGCAAAGCGTACTCAGGCGAACCACTGGCGCTGGCAAGATTTTGCAGACAATTAAGATAGTCGAAGAATAACGAAGAGTAATTAGCTTCCTGCTCAAGTACGCGGGAAACGAGTTCATTGACGTACAGGCCGCTGTAAAGCATCAGACCTGAAAGGGGAAGTGCCAGAGAAACCGGCTCGGCATTGCGCAGGGTTTTGACTTCTCCCCGCCCGCTCCAGCGAACCAGTAAAGGCGTAAAAGGCTGCAGGCAGCCTTTTAAATTGGACCGGCGGCCACGCGCACCTTTAGCCAGTATGCGTACCCGCCCTTGTCCCTCAGTGAATAAATCCAGCATGAGACTGGTTTCACTGTAAGGTCGCCCATGCAAAACAAATGCGCGTTGCCAGCCTTCCATAGGCGCGGACCTTATAAGTCGTCTACATAACCCAGGCTACGCAGCGCACGTTCGTCGTCTGCCCAGCCGGATTTGACCTTAACCCACAACTCAAGATGGACTTTCGCTTCAAACATGTTTTCCATGTCCTGGCGGGCTTCAATGCCAATCGTCTTGATTTTAGAGCCTTTGTTGCCGATAACCATTTTCTTCTGGCCTTCGCGTTCTACCAGAATCAGGCCATTGATATCGTAACCGCCGCGTTCATTGCTGACGAAGCGTTCGATTTCTACGGTCACGGAATACGGCAATTCTTCGCCGAGGAAACGCATCAGTTTTTCACGGATGATTTCAGAGGCCATGAAGCGCTGTGAACGGTCGGTAATGTAATCTTCCGGGAAGTGGTGAACCGCTTCCGGCAGACGTTTGCGCACCAGAGCTGCAATGGTATCCACGTTGGTGCCTTTCTCTGCTGAGATAGGCACGATATCAACGAAGTTCATCTGCTCACTCAGGAATTGCAAATGTGGCAGCAATTTAGACTTATCGGTGACGTTATCAATCTTGTTGATTGCCAGCAGAACCGGTGATTTCAAATCACGCAGTTTGTTGACCACCATTTCGTCATCCGGAGTCCAGTGAGTGCCTTCAACCACGAAGATCACCAGTTCTACATCACCAATCGAGCTGCTTGCAGCGCGGTTCATCAGACGGTTAATGGCACGTTTTTCTTCGATGTGCAGCCCCGGGGTGTCCACGTAGATAGCCTGGTATGGCCCTTCGGTGTGGATACCCATGATGCGGTGACGCGTAGTTTGCGGTTTGCGGGAAGTAATGGAGATTTTCTGCCCCAATAATTCATTCAGCAAGGTAGATTTACCGACGTTAGGACGGCCTACGATTGCAACAAAACCACAGTAATTCTTTTCTTCGCTCATTCAAGCTCCAGCTGTATCAGCGCTTGTTCCGCTGCCGCCTGCTCGGCTTTACGGCGGCTTGAACCGGTTCCTACAACCGGCTGGTTCAAGCCACTGACCTGGCAGTGGATGGTAAACTCCTGATCGTGCGCTTCACCGCGAACCTGCACAACCAGATAAGAAGGCAACGGCAGATGACGACCTTGCAAAAACTCCTGTAAACGGGTTTTTGGGTCTTTCTGCTTATCACCGGGACTGATTTCGTCTAAACGACTACGGTACCAATCGAGAATCAGCTTTTCGACGGTCTGGATATCACTGTCCAGGAACACGCCGCCAATGAGTGCCTCCACCGTATCCGCAAGAATCGACTCGCGGCGGAAACCACCACTTTTCAATTCGCCCGGCCCTAAGCGTAAGCATTCGCCGAGATCGAATTCACGTGCCATTTCAGCTAACGTATTTCCACGTACCAGTGTGGCACGCATACGACTCATATCGCCCTCGTCTACACGAGGAAAGCGATGGTACAGCGCGTTAGCTATTACATAACTAAGAATTGAGTCACCCAGGAACTCTAAACGCTCATTGTGTTTACTGCTTGCGCTGCGGTGAGTCAGTGCCTGCAATAAAAGCTCCTGCTGTTGAAAAGTGTAGCCCAGCTTCCGCTGAAGCCTGTTTATTACGATGGGATTCATGAGTTACCAATAGATCAAGAATGCGTCAAAAACTTCAGCATACGGAACAGGCCTGCTTCGCCCTAAGCCAATCCAAAGCTGTTTCGTTTGCAGTGGCTCCTCCTGTTCGTTTTAAATAAAAACGTAAAATCAGGGGAGCCAACTTTTATCGCCCGAAAGGATATTCTACAACGAGTGGAAATATAATGCTGCGCTAACGGGCACCATTAATTAATGAATTCCACCGATACGGCTTAAACGAACACCGGTAGGCCATTCACCTTCCTGTTTTTTAAAGCTCATCCAAATTGCAGACGCTTTACCCACTAAATTCTTTTCAGGTACAAAGCCCCAATAACGGCTGTCAGCGCTGTTATCACGGTTATCGCCCATCATGAAATAATGGCCGGCAGGAACGACCCATGTCCCCAGCGGTTGGCCGGGTTGCTGATAATACGCACCCAGTTGGTCACGCGCGCCCGGCACAGTCAGAATACGATGCGTGACATTCCCCAGCGTTTCATTACGCTGAACAAGACGGACACCGTCTTGCGGAACATTGCCTGTCGGTGGCGTTTCAAAGAAACCACTGCTGGCTTCGCCACCAGAAGACTGACCGAAAGTCTGCACGAAATCGCTGGCAACGCCGGTGTCATAAGTCACCGCCAGCGCCGTGTTGCAATTTTTGCCGCTGTCGCAGGCTGGCTGAACGGTCACCTGCTTGCTGAACGGATCGTAAGTCACCCGGTCGCCTGGCAAACCGACCAGACGTTTAATATAGTCCACGCTTGGATTGAGCGGATATTTAAATACCACCACATCGCCGCGTTTTGGTTCACCGGTCGGGATAAGCTTGGTCTGGGTAATAGGATCCTTCAGACCATAAGCATATTTCTCAACCACAATGAAATCGCCAATAAGCAGCGTTGGCATCATAGAGCCAGATGGGATCTGGAACGGTTCATAAATAAATGAACGCACCACAAACACAACTAACAATACCGGGAATACAGAAGCACAGGTTTCCACCCAGCCTGGCTGCTTCGCGACTTTGCTCAGCGTTGTATCGTCAACCGCCCCGCCCGTTTCAGCCTTAATTTTCGCAATTTTAGCCCGGCGTGCAGGTGCCAGCTTGAAACGATCAAGGCACCAGATAATCCCTGAAACCAGCGTTGCAATCGCCAGGATCAAGGCAAACATGTTAGCCATGCATACTCCCTACAACTCAATGAGGATTTATTTGCTTTCTTTACCCACGTGAAGAATGGCCAGGAACGCTTCCTGCGGTAACTCAACGTTACCCACTTGTTTCATGCGTTTCTTACCGTCTTTCTGCTTCTGCAGAAGTTTCTTCTTACGGCTGACGTCACCGCCATAACATTTGGCGAGAACGTTTTTACGTAATTGCTTCACGGTGGAACGGGCAATGATGTGAGCACCAATTGCCGCCTGAATAGCAATGTCGAACTGCTGACGCGGGATCAGTTCCTGCATCTTCTCAACCAGCTGGCGTCCACGGAACTGTGAATTGCCACGGTGAGTAATCAGTGCCAGTGCATCCACACGGTCGCCGTTGATTAGAACATCAACACGTACCATGTCAGAAGCCTGAAAACGTTTGAAATTGTAATCGAGGGACGCATAGCCGCGCGATGTTGATTTCAGACGGTCGAAGAAATCGAGGACTACTTCAGCCATCGGAATTTCATACGTCAGCGCAACCTGATTGCCGTGATAGACCATATTGGTCTGCACGCCACGTTTCTCAATACACAAGGTGATCACGCTGCCCAGATATTCCTGCGGCATCAGCATGTGACACTCGGCAATTGGCTCGCGTAATTCCAGAATGTTATTCAGCGCCGGAAGTTTAGACGGGCTGTCGACATAAATGGTTTCGTTGCCGGTGGTCAGAACTTCGTACACAACGGTTGGTGCCGTAGTGATCAAGTCCAGATCGTATTCACGTTCCAGACGTTCCTGAATGATTTCCATGTGCAGCAGACCGAGGAAACCACAACGGAAACCAAAGCCCAGCGCGGTAGAACTTTCCGGTTCATAGAACAGGGAAGCATCGTTGAGGCTCAATTTGCCTAACGCATCACGGAAGTTTTCATAGTCATCGGAACTGACCGGGAACAGACCGGCATATACCTGAGGTTTCACTTTCTTGAAACCAGGCAAAGCCTTTTCTGCAGGCTGACGAGCCAGCGTCAGGGTATCGCCCACTGGTGCGCCAAGGATGTCTTTGATCGCACAAACCAGCCAGCCTACTTCGCCGCAGTTCAGAATGTCTTTATCAACACGTTTAGGCGTGAAGATACCCAGACGATCGGCGTTATACACCTGTCCGGTACTCATTACTTTGATTTTGTCGCCCTTTCTCATGGTGCCGTTTTTGATACGCACCAGAGAAACCACGCCAAGATAGTTGTCGAACCAGGAGTCGATGATCAGTGCCTGCAATGGCGCATCAGGATCACCTTCCGGTGGCGGAACATCACGCACCAGACGCTCCAGAACTTCAGGCACACCCACACCGGTTTTAGCTGAACAACGGACTGCATCCGTCGCATCAATTCCCACGATGTCTTCGATTTCCTGAGCTGCGCGGTCAGGATCAGCAGCAGGCAAATCGATTTTGTTCAGAACCGGAACTACTTCCAGATCCATTTCCATCGCGGTGTAGCAGTTCGCCAGCGTCTGCGCTTCTACGCCCTGCCCCGCATCCACGACCAGCAATGCGCCTTCACAAGCGGCCAGTGATCGGGAAACTTCGTAGGAGAAGTCGACATGTCCGGGAGTATCGATAAAGTTCAGGTGGTAAACCTGCCCATCTTTCGCTTTGTAATCGAGCGTCACGCTTTGCGCTTTGATGGTGATACCGCGCTCGCGCTCAAGATCCATAGAATCGAGAACCTGCGCTTCCATTTCACGATCGGACAAGCCGCCGCAAATTTGAATAATACGGTCTGACAGCGTCGACTTACCGTGGTCAATGTGGGCAATAATGGAGAAATTTCGTATATGCTTCATTATAAAAGTTTTTCTACCTTGGTATTTCTGAATCATTCGCCATGAACATACAGCGACGGTTTGTAGGTTGGCTGTCTTTCGCCTAAGTCGCAGCATTCTACATGCCAGCACCGTGAAAACCTAGTCTCGGTACATCCTAACTCCAGATTATGCGTGCTTTTTCTGAAGGAAATCCTCACATTTTCATTTGTTTTCATTCCCGGACTGTTCTTTCAGCGTCGCCCTGACTTTTTTTGGGCATTTCGTCTGTGTTTTTTAGACTCAGGCAGGTTTTAGGAAAATGCCCATATACAAAAACGCACTTGAACACCTAATATATTGTTATAAAAGAAATTACATTATTCCAATTCACAAAGTTTTAATTCTCATTCTTCCTATTCATTCGTTTTTTTATTATTAATTCAATCCGGTCACAAGGTTATCAATATGATCAATGAAGGGCGGCTGCTCAGTCAGCATGGCTTTGCCAAAGCCAACTCTTGGATCACTCTGGTCCTTTCAGTGCTTTTGCTGGTGGGCGGTGCCGTACAAATCGCTTTTTTCCTCGCCTTCGGCCATACCGCTGACGGGCTGCATAGCGTGGTGGTATCTGCCTTGCTGAGCATTGCGCTCGGTGTCGTACTTATTTTACTAAGACGTTTGATTCGACCGAATCAGGTGTATCAGCTTCATGAAAATGGTATTTTGGTTATAAGCCAGCTAGATAAAAAGAACCGATTTATTCCGTTCGACAGAATCTCGGATATATACCGTTTCAGAACGGGTAAATATACACGCCGCATTTTAAATACGATGATGTTCCGTGAGGAAAATAGCAAAACATGGCACCGGATCACGCCGAACATTGCTAATTCAGAACGGCTGATTGATGTTATTAAGAATGAACAACTGATGTTCCGTGGCCCCTGGGCTTTGAATACGCTGGCGCAGGGCGGAGACATTCTTTTTACCAGCATGGTAAATTCGCACTGCGGACTGAAACGGTTTATCGGCTCTAACCTTCTGACAATGAACGAGAAAAGGATCCGGCTGAGTGCATTAATGCTGACCACCGATGAAGGGAAGACAATACCCGTTCAAGACATTCAGTTTATCAGCGGCGGGAGCAACAGCCCGTTAATCAGATTGCTTGATAAACACGGCCGGATTTTGTTCTCTGTTGCCTATACTTCACTCTCCAGTGCCGATCTTTTCATCGCCCTGATTGAGCATATGATTCAGAACCGTATCCCGGTCAGAAACTAAAAATGCCACTGGCTCGTCTGAGTCAGTGGCATTTGTTTTCGCATCGTTCCGGGTAGCACGAAAGAAGTCACATATTACGAAGGAAGCTCGTTATCCGCAGAATAACGGAATGCGTTCGGCGGTAATCCCACCTGCAAAACCACCGGCTGATAGCCCGATTTACCGTCGACTTTTGCCGCCAGTGCTTTGGCGATGATAAAGCCCAGACCGCCGCCCAGCGCGGCACCGATCACTGCGTACATGTCTGCTTTAAACAGAGCCTGCAGTATTCCGCCTCCGGCAATCACCCCAAACAGCGGTGTCATATAGACCAGAAATGCAGAGCGTAGCAAACTGCCCTCAGGTATTCCCAGTTCAACTTTTTGCCCCGGTTCCAGGGGCTCAGCAAAACTGACCTGAAGATTATGGCCAGTCTGTGGTCCCAGTTCATTCAGCACCCGGGCACCACAACCTGAACGCGAATGGCAGCTACTGCAACCCGACTGCGTTTCACAGCGCAGTGATGCAATACCGTTTTGCCACGACACCACAGTGGCCCATTCTTTCATCATAAAATCACCCGGATTTATTTAGCCAAAAGTCATTTGGCAGAGAAAACAATGCTTTCAGCAATACGTTTTGCTGTGGAAGGCGGCAATTCACCGACGACAGTAATCTCATTACCGTTACGAACTTCCGTTTGTACGGTTCTTCGCCCTTGTCTGATTAACTGCTCAGAGGGGCCGTTAGTGGTAGCACTGATATTGACAGAGAAGCTGAACAATCCGTCAGTATACAAACGGGATTCTATCGTGACTGGCATATTTGGCAAGCTTCTGCGACTGCTCGCCACTTCAGCTACCCCCGCCGGAAGCCATTTCACTTGCCATCCAAACTTAATCGGCTCAGAAGCAGGTAACGAAAGTACCGGCGGCAGATTGGCTTTCTCAAGATCAGCAAGAGCCACTATGACTTGATTACCATCATCAAAGCTGATGACCCTGAACTGTTCCAGCGTTTCGCCATCGCGATCTAATAAATCCACACGCATTGGCAACTTAGTCTGCTCATCAATCCAGATAACATAGCTGAACCTTGTGCCATCACGCGAAACCACGCGGATCACCTGGCTCAGACGGTCTGCGGCACGCGCGCGACCTACGGCGATGAAATCATAGTATTTTGACAGCTGGGAAAAATCGCTGAATACAATGGAGGGCAGGGAATCAACAATATGATCGCCATCCAGAGTAAAAGGCTGAAGCCCGGTCTCGAAGTAGCTGATGTCTTTTCCGCGCTGGACAATTTCACGGCGCGGACCATCCATCAGTACCAGTTGAGCGAGCGAGGATTGATCAGAAACAGCATGACGATAGCGAAAGGAATCTATCCCTTGCTTCGTGATGTTGATAAAACCCATTTCATAATTCAGCGACTGACTGGCTTTACCCATCCCTTGTAATAACGCCTCGGAAGTGGGATCTGCCGAGGCGATACTTGGAGTAAGCAGGCTGCCCGTCACTAAACAAGCGGCAAACCAAAATTGCTTCATTACTGCGTTTGCGTTCCTAAAGACTGAGTTCCTGGGACCTGAACAGCGGCTTGCTGTGGAGTGACAGGTTCGAGCTGAAGTTGCTCAGAATGCAAGCGGCGTTGCAGTTCGTAATCCTGCAACATAGCATTGATACGCTTACGTTGCTCCTGCACATTTTGTTGCCCGCTGGTGGTATTGCCTTCATTTGGCACGCCGAAGCTGACCGGAGAGGCTTTACCCATCATTGGCAAAGTATTAAATGCTGGCGTTTCCGGAGAAGCGCCCGATGCGTCAGGCTGGTTATAGTGCTGCACACCGACAATCACAGCCAGCGATACGCAAGCAGCTACGCCAACCTGAGTCAGCTGGCTCGCCCAAGGGCGCACCTTCTGCCAGAAAGGCATTTTTTGCCAGGTATGAGGCTGAGGCTGCGATTCTGTTGCGGAACCCGGCACCAGTTTAACCGGCTCGTTTGCCAGCGCTGCGGCCACACGGTCTGCGATATCCAGATGCACCACATTCCCAATATCACCGCGTAAGGTATCGCGGATCAAATGATAACTCTGCCAGTCTTGCTGAAGCTTGGAATCTGTTGATAAAGAACTCAACAGTTCAGAATCAATGGCTTCACCATCCATCAGAGCGGAAAGCTTTTCTTTCTGCATGCCTAAGTACCCTTCCTGTGTCCGTCATCTCTAACGCTGGATGAGCGGCTGAACCTTGTTATCAATTGCTTCCCGGGCACGGAATATACGGGATCTTACCGTACCCACCGGACAATCCATGATGGCGGCTATTTCTTCGTAGCTCAATCCATCTAACTCCCTTAAGGTGATCGCCATGCGAAGATCTTCAGGAAGTGCTTCAATAGTACGGAAAACTATCTGTCGTAATTCTTCAGACAACATTAAGTTCTCAGGGTTCGAAATTTCTTTCAGGGCACCGCCACTTTCGAAATTCTCGGCTTCGTTCGCATCGACATCACTGGATGGCGGACGACGCCCCTGAGCAACCAGATAATTTTTCGCTGTGTTGACTGCAATACGATACAGCCAGGTATAAAAAGCACTGTCGCCGCGGAAAGATTCCAGCGCACGATACGCTTTGATAAAAGATTCCTGAACCACATCAGGCACATCGCCTTGTGGCACGTAGCGGGATACAAGGCTCGCTACTTTATGCTGGTAACGAATAACCAGTAAATTGAACGATTTTTGATCACCCTTCTGGACCCGCTCAACCAGAACTTGATCGGCTAACTGCTCGCTCATCCGAGGTAAAATCTCCCCAAAACTATCTCCGCGCTTAGAATCGTACTGCCAGCTTTCATCATTATATTCCTGAGCAAGTACTGCTTGGAGTTCACATGGAACGATTAGTTCCACATCGCCATTGTTTTTTCTATTGAAGTCTTAAGCCCGTGGCTTTCGCACGGAGGTTTAGGCTAACATGAATTTCCCTCTTCTTCTGCAAACATCATACGTTATGCAACCTTCATCTGAATTTGTTAGCGATGTATTGATAATCGGAAGTGGCGCTGCGGGCCTTTCTCTGGCTTTGCGACTTGCAGACCACTGTCACGTCACTGTTCTCAGTAAAGGCCCCCTCAACGAAGGCTCTACGTTTTACGCCCAGGGCGGAATTGCCGCCGTTTTCGACGAAGCAGACAGCATTGCCTCACATGTTGATGACACATTAATTGCCGGCGCAGGCTTATGCGATAAAGAAGCTGTTGAATTTATCGCCAGCAATGCACGACATTGTGTGCAATGGTTGATCGACCAGGGCGTCCTGTTTGATACCGAAACCAACGCGAGCTCAGAAGAGCGTTATCATCTGACACGCGAAGGCGGTCACAGCCACCGTAGGATCCTGCATGCTGCTGATGCTACAGGTAAAGAAGTAGAGACTACGCTGGTTGGGAAAGCAAGGGCGCACGCCAATATTTGCGTGAAAGAACGCTATAATGCCGTTGATTTAATTACCTCAAGCAAACTTGGATTACCGGGCACCCAACGCGTGGTCGGTGCCTATGTCTGGAACCGCGATAAAGAGCATGTTGAAACACTGCGCGCCAAAGCCGTTGTTCTCGCCACAGGCGGTGCCGCTAAGGTGTATCAGTACACCACTAACCCGGATATCTCTTCAGGCGATGGCGTCGCCATGGCGTGGCGTGCAGGTTGTCGGGTTGCCAATCTGGAATTCAATCAGTTCCATCCGACCTGTCTTTATCATCCTCAGGCGCGTAACTTCCTGCTGACCGAAGCGCTGCGTGGCGAAGGTGCCCTGCTCAAACGTCCGGATGGCACGCGGTTTATGCCTGATTTCGATGAAAGAGGCGAACTGGCGCCGCGTGATGTTGTTGCACGTGCTATCGACCATGAAATGAAACGTCTCGGTGCAGACTGCATGTATCTCGATATCAGCCATCGCCCGCCGGAATTCATTAAGCATCATTTCCCGATGATTGATGAAAAGCTGCAATCGCTGGGCATCGATCTGACCAGACAGCCCATTCCGATCGTGCCGGCTGCGCATTACACCTGCGGCGGCGTGATGGTAGACCAGCACGGTCGTACCGATCTCGATAGTTTGTATGCGATTGGCGAAGTCAGCTATACCGGTTTGCATGGCGCTAACCGTCTGGCTTCTAACTCACTGCTGGAATGTGTAGTGTACGGCTGGTCGGCAGCGGAAGACATTATTAAGCGCCTGCCTCATGCCAAGCTGGCAAAAAACATTCCGCAGTGGGATGAAAGCCGGGTGGACAATTCCGATGAACAGGTGGTTATCCAGCATAACTGGCATGAGCTGCGCCTGTTTATGTGGGACTACGTGGGAATTGTGCGTACAACGAAACGCCTGGAGCGCGCACTGCGCCGCATTATGACGCTGCAACAGGAAATTGACGAGTATTACGCCAACTTCCGTATTTCCAATAATCTGCTGGAATTGAGAAATTTGGTGCTGGTAGCTGAACTGATCGTCCGCAGCGCGCTGGAGCGTAAAGAAAGTCGTGGCCTGCATTACACGCTCGATTATCCTGATTTACAGGAAAATCCGCAGCCCACTATTTTGCAGCCATAGGTTTTACAGTGTTAGTTTCGAAAGAGTGCGAAGGAACGCACTTTTCGGCCCCTCACCCTTTGCCCCGTTAATAATTCAGATAGAAATCGGTGATCAGCGTGCAGAACTCTTCGCTGTAAACGCCTTCCGATTTCCGCAATGCCAGTTCCTCATCCGTGCGTTCAACAAATTGCCTTGATAATGTCAGCAGCAAACGGTTAAGCGGTTTTCCCGGCCGGTCTCGAACGGCCATGCGCCACGCACTGAACCAGCCGTTCTGGTGAGCCAGCGTTTCAAATGCCAGACCGATGTCATAGGGCAGAACAACGCTGAACAGCCCTTCCGGCGCAATCAGCATCTGCGCGCATTCAAGCAGCGCTTCATGTGTCAGGGTTTCTGTGTAACGGGCAGCATTACGGGCTTCATCGCGGCAGGCAACGGCCGATTCAAAATAAGGCGGATTGCTGACAATCAGATCATACTGAGCAGGATATTTTTGCGCGTACTCATTAATATCCTGCGCATGGACAGACAATCTATTCGCCCAGACTGATTCGCGGAAGTTTTCAGCTGCCTGTCCGGCGGCCGCAGGTTCAAGTTCTACGGCATCAATAACAGTGTCAGATTCGCTGCGCTGTGCCAGCATCATGGCAATCAGACCGCTGCCACAGCCAATATCAAGAACACGTCGTGCCTGAGTGACCGGCGCAGTCGCACCCAGCAGAACACCGTCTGTGCCAACTTTCATCGCGCAACGGTCATGTGCGACGAAAAACTGTTTAAAGGTAAAACCATTGCGCCGTAAAGGCTGTGCGGAACTGACTTCTTTTGTCACTCATTTCACCGTAATAACGCCAGCCAGCAGGGCCGGGAACGAAAACTGTCGTAGCATAGGGCAAAGAGAAGCAGAGTAAAAGCCACGCAAACCGCTTAAATAGGTGAAGATCGCGTCTAACACGTCTATAATCGGCGCCCCAAGTAGAGGTAGACCATGACTGTAACCACTTTTTCCGAACTCGAACTCGATGAACGCCTGATTGAAGCCCTTGGCGACAAAGGCTATAGCCGTCCTACTGTCATTCAGGCAGAGGCCATTCCGCCAGCAATGGACGGACGCGATGTGTTGGGTTCGGCTCCTACCGGCACCGGCAAAACAGCTGCGTTCCTGCTGCCTGCATTGCAGCATTTGCTGGATTTCCCGCGTAAGAAATCTGGTCCGCCACGAATTCTCATCCTCACGCCAACCCGCGAACTTGCTATGCAGGTTGCTGAACAGGCGCGTGAGTTAGCCAAACATACCGAACTGGATATCGCGACCATCACTGGCGGCGTGGCTTATATGAACCATGCCGAAGTGTTCAGCGAAAACCAGGACATTGTCGTTGCGACAACCGGACGTTTGCTGCAATACATTAAAGAAGAAAACTTCGACTGCCGCGCAATCGAGACGCTGATCCTCGACGAAGCCGACCGCATGCTGGACATGGGTTTTGCGCAGGACATCGAAACCATTTCTGCCGAAGCACGCTGGCGCAAACAGACGTTGCTGTTCTCCGCAACGCTGGAAGGGGAAGCCATCCGTGAATTCGCAGAACGCATTCTGACTGAGCCGGTAGAGATCGAGGCCGACCCGTCACGCCGCGAACGCAAAAAGATCCTGCAATGGTATTACCGTGCCGACGATCTGGCGCATAAAACCCAGATGCTGATCCATTTGCTGAAACAGGAAGACGTCACTAAATCGGTGATCTTCGTGCGTAAGCGCGAGCGTGTGCATGAACTGGTTGCCTGGTTACGCGAAGCAGGGATTAACTCCTGCTATCTCGAAGGCGAAATGGTACAGGTTAAACGTACCGAAGCCGTTAAACGTATGGTCGAAGATCGCGTTAACGTGCTGGTTGCCACCGACATCGCCGCGCGCGGTCTGGATATCAACGACATCAGCCACGTCTTCAACTTTGACCTGCCGCTGACCGCTGACATCTATCTGCACCGCATCGGCCGTACCGGTCGTGCTGGCCGCAAAGGCACCGCGATTTCCTTCGTGGAAGCGCATGACCATCTGCTGCTCGGTAAAATCGGTCGTTACCTGAATGAACCACTTAAAGCGCGCGTACTGGAAGGCTTCCGCCCTAAGACCAAAGCACCTAGTGAAAAAGTGACCGGTAAGCCATCGAAGAAAGTGCTGGCGAAACGTAAAGAGAAGCAGAAAGCGGATCAGGAAAAATCGAAGGTGAAAGTGAAAGTTCGCCATCGTGACAGCAAAAATGTCGGCAAGCGCCGCGTTAAACCTGACGCAGCCAAAGACGCCTCCTAATCAGGCCTGATTTGATGCAAAGAAAAACCGCCCCTAAAGGCGGTTTTTTTATTCCTGCTATTACCTGAAAACTGAAACGCTCAGAGGCGCTTAAAGGCTTTCAGTGAAAGTACGGGTAATCACGTCACGCTGCTGTTCAGCAGTCAGTGAGTTGAAACGTACCGCATAGCCAGACACACGAATAGTCAGCTGTGGGTATTTCTCAGGATGTTTAACCGCATCTTCCAGCGTTTCACGACGCAGTACGTTAACGTTCAGGTGCTGACCACCTTCCACGCGCACGGTCGGCTGAACTTCCATTGGCACTTCACGGTATTCAAACTTGCCAAGATCGCTGACAGCCACAATCTGGTCTTCCGCAAAACCCGCTTTTGCACATACACAGCGAGCTTCTGCTTTTTCATCATCGAGCAGCCAGAAAGAGTTTTTCAGCGCTTCGTTGTCGGTTTTAGTAATTTGGATCCCGGTGATCATATGTTGCCTCCAAGTTGGCTACGATACTGTTAATTGATTGATGTCAGGCTGAATCACAACCTGTTTTCCTGTTGTCAGATATAACAGCAGAGCACCCTGCATTCTTTGATAAATATCAATCTTTTCCCTGTGGGTATTTCTCACCCTCGGCATATTTATGTTTTATATCAATTTTCTCAAGGCGCTTGATTAAATTATTTTTGTAAATTATCAACAAATTTTGCATAGAACGTTAAGTCGCAGATAAACATCAGCAAAAGCGCGTGCGGGTTTCACTCAGCAGAATGAGCAGGTAAGCTACTGCCAGTTTAAAATTACCTTCAAAAGGAGAGCGTCAATGTCCACTACTCTCACCTGGCATGACGTGATTGGTCAGGAAAAAGAACAACCCTATTTCGTTGATACATTGAAGTTTGTCGCGGCAGAACGCGCGGCAGGCAAAACCATTTATCCGCCACAGCAGGATGTGTTCAACGCCTTTCGTTCTGCTGAACTGGCAGACGTCAAAGTGGTGATCCTGGGTCAGGATCCTTACCATGGCCCCAACCAGGCTCACGGATTATCATTTTCTGTCCGTCCGGGTATCCCTGCCCCGCCTTCTTTAGTGAACATATATAAAGAACTGGCCACCGACATTCCCGGCTTCGTACGACCGTCTCACGGCTATCTGCAAAGCTGGGCCGATCAGGGCGTGCTGCTGTTGAACACGGTTTTGACCGTCGAAGGGGGTCAGGCGCACTCACATGCCAAACTAGGCTGGGAAACCTTTACCGACAAAGTTATTGCCGCACTGAACGAAAATCGTGAAGGAATTGTCTTTTTGCTGTGGGGCTCTCACGCGCAGAAGAAGGGTAATATTATCGACCGCAACCGCCATCATGTTTTGAAAGCGCCGCACCCTTCTCCGCTTTCTGCACATCGCGGTTTTCTGGGATGTAAACATTTCTCACAGGCGAATGCCTTACTGGAACAGCAGGGTCTGGCACCGATTGACTGGGTGCCGGTATTACCTGAACAGGCATAAATGCGACCTGAACAGGCATAAAAAAGAGGCACCCGCGAAGGTGCCTCTTTCGTTATATCAGTCTGCTAAACACAGAATCAGGCTTTTGCTTTGGAAACCGCAACCATTGCAGGGCGTAACAGACGGCCGTTCAGCGTGTAACCCTTTTGCATCACCATCATCACGTGATTAGGTTCCAGCTCTTCGGATTCCATCATCGTCATCGCCTGGTGCAGTTCCGGATTGAAAGGCACGTGGATATCGCTCACCACTTCCATACCGAACTTACGCACAGCATCCAGCAGAGATTTCAGGGTCAGCTCGACGCCTTCAATCAAACCTGCCAGTTCTGAATTGGATTTATCAGCCAGATCCAGAGCACGTTCCAGATTATCGATAACAGGCAGCAGCTCGCCGGAGAATTTCTCCAGAGCGAATTTATGCGCTTTCTCGATATCCAGTTCGGTGCGGCGACGGATGTTTTCCACTTCCGCTTTCGCACGCAGCAAGCTGTCACGCTCGCGCTGCTGGAGTTCTTTCAGCTGTGCTTCCAGTTCAGCAATACGTTCATCGCGCGGGTCAACGACATCTGCCGCCTGGGTTTCCGCTTCCGCTTGCAGCTCTTGTTCCTGATTCAGTTCTTCAGAGACTTGCTCGTCAGGTGTCTTATGTTCTTTACTACTCATGAATCTCTCCGCGTTTTAGCATTAATCTTGCTACTTGGCTTATTATGGGGATCAAAACCGGGGTTTCAAGGTTTGGTTTTTAATGAAACCGGTCATAATGCAGGGGTCATCACACCCTGCTGAGGATAACCACAGCGATGAATAAAAAATTTGAGTGCATTGGGATTGTCGGACACCCTCGTCATCCTTCGGCACTTGCCACCCATGAAATGCTTTACCACTGGTTAATCTCAAAAGGATATCAGGTCATTGTTGAGCGACAGGTGGCACAAGATTTAGCCCTTGAAAACGCCACGACCGGCAGTCTGGCAGAAATCGGCAAACTGGCCGATCTGGCCGTTGTTGTCGGCGGTGACGGTAACATGCTGGGCGCCGCACGCGTTCTGGCACGCTATGACATCAAAGTCATCGGCATCAACCGTGGCAATCTCGGTTTTCTGACCGATCTGGACCCGGATAACGCTTTGCAGCAACTCGATGACGTTCTGCAGGGCGAATACATCAGCGAACAACGTTTCCTGCTGGAGGCCATGGTACGCTGCAAAGACCAGCAATGTCGCGTGAGCACTGCTATCAATGAAGTCGTCCTTCATCCGGGAAAAGTCGCACACATGATTGAATTTGAAGTCTATATTGACGACAAATTCGCCTTCTCCCAACGTTCGGACGGTCTGATTATTTCGACACCAACCGGCTCTACCGCCTATTCGCTATCAGGTGGCGGTCCGATCCTGACGCCGACGTTAGAAGCTATTGCGCTGGTGCCGATGTTCCCGCACACACTTTCTGCGCGCCCGCTGGTTATTAACAGCAGCAGTACGATTTGTCTGCGGTTCTCACATATGAGCAATGACCTTGAAATCAGCTGTGACAGCCAGATTGCCCTGCCGATCCAACCGGGTGAAGAAGTAGTCATCCGCCGCAGCGAGTTCCACCTGAATCTGATCCACCCGAAAGACTACAGCTATTTCAATACATTAAGCACAAAACTCGGATGGTCAAAAAAACTCTTCTGATCAGACAAAAATAATTCGCCAGCCCCTTTACTGTATATAAAACCAGTTTATACTGTATGTAATTACAGGTCTGTTGTTATGTACAGGAAGGTGATCATGCTGGCGCAATTAACTATCAGTAACTTTGCCATTGTCCGCGAATTAGAAATCGATTTTCATGCCGGTATGACGGCAATCACCGGTGAAACCGGTGCCGGTAAGTCCATCGCTATTGATGCGCTCGGGCTTTGCCTTGGCAGTCGCGCAGATGGCAGCATGGTGCGCCTGGGTGCGAGTCGTGCCGATATCTGCGCCCGCTTCACTCTGGCTGATACACCTTCTGCAAAACACTGGCTGGCAGAAAACCAGCTCGACGAAGGGCAGGATTGCCTGCTGCGCCGTACCATCAGCAGCGACGGCCGTTCCCGCGGTTTCATTAACGGCACGCCCGTGCCTTTGTCACAGCTTCGCGAGCTGGGTCAGCATCTGATCCAAATTCACGGACAACACGCCCATCAGCTTTTACTCAAGCCTGAGCATCAGAAAGATCTGCTCGATGCTTATGCCGATCAGCCCCTGCTGTTGGCTGAAATGCGCAAAGCTTACCAAAACTGGCATCAGAGCTGTCGTCAGCTGGCGCAATATCAGCAGCAAGTCAGCGAGCGCGAATCGCGCCGTCAGTTGTTGCAATATCAGTTGAAAGAACTGAACGAATTCGCCCCTCAGGCCGGTGAGTACGAACAAATCGATGAAGAATACAAACGTCTGGCAAACAGCGGACAGCTGCTTTCCCTGAGCCAAAGCGCGCTATATCTTCTGGCCGATGGCGAAGAGCAAAACATTGTCAGTTTACTTTATACCGCACGTAATCAGCTGACTGAACTCGCTGAGCTCGACAGCAAAATGAACGATCTGATCGTCATGCTCGACGATGCCTCCATTCAGGTCAGCGAAGCCAGCGATGAACTGCGCCACTACAGTGAACGCCTGGAAATGGATCCAAACCGCTTATACGAACTGGAACAGCGCCTGTCCCGCCAGATGAATCTTGCACGCAAGCACCATGTCAGCGCAGAAGAACTGCCAGAATTGCATCGCCAGTTGCTTGAAGAACAGCAGGCACTGGATGATCAGGAAACCAATCAGGCAGAGCTGAGCGAAGCGGTACAGCGTCATTATCAGCAGGCAGTAGCGGTTGCTGAACAGCTGCATGAAAAACGCCAGTATTTCGCCGATGAACTTACACATCTGATTACGCAAAGCATGCAGGCACTTTCCATGCCGCACGGTAAATTCAAGATTCAGGTGCAGTTCGAACCAGAACACCTGAACATGGAGGGGGCTGACCGTCTGGAATTCCAGGTCACCACTAACCCGGGTCAGCCGCTTCAGGCGCTGGCCAAAGTAGCCTCCGGTGGTGAGCTTTCCCGTATTGCACTGGCGATCCAGGTTATTACGGCGCAAAAAATGGAAACTCCGGCGCTTATCTTCGATGAAGTTGACGTTGGCATCAGTGGACCAACGGCAGCCATTGTTGGCCGGTTGCTGCGCCAGTTAGGTGAATCCACGCAAGTTATGTGTGTGACTCACTTACCTCAGGTTGCAGGTTGCGGACATCAGCATTATTTTGTCAGCAAAGAAACCGACGGCGAAGTGACAGAAACGCAAATGAACCGGCTAGATAAAAAGGCGCGTTTGCAGGAGCTGGCGCGTCTGCTGGGCGGAAGTGAAGTCACCCGAAACACGCTGGCCAATGCAAAAGAGCTGCTCGCTGCGTAAAAAGCTCAACTTTTTTACATTTAAGCGGTCATACAGGTGCCCCGCAAAGGTTTCAAACTGATGAAAGGTCTATTATCATCGGCATCTTATGCCCTAAAGGAATGTAATGACTATGCGCTGTAAAACGCTAACTGCCGCCGCTGTAGCTCTTGTAATGCTTACTGCGGGCTGTTCCACTCTGGAAAAGGTGGTTTATCGGCCTGATATCAACCAAGGGAATTACTTATCTCCTGCGGATGTTCAAAAAATTCATACCGGTATGACTAAACAACAAGTTGCTTATGTTCTTGGCACGCCGATGCTGCACGACCCGTTTGGCAGTGATGTTTGGTTCTACGTGTTCCGTCAGGAGCCAGGCCACGAAGGTGTAACACAGCAAACATTGACGCTGACCTTCAACCAAGCGGGTGAACTGACCAATATCGACAACAAACCGAAGTTGAGCGATCAAAAATAAATCGCCCCGGTGTGATGGTCTCTGGTAACTACCAAAAATCATCTTTCAGGGTAAAAAAATAAGGCGCCTGTGGCGCCTTATTTTTTAGAACGTTCGGCGCGAATCCGCCGTAACTCTTTCGGGTCAGCAATTAATGGCCGATAAATCTCAATACGATCTCCGTCACTCACCGTATCGGCAAGCTTTACCGGGCGGCTGTAGATACCCAGTTTGTTCTGCTTTAAATCTATATCACTGCGTAACTCAAGCAAACCGGAAGCATTGACCGCCTGCTCTACGCTGCTCCCTTCTTCCAGTTTCACCGTGCGCAGGTACTGACGTTCCGGCAGTGCATAGACGACTTCAACGCGAATCTCAGACACTGTAAACCTCTTTTGCGCGCAGCGTGAATGCCTGAACCATACTGCCTGCCAGTTCTTTAAAGATTTTTCCGAACGCTAACTCAATCAATTTATTGGTAAATTCGAAATCAAGGCTAAGCTGAACTTTACATGCGTCGGGGCTAAGTTCGATGAAATCCCATCCTCCGGTCAGTTTGCGGAAAGGACCATCAACCAGCTGCATATCAATGCGCTTATTGCTGATTAACGTATTTTTGGTTGTAAAAGTCTTACTGATGCCCGCTTTCGAAACATCAACGGCGGCGGTCATGGACGTATCGCTGTTTTCTAAAATGCGGCTGCCGGTACAACCGGGCAGAAACTGCGGATAAGCATCGACATCATTAACCAGGGTGTACATCTGCTCCACGCTGAAGGGTACAAGCGCAGAACGACTTATCTGTGGCATATCATTTTCCAGGTGTCATAAAACGTACAGATAATACCATTTATCCGCGCGGTAATAAAAACTACGAAGCACAGCTCGCCACAAACAGGAAAAACACCCCACTCTGACAGCGTGGGGATTTCAATCGGCATCGCTTACAGTATAATAAGTATCACTATGACAAAGAAAAAAGCACATAAACCCGGTTCCGCGACTATCGCGATGAACAAACGCGCTCGCCATGAATATTTCATTGAAGATGAAATCGAGGCGGGGCTTGCTTTGCAGGGATGGGAAGTCAAATCGATGCGCGCTGGTAAAGCAAACATCTCTGACAGCTATGTCACATTCCGCGACGGTGAAGCCTATTTATTTGGCGCAACCATTCAACCTCTTAACGTGGCGTCGAGTCATATCGTCTGCGACCCTACCCGTACGAGAAAATTACTGCTGAAGAAGCGAGAATTAGAAACGCTTTTCGGAAAAGTCAGTCGTGATGGTTACACCGTCGTGGCGCTTTCCTTGTACTGGAAAAATGCCTGGTCAAAAGTGAAGATCGGTCTGGCTAAAGGTAAGAAAGAGCACGACAAGCGCGATGACATTAAAGATCGTGAATGGAAAGTAGACAAAGCACGTATCATGAAGAACTCAAACCGCTAAGTCTCTGGCTTAGCGTGTTCTTTTTCTGGTATACTGCGTAACAGTACTTGGGGCTGATTCTGGATTCGACGGGATTTGCGAAGCCCAAGGAGCATGCCGAGGGGCGGTTTGCCTCGTAAAAAGCCGCAAAAAAATAGTCGCAAACGACGAAAACTACGCCCTAGCAGCTTAATACCCTGCTTAGAGCCCTCTCTCCCTAGCCTCCGCTCTTAGGACGGGGATCAAGAGAGGTCAAACCCAAAAGAGATCGCGTGGACACCTTGCCTGGGGTGAAAGCGTTAAACCCAATCAGGATAGTTTGTTAGTGGCGTGTCCATCCGCAGCTAACCGGCGAATGTAAAGATTGGACTAAGCATGTAGTGCCGACGGTGTAGTAATTTCGGACGGGGGTTCAAATCCCCCCAGCTCCACCAAAATTCTCCATCGGTGATTACCAGAGTCATCCGATGAAGTCCTAAGAGCCCGCACGGCGTAAGCCCTGCGGGCTTTTTTGTGCCCTCAGTTTGTCCCGCGAAGTCCGAAGAGAACTAATTAAATCCGAACCTTTTAGGCCCATTGATAGGCCCAACGAAAAGCTTTATTGTTTTCGTTGGGCCTAAACGCATGGAGACTCCCCATGGCAAGAAAAACCAAGCCGTTAACTGATACGGAAATCAAAGCCGCCAAACCTAAAGATGCCGATTACCAGCTGTATGATGGTGACGGGCTTACTCTGTTAATCAAGTCAAGCGGCAGTAAACTCTGGCAATTCCGTTACTATCGGCCTCTGACCAAGCAGCGAACCAAACAGAGCTTCGGTGCCTACCCTGCCGTCTCGCTTTCTGATGCACGTAAACTCAGAGCCGAATCTAAAGTTTTATTAGCGAAAGACATTGATCCCCAAGAATATCAGAAAGAACAGGTGAGAAATTCTCAAGAGGCCAAAACTAACACTTTCCTGTCAGTTGCCGAGCGTTGGTGGAATGTGAAGAAAACCAGCGTAACAGAGGACTATGCTGATGATATCTGGCGCTCGCTTGAGAGAGATGTTTTCCCAGCAATCGGTAATATCAGTGTCACTGAGATTAAGGCTCATACTCTGGTTAACGCAGTTCAGCCGGTTCAGGCCAGAGGTGCATTAGAGACTGTTCGCCGCCTTTGTCAGCGTATTAATGAAGTCATGATTTATGCGCAGAACACGGGCCTGATTGATGCGGTTCCCAGCGTAAACATTGGCAAAGCATTCGAGAAACCGCAGAAGAAAAACATGCCAAGCATCCGCCCAGAGCAGTTATCACAAGTGATGCAGACAATGAGAAATGCCAACATTATTTTGCCAACTCGATGTTTGTTCATGTGGCAACTTCTGACGATCTCACGCCCCGCTGAAGCTGCAGAAGCTCGGTGGAATGAGATCGATTTTGATTCTAAAGAATGGAAAATCCCAGCAGCTCGAATGAAGATGAACCGAGATCATACGGTTCCATTATCGGATGAAGCCCTTACCATTCTAGAAATGATGAAGCCTTTGAGTAGTAATAGAGAATTCATTTTTCCAAGCCGTATCAAACCGAATCAGTCTATGAATAGCCAAACGGTGAACGCTGCACTTAAACGTGCTGGTTTTGGTGGTGTACTCGTCTCTCATGGCTTGCGATCTATTGCTAGCACCGCCCTTAATGAGCATGGTTTTCCGCCTGATGTTATTGAGGCAGCACTTGCCCATGTGGATAAGAATGAGGTACGACGCGCTTATAACCGCAGTGATTATCTTGAACAACGACGACCGATGATGCAGTGGTGGGCTGATTTCGTGAACAAAGCCGACAGTGGGAGCACTGTGGATACCGGGAAAAGAGAGTTCAAACTTGTGGTCTGAGTTTCTGTCTGGGCTGGTTTTATTGGTTAATTTTTACAGGTAAAGCAAGGGGCCATGGGCCCCTTACTCATTTTTTATAACAAATAATCAACCTAGGATCTGACTTGTGCCTAAGTTCCGGTAACCGTCACTTAAATCTTTGGTGTTGTACTTTGCCAGGTAAGCGACTCGTAGCAGGAAGTCATAATAATCAGGACTTAACGTTAAAGCGTCATGTCGGCTGAACCAAGCACTATGATTCTTCGGAAAATGCGGGAGGTACTCGTAGTCGGGATAATCAAGCCCTATCGCACTGCACCAGGCTTTCTGAATACGGGTCCCCATATTATCAGCATTAGATTTAGTGTAATTCCCCAAATAGGCATAGGCCTCTCTGTCAAACAACAGAACCAAGTGATAGTGGGGATGTTCACTGGTATCCCGTTCTCGGGCCCAGATATAACCGGATAATGCTGGCCCACCAGCCCTGCCTGAACGCAGGTGCTCAGCCCGTAGCTGGCTTTTAAGGGAGTCTAAGGCTCGGGTTATAGCCTTCTCGTCACTTTTCTGAAAGCACAGTGGCAAATCAGGTTCACCGGGAGCATGAGACTGAGCAAATCTCAGGACAACAAACACGGCGAATATACGGTTATGCTTTTCCAGAAAAGCATATATCACTGCAAGCGCTCGACGAAGCATATACCGAGATATCCGGGATTTATATTTTTCTTCTGCTGCCAGTAGCAGGGATTCAAATTCTTTTTCAGATAACTCATAAGGTGATCTCATAATAAATTACTCAATTAATATTTATTAATGGGTAGCAGTGGGCTACCCATGTGATTAGGTGTAGAGATTCCTTCGCAGGGATGGATTATCTCTGCTGGCACCAGGTATACAGGACTTAATTAATAGGCATATATAGGCATATATTACATATACCGACTAACCAAAACTGGAAATAACTTTATCCACAGCAATATAATCCGCATCCGACTAGGGATTAATGCCGAAATAACTTATTAATAAAGAATAAAAATCACTCTGAAGTTATTCTTTAAGGGGCATACTGCTAAATACGCTCCCACCACTATGATATGCCGGTCTTCCTGACAGAATGTTTAGTTTTGAATCCAGTTCTGTAGGCGTCATTTCGTAAGCAAGATATTTAACGTAATGCGTTCCACCATCATCCTCCCATAACTGAACTTTTCCTTCGTTAGATAGCTGTTCAAGAATAGGCATCAGGTTTTCTTTTTTTCTGAGCGGAAGATGAATTTTTTGCATAATTTCACGCCTTGAGAAATCGTAAGAACCGTTTTTGACAAGATTGTTTTCAAACCATTCAAGAACTATTTCAGTATAGGAAGGCCCCATGGCAGCATCCATTTTTACCATAAAATGGTTAAGGTACCATTCCGATATCAATAGTGCAGCTTCCAGCGTTTCCAGCGTAATAACTGTTGAGTCAGGAGTAATAAATAACTGCATGACAGCGGCAATCCTGGCGGTATGTTCAGTGAACCTAGCGCCCCAGTCATTATAGTGGTACAGTTTTTTTCCTGGCTGCATCAGATGATTTACGTGCCTGTCTAAATCATATAACCGCTTCTTTGCATCAGGGGAAAAAACCATGCAGATGCGAGGTTCACTTTTTTTCCTTCGCTCAATCCCGGCAGCAATATGTTTTTTCTGAATAGAATAAAACATGTCAAGGTCGGATTCATTGCCAAGTACAAGATCATTAATATCAATCGGTCTGGTGATCAATGTAAGATCCATTCTTAAAATGCGTGCATCTCCTCCCGTTGCTCTTGTTTTTTTAGCCAGCGATCTCAGAATGTTATCATGCGGTTCCGGTTGCATCATCAATAGCATACCAAGCCGGGGATCCTTAATGTCGGAGCTGCCCGTTGAAACACGGCTAACCCGATAATTATCGCCACACCACAGGCTGTTAAGATTTGCTGTCTTACGGCGCATGATACTTTCAAACAGAGCACTTCCCTCATCAGAAGTGATACCCAGGCTGGAGTAGTCGCTCATTTCTTTCAGAAGTGCTTCCGGTGTAGGATCTGTTACCGTTAAATGCACTTGCACAGGCTTTACAGGTTCATTTTTAAGACATTCCTCCAGCTCGCGTCTGGCTTCTTCTATTCCGTCTTTCTGACGTATCGCTTTCTGAAGCGATTTCTTAAGGCTTTTACATTCTTCATCCCAGAGCACATATTGTCGTTCGTATTCTTTCAGCCTGACTGAGAATACTTCAGCCAGTTGGTGCTCAAACTGGTGAATTGGGGCCATTGCAATCCTGTATACCGTTGTTTTTCGGCTTCCCGATCTTGCCAAAATAATGTGGAAATGCGACACGGGTACGACAACACCATCAACAATCTCAACATCATACATATCCTGACAGGCCAGAGCCATACTTGCCAGAATTGTGGAAAATGTAAGCTCAACAGAGGCTTTAGTTTTTCCACATATGCAAAATAAAATTTGCTGAAAGAAAATCAAAATTGCTCTGATAATAAGATTAACATCATGATTTTCATTTTTTTTATGTGTAAGTTTCATTGCACAATCCTTTTTTGAGAAAAAATTAAACCACCCGAGAGGCGATCCACTCGTCTAAAGAAGTAGAGCGCCAGCCGACAGATGCAGCCCCAAGCCGGATCGGTTTAGGAAAATCAGCATCGTAATACCGGGATTTCGGGTTCAATTTTTCGTAGATACTGGATCGGGATATACCCAGGAGTGTCGTTAACTCAGCCATACGCAGAATGCGCAAAGGCTGGTTAGAATGGTTCGCTTGCTCACATGGTTTTAACATTTTTAGTTCCCCTTATCGGACGTCTTCGTCAGCGCTCGAACTGTCTCATACCATCTGAGATACTGTCCCCGTCAAAAAACGGAAACCAACCGGAGGGAACGTGGGGACTCATGCTTTTGCTGATATGATGTACCGTCTTTACCAGTGCTTTGGCTTGTTTGAAAAGCATGACGAACGGCGTGAAGTGCGTGGAAACGGCAGTTTCTCCTTTCATCAGAATTTTTTTGATCAAGGCTATAACGATATAATAAGAATAATTGACAGCAATGAAGTCTTCAGCCTCGAAGAAAGACGCGAAGTTTTTTACAAATACGAGCAACTATATAACGCGCTAATGCATATCCCGGTCTTTTCTCATCTAGATAATCGCCAAATCACAAAGCGATACCTTCAATCCGCATTACCCCCCATAGTAGCATTAGACGTTTACAATACTCTTCAACCCGATGATGAGATACACTTCTATTACCATATTCATCGTTTTTTAATCAGTAGACACTGCCCACACGAAATCACTGATAAAAGAAAGGTTTATTCCGGAGTAAAAGAATATCTACGGGAATATATTCGCACACTTGAGTTTCACTACACAGATCATCTGGCATCACTTATTAATTTCATTAACAATATTAAAGAAAGTAGTGGGCAGAAGGAAGCGACTATTAAAAGAGTAATAAAAGATTGCCGTTCAGAGTATGATGAAAGTTACATTTCTGAAAAGGACATAAAACTCAACGCACTGAATTTAAATAAAATTGAAAGGGCTTATCTATCGCTTAACATACTGCTTGCATTCGAGCGCAAGACCTCAGCAGTCACCGCGGTATCCAGGAATTACCGACATACCGTAGATAATGGTGTTAATTACAACAATAGTTATGGTGTTTTGTGTCGATATCTCTATTCCAGAGGGTATGATGAACAATTATTACACTATATTACACTCCCCTTTTATAATGAGGCAGTCCGACCAGTTTCGGTAATGATCGAGGAGAAACCATATCTCTATGTTCACAAATTAAAATGGCTTATTTTTAACACCGGAGAAGACAATAAATACTCTAAGTGGGATTTAGCCGAAATGGCATCCTGTTTTAATGCCGCTGCTAACTCAGATGTACTAAAGCCTTACTCCCAACTTTTACAAGCCATAATTTTTCTCAATCAGAATAAAACAGAAGAAGCATTCCGGCTTGTAAACAAAATCCCATTAATTACCTTACCGATTGGTTACCTGCCCTCAGCCTTTTCAGTTATCAAACTGGCATTAAAAGTGAAACTGGAAAGAAAAAAAATAAGAAATAAAACACTACTGTCCGTGATAAATAGCACCTTGAGTAATCAAGGTACTATTACCGAACTTATTGCTGTGACTCAGGAAGAAACTGATAGTAATATTGTATTATACCCAGATAACATGACGGTCATGCGTACAATAAAAGTGTATAATCACATGATAAAAAAGGTAAGTTATTCATCTGAAGATTCACTATCTGATGTGTGTCCACAAGCTATATTCGGGATTCTTGATGAAATAGAATGTGCGCTGGGCAAATTAAATACCCTTATTCGCGAAACAGGTGATAGCTTTGACAGTAATGAACTAGCCGGGCTTATAGTGAAAAATAAAACACTAACAGCTCGTGAATTGAATGAAAACCTGGTTGGCGTACTTGATAAATGCACACTTCATAATTTCCTGAGTAGCATCAATGTGTTTATTAGTTATTTGAGATGCCCTGGAGAAGAACTAGGACACATCAGGATATTTTCCGGAGTAACAGAGAATCCAAAACGTCTTCGGGAAAAGGTATGTGAGGCTTTGAGGATTGCATCAGAAAAACGAAGAGCGGGGGTAGATTAAGGAGAAGGGAGAAGCGACCAAACGTTAATAAAAAAGTGCTGGCACAGTCAGAAAAAGTAAATGACACTTTATGTTTCCCCTGCTACAGCTGCTACACGTAGCAGCTGTAGCAGGGGTCAGAGATAGATGAATATGTTATTTATTTCAGCTCACGGGTCGATCATATCTCATGCCTACTGGCATTTCCTGATTCAACTGGCGTATCTGGCGAAAACCAGAACTAAGGATGTCCACAGTGGTTGCCGTAACTTTGGCATAAGCCAGTGTCCACGCTCAGGCAGATTAGCCTGTTAATTGACATATTTCTCAGTAAAAATCCGATATTGTGTCTCAGCACCCTGCTACATGTGGCAGCTGTAGCAGCCTTCAAAGATCAAGTGAGATCACTGTGCCATTTGTTCTTCTACGGTGAGAATGGCTAGAGGATTGTTACCTACATCACCATTTGCACATCTTCTTACTTATCAGGGACATTTTTTATCTCAAACAACTCGATTAATCATCCTGTAGCAAATAAAATTAAATTTTTAGTCGTTATCTGATTGTGAGATTGAAGATTCGCTTCCCTGTACGCATGCAGTGCTTGTGCCGCTGAGGGCGGTAGCTTGGAGCGAGGTTATGACTTGCTGACTATGACACCCGCTTGGCTAGTGCATTCGAGTCCATTCTTAACAGAAAATGGGATTATTCTCGTCTGGGCACCACTGATGCAGTGTGAAAAAAAATTTATACCAAAAGTCAAACGCAATTTATCAATTAATGGATTGTTCTTACATAGCATGAGGTTTGGTTTATGCATACCATCTACGGAGATACTATTAACGATCTAATGATGAAGGTCATAGAAAAAGTGCTCTTCGAGGGTGTCAACATACCGACTAGGAATGGGAATGCTGTAACTATCTATGATGTTAGTATGATCCTGCAGAATCCAAGATCAAGGCATTTAAGTTTAGCCGGTCGAAAAAACAACATATTCTCAACTTTCGCTGAAGCAATGTGGGTTTTTGCAGGGGATAATCGGATTCATCCATATTTAACTTTTTTTCTGCCAAGAGCTCCTAAATATTCAGATGATGGGATCATTTGGCGAGGTGCTTATGGAGAAAGGCTTTACGCTCATGGGCAACTAGAGAACGTTGTACAACAATTCAAAAATGACGGGATTTTTACTAGGCGAGCCGTTATCAGTTTATACATGCCTGACAGAGACACTAATGACAGTCTTAGAAAAAAATACAACTTAGAGAATAGCGTCGACATACCCTGTAATAATTTAATTCATTTCTTTATCACTCCGGATAAAAAACTAAATATTAAAATAACCCAAAGAAGTGGGGACTTAATATTCGGTGTAAGCAATATTAATATTTTTGAATTTAGTTTACTCCAAGAGATTGTACTATCGATATTACAGCGAGAAGTTGATAGTCAAATAAAACTAGGGTATTTGCATCAATCAATAACAAACCTGCATATTTATGAAGATAGGCTAGAGCAAGCTAGAGATATTTTTAACTGTAAGGACAGACAAATAACAGATTTAGTCAATGATGATGAAATTTCATTTCCATCATCATTACTTAGTATAAAAATGTTTTTCTGTGAAATAGTCTCTTTTCTTGATTCAAAGATAACAGACTCACCGCATAACGTTAAAACTTTAACTCAGGAAGTTACTAAGCTAAAAAATATATTCGATAAACACTCTGTAAAAATAGAAAACAATCTATTATGGGGATATGCAGAAGCTGCTTTATCATATATATATCAAGTTAGATTTGATGAGCCAATAGCATTGAGCACAAAATTAAGTTATGAGTTCAGTTTGAGCGTAAATTCAAACTACTTTAATAAATCCAACAAGGGAAATCTATGAAAATTGCTTTCATGGGTATATCAGGTAGTGGGAAAGATTTTCTTGCAAATTATCTAATATATAATCATGGCTTTACAAGACTATCATTTAGTGATCAACTCAAAAAATTAGCACATTACATTTACCCATGGTTCGAAAAAGATTACCTTTCTGAAGAAAAAACACTCCCACTAAATATTTCCTTATCGACTGGTGAGTTAATCAGTTATTCCCCAAGAGATATATGGTTAAGCCTAAATAAGTTAAGAGAGATTGAAGACAAGATATTTATTAGAATGCTATCAGAGGAGTTAAACCTTTTAGAGTCAAATAGTAAGGTTAATGAAAGAAGAATAATAATTACTGATATAAGATCTAATGAAGAGTTCATATGGTGTAAGGATAATCATTTCACTGTAATCTATATAGAAAGGGAAACAAATGATTATAAAAAATATGAGATTGACAATCATGTGATTGAGAATAAAGAAAAGGCAGATTATCACTTTCATAACAATACAAGCGGAATAGATAGTTTTAAGCTTTTCTTTGAAGAGGAACTATCTAATGGATAATAAAAACGACCAACTATTTTGTAATGTCAGTGACATTAAAATAAAAACCGCTAAACCACTATTGAATGAAAATGTTATAAGAGAATGGTTTTATCATCAACGAGAAAGAACCTCTATATATTACAAGAAGGAAATACTTAAACACCCACCTTATTGGACAGATGATGAAATTTTGAGAAGCTATAAATTCGTTAATACAAAGAGAACATGGGATAGAGAAACAAAATGGCTGTTGGCTAATGTAATTAACAATAGCAATGTGAGTTACGAAAATAAAATACTCAATTCATTTCTCTTTAGGGTAATAAACAAAAGTGAGACCCTAAATGAAATTAATGCTCCTTTTGATTTCTCAAGAATGACCATTATTGATATTGACCATACAATTAGAGAAAAAACTCATGATATATCAATAAAGAATCCAGAGTATGTTTTTTTTAGCGCCGCGTATATACTTGGCGGACCAAAAGTTAATTTTGGAAGATTTTTAGAAGAAAAAGAGCATAAAAAGGAAATGAACATGATTATCAGGATGATCAAGTTTGTTTTTTATAACCAAGATAAAATAGTAAAGGGAGTAAAGTCTGCGGCAAATCAGTTAGAAGTATTTAATCATCTTAAATCATTTACTGGGATTGGCGATTTTCTTGCTTATCAAATATTTGTGGATTTAACATACATAGTTAACTTTCCATTTACAGAAATGAACTTTGTTATTTCTGGCCCTGGCTGTGAAAGAGGGATTAATTGGATTTTTTCTGATAGAGGAGGAATGAATAGCGAAGAATGTTTATTTTGGTTCACTATAAACCAAAGCAATATTGCAGAAAAATATAATGAAGAGTGGGAAATGGATAAAATATTTCACTTTTTGCCTGAAGAAGAAAGAATATATACGCTAATGGATATGGAAAATAGTGGTGCCTGTGAAATAGATAAAAGATGTAGAACAAAGTTTGGTGGCAAAAGGCCAAAGCAAAAATATCATTATCAAAATAATATGAGGCTATTTTGATAACTGATAACTGATAACTGATAACTGATAACTGATAACTGATAACTGATAACTGATAACTGATAACTGATAACTGATAACTGATAACTGATAACTGATAACTGATAACTGATAACTGATAACTGATAACTGATACTTCAATGGTTCAGAAAGGATTTTAAAATGCCTAAAGAAATTAAGAAAAATGTTTTTGTTAGTCATCATCACAAAGATGACGCCAGTGTCGATGGTGTTTCGCGGTTAGCTGCAGCAAAAGGTTATCACCTACGAAATAGCTCTGTCAGAATGAAACCTGAAAATCAGAGACGTGCTGATGAAAAGAAGATTAGTGATAGAACCATAGCTCGTTTGCTCAGAATGAAAATGAGATGGGCTGGTCAAGTTATAGTAGTTATCGGGAAAGAAACACACACAAGACCATGGGTGAATTGGGAAATTCAAGCAGCTCATCAGCTTGGTAAACCTATTATAGGTGTCTATGAAAATGGTTTAAAAGGTGATGTAAAACTACCTGAAAACCTTGAAAAATATGCAACATCTATCGTTTCCTGGAGAAGCGATGCAATTATCAGTGCACTTGAGGGTAAAACAAGTTTTCAAAAACCTGATGGTACTGATAGGGATAAAGTACAAGGGGGAAATGTAGTATGTTAATAGAAAACAACTCTTGTCTTTATGCCTATTCAATAACACGAGACTTTGGTTTTGCGCCTAACCCATTTCATGGAGTTTGTACCTTAGCAACATGCAAACCTAGAATTAGAAAGGCTGCTAACATTGGCGATTGGATTCTGGGGATTGGCGGGGCTAATTTAAAATCTGTTAAAAAAAAGTGTATTCTACTAATGAAGGTGACTGAGAAAATAAGTTTTAATGATTATTGGGAAGACAATAGATTTGCCATCAAAAAACCAGCGAGAAATGGTAGTCATGTGCAGATTTTGGGGGATAATATCTATCATCAGGATGACAATAATGATTGGATTCAAGAAGATTCACATCATAGCAATGCTGATGGCTCATTCAATATGACAAATCTTGAACGTGATACTCGTACTGACCAGGTGCTGATTTCAAGACATTTTTATTATTTTGGTAATAAAGCCGTTGATATAGACTTAGACTCAATTGGCTATCACAGAATTAGAGATTATATAAAGCTTTCCTTAGATCACTCTATCCCTGCAAATGATCTTATTAAAAAAATAGACGCTGAGTTTCATAGTGATAAAAATATAGTTATATCTGATCCATGCCAGTTCTCTGATTTCTATAAACGTGTAGATCAGGGAACTGGTGTGCTCTCTTAATAAGCTCTCATACTATAACTCTGGATTATTATTTAATAATCCTCAGCTTTCATTCAGAAACTGGCAATCTTGCAATGTTTAGTAATTCAAGATTCTACAGTGAAACTTGCCATGCAATTCGATTAAATAAGGCTTTGCATTATGATTTTGACTTGGCATTTCTGGTAGCTATCCTATCAAAAAGACGGTTAATTCGAATAGGGGCAACGCCTTTTCCTGCCCCCTAACGACCTCTTCCTATACCCAAGGAAGCGTAGCCGATCAACCCCAATGACACCTCATGACTTGTCAATTGGCTTGAGAGCACAGCGGTTTGATTAGATAACGATCGAATAAAGATGCGAAATCCACGTCTCCCAGACCGCCTCCATCTAAGTAGCCATGATCCCTTGCCAGGTTCAGTGCTGCGCCTCCAGGGGCGGCGACCGGTAGAATTATTGCGTCAGGATGAAATTGCTTAAAGAGCTCATACTCAACCTGAACTCCCTCCATACCCCCTACAAAGACTGCGCCAACTAAGTCACATCGAGACAACATTTCCTGCCGCATAAGATGTAGGCTGCCGGCTAGATCATCAGGCACTGCATCGGTGTAAACGACATTGTCGAATCGCTCATTTTCTTCAGGATACTGGCCTTCGAAAAATCGGCTCTGGTACAATACAACGGAGCGAGTGTAATCGACGCCCAGATCTTCGCAAATGCTCCAGATCATGGGTGTTATGGCAGGGTGCCCCCCCCATACGATTTTCATTTTTCTTACGACCGCGATGGCAAACTCACGTACAGCACACTGAATCAGGAACGGATCAGCAGTTTCGTAATAATCACCTCGCCCATTGACCGGGACGCTTGCTGAGAGAAAAATAGAATCCACTTTTTAAACCTCCCAATCTGCAAACTGCCAGCCGGCCTCGCATGCTTTCACCCACTTAGTTGCCTGGATGTGCGAGCCGAGCCAATCCATATGATTCAGCCACTGAGGATGTAGCCCCACATGGTCATACAGTATAGCAACTGATTCATCTGGATAGTTCATTGAGGCTTCATGCATGGTTGATGACGTCGGGACCCCGACCGTCGGGTAGACCACTATCATTCGGCCTGTGGGCAGACGAACTTTGATTTCCCTCCCCACTCCCATACCAATGACTTCACCACCTATGGCCTCAATCCCAATGCGCAAGTTGCTGACTAGGTTGATAGTCCTTACAGCATGACTTTTACTGCGCACCGCCTCAAGCTGAAGACAAATGCGGTCGATAGCGGAATTCTCGATACGTCCTGTTCCGCCGTCCAACTCGCCTTCTGCTAACTCAGCGAGACTTGCAGTACCCAATCCACGAGACTGCTTCGTTTCAGGCCAAGCGACTCGGAGGACACTAATACCTTTCGCGAGAGCCCGTCCAAACTCAGCTGATGTCCAACGACTATTAAAATAGTCAGGAGTATCTAACATCAACAGCACGTCAGAATCGCAGAGTCTATGCCACAACATGGTCTGAAAATCCTCAGCTGGCGCAATACTATGAGTATCAAGGAATACGTCGAAATGGCGTGCTGATAGAGCATCGAACATCTGAAGCGCGGCAACTCTTGCCTCATCCCGACGGTAGCTCACGAAGACCCTTCGTTGTTTCGGAAGCAACCCAGCGCATTCAAGAAGAGCTATTGAGACACGCTTAGCACCGCCATTTGCGTAGGCCAGACAGTTTAGCGGCCGCAGCATCTCAGGAATCTCCACAGATACATGTCGTAGATCGGATACAATTGGAATTACAGGAGTACCGCTGCGGAGCAAGCTCGGTAAACTTGGGTGATCTACGCCCTCTCCTCCAAAAAAGACAACCGCGCTCGATCGCAACTGATTTGGTGTAAACATATCAGGAGCTATTTCCCAACTGATCTCCTGACCGAGTCGTAGCCCGTACATCTCCACTGCAGTTTTAACCGCATCCTCCAAATCGCGCAGTTGCGCGTCTGAAGGGGAGCCTATAACAGCAAGCTGATAGATAGGAAGCATAGTTCCCCTTGTATGCAATTACAGTTATCGTCAAACAGTGTAGTTTCTCAGCTGAATCGAGGTGCTTCTAGTAGCTTCGCATCAACCCCCAGTTCCGCATAAAGCTTATCAATATGTTCGAATCCACGAATCCGCCTTATACTATCGGGATAATCCGGCTGGGAGTAGGAACTTAGCCATTCAATAAACTGCTTATAATCCATCGAGTAAGTGGACTGCGGCAGTAAGTATCTAAACTCAACAGGTTTACTATCAAACACTGCCTCATTCAATTTCCCATAACTCTCCATTCCCCCAAGTTCGAATTGCTTGCGCTTTGTCCGTTTTACATTTTGTGCAAACATAAGTTCGGAGAAAATCCAGGGAGAGGAAAGTCGCTCCGTATCCGACATGTATTCATCAATCTTGATCGAACTTTCTGTGCCTAAGAAAACGAAAAGTTCAGAGCGATGGATCATCTGCTGGAGCGCTGCGTTTAAGATTAGGTGAACATTAGTTGTCGTTCTGTTCCTCAGTGCGTAGCTATAATTTTCCCAACCTGAAGGGATACAGAATTTGTTATCAATCTTTTGAAGCAACTCATCAGCGTAGCCCCAAACGCATGAATCGACGAAAGGCTTCAGGCCAATTGTTTCTAGGCTTAAAGCAATACGGATAGCCTGATCTTCATCGTTATGTGAGTGGGAAATGAATACGTCAATCTCCGTCTCTGGGAATACGCTTTGCTGGATTTTCTCTGCATCCAGCAGGTTGTTACCATTCAGCAGGTACTCTTCAAGCCTGATGGCAATGTTGCCTTTTTTCGCTTTGTAGGACGCGATGTCAGAATCACTCCATTCTGAAACGGACGCAACGACATTTTCAATTTTCAAGTCCAGGAACATACAACCCTCATTTATTTTAAGTAGCTTAGGATTATGTGAACTGATTTCTCGCAAAGTGCCGGTTAAAAACGCTCCCATTCATCGGCATGACGACCATCAAAAAACCTTGAGCGCACTTCTGCAAAGTGTTCTTTTCCTGCTTCATTCCCACGCGCAGCCATTTCCTGAATTGCCTCTCTGTCATCAAGCTTGATTTCGACAGGGGTTTGTTGGTTGATGCGCAAATGACGAGTGGGTCCCAGGAAACTTTCAGCAAGTGCGAGTGCGCCGTGCTCCTGTGCAGCAAAAAACAGGTCAGCGCTATGAGGCGCCCATCCGGCTTTGCCCTTCCCCAACTGGTCGGTAAAATCGCTTTCGCTGCTGAGTGTTCCAATGCTCAACACATCGATACGATCCAGTGGAATTTTTAGGTATCTGACAGCTTCCGCAAGCGCAGGCAAAATAGGATTGTTTGCCCAAACCCCCCCGTCAAGGAACGTTTCGAGGGCGATTGGCCCTTCCCATGTCGACTCGTCGAAGAATGTTGGTGCTGCTGACGAAGCCAGGGCCGCATCGACGGCAGAGATATCGCGATACGCAGTACGATCTGGACTGTGAGGCGTTACTATCGCCTCTGCTTGTCCCTGTTTCGCTCTTACAGTAGGTATGACCAAGCGACAGCATGAATCGGCAACCAGTGTCTTTTCGCCGTACACCTCTGTAAGCAGCTGTCGCAAAGTGGTTGAATCATGTTTGGATTTGAGCCAATGTCTCAGCTTTCGATCCTTAGGAAAAATTTTGGGGCCCTTTTCTTCGTAAAAAGCCAGAATTTCACTTGGGTTCAGGCCAAGGGCTAGACCGATGGCAAGGATAGCGCCAGTCGATGTACCTGCAACTAAATCGAAATGGGAGATGATGCCATTACCGCCGCCAGCTTTGAGCATATCGTCCCACTTGGCCAGCACAGCTGCTGTAAATGTGCCCCTAAGTCCGCCACCGTCTAAAGCCAAAATTCGGAAATTTCGGCCTCGTGTTATATTCCTTCGTGAGAGGGGCAAATTTTTGAGCTGCTCGACAATCAGATCGACAAGCAAATCAACATTAGTGCCCCGCGCAATGACCTCGTTAGCCTCTTGACTCAGTCCGTTTTTTAGGCGTTTTATTAGCGACGGATCTTCATTGAGATAGCCAGCAATTGCGCCGCCAAACCCGGCTGCGACGAACCCAGGCTTTCCAAGCTCCAGCATGGTGTCTAGTTCATTGGGCACACCCGCATTCGCTTTATTGATATCCCACCAGGCACCACCAACACAGACAATCGCATCAGAGCGATCGGCCATCCAATCACGCATGGGTGTCAAACCACTTATCGGATTTCCATCTGCGGACTCTGCCGGAACTATCTCGACAGCCGCATACATTCGTTGATCATCGATTTCAGCAGCATACTGAGCTGTAGCGAAGCTTTTTGCTCGTACCAGAGTGAGCGCACATTTGTCCCCACCTGCATCAATAAAACCTTCTGCTGCCTTCTTTAGAGGAGCGTTAAAAGAAGGGTGACTGCCATGTACTATCGTTCCCCCTTCTGCGAAGATCTTTGCCGCAAACTTACTCACAAAATGGTCAATATCTTCGTTTTGCTCTTTGTTCGAGCCCGAAAGGTGGATTCGCACGCCCGCCAGGCGTTGTTTAACAAGCATTCTAGGTACCCATATTTGTATAGATGCATGATTATCTGCTCTAAGCCGAACAGCTCAGTCAGGATACGGCGTCGCCTATCAGTCCGTTTATCGAGAGCTCCTAGGCATCATGAAAACATACAAACGTAGGAGCCCACGTTGGCTAGCGACCAGCAAGTCCGGCAGCTGTTTCAATCCACCCAGATATGTTTGATCTGCCGTTCTGAGCTGCATAATCGTATCTCAGGGCATGGTCTGAAACTCTAGTTACGCCCAAGGTAGTGGGGGCTGTAAACCACAGATCGGATGCAGGAATAGCCAAGGTGTAGTCCTCGTATTTTACCCATTTACCGTTTTTAATTTCAGCAAAATAAATTTGTCCGTTCGAACAGTAAACTCCGACTTCGGAAAGTGGATCGATTCCTTTTTTCCCAAAAATATTCGCATTGTTTTTTACGCCATGAATGTCAACTGTCAGTAGACCATTTCCCTTCAAAACGCTGCGTACAATTTCGTATCGAACCCAACGCCTGCTAGCAGTGTACTGACCAGCTAAAACACACGTAACTGAAGTATTTTTCAGCCCGTCGCGTAGAAAATTTTTTAGGGCGTTGTCACTTTCCTTCTGTGATGCTTCGAAAACGCTAGCATCATAGAATCCCACTGATTCTTTATCTTTCCCCACAACCCAGCTGTTTCTGACATTCCACGCGCGCCATACATCTTCTTGATAGTGAAAAGAAAAGAATGTTTTTCTCGGCATGATTTGCTTCCTTTCGTATTATTTTCTATCTACGTAATCCCAGCATCCGTTGACGGCGACCACTAAAAATACCGTGAGGCACCGTAAGGATACTGATCTACATCGACAAAGACTTAATGTTAGTAAGGTATCACTATACATCCTCCTGCGACATAACTCCGGCACGTAATAATGTCGAATAGCTTGCAATTTCATGTGTATTCTTGCGGAGTTGCGAGAATTGAAGGGGCACATGCGATGGCAATCCGAGTCGATTCAGAGCGCTCTGAAATGAAAATGCAACTCGGCTGACCTGTTCCCTATGCATTGACTCAACTTTGTTAGTAACTTCCGCTGTTGGCACAGAACTGCCTATTAGAATTGTAAAAATATTCAGATATATATCATTCAACTGAACATACCTGATTAACGGCAGAACCTCACGGTACTGCCGCTTTAGTTTTATTTTTCAGAGGAGTAGTGATGAACAATTCTAAAGGTCTGCAGCCGTTGCAGAACTCACTTTCTGGCTTGCCGCAATGGGTTTCTGAACGCATTTTGCTCCAGGTAAGCCAGTTAACCAGTTATGAACCAATGATCGGCATTATGGGCAAAACCGGGGCTGGTAAATCCAGTCTGTGCAATGCACTGTTTGCCGGTGAGGTATCACCGGTCAGCGATGTAGCAGCCTGTACCCGTGAACCACTGCGTTTTCGTTTTCAGGTTGGAGGGCGGTTTATGACACTGATGGATTTGCCTGGAGTCGGGGAAAATGGCGCACGTGATACCGAATATGCTGCTCTTTACCGTGAACAGCTTCCTCGCCTCGACTTGGTGCTGTGGTTGATCAAGGCTGATGACCGGGCGCTGGCAGTGGATGAGCACTTTTATCACAAGGTGATTGGCGAGGCATACCGGCATAAGGTGCTGTTTGTTATCAGCCAGTCGGACAAGGCTGAGCCCACCAGCAGAGGAGAACGATTATCCACAGAACAGAAACAAAACATCAGCCGTAAAATCTGCCTGTTGCATGAGTTGTTCCAGCCCGTGCATCCGGTGTGTGCCGTGTCGGTCCGTCTGCAGTGGGGACTACGGGTGATGGCAGAGCGGATGATTCGTTGTCTGCCGCGTGAGGCAAGCAGCCCGGTAGCTGCACAGCTCAGTGCGCCGCTTCGTACTGATACCGTTAATAAAAAAGCCTGTGACGATTTTGGTGAGACGGTCGGCTCGGTGCTGGACGCAGTAAGCGCTATGCCACTGATACCGGCCCCGGTTCGGACGATCATTCAGGCTGTACGCGACACTGTAGTATCGGTCGCTCGTGCCGTCTGGAGTTTCTTTTTCTGAATTTTCTTCAACTCTTTGCTATTCACTGAGCTCTGTCGCCTGTGCGACAGGGCTTTTCTTTATTTAATTTCCGTAAGGAGTCTGCATATGACCCGTCTGGCTTCGCGCTTTGGCGCAGCTAATGTTATCCGTCGTGATCGCCCTTTAACCCGTGAAGAGCTGTTCCGCGTGGTGCCGAGTGTTTTCAGCGAAGATAAACACGCTTCACGCAGCGCACGGTATACCTACATTCCCACAATTTCCCTGCTCGACAGCCTACAGCGCGAAGGCTTTCAGCCATTCTTTGCCTGTCAGACCCGGGTTCGTGATCCTGAGCGTCGTGAGCACACAAAGCACATGTTGCGCCTGCGCCGTGAGGGTCAGATCACCGGTAAACAGGTGCCGGAAATCATTCTTCTGAATTCCCACGATGGCTCCAGTTCCTACCAGATGCTGCCAGGGTTGTTTCGCCAGGTCTGCCAGAATGGTTTGATTTGCGGCGAGACCTTTGGTGAGGTGCGCGTTCCGCATAAAGGAGACGTGGTGAGTCAGGTGATAGAAGGGGCGTATGAGGTGCTGGGGATTTTTGACCGGGTAGAGGAAAAGCGCGATGCCATGCAGTCGCTGGTGCTGCCACCTCCGGCCCGTCAGGCACTGGCAAAAGCCGCTATCACTTATCGCTTCGGCGAGGACCACCAGCCAGTAACCGAGGCGCAGGTTCTGACTCCCCGTCGTTACGAGGATTACAGTGATGACCTGTGGACCACCTATCAGCGTATCCAGGAAAACCTGATTAAAGGTGGGTTAAGTGGTCGTAGTGCAAAAGGTGGACAAACCCATACCCGTGCGGTACGTGGCATAGATGGCGATGTGAAGCTTAATCGTGCCCTGTGGGTGATGGCGGAAACCCTGCTGGAGCAGTTTTAACGGGGCGAGTTGTACTCTTTGCAATACCGGCATTGTTACTACTTCGTTAACTATGGACACCACCTGTCCGTTTTTCCTTGCAGTGATTGTTGATAAAACAGCCAGATACCGCTGTAGGTCGCGCCTGCTCTGACATTATTCAGATGCAAAAAATAGTTCCCGCAATGTCCATTCCCTGTCCGCCCCCCTCTGTAAAGTAATCACATTAATTTCAGTCAGTTAATCCTTCACGGAGAATGTTTTATGACACAGGCAGAACGTCGCCATGACCGGCTGGCGGTCAGACTGTCACTCATCATCGGTCGCCTGGTGGCGGGCGAAACTCTGAGCGTGACGAAGCTTGCCGCCGAGTTCGGGGTGTCGGTTCGCACTCTGCGGCGGGATTTTCGTGAGCGGCTCATGTACCTGGACCTGGAGTATCGTCAGGGGCTCTGTCGCCTGCGCACCGGAGGTAACGGTGCGCAGGGTGAACTGGATGTGCTGACCTTTGCTCACCGCACCGGTCTCGCTGATGTATTTCCGGGCTTTGACCGCAGACTGGTCAGTGCACTGCTGGCGTCGGATGATGCACCGTGTCTGGTGTGGCAACTACCACACGGGGTGAGTCCTTCCGGCTCACTGGTGTTTTACCGACTGGTAACCGCCATTACCTCACGCCAGCGGGTGACGCTGCTGGCCGAGGGGCAACGCTGTGAGAGCCTGGCCCCGTACCGTCTGATTTCGCAGTCAGGTTGCTGGTATCTGGCTGGTGAGTTTCGGGGACATATCACGGTCCATCCGCTGACAGATATTCACGCTGTTACAGTGCTGAACACCACTTTTACACCCAGAAAAACCATCATCCAGTTGACCAGTCAGCCTGCTTTCATCCACGCACTTCCTCACTTTAGTTTCATTCGCGAAGCCCTGTTACTGACCTCTCCTGACAGAAGCTCAGCGGGCAGTGCTGCTTAATCAACCTCCGGCCTGTGCCGGAATTTCAGAGATAAGGAGAATCATGAACTGGCATTACGAGAAAAATGGTATCCGTCACGACGGTATCACCGAAGAAGAAATAACGGAGCGTGTTGAACGCGGCGAACTTACCGCCTCCACACTGGTGTGGAAGCCGGGAATACCAGACTGGCAACCCTTATCCACCACCCCGCTGACGGCCGCGCTGGCGCATTGCATCACACCACCGGCACTGCCGGGGCACCGCATTCCGGGTGGTGTCGTCTGGACACTGGCTTTTGCCCCGTTCATTGGCTACGCGCTTGAACTGTGGACGGCGGGACTGAGCGGTATGGGTTTTGAGGAGGCCTATGACGCCGTATCGGGTAGACAGTACTGGTTTATTACATTGCTGCTCAACATCTCTCTGGGCTACCTGGATGAAAGACGTCTGCGTAAGGCCGGGGTGGATACGGCAGCCTTCGGCAAGCTGGCGTGGCTGGTGCCGTTCTATCTCTGGCGACGGGCTAAATCACTGGGGCAGAAATCAGCTTATTTCTGGGTCTGGCTGGTGATGCTGTTCCTGACCGTCTGGGCCTGAACAACCGCTACCTGATACTTTCTCTGTTAAGGACCAACTTAATGAAAACACTGATTAAAATACTGGGCATTACCGGCAGCCTTCTGCTCTGTGCAGGATCTCAGGCCCAGCCTTATAACCGGACGCTACCTGCAGTCGTCAATGACAACAACGGGAATATTTTCTGGTGTGATGCGCATCGTCAGGTTACCAGAAAATGCGAAGCCATGTCTGTTGACCGTCTGGGCGGGATGGTCACGGTGCGTTCAGCACCCTTTAAAGACTGCGAAGGCGGCCTGTGGGGGTGGATAACCATCATGCACAACGATGTGTCGAAGGGATTCACCATTACTCCGGACAAGAAATTTGGGCTCACCGTAAAAGACCTGTGCCGTCCAGGCACGGTAGTGACCTTTAAACCCAACCAGAAGAAGCCGGAATATGACGATCTGGTGGCACTTTACCAGGGCAAAGAGCTGTTTCGCTACCGGCGCTTCTGATAACACCCGATACCAACATCCCCCATTTTGCCCGGCAACGGGCTGGATTAATTCAGGAAGAAAACCATGCTGAAAATAATGACCCTTGCTGTACCCGCCCTCATCCTGTCACTTGCCGCATTCAGTGCCGGTGCCGCTCAGCTTCCGGCAAGCCTGATGGATAAAGACAATCCCGGCCAGGAGTACTGGTGCCAGGGAAACGACATCAACACCTCCATGTGCTCACTGACCGGTGTCAGCGACGACCATAAATTTGCCCTGATTCAGGACCTGCCGGGCCCGGCCTGTGAGGACTTAAGCTTCGGGGTTATTGATCTGGTGCGTCAGACCGGCGTCAACATTCCTTACGACGGTGGTGACTGTAAGGGCGATGTGCAGGCCGGTTTTGTGCGAGGCACGAAAGATAATGCCCTGTATGTGAAAATTGTCCGGGGCAGTAAAACCCTGCGGTTGTATAAAGTACAAACCGGTTACTGATAATCACCCCATACCTGAATACTCCCATAGCCCCTGACGCGTCTGCGTCAGGGGCTTTTGCTTTTAAGGTACACCGAATGCCTGAATCTCACATGCTGCCACCGGGACCTTTTACCCGACAGCAGGCTGAAGCGGTTACCCGCCGGTATCAAAACTTCGCTATTGAAGATGACCAGCGCAGTCACTGCCGCCTGGTGGTTCGCGACTCTGAAGGTCGAATGATCTGGCGGGCGTGGTGCTTTGAACCGGATGCCGGTGAAGGGCTTAACTGTTATATCCGCAAGTCAGGCATCCTCAGAGCATCCTCCTCCTGACCACACCCATTCATCATCCCTGCATGTACTTTATTTCCCATACGCCAGCCATCGTTGCTGGCGTTTTTATTGACGGAGAATATCCATGACGACACAAGCTCAATGCGAATTGATGTCCGCTAATGAACCTCAATTTGACCTCACTGCAACACCAGTACCTGACGAACAGCGCCTCGATTTCTGGCCGCTGTACTTTGGCGCTATCCCGCAATGGATAACGCTGGAACCCCGTATTTTCGCCTGGATGGAGCGCTTTTGTGATGAGTACAGCGGTGGTATCTGGTCCTTTTATACGCTCAGCAATGGCGGCGCGTTTATGGCTCCTGATGCTGAAGGTGACGATAAATGTCATCTGTTCAACGGCATGAACGGCAATGATGCGGAAATTAGCGTGGAAGCCGCAGGTATCGCTGTCTGCCTGATTGAATACAGCCATCACGCCTGTCGCACCGAATGCGATGCCATGACGGAGCACTATTACCGCCTGCGGGATTACGCCCTGCAGCACCCTGAATCCAGCGCCATTCTGCGCATTATTGATTAAGGATACTTATGATGGAACAGTCACTTATCCCACTGACTCCGGCACTACCACTAACCGCACAACGCACGGTAAAACGCGCCTTAACGCTGCTTGACCGACACCTGCGCGAAACAGGCGTGGCATTCACTTCCACTCAGGCTGCCCGTGACTGGCTGAAACTGAAAATGGCGGGACTGGAGCGCGAAGAGTTTATGGTGCTGTATCTGAACCAGCAGAACCAGTTGATTGCCCACGAAACCCTGTTTGCCGGTTCTATTAGCAGTACCGAGGTACATCCCCGTGAGGTGGTCAAACGCGCCCTGTACTTCAATGCGGCAGCAGTGATATTGGCGCATAACCATCCCTCCGGCGACACCTCGCCCAGCAAGGCAGATAAGACCATCACGCAGCGTCTGGTGCAGGCGCTTCAGCTCGTTGATATCCGTGTGCCTGACCACCTTATCGTAGGTGGTACGCAGATATTGTCGTTCGCTGAACACGGTCTGCTTTGAGGTATGACATGAGAATTATCAGTAAACGCCGGGCGATGACGATTTACCGTCAGCATCCGGCCTCCCGCATTTTTCGATACTGCACCGGCAGATACCAGTGGCATGGCAGTGTCTGTCATTACACCGGTCTGGCCGTTCCTGACATTCCCGGTGTGCTGGCGGTATACGCCAAACGCCGCCAGGACCGCAACGGGCCCTATGCCTGTCTGATGAGTATCACTCTGAACTGACAATAAAGGTGGTTATAAATGAGCAACATCACATGGGGCCTGCAGCGGGATACAACGCCGCGTCTGGGAGCCCGTCTGGTACAGGAGGGAAACCAACTGCATTATCTGGCTGACCGGGCCAGTTTCACCGGTAAATTTAGTGACGCCGAATGCCGGAAGCTGGATGAAACATTCCCGCACTTTATCAGCCAGATGGAATCGATGCTGACCACTGGTGAAATGAATCCCCGCCATGCCCACTGCGTCATCCTGTATCACAACGGTTTCACCTGCGAAGCCGACACTCTCGGCAGTTGCGGCTATGTATACATCGCCGTCTATCCCACTCAACGCTAACGAATTTCACGAGAGCAAACATGAAAACTCTACCTGCTACAATTTCGCGGGCGACGAAGCCCTGTCTGTCGCCCGTGGCTGTCTGGCAAATGTTACTGACACGCCTGCTGGATCAACACTATGGCCTGACGCTAAACGACACGCCGTTCAGTGATAAAACAGTTATTCAGGAATATATTAATGCTGAAGTATCGCTCAGCGATGCGGTGAACTTTCTAGTCGAAAAATACGGGCTTGTCCGTATCGACCTAAAGGGATTTTCGTGGCAAGAACAAACCCCATATATTTCCGTAGTGGATATTCTGCGAGCAAGGCGCTCTACCGGCTTGCTAAAAACTAATGTGAAATAAACGCTTAAATACAGAGCAGACTAAAGGAAAGCAAAATGCTAATCTCACAGACGAAGAGACTCCCGCTGTAACCTCCCCTCCCCCGAAAAAAACCTGACATTTTCTTTTAGGACCAACAATGGGACCAAAATGAAAATTGAACTGAAGGTTATCAGCTATTAAACAACAAGTTACAAGCCAAATTCAGACTCCCCCAGCCCACCAAATTCTTGGTTGATGGTTACCAGAGCCACCCAACGAAGTCCTGGAAGCCCGCAAGGCGTAAGCCCTGCGGGCTTTTTTGTATCTTTAATTTTTCCCAGGACCTCTGAAAAAGAGCCACCGATGTGAATTCATCATTGAGCTTTCCAATAAAAATTGTATGTCAGATTTTCGTAGTCCTGCATCGACTTCACTGATTCCCATCGCGTATTTTGTACCCAATATGGTAGGGTTCCAGGTACATCGTCGAAGCTTTTAATAAAAAATAGTAAGTATTTTTAAGACTCATTTAAATTAAAACAAACAAGTGAAGTTCTATGGCTTTCATTATAAAAACAATAAGACACAAATAATTTTAAAAACGACCACATACCCAATCCTCCTGCATCCAAACCAATATTATTCAAGAGAAATAGCTATGACATCGTTTAATGGTAAAGTTTTACGCTTACCCGCTACCTCGCTCAAAACGGGTCTTTTCCGATCCACAATTTATGATTGGTGAATCCCAAAATCGCCCCGTTTTGACTCACTACTGCCAAGTTCAGGGCCTTTGAGGAGTCAGTCTTTGGCATCCTAAGAAGCTGATAGTGAACTCAGTTTCTGCAGCTTTTATCAATAATAACATTTAATTATAATTGGCAACGATAACATTCATTTAAATGATGGAAATATCTTTATTGTTTAAATACATATGGGTAAGTTTGATTCATTCGTTCTTAATATATAATTAAATACTATGCAAACAATGTAAATGATATAAAGGCGCGTGTTTTTTTTTGCATCCCTCGTTAATAACGAGTTTATGGACAAATTTGGAAGCTATTTATGCGCTTAAATAAATTAACGGCGGCAATCCTGTTTTCTGCTATTGGATTCCCAATAATTTCGTCAGCTGCCACTGTGGCGGGAAATGACGAGACTAACACCTTCTCAGGCCTCGATTACTCGATGATGATCACCAAAGATGGTGGTCACACCTGGACTGCGTATACCAACGCATCGCAAAACAACTTCCCTGGTACTGTTTTAGCCGAAGTCGCGCCGAAACAAGAACTGGCTATTATCTCCGAAGACTACGACCCGAACCGCACCTATAAAGGCGGCGATACCGTACGCTTCCTCGGATATTACTGGACTGCACAATGGTGGGTTGATCAGGGCATCAGCCCGAGCACCGATCCGGTTTGGAAATCCGGCGATGCGATTAATATCAAGCCTTACGCCACCTTCCAGTTCACCCCTTATACCGGCCAGAACGCAATCGATCTGCAGACCCGTGAAAAGGCTCGCGTAGCTGCTGAGCGTAAAGTGATTGGCTACTTCCCGGAATGGGGTGTGTATGAAGCACATAACTTCTTTACCCCGGATAAAGTTGACTACTCTGGCCTGACCCATCTGAACTACGGTTTTGCTGTGGTGAAAAATGGTGTAGTGACCATGCATGACACCGACAAAGCTCCGGGCCTGATCAAAGACCTGGATAAACGCACTGAAGCGGCCAACGTGGCGCATATGATTTCAGTCGGTGGCTGGAATAACTCTCAGGAAGGTGTCTTCGAAAACGCAACCGCCACAGATGCAGGTCTTGAGAAACTGGCCAACAGCATGGTCAGCTATATGGCGCAGTGGAATTTCGACGGCCTCGATATTGACTGGGAATACCCGGACACCGAAGCTGAAAAAGCCCAGTTCACCAAGCTTATCCAGTCCCTGCGCAGCAAGCTGGATGCACAAGGTCTGAAGGATGATAAGTACTATCAACTTTCTGCGGCAGTCACCACCAACCACAACAACATTCAGTACATCAACCCGGCTGTGACCGCACCGTTGCTGGATAGCGTAAACGTGATGGCGTATGACATCCACGGTGCTTTTGATCCACTAACCGGTCATAACGCACCGCTGTATGAAAACAGCCATGATGAAGATAAAGACCTGAACGTAGCCGACACTATGAATGCTTACGTCGAAACCTGGCAAGTACCAAAAGCCAAGCTGATGATGGGGATCCCTTACTACGGTCGTGGCTGGGGTCATGTTCCTGGAACCGAGCTGATTCCTGGTTTACCGGGCATGTTCAACACCGGTGCAGCGACTGTCAAAGGTGCATGGGACGACGCGAAAGATTTCACCGGTACCAACCCGTGGTATGTGCTGAAACAAAAACTGAACACTGGCGAATACACGCGATACTGGGATTCTGAATCACACGTTCCGTATCTCTACAGCGAAACTACGCAAGAGTTCCTGACCTATGACGATCCGCAGTCTATTCGCGAAAAAGTCGACTATATCAACGAGCAAGGCTTTGGTGGCGCGATCCTTTGGGACATCAGCGGCGATACGCCTGAACATGAACTGGGCCATATCGTCGATGATATCCTGACAGCTTCAACGCCACAGCCTGATCCAGATCCGCAGCCTGAGCCGCAGCCGGAGCCGGAGCCGCAACCTGAGCCGGATCCAACGCCTGTTTCCTCTGCGAATGTAACGCTGTTCCAGAACACTGCTATGGGTGGCGATAGTCTGGAAGTCAACGAGGACATTGAATGCTTAGTCGACCACACGATGAAAAACGGTAGAAAGTCCAATGATGAAACCTCGTCCATATCACTTGGGAAAGGTTCTTTGGGGGCAAATTTATACAAGGAATGTCGTTTTAGCGGAGATAAGGTGACTTATACTGCGGATGCAACGGCGCTAGTCAGCGGCTTCAATGATAAAGTTTCCTCTGTTGAGCTGATTAAAGCAATTGCTTATAAAGATACCGGCTATCGGAATACCTCCTTAAACATTGTCGGCGATATGGAATGGCTCGGCGATGATCTTAATTTCAATGACGCAATGTCATCGATAAAGGTTGCTGAAGGTTATACCGTTCGACTTTATGCTGGACGCAACTTTGGAGGGGATTATGTTGATGTGACGTCAGGTCAAAATATTACAGACCTTAACTCACTAAAATCTAATGACAAAGTTTCCTCATTAAAAGTCATCGCCAGTGTTGAGCCAGAACCGCAACCAGTTAAAGAAGTGAAGGCTGTGCTGTATACAAATGCTAATTACACTGGCTCATCTATTTCTGTCGAGGGGAATATACCTAAGCTTGTCACGCATGGCTTTAACGATGTGCTGTCCTCAATAAAAGTCACACCCGGCTGGGTTGCCCGAGTTTATGTGCATGAAAATTACTCGGGTAAAAAAATTGAGATTAAAGGTGGAGAAGATGTGCCTGATATGTATTCATTCAGGTTAGACGAGCAAATCTCATCAATACAGATCTTTAAAGCCAATTAATCTTCAATGAACGGCTTTTGACAATGTCATATTAAGTCAAAGGTAAAGCTTAAATCGCCTTTATCCCCGCGGGTAAAGGCGATTTTTTTTGCCTGTTAGCTATTAATGTCACCGTGACTAATGCCGCTGCAGCAGAAATCCACAAAAACGGCACTTATCAGACGCTGGAAAAGAAATACTTCACCTTTGAAGTCTATAACAAAAAATCCTGATTGCTTTCCCGTCGCCGCAGGCATCTTGCTCTGCGGCCAACTTTTTGAATACCGATTCCACTTATCAAGTGCTGTTACTGAAAAAGCTAAAATCTTCCTCGCGCGTCTGCGCAATCCTCAGTTGTGCCCGTATCTTTTAGTCATCAGCAGCCATAAAGTCAGCACAGGTTGAAGTCAGAAACCGGATAAAGATTAAACAACAATAATCTCTGTCGACGTTTGCTGAAGCGCCTGCAGCACATTATTGCTGATACCCGCGTCAGTAATGATGGTGTCAATTTTTTCCATAGGCAGCACCAGGTTATATCCGCGTCGTCCAAATTTAGTGGAATCAGTGACGACCACCACATGCTGAGCGGCCTCGGCCATAATTCCGCTGATGCTGTAGCCTTCATTAAAGGTAGTAATTCCGGTAGCCGCATCAAGACCATCAGCGCCGACAAACATCAGGTTAGCGACGATACCCTGCAACGCATATTCCGTGATATTGCCATGTAAGGAGCGGGTTTTATGCCGCAACGTTCCGCCGCAAACCACCAGTGTAATGTCTGGATTTTCAGACAAAACAAAAGCAGCAGGAAGATTATTGGTGATAACCGTGATGTCTCCTGATTTTACTAACTCCTCGGCCAGTAACATCGTGGTGCTACCACTGTCGAGGATCACGGTATCGCCGGGCTTAACCATGCCAGCCGCCGCCTGCGCGATACGTTTTTTGGGGTCACTGGCCTGAAGGTAGCGTTCTTCCAGTACCAATTCCCCCGGCTGTTTTTCGTGACCGGAAGCGTTCTTCGCCGTCCATCTTGCCGCACCACCATGAAAACGGCTAAGTGCGCCTTTTTGCTCCAGCAGACTCAAATCCGAACGAATGGTCACTTCTGAAACTTCGAAAGCACTCGAAAGATCAGCCACTAAAACACTGCCATTTTCATTCACTAACTCAATGATTTTATGGCGACGTTCATAAGTATTCATTATGAGTAATCCGAAAGGTCATATTCCCCACAGTGTAAACAAAAGCCCCCTCAATGAGGAGTAAAAATTCCCTGCGCTGTGAATCATAGCAACTCCCGATGTGTCTTGGCTGCATTCTCAGACTCTATCTTCTCATTTCCCGAGACACCACTTAAAACGAAAGAAAACGAATGCAATAAACTTACGAAACATTTCGATCACCATCACATAATGCGGAAAACGCTATTGTTTGCCTTTTACAAAGGTACGATCCTCTTCGAAAACAAACGGAGGCAGAAAATGAAAGACATTATTGCTAAACACAAGACAAGCGAAAGAATTGGGATTTGCTCAGTGTGCTCTGCACATCCTCTGGTGATTGAAGCGGCGTTACGCGAAGACCTGCATACAGACCGCAAAGTGCTGATCGAAGCGACCTCAAACCAGGTCAATCAATTTGGCGGATACACCGGGATGCTGCCGATGGACTTTCGAGATTTCGTTCTCGCGATCGCAGAAAATATGGGATTCCCGATGCACCGTCTGATTTTAGGTGGGGATCATCTGGGACCAAACTGTTGGCAGAACGAAAGCGCTGAAAGTGCGATGGCAAAAGCCGAAGCGCTCATTGCCCGCTATGTCGAAGCAGGGTTCAGCAAAATTCATCTGGATGCGTCTATGTCATGCGCAGATGATCCTGTCCCTCTGGATCCCCTCGTGGTGGCTCAGCGCGCTGCGCGTTTATGTCAGGTCGCAGAAAGAGTTGCCACTCCGCAACAGAAAAAGCTGCTGACCTATGTCATTGGTACAGAAGTTCCTGTGCCCGGCGGTGAGTCTTCCTCCATTGAGCATGTTCATGTCACGAAAGCCGCAGATGCCAAAGCCACACTCGACATGCACCATCAGGCATTTAGTGAGCTTGGGCTGAATAATGCAATAAACAGGATTATCGCCGTCGTGGTCCAGCCCGGCGTGGAATTCGATCACAGCCGTGTAATCCACTACCAGCCGGAACTCGCCCGGGATCTGTCCGCGTATATTGCGACAACTCCGCTAATTTACGAGGCACATTCTACCGATTACCAGACCCGTGATTCCTACCGCAGCCTGGTGAACGATCACTTCGCCATCCTGAAAGTGGGGCCGGCGTTGACTTTTGCCTTACGGGAAGCCGTTTTCGCGCTGGCAAACATTGAACAGGTATTGATTGCGCCCGAGTCCCGCAGCCAGATCCTGACGGTTATAGATAGCGTGATGCTGGATGAGCCTGGTTACTGGAAAAAATATTACCATTCGACATTCAGCCTCTCGCTCATTGACCTGCATTTCAGCCTGTCCGATCGCATTCGCTATTACTGGCCTCACACCCGTATTAACCGGGCGATGGAAGTCTTAATTACCAACCTGCAATCAGTGGCAATCCCTCTGGGCTTACTGAGTCAGTACCTTCCCGCTCAGTTTGAAAGGGTGATGAAAGGCGAACTCGCCAGCGATCCGCACGAACTTATCATCGATAAAATCCAGGATGTTTTACGCGCTTACCATTTCGGCTGCACTCCTGCGCAACCCCTTAAGGAAGGAGCCTGCCATGCATAACTGCGAGGTTTTCGTCAAAACCGGCATCAGTTTTGCGGATCATCACGAGGCGCTTATGCACATCGGTGAACGTATGGTGCAGGAAGGCGTAGTGGAAACGACGTATCCGCAAGCGCTGGTAAACCGCGAAGCTGAATTCCCAACAGGCATCCAGTTAGAGCACCATGCCGTCGCCATTCCCCACTGTGAAGCGACACATGCCCGCTGTCCGGCGATTTATCTCATCAGGCCCGAAACAGCAGTGGAATTTTTTCAGGCAGATGACGACGGAACCATTCCGGCCTCACTGATTATTGCCCTGATAGTCACTCATCCGGCAGAACAGCTGAAGTTACTACGCCAGTTATTCAGCCAGTTACAAGATCCCGTTTTTTGCGAAAGCTTGCTGACGGCGCCTGAAGAGCAGCTTTCCACGCTGTTTAAAAGTCGCATTTTTATCTCATCACCGGAGAAGCGTTCCGAAGCGTGCATCTGAGCGCATTCTCAGCATTAAAACCGACGTCTTACCTAAAAAAATAATATCAAAAACAACCTATTGAGGAGTTTTACCGTGAAGCGAAAAATTATAGTCGCCTGTGGCGGAGCTGTTGCCACCTCTACGCTGGCAGCAGAAGAAATCAAAGAACTGTGTGAAGCACATGGCATACAAGTGGATCTCGTGCAGTGTCGCGTAACGGAGATCGAAACCTATATGGAAGGTGCTCATCTGATTTGCACCACCGCCAAAGTCGACCGCACATTCGGCAGCATTCCGGTCGTTCACGGGATGCCGTTTATCTCAGGTGTAGGCATGGATACGTTGCGCCAGCAAATACTGACCCTGTTACAGGAGTAAGCCATGTTTACTGAAATAATGCGCTACATCCTCGACCTCGGGCCAACAGTCATGTTGCCCGGCGTCATCATCGTTTTCTCTCTGATACTGGGGATGAAACTGGGAGATTCTTTTAAATCAGCAATTCATATTGGCATAGGTTTTGTCGGGATCGGATTAGTCATCGGCCTGATGCTCGATTCCATCGGGCCAGCGGCAAAAGCCATGGCAGAGCACTTCGAAATCAACCTGCAGGTGGTTGATATTGGCTGGCCAGGTTCAGCCCCAATGACCTGGGCTTCACAAATTGCACTGGTTGCCATCCCGATTGCCATCGGTGTGAATATTGTGATGTTGCTGACCCGTATGACGCGTGTCGTCAATGTGGATATCTGGAACATCTGGCACATGACGTTCACTGGCGCCATGCTGCATCTCGCCACCGGCTCTTACTGGCTGGGGATTATGGGTGTCGTTATCCATGCGGCGTTTATCTACAAACTGGGTGACTGGTTTGCGAAAGATACCCGGGATTTCTTCAATCTTGAAGGCATTGCGATCCCACATGGTTCTTCGGCCTATCTCGGCCCGATCGCTGTGCTGGTTGATACTGTTATCGGGAAAATCCCGGGGCTGAACAAAATTCACTTCAGCGCTGACGATGTTCAAAAGCGTTTCGGCCCGTTTGGTGAACCGGTGACTGTCGGTTTTGTGATGGGGCTGATTATTGGTTTCCTCGCCGGTTATGACGCTAAGAGCGTACTGCAACTGGCGGTGAAAACAGCGGCAGTGATGCTCCTGATGCCACGAGTGATCAAACCGATCATGGACGGCTTAACCCCCATTGCCCGCCATGCCCGTACCCGTTTGCAAGCCCGCTTTGGCGGACAGGAATTCCTGATTGGTCTGGATCCCGCGCTGCTGCTCGGGCACACCGCCGTGGTATCTGCCAGCCTGATCTTCATTCCGCTGACCATCCTGATTGCCGTACTGGTACCTGGCAATCAGGTCCTGCCGTTCGGGGATCTCGCCACTATCGGTTTCTTCGTTGCCATCGCCGTAGCGGTACATCAGGGTAACTTGTTCCGCACGCTTATCTCCGGCTGCATCATCATGAGCATCACGTTGTGGATTGCTACTCAGACTATTGATCTTCATACACAACTGGCTGCCAATGCTGGCGCACTTACCGCAGGGGGAAGAGTAGCATCTATGGATCAGGGCGGTTCACCAATCACCTATCTGCTGATTCAGCTCTGCACACTGAAGAATATCGCAGGACTGAGCGTGATCGGCGTCGTCTATGCCATCGGGGTCTTCCTGACATGGCGTCGTGCCCGCCAGTTTACGCAGGCTGAAAAACAAGCAGTGATTGCACAGGCCAATTCTTAACTTCATCTCAGCGGGGGGGATCCCCCCGCTCAAGGAAACCGATTATGAAATCTGTTGTGGTACACACCGGCGGGGAGATGACAGTTGAAGATCGCCCGGTTCCGGAACTCAAAAGCTCCGGTGATGTACTGGTTCGCATCGCCTACTCAGGTCTTTGCGGGTCAGATATCCCGCGTATCTTCGCAAACAGCTCGCATTATTATCCCATTACCCTCGGCCATGAATTCAGCGGTCATGTCGTCAGTATCGGGGAGGATATTCACGACCTACAGGAAGGTGATGCCGTGGCCTGCGTTCCTTTACTCCCGTGCTTTGAATGTGAAGAGTGCAAGAAAGCCGCTTATTCGCAGTGCAAACACTATGACTTTATTGGCTCCCGCCGTGAGGGAGGACACGCTGAATATGCGCTGGTTTCCCGCAAAAACTTGTTCAAATTGCCAGAGAATGCCTCCCTTTTGCAGGGCGCTTTCCTTGAGCCCATTACGGTAGGTCTTCATGCCCTCAAACTGGCCGGTGGCTGTCAGGACAAAGAGGTCATTGTGATTGGCGCAGGCACCATCGGACAACTCATCATTCAGGCCGCCAGCGCACTGGGAGCAAAATCGGTGACGGCTGTTGATATCAATCCTCAGCGTCTGGCTCTTGCGCTGGAAACCGGTGCCAGCCATGCCTTTAACAGCGCAACGCTGAGCGCAGACGACATTCGGCAGAAAACACAAGAACGACGCTTTAATCAGTTGATCATAGAAACAGCAGGCACACCGCAAACTGTTGCGCTTTCCCTCGATATTGCCGGCCCTAAAGCTCAGGTGGCGCTGGTCGGGACGTTACACAAGGATCTTACCCTGAACGTTTCTACCTTCAGCCATATCCTGCGCAAAGAACTGACGTTGCTGGGCAGCTGGATGAATTATTCCGCCCCCTGGCCGGGCAGCGAATGGCAGCAAGCCACGCAACTTTTTGCAGAGAAAAGGATAAATCTTGACGCGCTGATCGGAAGTATTGGAGCACCGGAAGAATTTGTCAGGGAAGTGACGTCACTCGCAGGAAAGCCGATGACAGGGAAAATTTTACTGGATATGACAGGGAGCTGAAACAATGTATCTGATTTCAAACAGGGAAATGCTGCTTGCAGCGCAGCGCGACGGTTATGCTGTGCCTGCGTTCAACGTCCACAATCTGGAAACTGTGCAGGTGGTAGCCGAAACCGCGGCGGCCATGAGTTCTCCGGTGATCCTTGCAGGAACACCGGGCACATTCAGCTATGCCGGAACAGATTACCTGATCTCGATATGCCACGAGGCTGCGCGGAGATACCGCATCCCACTGGCACTGCACCTGGATCATCATGAGGATCAGGGTGATATAGAAACCAAAGTCCGTGCGGGGATCCGCTCCGTCATGATTGACGCCTCGCACTTCCCGCTGGCGGACAATATCAAACAGGTGAGCGAAACCGTCAGGCTGTGTCATGGCTTTGATGCCAGTGTCGAAGCGGAATTAGGCCGCCTGGGCGGTCAGGAAGACGACCTGGTGGTGGAAGAAGGCGACAGCTACTTTACTGATCCGATAGTGGCGAAACACTTTGTTGAAGCGACGCGAATTGATTCGCTGGCCGTCGCCATTGGTTCTGCTCACGGCTTGTATCAGGGAGAACCCAAACTGGATTTCACCCGTCTTGGACAAATCCGCCAGCAGGTTGATATTCCGCTGGTTCTGCACGGTGCATCGGGGATTCCGGAGGAGATGATCTACCGGGCAATCGGTCTGGGGATCTGTAAAGTGAATGTCGCGACCGAGCTGAAAATTGCCTTTGCGGATGCTGTGAAAGCGTATTTTGCAGAACATCCGGACGCTAACGATCCGCGAAAATACATCGTGCCGGGAAAGCTCGCGATGCAAAAAGTCGTGGAAGAAAAAATCAGGATTTGTGGCAGTGCCGGGCGATTATGACACGCCTGTATTAACGAAGCGGGCCCGCGCCCGCTTTCCGGATTTTAGTAAAGTGCAGGTTGCAGCTGTCATTCCATTCTGATTTTATGGAAGTTCATTAATAGTAAAATGGAAACGGCTATGACCACCCTGAACCATTTTGGCCAACCCATCGGTGACGCTCTTCCCGACTGGCAGCCCCGCGAGCGCCCTGCGCATCTTCAGCTTGATGGCCTCTGGTGTCATCTTGAGCCTCTGTCCTGCGAACGCCATAGTGAGGATTTATTTAACGCCTGGCACAGCATTGATGACAATCGGGACTGGACCTATCTCACCGTCGACCGCCCTGCAACGCAGGCAGATTGCGACGTGTTTATTTCCCGGCAGGAAAAAAGCGAAGATCCGCTATTTTTCGCGGTGGTGGATAACGAAACACAGCGCGCCGTGGGCAGCGTTTCTCTGATGCGTATCGATGCCGTGAATGGCGTTGCCGAAATTGGCTGGGTGAACTGGTCACCGCTGATGAAACGCACACGTTTTGGCACTGAAGCCATTTACCTGCTGCAACGTTATCTGTTCGATACCCTGAAATATCGCCGCTGCGAATGGAAATGCCACAGCCTGAATGAGCCGTCAAAACTGGCCGCAAAACGCTTCGGGTTTGAGTATGAAGGTATGTTCCGTCAGGCCATCATCAATAAAGGCCACAACCGTGATACCTGCTGGTATTCGGTTCTTGACCACGAATGGCCGGCCTCAAAGGCAGCGTTTGATCTCTGGTTAAGTGCAGATAATTTCAATGCGGAAGGTCAGCAGAAGCAACGTCTGGAAGAGCTGCGCTGACAGGCATTGCCTGCGTTGTTTACTGACGCAGGCAGAACCGTTCCTTCAAAAAAACCGCTCAGGAATTCAGCGCAGACAATACCGTAACATCAGGCCACGCGTAGATAATATTAGGCGAACGCCACAGCGGACCGGCATCGGTATAGCGCCCGGATTCCAGCCCCCCCAGGGCACGGTAGAACCCAATTGCAGGATCGTTGCCTTCTACAACTCCCAGCCCTGCACTTTTAAAACCTTCACCCGCCAGATGTGTTGCGGCTTTGGCAATCAGCAATCTGCCAATCCCCTGACGCTTAAATGCAGGCGAAACATACAGGAATTTGATTTCGGCCATCTCGCCAAATTCAGGGTTTGAAGAAGCCGAAGCCAGACTGAATCCGGCTAATTTGCCGTCAACTTCCGCGATAAAAATGCCCTGACCGGCAGCAGGATGCGCAAATTTATCCTGCCAGAAAGATTTACGACGCGGAACATCAAGCGCGTTAAAGGCTTCCGGCGGTGCCAGTTCGCGATAAGTATCACGCCAGATGGCAACGTGTAATTCAGCCAGTGAATCAATATCTTTCGGTTCAGCAATCCGTATAGTGCAGGCTGGCACGGCATCCCTCTTCATCAAAATGTTCGGAAAATCATAATGTCAGCTGAGTATAGTCAGCCTTTCTCTTCCCGCGCCAGCAAACTGCGTTTTCGTTCCACGCCCCAGCGGTAACCGGAAATATTACCCCCCGTTTTAACCACCCGATGACAGGGAATGGCGACTGCCAGCAGGTTTGCGGCGCAGGCTCCGGCCACAGCGCGGACTGATTTAGGCGAACCAATTTTAGCGGCAATCTCGGCATAACTGGCGGTATTTCCCGGTGGGATATCACGTAATGCCTGCCAGACGCGCTGCTGGAAAGCCGTTCCGCGAATATCCAGCGGCAAATCCAGCCCAATCTGAGGCGCTTCGACAAAGCCAACAACCAAAGCAATTCGCTGCTCGAAATCCGCATCGCCGCCCAGCAATTCCGCTTGTGGAAAACTGTTTTGCAGCTCATTGATCAACTTTTCAGGATCGTCGCCCAGTAAAATGGCGCAGATCCCCCGCTGACTTTCGGCAACCAGAATATCGCCCAGTGAAGATTTTCCGATGGCAAACCAGACGCGCACATCGCGGCCACCGGAGCGGAAATTTTGCGGTGTCATGCCCAGCGTGGCTGCGGACGTTTCGTAAAACCGGCCATCGGAAGGATATCCGGCCGCGTGGATCGCTTCGGTTATCGTTGCAGAATCAGCCAGCATTTCACGTACACGCCGGGCGCGCTGCGCCTGCTGATACTCTTTGGGCGTCACGCCGGTTTGCGCCTTAAACAGGCGATGAAAGTGATAAGCACTGATGCCTACTTCGGCGGCCAGCTGATTAAGCGTCAACATCCCGGCAGATCCTTCCAGAATACGGCAGGCCTGAGCTACCCGCTGAGCGTGAAACTGCGCCAGTGAAATCAGTCCCTGACGGCAGCGTTTGCACGGGCGAAACCCTGCCTCTTCTGCGGCTTCGGCATCATCAAAATAGAGAATATTTTCCGGATTCGGCTGCCGTGACGGGCATGAAGGCGCGCAGTAAATACCGGTGGTTTTTACCGCGTATACAAATTTGCCATCCGCGTTCGCATCACAGCTGACGACCGCCTGCCAGCGCGGATCCTTCACCGACTCAGAGGCTGAGTTTTCCGCTACCGTGTTGTTGATGACTTGTGTTTTACCTGACATTTTCTGCCTCACGTTTCCCGACTGGATGACTGTCAGCATAAGCCGCCATTATCCCTTGCACCCTCCGGCGCTTGCTTTCTCATTCAATGCCGGACTTTTAGCCTGCCACCGGCTTTAACGGCGTGTCGAGGATCATCTGATAAAAGGCCAGATCCAGCCAGCGGTCAAATTTAAATGCCGCCTGTTTAATGGTCCCGGTATGACTGAATCCATTTTTTTCGTGCAGGGCAATACTGCCGCTGTTGGCCGTGTCAATCGCCCCAATCAGCGTATGTACGCCACGTTCACGTGCGGCATCCACCAGTGCATTAAGCAGGATTTTACCCAGCCCTTTGCCACGGTGATCTTTATGAATATAAATCGAATGTTCGACCGAATATTTATAGGCAGGCCAGGCACGGAAAGTGCCGTAACTGGCAAAACCCAGCAGTGCGCCCTGTTCGTCTTCCAGCCCGATCACCGGAAAGTTATTGGTCAGTTTAGTGGCAAACCAGGATGTCATGCTGTCGATATGACGCGGTTTATAGTCATACAACGCGGTGGATGTCAGGATCGCATCATTAAAAATATCCAGAATAGCGACAGCGTGCTGGCGTTCGGTACAGGTGATCATTTTCATCAGTTCTTCCCCGGTGACTTCCGTTTGATGTTTAATTCCACTATAGTGGAATTAATTCCACAAAAGTAAACAACGGAACGGATCCCATGTCAATCGACCAATTGATCGCCACACGTTTGCAGTCTTTGCGTAAAACACAGGGTTTGAGCCTGGAACAACTGGCCAGCAATTCAGGTGTCAGTAAAGCGATGATCTCCAAAATTGAACGGCAGGACAGCAGTCCGAGCGCCAGCCTTTTAGGTCGTCTGGCCGCCAGTCTGGGTGTTTCGCTCGCGCAGTTGCTGTCAGAAGATAACGAACAACCCGCGCCATTACGTCCGCTTGCACAGCAGGAAGTGTGGCAGGATCCGGATATCGGTTATCTGCGGCGTCAGGTGACGGCGCATGAGGAAAACGGCGGTCCGGAACTGGTGGAAATTACGCTGCCAGCCGCTGCGCGCGTCAGTTATCCGGGCTGGAGTCATCAGGCGTATAAACAACGTCTGTGGCTGGTGGAAGGGTCGCTGACTGTCGATTATGGCACGGAAAAGTATGTGCTATCGGCAGGCGATGCGCTGACGTTCGGCGTGGATTTGCCGATCACCTTCAGTAATCCCGGCACTGAGCCGTGCCGGTATTTGCTGGTCATGAGCGACAAATAGTTTCCACGCTTTCAGCAGCGCCAGTGCGCGGTCACGCTGATCAGAGATCTAACGTGCCGTCGATCAGCGTACATGTATCGCCGCCGATCCAGGGTTCACCATCGACAAACGTCACGGTTACGCGGCCATCGCGCTGGAGTTTAGTTCCCTGCCGCACGCGATAAGTTTGTGCCATATGTTCTCCGTCGGGGAAGTTCGCGGCTTTCAGCACCCGCGCCAGACAGGCATTGGCGCTGCCGGTGACCGGATCTTCTTTCAGCACGCCGTCCTCATCAATAATCGCGCGCACTTCATAATCCGCCGGACCGTTTTTATCGTGCAAACCGTAAACCGCGATACCGTTAATACCCAGTTGCGTTTGCAGCTGGCTGACAGCGGCGGCATCAGCGGTGATATTCAGACATTCCTGCGCGCTTTCCATCCGCACCACCAGCCAGATGATCCCCATATCGACGTTGACCGGCGTAACTTCTGCCTGAATCTTTCCGCCACGTAACGCCTTAGCCAGCAATTCCAGATGCTGAGCATCAAGCGGACTCTGTTTCGCTGGCGGCGCGGAAAAGGCCTGTCCGCCTTCTGCCAGCTGTTTCACCTGCACCAGCCCGACGCCACATTCCTGGACAAGATATCCCGGATTTTTCGGCTGCAACCCGCTTTGCAACAGCGCGTAAGCTGTGCCAAGCGTTGGGTGTCCGGCGAACGGCAGTTCTTTATCGGTAGTGAAAATCCTTACGCGATAATCGGCTTGTGGTGACGCGGGTTTGAGCACAAACGCCGTTTCCGCAAGATTCGTCCAGCGGGCCATTGCAAACATCTCGGCGTCTGTCAGTCCTTCGGCATCGAGTATCACGGCCAGAGCGTTGCCTTTCAGCGGCCGGGCGGTGAACACATCGACTTGTTTAAAACGGCGCAGGCGGGTCATAGCAAATCCTTTTTAATCATTGAGTAAGGAACGGCGAAGTCACTGAGTTTAGGAATATTTCTATAAGTTATCGAGAACTATGTCAGTCGCGGGCGGCTGGCCTATGCTTAACAGAGCTTCCAAAATATCCTAAAAACACAAGGAACAGAAAGATGCCCGTGAAGGATTTGATAGGTATTGGTATTGGTCCCTTTAATTTAAGCCTCGCCGCCATGGCAAAAGATACCGGAAAACTCGACGCCGCCTTCTTTGACGCTAATCCGGAATTCAGCTGGCACCCCGGCATGTTACTGCCGACAGCCACCATGCAAACCTATGTGTTGCAGGATCTGGTGACCACCGTCGCCCCGCGCAGCGAGTTTTCTTTCATCAATTATCTGGTGGAACAGAAGAAAATTTACCGCTTTCTGGCGACGGAACAACTGATCATCAGCCGCGATGAGTTTTCCGATTATCTGCGCTGGGCGTGCGACCGCATCCCTGACCTGCATTTTTCCGAGCCGGTTGAGCGCATTGATTTCGATGACAAGCGGCAGGAATTTATCGTGCAGAGTAAAACAGGCGAGCACCGTGCGCGCAACATTTGCCTCGGCACCGGCCATGCACCGTGGATCCCCAAACCGGCGCGGGCGGCGCTGGGCGAAAACTGTTTTCATGCGGCTGAGATTGAACTACGCGAACCGGATTTCACCGGCAAACGCGTGGCCGTCGTCGGTGGCGGACAAAGCGGCGCGGACATTATTCTTAACGCGCTGAGCGGCCACTGGGGCGAATTTGCCGAACTGAGCTGGATATCACGACGCCCGAATTTTCAGCCGCTGGATGAATCGATTTTCACCAATGAATATTTCACGCCGGAGTATGTGAATTACTTTTATACGCTGCCGGAAGACGTACGTGAGCAGGAAATCGCCACGCAAAAACTGCCTTCGGATGGCATCAGTTATCACACGCTGGAAGATATTTATAAGCAGCTGTATCACCGTTTCGATGTGCTGCATCAGCCGCGTAACGTGCGTTTATTGCCCCACCGCGCGCTCGATCATATCGTACGTAATGCGGGCGGTGATTTCAGTTTGCAGGCAAAACACGGGCTGGAAAAATGCGAAGAGCATTTCAGTGCCGATATCGTGATCCTGGCGACTGGCTATCGCCCCGGTTTACCGGATTATCTCGAGCCTTTGCTGGACCGCATCCCCTATGACCGCGAACAACATTTGCCGCTTCAGCCGAATTTCAACCTGCGCTGGGACGGCCCTGAGCAGAACCGCATTTACGCGGTGAATGCCGGTATTCACAGTCACGGCAGCGCCGAAGGGCAACTGACGCTGACCGCGTGGCGCTCGGCGAAAATCCTCAATCATTTGCTGGGCGAAGCGCAATACGATTTGCGGCCAGTGCCTTCACTGGTGCAATGGTGGTCGGACACGCCGGATGCGGGCAAGCGCGGTAAATAGCAGGCACAAAAAAGCGGAGCATCAGGCTCCGCTTTCCTTTTACTGACTTTCATTAAACAAATCAGACGTAAAAATAGATGGCCAAAAAGTGGCAGGCACTGCCGCCGAGCACGAACCCGTGCCAGATGGCGTGACCGAAACGAAAGCGTTTAGAGGCGTAGAAAATAACGCCCAGCGTGTACACCACACCGCCCAGCGCCAGTAAGGCTACGCCACCCAGCGAAAGTGTAGTCGCCAGCTGGTAAATCACTATTAAAGACAGCCAGCCCATCGTCAGATAAGTGACCAGCGAAAGCACTTCAAAGCGGTGCGCAAACGCCAGTTTAAAAATCACGCCGAACAGCGCCAGCCCCCAGATCACCGCCATCAGCCCTTTCGCCAGCGGGGAGTTAAGCCCGACGAGCAGGAACGGCGTGTAGGTCCCGGCAATCAGTAAATAAATCGCGCAGTGGTCAAATTTTTTCAGCCAGTATTTGGCTTTCTGATGCGGTATCGCGTGATACAGCGTGGAGGCCAGATACAGCAAAATCATGCTGCCGCCGTACAAACTGTAGCTGGTGATTGCCATGGCGCTGGCGTTATCGCCAACTGCCTGAACCAGCAACAACACCAGCCCGACAATCCCAAAAACCAGACCAACGCCGTGACTCAGGCTGTTAGCAATTTCTTCAGCCCACGGATATCCCTGTGGTGATGGAGACAACTTACCCATACGTTGAGGATCCTCAAGACAAAAAAGTAAAAATCATTGTTTATAAAACGTTCCGACGGAATTAGCTTAACTGAGAACAATTCCAGTGTACATCTGTAAGCTTAAAATGAGTATTATCTGATGTAACAGTCTCTTAGCCGGATCATCATTTCACTCATCCTCGACTGTGAAGCCCTTCAATTCATTCGCTTTGTTTATAATTTACCAAAGTGACATTCAGACTACAGCGGGATTTTCCGCACCCAAAAACATGATTTTTTTATATCAAGCGACTAAGGTGTAGCGGAAAAATGAAAATAACGCCGTTTACCATGCCGTCAATATGACTAAGGTTTTAGTATGTCTGCAGCAACTACCCCGTTGAATTTTGGGGCAATGACCGAAGTTTTTCAGTTCCTGATGGAAATCGACAAGCTGAAAAGCGTGCAACGTCGCACCAAAGTGTTAGGCACTGAGCGTCAGGAAAACTCCGCAGAACACAGCTGGCATTTCGCTGTGGCAGCAATGTCCCTGGCCCCTTTCGCACCGGAAGGCGTTGATATCAATAAAGTCATCCGCATGGCGCTGATCCACGACATCGTCGAAATCGATGCCGGTGATGTGCTGGTTTACGATCTCGCTGCCCGCGCGGCGGTTCACGATCAGGAAATCATTGCAGCGAAACGCCTGTTCGGCCTGCTGCCTGTGCCCATGAGCACGCAGTTCCTGGATTTGTGGAATGAATATGAAGCGGGCGAAACCCCTGAAGCGCGCTTTGCGTTGGTGATCGACCGCGTGATGCCGATGGTCATGAACCTGAATAATCAGGGTCAGAGCTGGGTGGAAAACAATATCCGTCTCGAGCAGGTTCTGGCACGTAATGCCTTTATCGCCGATATCCATCCTGAACTGTGGCTGCATATCCGCACTCATCTGGATAATGCGCATCAGCAGGGCTGGCTGAAGTAATTTTTTTGCTCCTTCCCTTCGTAAAAGGGGAAGGAGCGAGGTCAACAACGACATCGGGATCAGCACCCGAAATACTACCTGCAACCAGCGGCAGCCTACCATCAGCGCGGCTTCTTCGATTTCACGGGGAATACTGAGAAACGACTGACGCATCAGGATGTACGCCACATTATTGAGCAGTGCGCCAGAAGACTGAAACGTGGATCAGCCGTAGATAGTTTTGCGGACCTACAAACGGCGGCGCTTCCGACGACAGACGTCTGTCAGACAGGCTGTCTGTAGCTGACTGAAATAAGGTGCCTATCCTGTCTGCGTTTATGTCATTTACATGGCGGGAATATGATGGTTATTTGAATGAGATATGAGCAATGTTTCTGAACAAATCAGAGTTGAATGCCGGAATGAACGGCAATGCGTGGATAGAACCCCATTAAAATGGGGTTGAATTGAGATATATAAAAACAGAATCAGATTGATTGGTAAAACTATAAATAGTTCCTTTAACTGTAAAATAAAGACATCTCCCCTTTAATTGTATTTTAACATTGGGATCTGAAGTAAACAGAACAGAAGGATAATCTCTGACATCTGCCAGAAACTCTTTCTCTGTTTTTACAGATGGATAAAGATAATATTTATACGTATTTTTGGTCGTTGCACCCGCACTACCTTCAGTCACATAAAGGGTATTAAACTCGCCTATACTTTCCTTTCGTATAATCGTTTGTTCATAAGGTGAAAAATCTAATACCACCTTAATTAAATATCCAAAAAAAGCTATAGCCAACACGCTAAAAATATACCTTTTCCTAAAAACCCGTTCTTTTTGCATAATCAATCCCTGCTCTTATCCATGTCTGGTCTTTAGGATCATCTCAATGGGAGTTTGGTCCCTCAAAACTACATTTTAAACCACGCAGATATTAATCACTTTGATATTAGAAACAAACCTTTTAAATATAAATACATCAACTTAAATCATACAAAAAACATATAAATACACGTGGGGTATATTTTATATTTATCTTAAGGTTTACACGAAACCAACACCCGGCCTCCCAGCCTTCCCCTCGTGAGAGGGGAAGGAGCAAAAGATTAAGCCCGTATTTGTGTTATCCCGAGCGCAACCCCCGCCTTCTCTGACAATTCAAACAGTGCCGGAAGCAGATGCGCGGAGGCTTTCAGATAGGCGCTAAACTGCGAAATGCCTTCCGGCGGCAACAGTTCGCTATTCTCCAGCCCTTCACTCAGGCACAGCAAACCCTGGCAAAGCCCTTCGGCGGATTCAGACGCGACAGCACCCAGATCGTAAAGCTGGGGATCGGTGAAATGGCTCAGATCCAGATTGGCAATCAGGCCTCGGAAAACAGTGAGGGAATTTTCGGGATGGGTGGTTTCGGTAATTGAATCGGTCATTTTAAAGTCTCGAGTAAATTATGTTTTGCCCCACACGAGACGCTAACCTCGGGTGGTGGCTCAGACAGAGTTAGCGTTACCGGACTCGAAAACCGGCGCTTCTGAGAAGCCCCTGCCTGAACCACCATAATTTACAGGTGACTCAAAACCTGCGGCATTATGCCACAGTGCAATCGAGTAAATCTGATCCAGAACGCTAATTCTGACTACGGTTCTTCCGCAGCGAAGCGACTATATTCCTGCCATTTTTCGAATGAAATGGGCTGGATGGATTTACAGGAAGTTGCATTGAAATCTGGAAGATGTCTCGCAGGAATAACGCCGGTCGACTCCCTCACCTGCGAAGGGGAGGGGTGGGGTGGGGTGGGGTGGGGTATTAAAGCAAAATCAAAAAGTTGAAGTGTGCTTTGACAGAAGGTATAAGCCCTTAAAACCCCCTCCCAACCTCCCCCTTCGCAGGGGGAGGAGTAAAGAAAAACCCGCAGCTTTCGCAGGAGCAAAGAAAACCCTGCTTCAAACCACCACAACTCCCATCCTCTCACGCGCTTCTTCATATGTCGGCATTGATGCCGCTGCGCCTGCGCGTTCCACACATACAGAAGCATAAGCAGATGCGAATTGTGCGGCTTCGGGGAGTGTGGCGCCGGCGGCAAGCTGGGAGGCCAGCGCGCCGTTAAAGGCGTCGCCTGCGCCGGTGGTATCGACCGGGGTCGCCTGACAGGCCTGGATAATCTGCGTTTCGCCGTTCACCGAAAGCAATGCGCCCTGCGTGCCCAGCGTGATGATCAGCGCCTGGATCCCTTTGGCGTGCAGCGCGTGAGCAGCGCGTTCGGCGGAGGGAATATCGCAGACTTCAATGCCGGTCAGCAGCGTGCATTCTGTGGCGTTGGGCGTGAGTAAATCCACCTGGGCCAGCAGATGGTCAGAAACCGGCTGGAACGGCGCGGGGTTGAGGATAATGTAAGTGCCGTTGTCCTTCGCGATGCCGATCAGTTTTTCAATCGCTGGCAGGTTATTTTCCAACTGCGTCAGCAGGATATCAGCGGCGGCGACGGCCGGACGGCACTGTTCGACTTCTTCGTCGGTGACCGTCAGGTTGGCGCCCGGATCGACGGCAATCATGTTTTCGGCATCGGCTCCGGCGACATAAATCAACGCGTTGCCGGTCGGGCATTCGCTGGTGGAGAACAACGTGACGGCGTCGAAACCGGCGCTGTCGAGATGGCGGCGGGCAAACATGCCGAAATCATCGCGACCAACTTTACCGATGTAATGCACCCGCGCACCGGCACGCAGTGCGGCGACCGCCTGGTTGGCGCCCTTACCGCCCGCGCCCATCATGCTGTTGCGGGCAATCAGGGATTCTCCCGGTTTGGGGAAACGCGCCATGCCTGCGACGATATCGAGGTTGAAAGACCCAAATACGCATACCTTGCCTTTGTTCATGCCTCTCTCCTGAAGGAAAATGTTCCGGCGGCCAGAGCTGGCTGCGACGGAAAAACGCGCTGTGCGGCCAGACACGCGCCACGACAACCGGTCTCGTCGGTGACGGCGCTGAAATGAATGGTCAGGCCGTTCGCCGGATACGGGCTGCGCAGATGGCTGCGTAGCTGCTGTTCCAGTTCGGCCAGCGGGAAGTTTTCCATCGCCAGCACGCCACCGCCCAGCACCAGATATTCGGGATCCAGAATGTTCATTTCACTGGCGACGGTGCGCGCCAGTCGTACCACAAATTCAGTTAAATCCACATGCCCGGCATGACGTACAAACAGGTCGGCGAACGGCGTTTGTGGCGCATGTTGCCGTGCCCAGCCGGTCAGCCAGTTACCGGACGTCAGCGTCTCGACGCAGCCGGTTTTGCCGCAGGGACAAAGCAACGGATTCCCCGCCAGCGGAATGTGCCCCAGTTCACCCGCACCGCCGTGCGCGCCGTGGTAAAAATCGCCGTTGATCCACAAACTGTTGCCCAGCCCGGTGCCGAGATACAGCCCGACAGCAACATCCGGCAGCGCACTGTGCCGTGTTAAATCCCACCACATCAGATGGTTTACGTCTTTATCCATCGCCACCGGCAGGTGTAAACGTTGCGAGAGCATCGCCGCCACCGGCTGATTATCCAGTGCGGAGATAAACGGCAGCGACAGCACGGTCTGGCGATCGCGGGACAATACGCCCGGCAGCCCGAGCATGACTTGCGCCACCTGATGATGCGGATCCTGTTCTTGCAAATACGCCGTGATCAGGTTTTCCAGCCCCTGTAACGGGTCAGTCTGCCCCGCCCAGCTTTGGGTCGGGGTTTTGTGGTAGCCGCGAAAATTTTGCTGGCTGTCCATCAGCATTAAACGGGTATTGGTGCCCCCGACATCCACTCCAAGAAAGTGCGGCATACGGCTCTCCTGCCCTCAGGCTGCGTGACGCGCCTGACGCATCTGATCGAGCATTTTGTCCCAGGCAACATCCAGATCGTTGTCCAGCGTGAACAGGCCGGAACTGCCGACGATCAGCACTTCCGCGCCCGCGCCCATCAGATCCTGATAGGTGCGCAGGTTGCAGGAGCCGTCGATTTCGATCAGATAGCGGTAGCCTTTTTGCTGTTTGAGGTCACGCAGTTGCGCGATTTTCCCCAGCATTTCAGGGATGAACGGCTGACCGGCATAGCCAGGATCGACGGTCATCACGGTGATTTTATCCAGCAGATGAATGTAGTGCTGGATGTATTCCACCGGTGTCGCGGGGTTGAGCACCACGCCGACTTTTTTACCCAGCGAGCGGATCTGATTGATGATGCGGAACGCGTCGCGGTTAATGGTTTCTGCGTGCGGACAGATAAAATCGGCACCGGCTTTGGCTATTGGCTCGATAAAGTCAGCCGGGTTTTCCACCATCATATGCACGTCCAGAACCAGCGGCGTATGCGGGCGGATCTGCTCAATAAAGAACGGCGACAGCGTGATATTTTTGACGTAATGGCCGTCCATGATGTCGATGTGCAGCATATCGGCGCGGCGGTTCAGCACTTCAAGTTGCTGTTTAATGTCGATGAGGCTCATGCACATCAGCGACGGAGAAATTTTGTATTCCATGATGTTTTCCTAAGTCAGAGGCAATTTTAAAAAGTGTTTAAGGTTGAGCCGCCCGCGCTTTGGCAGCGCTCATTCGCCCTGCCCTTTTTTGCAGATAACGGCTGCGGAAGAATTTCAGCGCCAGCACCACAATCAGTACCGCGCCCCACATCGCCAGGCTGAAATGCGGGCTGACGTTCATCAGATTCAGGCCGGTGGAAATCACCTGCAGGACAATCAGCGAGAGCACCACACCTGCGACTTTGCCGAAGCCGCCGTTGGGGTCGGTGCCGCCAAGAATGATGGCCAGCACCGTCAGCAACAGATACGAGTCGCCGTAGCCCATGCGCGCCGAGTTGAAACGCGCCATCATGATGAGTCCGGCAATCACGCATAACATGCTGGAAATCACGTAGATGGCAATCAGCACGCGGTGGGTATTGATGCCGCTGAAATGGGTGGCGTTGATGTTGCTGCCGCTCATGTAGATGTATTTACCGAGGCGGGTGCGTTCTAAAAACACCGCGATTAAGGCTGCGGTCAGCAGGAAGATAATCAGCGGAACCGGCACGCCGAGCAGGGTTTCCGCGCCGATAAAGCGCACGATATCGGGCATACCGCTGATCGCCGCGCCACGTGAAAGGTAGATGCCGACGCCGTTCACCATGGTCATGGTCGCCAGCGTCACCAGAATCGGATGCGCGCCGACGTACGCCACCAGCGCGCCGGTCAGCATGCCAATCACCAGCGCCAGAATCATTGCGCCGACCAATGCCAGCGTCAGCCAGACCGCCTGCATCGCCATGCTGGCATCCGGTGGCAGCCAGGTGAGAAACACCCACGCCATCAGTAAACTGGTCAGGTTGGCGGTGGCGATAATGCACAGGTTCAGGCCACCGCTGAGGATCGGGATAAACATCGCCAGCGTCAGTAAACCGAGTTCCGGCAGCTGGAAGGCGACGCTCATAAAGGTGGCGTCACTGAAGAAGCGCCCCGGCATCGCCAGGCTGAAGCCGATGATCACCACCAGCAATAACAGCGATAATCCCAATGTTGTGCTATCTATTTTCAGGGAAGCGATTTTCAGGCGAGGCCGCGCATCGGGCTTCGCTTTAAGACTCACATTTCTGCTTTTTGCGAACATAGCGGTTTTCCTCAGGCGAAGCCGACTTCGGTTTCTTTGCGTTTCTTGTAATGGGTGACGGTGATGGCCGCGACGATCACCACGCCGATGACGATGTTCATGAAGTAACTGGAAACGCCGATCAGGTTGAGGCCGTTTTTCAGCACGCCAATCAGGAACACGCCCATCAGAGTGCCGACCACGCTGCCTTTGCCGCCATTAAGGCTGGCACCGCCAAGTACTGACGCTGCCAGCACATCCAGCTCGCCGCCGACCAGCGCATTCGGCACCACTTCACCCACGCGATAGACCTGTACCAGCCCGCCAATCGCCGCCATCGCACCGAGATATCCGTAAGCAAACAGATGCAGCAAACCGACGCGGATACCGATACGGCGCGCGGATTCCTGATCACCGCCGACGGCAAATAACTGGCGTCCGAGATGGGTTTTGTTAAGCAGGATCCAGCTCAGTCCGGCGACCGCTAACATCACCACCACAGGCAACCCAATCTGATAATGCTGCTCGCCGACGCTAAACGGCAGCACGCGGATTGGCGTCGTCAGCCAGTCCGGCAGGTCATACAGACTGGTGCCGTTGGTCAGCCACATCAGCATGCCAAACAGCAGCGACTGCATACTGATGGTGACGATGATCGACACAATGCGCAGGCAGTAGATCAGAATGGCGTTGATCATCCCCAGCACCGTGCCGATGGCGACCGCCAGTAAAATGCTGCCGGTCGGGCTGCTCAGGCCGTAGTGGATCGCCAGCGTGGCGATGATGTACTGCACGACAGAAGCCACGGCAGCGAACGAAATATCGATACCGCCGGTGACCAGCACCACGAACAGGCCGAGGGCAAAGATGCCGCTGACGGCGTAGCTTTCAGTCAGATCCAGCAGGTTCTGCAAGGTCAGAAACTGATTGCTGAGTAAGGAAAAGGTGACAATCACCACCAGCAATACCCAGGCTAAATAACCTTCGTTGCTGGACGGGCGTAACCGGCTGAGCTTAAGCATTGACCGCCTCCGCAAGTTGTTGCTGGGTGATCGCGCCCGGCAGATATTCGCCAACCACCGTGCCCTCACTGAAATGCAGCACGCGGTCGCAGTTGAAATAGACTTCCGGCACTTCATCGGAAATCAGCAGAATTGAAATCCCCTCTTCCGCCAGCTGGTGGATCAGCTGATAAATGCTGGCTTTCGCGCCGACATCGACGCCGACCGTTGGGGAATCAAGGATCAGAATTTTCGGCTGTGTCAGCACCCATTTCGCGAGCACGATCTTTTGCTGATTGCCGCCAGAAAGCGTGGAGATCGCCTGTTCAGGACTGGCGACTTTGACGCCGAGTTTCTCGATCCACTGCTGGATGATCTTATTTTTGCGGTATTCGTCGATCAGGTGAAAACGGCTGCGCAGCTGATCCATGATTGCCAGCACGGTATTGTCGCCGACGGATTGCTGCTGGATCAGGCCAAGCGTCAGGCGATCTTCCGAGACGTAACCGACGCCGGATTTGATCGCGTCTTCGTGGCTGCGAAAACGCACCGGTTTACTGTCGAGGTAGATTTTGCCGCTGTCCGGTTTGGTCATGCCAAACAGGCTGAGCGCCAGTTCAGTACGGCCGGAACCGAGCAGGCCGCATAAACCGAGCACTTCGCCGGCGTGCAGTTTGAAACTGACATCGTGATACTGCCCTGTGCGGCTGAGTTTGTCGGTTTCCAGCATGATGCGTTCGTCATTCATGTTGGCGGCTTTCAGCCGGTAATCGAGTTTCAGGCCTGTCATCAGCTCGGTCAGGCGTTCGCTGCTGACTTCGGAGGCCGGGAACGTCCCGACTTTTTTACCGTCGCGGATAACCGTGACGCTGTCGGAAATCTCCAGCACTTCATCGAGACGATGGCTGACGAACACCACGCTGATGCCTTTGCTTTTCAGGTAATGCACAGTGCGCAGCAACTGATTCACTTCAGTACGGGTCAGCGAGGCGGTCGGTTCATCCATAATCACTAATCGCGCATCGGCGACCAGCGCCCGGCAAATCGCCACCTGCTGACGCTGGGCAATCGGCAGTGCCGAGACTTTGCTGTCGAGATCGAGCGTGTAATTCAGTTCAGTCAAAATGCGCTGCGCAGTTTCCCGCAGACGTGACGGGCGGTACCAGCCCATCAGCCCCTGTAAGTTGTGGTCGAAGGCGATGTTCTCGAACACGCTGAGGTTCGGGAACAACGACAAGTCCTGATAAATCACCTGCACGCCAAACTGCCGCGCCTGATCCGGAGACAGTTTGCTGAAACTCTGGCTGCCCTGCGAGGACGAACTGAGCGTGATCTGGCAGCCGTTATCCGGCTGATAAACCCCCGAGATCACTTTGATCAACGTACTTTTTCCGCAGCCGTTGGTGCCCGCCAGGCAGTGAACTTCGCCCTGCATCAGCCGCAGGGAAATGTCGTTGAGCGCACGCTGCCCGCCAAAGGTCACCGACAGGTTTTGCACATCAATCAGCGGCGCGTTATCTGTTTGAATGATCTCGGAGATTGCCATGATTACAGCCCCATTTTGACCAGTTTCGGCAGGTTCGCTTTGTCCAGGCTTTCGGTTTCGTTGCCCAGAATGGTGCGCGTTGCCTCGTCGACTTTCACTTTGCCCATGCCTTCAATGGTCATGCCGTCAGTGATTTTTTCGCCTTTTTCCAGCTTCTCGGCGATGCGCACAAAGACTTCACCGGCGACCATCGGGTTCCAGATAAAGCCGCCTTTGATGGCGCCGGCTTTCACCAGACTTGCGCCCTGGCCCGGACTGAATGGTCCGAATACGCAGATGTCGTCAGTTTTGCCACGGTTAAGCACCGCGCGACCTGCGCCAATCGGGCCTTGTGAACCGATAGCCAGAATGCCTTTCAGATTGGCGTCTTTGGACATCAGGTCGTTGGTGGTACGGATGCTGTCATCGAGGGATTCACCCACGCCAAATTTGTCGCCGACCAGATGCATATTCGGATAGTGTTCTTTCTGATAATTGATGGCGGCATCGGCCCATTTCTGATGCAGTGGCACGGTAAGACTTCCGACGTATACCGCGTAATCACCTTTCTCTTTCATGCACTGCGCCAGCGCGACCATGTGGTTAATGCCGTGCTGCGTGGCATCGACCATTTCGAAATCCCAGTCGGCATATTTCTGATCCGGCGATTCATGCACGATGACTTTGATCCCGGCGTCGTGAGCGCGTTTCAGTACCGGCTCCAGCACGCGGGCATCGTTCGGCACTACGCCGATCACATCCACTTTCTGGGCGATCAGATCTTCAATCGCACGCACCTGCAACGCCGGATCCGCGCTGGTCGGCCCGACCTGCCACGCGTCGATCCCGCGTTTGGCCGCTTCGCTTTTGATCCCGGCTTCCATAGCGTTGAACCAGGCGTTACCGCCGACTTTCACTACCACACCCATGCGGATTTTGTCGGCGGCGTGCGCAGACAGGGACAACATGGCTGTGGCGAACAGGCAGGCAAGAACGGATTTCTTGATCATGTTTACTCTCCTGGTAGGTCAGTTATGTGCCGCAGCTAACGGGCCGTTGCGGCTGTTTTTAGTTTTTTTCTGTAGGGGTGACGGAGAAACTTCAATCACGTTAACGTTGCTCCAGGCCAGTTCCTGGCGGAATTCTTCATCCTCCAGATGGTCTGTTATCAGTGTGTCGATTTCCCGGTAGTGGCAGATCCGCGCAAAGGAGCGGCGACCGAATTTGCTGGAGTCAGCCAGCAAAATTTTGTGCTCGGAGGAAAGCAGCATTTGCTGTTTCAGCCGCGCATGATGCTCGTTACTTTCACGGATTCCGCCTTCGTGACTGATGCCGTGACAGGAGAAAAACAGTTTGTTGATGACGAACTCTTTCAGCATTTGCTCGGCCAGCACACCGACAAAATCTTCGTATTTCGCCGAGTATTCACCGCCCAGTCCGATCACCCGCACGTTAGCTTTCACCGCCAGCGTCTGGATGATGTGAACCGAGTTGGTCAGCACGACCAGCTGAATATCGGGCAACTGACGCGCCAGAAACCAGCTGCTGGAACTGCTGTCGAGCAGCAGGCAATCGCCGGGATTGATCAGCTGCAAAGCCCGTTTGGCGATACGCGTTTTGCTGTCCGGCGACTGATTGCTGCGGTCACGAAAGGATTCACCCTGTTCAATCTGCGACGGCACATAGGTTTTTTCTGCCGCCGAATGTTCTTTAAACACCGCGCCGCCATGGCTGCGTAACAGCACGCCACGCTTTTCCAGCAGCGCCAGATCCCGCCGCGCGGTTTCCAGCGAGATGCGGCATAACTGCGCCACTTCCTGCACAAGAATGCGTCCGCGCTGGCTGAGAATTTCGGTGATATAACGATGTCGCTCTACTGGCAGCATGTGGTGATTCCTCTTTCCCGATGTCAAATAGGATACGCAGCCGGGTGTTTACGGAATGCGCAGTGCCTCAAAGGCGACTGTGCGCATTTTTTGCCACAATCGTCCTGTGATAGTTGTCACGAAAAGGTGAGAAAAGATGAAATGTTAAAGTTTGGATCTGTGGCGGGAACGGCATTAAATCGTCATTTGCGTTGCAACAAGACAGCAACAGATTTGCAAACGGTCACAATTCCTCGCGCAATCTGATGACCGTTAATGACCGATTGTGTGGAGTTGACCGTTTGAGGGGAGTGAACGGGAAGTTAACGAGGAGTGATCCCCGTTATCAGTGACTGATTCTGATTACCTGCCGCCTGCCAGCTCGAGAAAGCTGCCTGTGGCGTAAGAGGCGGAATCCGACAGCAGCCAGGAAATCGCCTGTGCGACTTCTTCCGGCTGACCGCCGCGCTGCATCGGCAGATTGGCTTTCACGCGATCGACACGCCCAGGCTCTCCGCCGCTGGCATGCATTTCGGTATAAATCAGGCCGGGACGCACGCAGTTAACGCGAATACCGTAAGCCGCCACTTCCAGCGCCAGACCGGTGGTCAGGGTATCCACCGCGCCTTTCGATGCCGCGTAATCGACATATTCGCCCGGTGCGCCCAGACGGGAGGCCGCTGAGGACACATTCACAATCGCCCCGCCCTTTCCGCCATGCCGATGCGACATGATTTTCACCGCCTCGCGGCAGCACAGGAAATACCCGGTCACGTTGGTAGACAGCACTTTATTGATACGTTCGGCGGAGAGATTTTCAATGGTGGTCTGCTGGAACAAAATCCCGGCATTATTCACCAGCGCGGTGATCGGGCCGAGTTCGGCGCTGAGCTGTTTGAACATCGCGGCAACCTGCGCTTCATCGGCAATATCAGCCTTCAGCGCAATTGCTTTGCCACCAGCCTGATGGATTTCATCGATAACAGATTGTGCTGCGGTTTCGTTATTCAGGTAATTCACACCGACGGCGTAACCCTGCTGCGCAAGAAGCAGAGCCGTTGCACGGCCAATGCCGCGGCTGGCGCCGGTGACGAGAGCGATTTTCATGAGTGTAAGATTCCATTGGGGGAAATGAGGAAAGTGTAGGAGAAACAGAAAGAAAGGGGAATTTGGCTTACCTCCTCCCCCTGCGAAGGGGGAGGCTGGGAGGGGGTTTTATGGGCTAACACCCGGCAAAAGCATACTTCAACTTATTGATTTTACCTTAATACCCCACCCCAACCCTCCCCTTCGCAGGGGAGGGAGCAGACCGCAGTTTTACTCGTAATCTGACATCGGCACACACGAACAGAACAAATTCCTGTCCCCGTACACGTCATCCAGACGTTTCACGGTCGGCCAGTATTTGTTGTCGTAACCGGCCGGGAATACCGCCACTTCGCGGGTGTACGGATGGTTCCAGTCACTGACCAGCTCATTCTGCACGTGCGGCGCGTTCACCAGCGGGTTGTCTTCCAGCGGCCATTCGCCCTTCGCAACACGGTCGATTTCACTGCGAATTGCCAGCAGCGCATCAATGAAGCGATCCAGTTCCAATTTGCTTTCGGATTCGGTCGGCTCAACCATCAGCGTACCGGCAACCGGGAAGGACATGGTCGGCGCGTGGAATCCGTAGTCGATCAGACGCTTGGCGATATCCATTTCACTGATACCGGTCGTCTCTTTCAGCGGACGAATATCCAGAATGCATTCGTGCGCCACACGGCCATCACGCCCGGTATACAGCACCGGATAGGCGTCTTTCAGACGGGTCGCAATGTAGTTGGCATTCAGAATTGCCACCTGACTGGCTTGTTTCAGACCTTCCGCGCCCATCATGCGGATGTACATCCAGCTGATTGGCAGGATGGAAGCGCTGCCGAACGGAGCCGCAGAAACCGCGCCGTTTTGGGTCAGTACACCGTCAATCTGCACCACGCTGTGACCCGGAACGAACGGAGCCAGATGTGATTTCACACCAATCGGGCCCATGCCCGGACCGCCGCCGCCGTGCGGGATACAGAAGGTTTTATGCAGGTTAAGGTGCGAGACGTCCGCGCCGATGTAACCCGGAGTCGTAATGCCGACCTGCGCGTTCATGTTCGCGCCGTCGAGATAAACCTGACCGCCGTACTGATGCACAATCTGGCAAACTTCACGGATGGTTTCTTCGTAAACGCCGTGCGTTGACGGGTACGTCACCATGATACATGACAGTTCGTCGCCCGCTTTCGCGGCTTTCTCACGCAGGTCACTCAGGTCGATGTTGCCCTGTTTGTCACACGCGACCACCACCACGGTCATGCTCGCCATCTGCGCGGAAGCCGGGTTGGTGCCGTGCGCTGAACTTGGGATCAGGCAGATGTGACGACCGCTTTCGTTACGGCTTTCGTGGTAACGACGGATGGCCAGCAGCCCCGCGTATTCGCCCTGTGCGCCGGAGTTTGGCTGCATGCAAACTGCGTCGTAACCGGTGAGCTGAACCAGCCATTGTGACAGCTGACCAATCATTTGCTGATAACCGCCAGCCTGTTCTGTCGGGCAGAACGGGTGCAGCTCGGCAAATTCCGGCCAGGTAATCGGGATCATTTCTGCCGCAGCGTTCAGTTTCATGGTGCAGGAACCCAGCGGGATCATCGCCTGATTCAGCGCCAGATCCTTTTTCTCCAGACGGTGCATATAACGCATCATCTCGGTTTCGCTGTGGTACTGGTTGAATACCGGATGGGTCAGAATCGGATCCACACGCAGCATCGCCGCAGGAATAGAGTTGCTGTCGGTCGATGCAGCTGTATCCAGTTTGTCGATATCCAGACCGTTATCGTCACCCAGCAGAGCAGCAAACAGAATCTGAACGTCTTCGCGGGACGTCGCTTCGTCGAGAGTGATACCGACTGCGCCGTGAATGTCAGTACGCAGGTTCAGACCGAAACTCAGCGCGCGTTCAAGCACGGCGGCTTTATCTTTGACTTCAACGGTCAGCGTATCGAACCAGGTATTATGACGCAGCGTCAGGCCGCCCTGTTTCAGGCCAGCGGCCAGAATGTCCGTCAGACGATGAATGCGTGACGCAATGCGTTTCAGGCCTTCAGGGCCGTGGAATACCGCATACAGGCTGGCAATGTTCGCCAGTAAAACCTGCGAGGTACAAATGTTGGAGTTGGCTTTTTCGCGGCGGATATGTTGCTCGCGGGTCTGCATCGCCATACGCAGTGCAGTTTTGCCCGCTGCATCACGGGAAACACCGATGATACGGCCCGGCATGGAACGTTTGAATTCGTCTACGCAGGCGAAGAAGGCCGCGTGCGGACCGCCGTAGCCCATCGGCACACCAAAGCGTTGCGCAGAACCGAAGACTACGTCTGCGCCCTGCTTACCCGGTGCGGCCAGCAGCACCAGCGCCATAATATCAGCGGCAACGCTGGTAATAATTTTGCGGGATTTCAGTTCGCCCAGCAGCGCGGTGTAATCATGAACTTCACCGGTAGTGCCAACCTGCTGCAACAGCACGCCGAACACGCCTTCCAGCTCGAGCACTTTTTCCGCTTTATCAACGATGATGTCAAAACCGAAGGTTTCCGCACGGGTGCGTACCACATCCAGCGTTTGCGGGTGCACGTCGTCCGCCACGAAGAAACGGTTAGCGTCTTTCAGTTTGCTGGCACGTTTTGCCAGCGCCATCGCTTCGGCGGCGGCAGTCGCTTCATCGAGCAAAGAAGCAGAAGCCAGATCCAGACCGGTCAAGTCTAACGTCAGTTGCTGGAAGTTCAGCAATGCTTCAAGACGGCCCTGCGACACTTCCGGCTGATACGGCGTGTACGCGGTATACCAGCCCGGATTTTCCAGCATATTGCGCAGGATAACCGGCGGCGTCAGCACCGCGCTGTAACCCATACCGATGTAGGATTTATAGCGCTGGTTCTGGCTGGCAATGGCTTTAAGCTCAGCCAGCGCCTGATGTTCCGTCACGGCATCGCCGACAGCCGGCGGGCCAGGTAACTGGATATCGACCGGAACGATCTGCTGTATCAGCGCATTTAAAGAATCCGCACCGACCGTTTCCAGCATTTGCTGCTGCTGCTGAGAAGACGGACCGATATGGCGGCCGATAAAGGCTTCGCTGTGTTCGAGTTGGCTGAGAGTCTGAGTCATTTGCTACGCATTCCTGAAATCTGCTGGAGGTGTCTTGGGATACTGACAAAAGCTACGGGTCGGGATCTGCCCCGCAAGCGGGTTGCGGGGCGGGTGAACAGTGTTTAATCAGTCTTCAATGGATGCTGAATAGGCTTCTGCATCAAGCAGCTTAGCCAGTTCGCTTTCGTCTGACGCTTTAATCTGGAACAGGAAACCGGTGCCGTAGGGCTCGCTGTTTACCAGCTCCGGAGAACCTTCCAGTTCGCTGTTAACCGCAACGATTTCGCCGCTGATTGGAGAATAAATATCTGACGCCGCTTTGACGGATTCAGCTACGGCACAGTCTTCACCGGCAGCGACTTGGCGGCCGACTTCTGGCAGATCAACGAAAACCATGTCGCCCAGTAATTCCTGCGCGTGTTCGGTGATGCCTACGGTGTAAACGCCGTTGCCTTCTGAACGTACCCACTCGTGGGAAGAGGCGTATTTCAAATCTGCTGGAACATTGCTCATGTTACTTTCTCCAAAAAAGTGCTTAATTCAGCGTTAACTGGATAATTTTTATTACGAATTCTTTACTGCACCAGTGGTTTGCCGTTACGGACAAAACCTGGCTTAGTGACTTTTACCGGCATTTCGCGGTTACGGATTTGCACAATAGCGTTTTCGCCAATGCCCGCCGGAACGCGCGCCAGTGCAATACTGTAGCCCAGCGTCGGAGAGAATGAGCCGCTGGTGATCACGCCTTCCAGCGTGTTGCCCGCGCTGTCGGTGAATCGTACCGGCAGTTCGTTACGCAATACGCCTTTCTCGGTCATCACCAGGCCTACCAGCTGTTCAGTGCCCTGCTCGCGCTGTCTTTCCAGTGCGTCACGGCCAATAAAGTTACGGTCTTCCGGGAGCCAGGCGATGGTCCAACCCATGTTGGCCGCCAGTGGTGACACGCCTTCGTCCATTTCCTGACCATAGAGATTCATGCCAGCTTCCAGACGCAGCGTGTCGCGTGCGCCCAGACCGGCGGGTTTCACGCCTGCGGCCAGCAATTTCTGCCAGAAATCGGCCACCTGCTCTTGCGGCAGCGCGATTTCATAACCCGCTTCGCCGGTATAACCGGTGGTGGCGATAAACAGATCGCCCGCCTGAACGCCAAAGAACGGCTTCATGCCCGCGACCGCTTGTTTTTGTTCAGCGGTGAACAAGGTTTCTGCTTTTTCTTTCGACTGCGGCCCCTGCACAGCGACCAGCGCCAGATCATCACGCACCGTCAGTTCAACAGCGTACGGTTCTGCATGCTGCGAAATCCATGCCAGATCTTTCTCGCGGGTAGCGGAGTTAACCACCAGACGGAAATAATTTTCGTTGAGGAAGTAAACGATCAGGTCGTCTATCACGCCGCCGGACGCATTGAGCATGCCGGTGTACAGCGCTTTGCCGGGAACGGTGAGTTTGGCGACATCGTTCGCCAGAAGATAACGGAGGAATTCACGGGTACGGGCACCGTGGAGATCGACAATGGTCATGTGCGAGACGTCAAACATACCGGCATCCTGACGCACGATGTGGTGTTCATCCAGCTGAGAGCCATAATGCAAAGGCATCATCCAGCCGTGGAAATCGACCATACGCGCGCCGCACGCAACATGTTGTTCATAAAGCTGAGTCTGCTTAACCATCTTATTCCTCATTTAATTAAGTGCATAAACAGCACACCGCGCAAACGATACCCTCGCTCGAACTTACCACTGAATAAGCTCACTAACCATAAGTTAAAATATGCAGAGCGGGATAAATGTCAGTGATTTCACAAGGGCATTGTGCAGAGTTTTTGACTGGCAAACTGGGGTTTGTGACGCAAAATCTACAAATAAACATCAAAAGTGTCGATGTTATATAACGACAAGGCCGGATTTCTCACCATTTGCAGAATGAGAAATCCGGCCCCGGATTAGAAAATGTAATGGAAAAACTGAGCTGAAATTAGATTATTTCAATCGAAGTGAATCGTCCTGTAACCACTCAGGTAAATCATTCAGCCCCATCGCCTGACGCACCAGTTTCGGTTTCACGCCCGGAAGAGAATCCGCCAGCGTCAGGCCGATATCCCGCAGCAGTTTTTTGGCAGGATTGTCACCGGCAAACAGTTCGCGGAAGCCCTGCATACCCGCCAGCATCAGCGCTGCGCTGTGTTTACGACGGCGCTCGTAACGGCGCAAATACATGTGCTGGCCGAAATCTTTGCCTTCTTTTTGCAGTCTTCGGATTTCAGATGCCAGTTCAGCAGCATCCATGAAACCTAAATTGACGCCCTGACCGGCCAGCGGATGCACGGTGTGCGCCGCATCGCCCACCAGCGCCAGACGTGGCCCGGCAAAGCTGCGGGCATAACGACCGGTCAGCGGGAAGGTCAGGCGCTCGCTTTCTACGGTACAAATCCCCAGGCGCAGGTCAAAGGTACTGGCGAGGATTTTGTTGAACTCTTCAGGCTCCAGCGCGCTCAGGCGCTGCGCTTCATCCGGCGAAACTGACCAGACAATAGAAGATAAATGGGTATCGGCCAGCGGCAGAAATGCCAGAATGCCTTCGCCGTGGAATACCTGGCGTGCAACAGACTGGTGCGGCTCTTCAGTGCGGATGGTCGCAACCAGTGCATGATGGCGATAATCCCAGAATGTCAGCGGGATATCAGCGTGCTGACGCAGCCACGACTGCGCGCCGTCCGCGCCGACCACTAACCGTGCAGTGAGCTGACGATCATCATTAAGGGTGATAAACGCCTCGTTTTCGCCCCACGCCACATTTTTCAATGTGGCCGGCGCGAGCAAAGTGATGTCGGAAGATTGTTCCGCACGTTGCCATAAGGCGCGATGTATCACCTGGTTTTCAATGATGTGGCCGAGATGGCTGAAACCATACTCTTCGCCACGGAACGCGATTTTACCGAAGCTGTCGCGATCCCAGACTTCCATCCCCTGATAGGCATTGGCACGCTGAGCAATAATATTGTCCCAGACGCCGATATATTTCAGCAGACGTTCACTGGCAGCATTAATAGCTGAAACCCGTAAACCCGGCTGGTCCGGTAGCGGTGAATCGAGATCGGGTTGCTGGTTTTCCAGCACCGCCACGCGCAGACCGCTGCCCTGTAAACCACACGCCAGCGCCAGACCCACCATTCCGCCACCGGCGATAACCACATCAAAAGATTGCATAATTTTTCCTGTAAGGCTTAACGGTCAACCCAACCTAAAGTTCTGCGGGTGAACGCATCGCGCAACGGCGTAATGCCTTCCATCGCCAGTAAACCGAGATTACGTCCGACCATTAGCGGCAGCCAGCGGTTGGCAAAAAGGTGGATCAGGCCATCGGTCACGCCGACGGTTGCCTGTTGATCGGGCTGACGGCGCTGCTGATAGTCACTCAGTACGCGGTAACTGCCGACATCGCTTCCATTCGCCGTCGCATTAGCCAGCGTTTCCGCCAGCGTCATGACATCACGCAGACCGAGATTAAACCCCTGACCAGCAATCGGATGCAGCGTTTGTGCTGCATTGCCGACCAGTGCCAGACGATGGCTGATATGACTGTTGGCTTGCTGTAATTGCAGCGGATAGCTGAAACGTTTACCGGCCTGTTTTATAGTGCCCAGACGCCAGCCAAACGCTTTTTGCAGCTCGCTGAGGAACTGCGCTTCGCTCCAGTGATCAATCTCTTCTTTCGCTTCGCGCGGATGACACCAGACCAGCGAGCTGCGTCCATCGGACATCGGCAGCAGTGCCAGCGGCCCGTGTTTTGTGAAGCGCTCAAAAGCACGATTGTTGTGCGGCTCGCTGGTTGCCACGTTGGCAATGACAGCGATCTGACCATAATCCTCACGCTGCCAGCCAATGTTGCAGGCTTTCGCCAGCGAAGAATGTGAACCGTCAGCGGCGACAAGCAGCTGCGCGGTCAGCGTTTCACCGGTATCAAGCGTGACACTGGCAGAATCCTGCGAACGCGCGACATCCGTGACTTTCGCCGGACAATGCAGCGTGACGCCGGGGGCATTTTTCAGCATGGCAAACAGCCGTTTGCCGACTTCATGCAACTCAACCACCTGCCCGAGCGCTTCGACGCCGTAATGCGCAGCATTGAGATTCACAAAAGCCGCATGACCGCGATCACTGACGTGAATATCACGTATTGGCGTGGCGATAGCTTTCAGGGCCGGCCAGATGCCAGCACGGGCCAACTGCTGGCAGGTTCCCTGCGCCAGCGCAATCGAGCGGGCATCAAAACCAGGATGTCCATGATGATCCGGTGCAGTGGCTTCCACCAGATGCACCGGCAAACTGCCCTGCGTCAGCGAGGAAATCGCCAGCGCCAGCGAGGCACCGGTCATTCCGCCGCCAACAATGACTATGCTCATATTATTTCTGTGCCGCCGCCATTAATGCTTCAATTTCATCGGCTTCTTTCACCACATCGCCGGTCAGAATTTCAATGCCGGTGGCGGTGATCAGAATGTCGTCTTCGATACGGATACCGATGCCACGGTAAGCTTCGGGTACGTCCGCGTCCGGCGCGATATACAGGCCCGGTTCAACGGTCAGTACCATGCCAGGTTCCAGCGTACGGCTGCGATCTGCCGAGCCGTAATGACCCACGTCATGAACGTCCAGCCCCAGCCAGTGCGATAAACCGTGCATGAAGAACTGTTTGTGCGCCTGCTCAGCGTAAAGGGTTTCAACGTCGCCCTTCATCACGCCGAGTTTGATCAGGCCTTCAATCATCACGCGCACTGCGGCTTCGGTTGCAGCCTGAATGCTGCTGCCCGGGCCGAAGACCTCCAGCGCTTTATATTCTGACGCCAGCACGATGTCGTAGATTTCACGCTGCGCTTTGCTGAATTTGCCGTTCACCGGGAACGTACGGGTGATATCACCGGCATAGCCCTGATATTCACAACCGGCGTCGATCAGCACTAAATCGCCGTCACGCAGTTCGCATTCATTTTCGGTGTAATGCAGAATGCAGCCGTTTTCGCCGCCGCCCACGATGGTGTTGTAGGATGGATAACGCGCGCCGTGACGGTTAAATTCGTGATGAATTTCGCCTTCAAGCTGATATTCAAACATGCCCGGACGACATTTTTCCATCGCACGGGTATGCGCCAGCGCGGTAATGTGTCCGGCACGGCGCATGATGGCGATTTCTTCCGCTGATTTGAACAGGCGCATGTCGTGCACCCATGGACGCCAGTCAATGACAGTCGCAGGAGCAGAGAAATTCTGGCGGAAGCCTTTGCGCAGTTTTTCCATGGCACGGTTTACGATTTCATCGGCATAGGCGTAATCGCCTTGCGCGTGATACACCACATCAAGGCCGTTGAGCAGCAGATGCAACTGGTCGTTGATGTCGTCAAAAGGCAGCGCTTTGGTCACGCCAAGTTTGGCGGGCGCAGCATCCTGACCTAAACGACGGCCAAACCAGATTTCAGCGGTGAGATCACGCACACGGTTAAACAGTACACTGTGGTTATGATTTTCATCACTTTTCACCAGGATAAGCACCGCTTCCGGTTCATTGAAACCGGTGAAGTACCAGAAATCACTGCTCTGACGATACGGGTATTCACTGTCAGCACTGCGTGTTGCTTCCGGGGCAGAAAAAATTATCGCAGCGCTTCCCGGTGCCATCTTCGCTAACAGCGCCTGACGACGATTCTCAAACTCTTGCTGAGTCATCACCTTCTCCTGAAATCGTTTTAATGTGTGCAATGTTCGGTTAATACCATCAACCATTAATGCAATGTACGGTGGTTTTCCGCAGCCGTCGGGCGGCTGTGACCAAATTCACCAAAGCAAAGAATCGCTGCGACGCGAACGTATTCGACAACTTCCTCTAAAGATTGCGCCAGTTGTTCCTGATCTTCATCTTCGTCGTAACCGAGTTGCGCGATGCTACGCAAATCATCGATAGCTTCACCGACTTCGCCTTTCACTTTAGCAAGTTTAGGCTGCATCATGCCCAGACCGAGCAGGAAATGGTTCACCCATCCGGCCAGCGCATCGGCACGCTCAAAGACGTGTTTGTCATCGTCAGGCATCAGCATTTTAAATTCAAAGCTGTCATCTTCGAGGGTATCTGACGTCACTTTGCGCAGTTGTTGCAGCAAATCTGCCAGCGTGTGCGGGAAGGCCATGCCTTCGTTTGTCAGGTCATGCACCATCGTCAGCCAGCTGCCGTCGCGATTGCCACCGCACAGCAAGCCACTGATCAAACCGTGCATTTCTGCTGCGGTTAAAGCAACCGATTGTTGTTTCAGGTTTTGATCCAACGAATCGTAAGTAGGGTAAGTATTCTCAATAGACATGCGCATTCGCCATCGTTGGTCGGTTAAGTTCGTGTTATGCTACCACCAAGGTCTGTCGTAGTACCAGATTAGCAGCCCGCGATGGGGTGGTATAAGGCATGAATGGCACGCCCTGAACAATCGGGCAGCAGTCAGCCGGTCATGGGGTTGTAACCTGGTATTGAGATAGTTATAGTGGCGCCCGCTTCCAACATCCTGCGCCAGGTCGTAGTGGTCACGTTGGGGCGGACGAATAAATCAGCAGGAAGGTGGCATGTCTGCACAACCGGTAGATATTCAAATTTTTGGTCGCTCTTTACGAGTGAATTGTCCGCCAGAACAACAGGAAGCACTGAATCTGGCAGCTGATGATCTTAATCAGCGGTTGCAAGATCTGAAAGTTCGCACTAGAGTCACCAATACAGAGCAACTGGTTTTCATCGCGGCATTAAACGTATGTCACGAACTTGCTCAGGAAAGGTTGAAAACACGCGACTATGCATCCAATATGGAACAACGCATTCGGATGCTGCAACAAACCATCGAGCAAGCTTTGCTCGAACAAGGCCGGATCTCTGAACGTGAAGGGGCGCCTTTCGAATAACACGCGTTGCTGACTGACTGGTCACAGGTCGTCAGAAACGGTAAAAAATTTCTCTGAGATGTTCGCCAGCGGGCCCGTCCCCTGAGCCGATAATTAGTACCAACAGAATGTGATGATCCGTAATCGGTGCGCATGCTCGGTCCGTCCGAGAAGCCTAAAGACTGCGACAGCACGTTCACCTTGAACCATGGGTTCAAGGGTTACAGCCTGCGACGGCATCTCGGAGATTCCCCTTTCTTTTCGGTACATCCCTTTCTGGTGTTTGTATCTATGTCCTACACTCCTCAGTTCGCTTCAGCCCGACAAATTATCCGCACCGAAATTCGCCAACGCAGAAACTCTCTGACCGCTGAGCAGCAAACGCATTTTGCCCATCAGGCCGCGGAACGTGTCGCCACGCATCCTGAGATTCAATCCGCAACAACCATTTCCGTCTTTCTGTCTTTTGATGGCGAGCTGGATACAGCCCCCCTGATCGACCGCTTATGGCGCGAAGGTAAGCAACTTTGCCTGCCGGTACTTCACCCTTTCTCTGCGGGTAATCTGCTTTTTCTGCGTTATACGCCCGAAACACCGCTGGTCCGCAATCGCCTCAAAATCCTTGAGCCGCAGCTGGACGTCGCACAGGTCATTCCTTTATTACAGCTGAATATCATCCTGACGCCACTGGTCGCTTTCGACAGCACCGGGCAACGTTTAGGGATGGGTGGCGGCTTTTATGACCGTACTCTGGAAAACTGGCAGGAAGGCGGGCCGTATCCGATAGGTCTGGCGCACGATTGCCAGCATGTGGATGCGTTGCCGACAGAACACTGGGATGTGCCGTTACCTGAAGTAATTACGCCAGGTAAAGTATGGACATGGTAATACCAGACAATAAAACATCGCTGTAAAGTGCAGATACGCCATAAGCTGCGAGCAACCTCCTTTAAGTATGTTGTAACTAAGCAGATTATCTTTATGCCAGACCATACATCGGACTAACTCTAACCATCTGAAATAAAACACATCCCTTTACTTATACATACCGTTACACGCCGATACCAATCACTCACGGACAGCGCTGTTCGTCACGCCTATTATTCTCTCACCGGCCCCGCAGTGGGGTGGACACATAAACCAAAAATTCTTAAGGAATTACACATGAAAAAAGTATTAGCTCTGGTTGTAGCCGCTGCAATGGGCCTGTCTTCAGTTGCTTTCGCTGCTGAAACTACCGCAACTCCAGCACCAGCTGCAACAGCAACTACCGCTGCTCCGGCTCATGCGACCAAACACAAAGCACACAAAAAACCTGTGCAAAAAGCCCAGGCTGCCAAAAAACACGTGAAACATGCTAAGAAAGCTGCACCAGTAGCACAGAAAGCCCAGGCTGCTAAAAAACACGTAAAACATGCCAAGAAAGCTGCACCGGTAGCTCAGAAAGCCCAGGCTGCTAAAAAACACGTAAAACATGCTAAGAAAGCTGCACCGGTAGCTCAGAAAGCCCAGGCTGCTAAAAAACACGTGAAACATGCCAAGAAAGCTGCTCCGGTAGCTCAGAAAGCTCAGGCTGCTAAAAAACACGTGAAACATGCTAAGAAAGCTGCTCCGGCTGCAAAAGCAACGCCAGCAGCATAAGAAGTAACGAAGAAGTCTTCGTGAGTATTACTGCTCACTCTTATCAAGACTGTTAATTTAACACCCGGCTCGCCGGGTGTTTTTTTCTCCGGTTTTTATTCTGAGGTACTGACAGATGACACTGCGCCGCTACCAGTTTGAAATCACCCTGTCATCATTGATCCTTTGTGGTCTGGTCGCCCTCTCCTTTTACTTCTGAATGCTTTTACTGCTGAATGCTTTTTACTTCTGAATGATTAGTCATCCCGGTAAGATCCCCTCCCGACATTCTTTACTTTCTCGATATCCCTTCTTCTTTCTCTGAAACCAGAAAGCAAAAAACCGCCTTGCGGCGGCTTTGATATTTACGACTGATGTAATCAGTACAGCAAACGTGCGCGGATAGTGCCCGGAATGGCCTTCATTAGTTGCAGCGCGGTAGTCAGCGTATTGATATCCGTTTCTGCATCAATCACCACATAACCGATTTCAGGGCTGGTTTGCAGGTACTGCGCAGCAATGTTGATACCCTGTTCCGCAAAAATCTGGTTGATGCTGGTCAGCACACCCGGACGATTTTCGTGGATATGCAGCAGACGGCTGGCTTTCTCGGTATGTGCCGGCAGAGAGGCTTCCGGGAAGTTAACCGCTGACAGCGTTGAACCATTGTCAGAGTACTTCGCCAGTTTGCCTGCGACTTCCAGACCGATACCTTCCTGCGCTTCCATTGTCGAACCGCCGATGTGCGGCGTCAGCAATACGTTGTCGAATTCACACAGCGGAGAATTGAACGGGTCGCTGTTAGTCGCCGGCTCTTCCGGGAAGACGTCGATAGCCGCACCGGAAAGATGTTTGTTACGCAGCGCATTGCACAGCGCAGGAATGTCGATGACCGTACCACGTGAGGCGTTGATCAGCAGTGCGCCCGGCTTCATCTGCGCCAGCTGCACTTCAGAAATCATGTCTTTGGTTCCTGCTGTTTCCGGCACATGCAGCGTGACGACGTCGCTGGTATTGAGCAATTCTTCCAGTGTGGCAATTGGCTGCGCGTTGCCTAAAGGCAGTTTGCTTTCGATGTCATAATAGAAGACACGCATCCCCAGGCTTTCCGCCAGAATCCCCAGCTGCGTACCAATGTGGCCGTAACCGATGATACCCAGACGTTTACCGCGCGCTTCAAACGAGCCGACAGCCAGTTTGTTCCAGATACCGCGGTGCGCCTTGGCGTTAGCTTCAGGAATGCCACGCATCATCAGCAGCATTTCGCCCAGCACCATTTCGGCAACCGAACGGGTATTGGAGAACGGTGCATTGAAGACCGGAATACCGCGACGGGTCGCCGCTTTCAGATCAACCTGATTGGTCCCGATACAGAAACACCCAACAGCCACCAGTTTTTCGGCTGCCTGGAACACTTCTTCAGTCAGCTGAGTACGCGATCGGAGTCCAACAAAGTGCGCATCACGGATCGATTCTTTCAGCGACTCCGTATCTAAAGCACCTTTGTGAAATTCAATATTGGTGTAGCCCGCGGCGCGGAGTGTATCAACCGCACTTTGGTGGACGCCTTCCACTAACAAAAATTTAATCTTGTCTTTCTCAAGTGATACTTTTGCCATTTCCCGACCCTATATTTTTCTGGCTGAAATCGAACTGCTAGGTGACTGCTCACAGTCAACATAACAAAAAATCCGCCATCATCAATACAAACGATTGCCTGACAGGCAGCAGAAGGCTCACCTCGCCAGAGGGTTTTCAGCATTTCATGCTGGTTAGATTTTATGGAGCCAGACGTTCAGGAGGAGAATTTCAGGAATGTGACATAAGTCACCAAATTAAGGCTTTTGAAGAAAAGATGATTCAGCCAGAAAATTATCATCTTCATAACATTGTGTTATGACAGGAGTGTGTCTGGCTGCTTTTATCTGAGCAGCCAGATCTTCTGCTTATCGCTGGATTATTTCAGCTTAACAGTTTTAACGCCTTCAGAAGTCCCGACCAGCGCCACGTCAGCACCACGGTTAGCAAACAGGCCGACGGTCACGACACCGGCGATCCCGTTGATCTTATTTTCCAGCGCGATGGCATCCATAATGCTCAGGTTATGCACGTCGAGGATCACGTTGCCGTTGTCGGTCAGGACATTCTGACGGTACTCCGGCAGGCCACCGAGTTTCACCAGTTCACGCGCGACATAAGAGCGGGCCATCGGGATCACTTCTACCGGCAGCGGGAATTTACCCAGCACATCAACCTGCTTGGAAGCATCCACGATACAGATGAATTTTTTGGCAATCGCCGCAATGATTTTTTCGCGGGTCAGCGCTGCACCGCCGCCTTTGATCATCTGCATTGCGCCGTTGATTTCATCCGCGCCATCAACATACACATCCAGCGAGTCCACTTCGTTGCTGTCGAAAACGTGGATGCCTAAGCTTTTCAGTTTTGCGGTAGAGGCGTCTGAGCTGGAAACCGCGCCTTCAATCTGGCCTTTGATGGAACCCAGTGCGTCAATGAAATGTGCGGCGGTAGATCCGGTACCGACACCGACAATGGTGCCCGGCGTGACGTAATCCAGTGCGGCCCAGCCAACTGCTTTTTTCAATTCTTCCTGCGTCATAATGGCTTCTCTGTCTGATAACACGAAAGTGGCGTGAATGATTCGATGTAACGAATAGTGCCGGTGATTATAAAGCATGTCCCGCCAATATGGATAAACATCACCGCAGCCAGATCACACTTATTAAGTGCAATTGTGCAGCAAACACAAAGATTTTCCTCACCACAAATCCTGACAATCTGTGGCATAGTGTTCGGATAAAATTAAATCTAAGGGACAGAACTCCGATGAAACGCCCGGACTATAGAACGCTGCAGGCACTGGACGCGGTGATCCGCGAGCGCGGTTTTGAGCGCGCCGCACAGAAGCTTTGCATCACTCAATCGGCGGTCTCTCAGCGCATTAAACAACTGGAAAATTTGTTCGGCCAGCCTTTGCTGGTGCGTACCGTGCCGCCTCGTCCGACCGAGCAGGGTCAGAAATTACTGGCATTACTGCATCAGGTGGAATTGCTGGAAGAAGAGTGGCTGGGCAGTGACAGCAATAATGAAAGCAATGATACGCCGCTGCTGCTTTCGCTGGCGGTGAACGCCGACAGTCTGGCGACCTGGTTGTTACCGGCGCTGAAATCGGTGCTGGTCGATTCACCTATCCGTCTAAATTTGCAGGTGGAAGATGAAACTCGCACGCAGGAACGTCTGCGTCGCGGCGAAGTGGTCGGTGCGGTGAGTATTCAGCCACAGCCGCTGCCGAGTTGTCTGGTGGATCAGCTGGGTGCGCTCGACTATCTGTTTGTCGGCTCCAGGCCCTTTGCGGATCGCTACTTCCCGAACGGCGTGACACGCTCTGCTTTGCTGAAAGCGCCTGCAGTGGCGTTTGACCATCTGGACGATATGCATCAGGCATTCCTGCAACAGAACTTCGATTTGTCACCGGGCAGCGTGCCGTGCCACATCGTTAACTCGTCGGAAGCCTTTGTGCAGCTGGCCCGTCAGGGCACCACCTGCTGCATGATCCCGCATCTGCAAATCGAGAAAGAACTGGAAAGCGGCGAACTGATCGACCTGACACCCGGCCTGTTCCAGCGCCGTATGCTTTACTGGCACCGTTTTGCGCCGGAAAGCCGCATGATGCGTAAAGTCACTGACGCGCTGATCGCCCACGGTCATCAGGTGTTGCGTCAGGACTAAAATGTCCTGATAAGCAGAAAACAAAAAACCCGCCTGAGCGGGTTTTTCATTATGGGGACGATATTAATAACTGCCTAAATATTCCCAATCGTCGTTTGACGTACGATTAGTCGGGAAGTACCAATAAGTTGGCGTTTTCAGCATGAAGTAATCCTGCGTTCCCTTATTAGCATTTTTATATAAATCGCCGACCGTATTATTGGTGGCATTACTGTGCCATGGCTTGAATTCGGTTTTGCCATACCATGACAATAGCTGTTGTTCCATATCCTCCTGTGAGAGTTGTTTCATTGTCTCGAGCGTTTTTTCATCACCAATATAATACCAGTCTGCATTGGATTTTTTATTGGTTGGGAAATAATGCCCTGACTTCTTGTTTCGTTGAAGGAAGTACTCCTTATCTTTGTTATAAGGATTTTGATAGACAAATATCTCTCTGTCCTGCGCAGTGGCATGTCTCTGAGACCAGCTAAAAATGGTCTCGCGGGTGAAGTATTTTTTCAGCAAATCTTCTGTGAGATGATTTTTATTGCTATGAGCAAACAATGGCGAAACGTCATTATGAACATATTGTGTCGCTGAACCTACATATCCCCAAACCCTGGTAGACTGCTGGCTGGTTGGGAAATACCAGTAGTTCTTTTGCTTGAGAATGAAATAGTCGCGGGTTTTCGTGTAGGGGTTTTCATAGGCATACAGATCACCCGGCTTACCATTGTCTTTATCTTTTGAACTCCAGCCTTTAATTTCACTTTTACCATAAGAAGCGCGAATATCTTTTTCGAAAGCTTCAACAGTGGCATAACTGTGAGGTTTCAGTTGAGCGTTTTGCTCAAACAATACCGTCTGTTCAAGCACCTGAGTGAAACCCTCTAATTTCCCGATGACGACAGCGGGCGCAGGTTCGACGGTGGCGGGTTCAATAGTACGCTGATCGAGTAATTCAACGCCCATACTGTCATAGCTTTGACCGGCGAGTTGTGCGGCGAAAAGATCGTTCAACGCCTTCTCATTGGTCAGATATTCCCAATCGTTATTACTTTGTGTACCCGCAGGGTAATACCAATAACCCGGATGTTTAAGCTTGAAATAGCGGCCATCGCTGTCGCGGTAAACATCTCCCGCAACACCATTTTTGTCGGCACTCCAGTTCTTAATTCTTTCCACGCCGAAGTAGTCATTTCTCCAGGTATCGTAAGCCGCACTCATATCTTCCTGCGGACAATTCACGGAGACGGATTGTGGGTTGCTCGCGGTTTCAACATTGAAATGGAATTTATTCATGCGCGCGGAATTATGTCTTGAACCTGCCAGCGGATAACGTTGTTTATGATTGTCGGCAAAGGTCACTTCCGCCCAGCATTGCCCCCCGTTCACCACCTGTGGCTCATAGACATAGCCATAACTGCTGGTCATCGGAGGATAAATATAACCTTTCACGTCTTTCGCGGGATCATAAAAACCGACCAGCGTAGTGACGGGAACGCCAAATTTCACCGGCTTGCTGCGGGCAGGATCATTACGTTCAACCATTTCATGCTTATCTTCATCCCAGATCAGATATCCAGAAGCAGCAGCCGCAGATATCACACCGGTCTTTTCCATTCCGGCCTGAATACGTTTTTGAGAATAGCCGGTATACAACGTATAGGCGGAATAAGGCGAACTGGGTACCCCACCAGCCATCGCATCGGTGTTGAAGCGATAGACACCCGCAAATGGTAGCGTGGTAACCCCTTCAGAAACCACATTCCCGTTTTTATCCCAGAAAAAGTTCGCGATAAAACGGTTATTAAAGCTGTCCCAACCCCAGCCGGAATTTTGGTTATGTGTCGACCACATACCGCCACCAGGATAATGGCCTAATCCGTATGCATGTCCAAGTTCATGGCTGAATTCATTACCCGTGGTCTGGGTCAATGTTGCCATCCCGTTCCCGCCGCTCAGGCCATGCTCAACGACACCGTTTTGGTAAAAGCCACAAGCCTCATGCACAGCATAAATATTAAACCACGCCGGCTGCCATTGCGTTGAACCTGCGGAATCATTAATGCCAAAGTTGGCATTATCAATACCCATTGAAATCAGGTTCTTAGCGATATCCTCACGCATATCACCACTGTACACATCCCCGTTGGTATCGCTTTGATAGTCGTAAACCTTGCCATCTGACAGCACAACTTTGGTCAGGTGCAGCGGGGAGTAATTCCCGACAATCAGTCGCGAGACCGGTATTTTCTGGAAATAATCCGCCGCTAAGGTGGAATTGCCCTCAAGTTCATTGGTTTTCGCCGGTTCAGTCAGCATTCCGAGCCGGATATTCTGGATCATGACCTCATTTTCAGCGCCCACATCAATATCAGTGAGCTGACCATTAAGGCCATTTTCATCAGAAATTGAAATAAACATACCGGGTTTAACCAAATCCCAGGGAAGTGTCACGCTATAAGCACTGTCGGAATACACTACGTCAGGATGCGTGCTGTCAGCCGTGTCCGCTTTATCGCTGGCAGGCAATGCGGAAGGCGGGGAAAGGGTAAACGGACCATGGCTGATGCCTTCTTTGTCCGTGATATGTAGGGTGTACTTCGTCCCTTTGCTGTCCGAGTGCGGAATAAACATAAACAGCGTATCACGCAGACTCACCAGGCGAGGCATTTCCTGCACACTATTATTAGCAGGATCAATAGTATGAGTTTGTGCAAATTTAACCTGCCCTTTTAGGGAACCTGACAGGCTATTAACGGAATCATTTTGCTGATGAAAAACCAGAGGTGTGACGCTGGCATTGGCAGAGAAACTGCCAATACTTATTAAGATTGCCAGAAGTTTTTTATTAAAGTTCATATTCAGTCCATTGTTTTATAAAAATAACTGAGATGTAATATCATTATTAAACCCCCATCATTTTCCCTATAGATGCAATATTTTCATACTGAATAAAACATTAAGAATAATTAATATTATGGTGACCTCTATTTCCCTTGCCCACTTTAAAAATCAATGAATAAAAAAATAATAAGGATGAAAATTAATTTTGAATGAATAATAAAAAACCCGCCGTAGCGGGTTTTTCATTTTCACGGCGTCAGGTTTACTGAGCCGGTGCCGGTGCTGGTGCTGGTGCTGGTGCTGGTGCTGGTGCTGGTGCTGGTGCTGGTGCCTGCGGCTGCAATTCGAACACCACATCGACCTGATCGTCGAAGTGAATACTCTGCTGCTCATAGGTCTGCGCGACATCGCTCTGCCCTGCGGCTTCGG